>Ga0209016_1001715_pt1 | contig 16666 bp, 12 predicted proteins | sample EPASupsiteSAE305_FD_187265 | JGI IMG/M metagenome (GOLD analysis project Ga0209016, IMG submission 187265) | Bioremediated contaminated groundwater microbial communities from EPA Superfund site, New Mexico - SAE3-05 (SPAdes) (version 2) | ecosystem: Environmental > Aquatic > Deep subsurface >...
AGGGAAAGATTCATTGATATCGGATTTGATGGGTATTTAAGCAAACCAATGACTGAGGCACAGTTGGTGGATGAAATATCAAAAGTGGTTTCATTAAAAGTAAAAAGTATTGAAAGCTGAACCGGTTAAAACCAGTTCAGCTTCTTTTTATTAATTAGCAGAATGTAAAGCCATTACATTCCCTTCAGTATCAATAAACATTGCCATGAAACCGTGTTCATTATTTTCGCCGATTGGAGTTTTTGGCATTGTTATTTTTCCTCCTGCTTTTTCTATTTTACCAAGAACCACACTAAGGTCGGGATTTGCATTTAAATAAACTGTCACACCACCGTCTTTGCTAGGCTTACAAAAATTAGATTTGACAATTGCTCCACCAACGGCTGTAGAGTCATTCATGTCACGGAAAAAGCCCATTGAATATGGTCCGGCTTCCACATCCGAAGAATCAACCATTGTTTGCATTTCGATGCCCAAAATGGTTTCATAAAACAATTTTGCCCGGTCAAAATCAGTCACCGGAATTTCAAACCAGTTGATTACGTGGTTCCATTCACAGCATGCTGCATTAGTAGAAACAGAATCTGTCTGTTTAGCATCTTTTTTTGATTCTTCTTTTTTTTCTGAACTGCAGGAAGCAATTACTGAAATAATTACAATAGATAAAAATAGTGTTTTCATTTTTGGTTTATTTAAATTTCATACAAAAATAGCAAAGAGTTTTTAGGTGTTGAAATGAAATATAAAATATTTCTCGGTTTTTCCTCTAATAGTGTGATTTTCTAATCATTCTATTTATTTTTTTCAACATTTTTTACATAGGTAAAAAAACGACTGACCTAAAACAATTTTTTTTTATCATTTGATATTGAAAAATTCAGCAACTTGATTATAATTATTCAAATCCATATTTTCTGGAATTTGTGATTTTGCACCGCCTTCTATAGCAACAACTTTAAATGATTGAGTGCCGGGACACCAGGTTGCTGATAAATCAGAATCTTTAACTTCAATATATACATTTCCCAAAGTAATATCACAATTTGTCAAATGTTGAAACCCATCCCAAAATTCAATAAGCGGCAGAGGAGACCAACCTCCTGAATCAGTTTTTATATAGACCAAAACAGCACCATCATTTAAAATACTGCTTGTAATGTATGTAGCAGTTAAATTTGCGTAATAGTAAATGTCTTCAAACCCCCAATTAACGTCTGTCAAATTATACGTATAACTATGAACATTTGCATTACCTGTTTCACCTTGTATTCCTTGAATTCCCTGAATACCTTGGGGGCCTTGTTCTCCTTGAATTCCTTGTGGACCTTGGGGACCAATTGGACCTTCGACTTTTTTACATCCGGCAAAAATTATAATTGCCACTGAAAACAATAATAATAACTTTTTCATAAAATTTATGTTTTTATTCTGCAGCAGTTCCAAATACAGAGATAATTAAATGAAGAAGCGTGGAACTGTAGCTAATCTGTCTTAGAGGTTCTACCAAAACCTTGACCACAGAAAAGAACAGACCACGCCCACATGAAAGGGCGCCAATCCTTGATTTCTTGTGGTCTTTAAAATAGGTAGATTTCTAAGACAAGAAATAAGCTAACGCTTCAATATTTTATTAATTCAAAGATAATCAATTTATCTTGATTTTTGAAAAATTGGTACCGTTTTATTTAACCATTTATTGATTGTTAAAAAAAAAGATGCAAAAATAAAAATTATTAATAAGATGTTTTTTTTGAAGTATTTTGAAAAAAAAATGGGGCAAATCTGTGTGAATTTTGATGCCCTTTTTTAATGAAAAAAACACCTTTTTTTTGATGATATTGAGCATTAAAATTAGCAAAATCTGAGTTGTTCAAAAAAAATGGTCATACAAATAAATTAATAAATAAAAAAATGTTGTTAATATTTGATATATAAATATTATAAGTACTTTATATAAAGTAATAGTTTAGATAAAATGTTACGTACCAAAATTTTGTGCCAAAGGATGCGATTTTTCGAAAAAACAGACTGTTTTTTCATAAAAAAATGCTCCTTTTGGCAGGCAACCGGATGGTTTTGGCAGTCTGCAAGTCAAAAGTGGTTTTTAAATATTGGAAAGCTGAATTATTTGAAAAATAAATAATTGGAGAACATTTATTTGGTAATTCAAAAAATAATTGGCTGGCAAAGCCCGGTGTTTTTTTTATGGCCTTTAAAAGCTCTGGATTATGAACTTTTACTATAATTGCCGGATGTGATTAGGTACTGACCGATCATATTGCATTTGCTATGAAAAGGTATTATAATGGCTTTTTTTGTGGATTGATTTTGTTTTGTTGAAACCGAAAACGCCGGACCTTTGTTAACCGTTATGAAAAAAGCAAGGCGCAATGGACTTTATTACAGATATAGCATATTATACAGTGGTTTTTTATGGGAAATTCGGGGATCAAAGCAGTTTTTTGTGTTTGTATTTGATTTTCAGCGATGTGGTGTAATTTGTCATCATTCTAAAATGCGCTTACGTGTTTTATATTTTTAAAATTTATTTAAAACACGTACGGCTTTTTGCAAAAAAACCTATACGTAATTTTAGTGATAACAAAACCCTATATATATGTTTTTTGTTGCATTGAAATTTCATTATTAATATCCTATTAAAAAATATAAAAAGGACAACATTAAATCCTATAAACATTTTATGTGAGAATTTTTATATCAATAAAAACCATTTTTAAAATCTGTCAGGCAAAATGAATATCCTTGTTTTTTTTGGAATGAATTTTTACAGATAAAGACAAAAACAATATTTTTTTTGAAACCATTTTTTTTGCCTTGCGTTTTTTCAAAACCTCGATAAAACCAACCCCGGTTTTTAGAATTTCCAAAATGCAATGGTTGTTTAAAACAAAAAATTAAATTTTTTGTTTTAAACAACTTAATAATTAGCTGCTTAATATTTAAATCTTTTTTCTTGCTTTTCGATTTTTGGGATCATATATTTGACTTTAAAAAGGTGTAAATAGTTTTGATAATTTAAAAATAAAATGTACATTTGTGTACGATTAAATATGAAGCCAATAACAATTCAAGACATAGAAAAAGAGCACTGGAAACAAATTACCGGGCGTGAGGATTTTTCGGAAATGTTTGTGAAAATCCGGGAAAAACTTTTTTCAATTTCAGATGTTTCTATCACCCATCGCTGGGTTACTAACTGGCACGATGAAGGTCTGCTCATAGATGAACATGAACATGGCAAGTGGCGAAAATTCTGCCTCACAGAATACATCTGGCTAAAAATAGTACGCCGTATGCGGGAATTTTCCATTCCGATCCAGGTCATTAAAAAACTTAAGGATGTGATTACTGCTCCTATTAGGCCCGATTACAATGAACAGGATGATCATTTTGAACGAATAATGTCATTACTCTGCTCCGGAAAAACATCTGTATTTGAAAAAGAGAGCCTGAATAAAATAAATCAGTTGCCCAATTTTTCAGCATTCTCAGTTTCCCCCCTTGATATAATCATTATTGAAGCAATACTGACACGAAACCACTATTCATTGATCATTGACCCTGACGGGAATGTATTTCCGTACAAGGAAAAGTACCATGAGAAATTAATGAAAATTAAAGAATTACGACACGCATTCCTAAGGTCATACGTGTCCATTTCATTGACAGAAATCCTTGCTGCGTTTATTAATGAAAAGGACATTGATCTTTCACATGGTCACCTTGCCATTATTACGGATGAAGAAAGCAAATTATTGAATATAATCAGGACAGAGAGACCGGAAAGTTTAAAAATAAAAATGGCAAAAAATAAAATTGAATTGCTTGAATTATCGAAGGAGGGGATAATTGATGGGGATAAAAGGTTATCTGAAATTCTGATGTCAAAAGGATATGAAACATTGACAGTAAAAACGCAAAATGGAAAAGTGGTTTATTCCCAAAAAGATAAAAGAATTAAACTGGATAATTATAGCACTGAATAACTCAGGCAAAGTTGATATAAGCATGTTTACCCGATAGTGGAAACAATGCGCCTCGAAAACAAAAATGCTAAACTTAAAAAAATGTAAAGAAATTTTAGAAAAACACAACGAAAAGTACACTGACAAAGAAATACAGACGATTCTGGATACTATGTATTGCTTTGCAGAGTTCGACATTAAAAAACTAAAAAAAAGGACCAATGCAGAAAACAGCCATATCAATGTGCCGGGTCAGCAGCGATGAGCAGGCAAAGGGATACAGCCTGGATATTCAGAAAGATAATATCGAAAAGTACTGCTTTTCAAATAACATTAAAATCATTAGTGTTTATAAGGAAGACCATTCCGCAAAAAACTTTAACCGGCCTGAGTTTAATAAACTTCTTGTTTTTGCTAAGCAAAATAAAGGAAAAGTTGATTTCCTGCTTTTTACGACTTGGGACAGGTTTTCAAGAAATGCCCCTGAAGCCTATCGAATAATAACAATGTTAAGAAGCTATGGCATTACACCGCAAGCTATTCAACAACCAATTGATTTTTCAATACCTGAAAACAAGATAATGCTGGCAATGTACTTAGCCCTGCCCGAAATCGATAATGATAGAAGATCAATGAAAATAAAAGAAGGGGTTCATGCTGCTATTAGAGCCGGCAGATGGTGCAGAAGAGCTCCGATAGGTTACCGAAATTCAAGAGATGATAGTAATAAACCGATAATTATACCATCGGATAAAGCAATGTATGTAAGAATGGCCTTTGAATTGTTCAAAAAAGGAATGTCACAACCGGCAATACGTGAAGAAATCAAAAAGCATGGGTTTGTGTTTTCAAAAAGTGCTTTATCGGAGATATTGCGTAACCCGGTTTATATTGGAAAGATCAGAATAGAAGCGATTGAGGAATTTGATGAAAAAGTCGTGGATGGTCTTCATCAGGGTATTGTTGACCCCAATCTGTTCTACGAGGTTCAGGATATTTTGGCGGGCAGAAACGCAATAAGGCATCAGCCAAAGAAAACAAAGTACAGGACTGAATTTCCTCTTAGGGGAACATTGTTTTGTGAAAAATGCGGTTCTGTCCTCACAGGAAGCAAATCAAAAGGTAGGTCAAAGAGATATGCCTATTACCATTGTCATAATTGCAACAAAACGAGATATTCTGTCGAGATTGTCAATTCCATACTGAATAAGATACTGGGTGAGATAAAGTTTAAGGAATCCATGAAAGAGTTGTACATTGAAATTTTGCTTGATCAATTAAACCTCAATCAAAAAAATGATCTGGAGAATAAATCAATGTTGTCTAAGAAACTTGAAGACCTTGAAGCAAAAATCTCAAAAATCCAGGAGATGCTCCTTGATGATAAAATTAGTCCGGCAGACTACTCACAACTGAAAGAAAAAATCGAAAAAGAGAAAACTGAAGTTACATTCAAACTTTCCGAAATCAAAGAATGTCAAACTGAATACCGTGATCTTGTCCGAAACCTGCCCGGAATTGTTTCGAACCTCTCTGAAGCATACATGGCAGGCGATGTAGAAGAAAAACACTACATTGCCGGTTCGATATTTCCTGAAAAACTCTATTTCGACGGAAACAAAGTTCGAACCGCCAGGATCAACGAAGTTATTCGAATTATGCTGCTGAATGATAGTGCTTTAAAAAATAAAAAAACCGGACAGATTTCCAAATTTTTGGACTTGTCCGGTCAGGTGGAGCATAGCGGACTTGAACCGCTCACCTCGACACTGCCAGTGTCGCGCTCTAGCCAGATGAGCTAATGCCCCGACATGAGGGTGCAAATATAAAGTATTTTTTACTCCCTCAAAAATTTTCCGGTAAAAATATTATTACCTGCAAATATTCTCAAAAAATATAAACCAGAATCAAATCCGGTAAGATTTAGTCCGGTTTTGAAATCATTGGTTTTAATTGATTTTACAAGCATTCCGGTCGAATTATAGACATCAATCCGGTCAGGTTTTTCTTTTAATTCAATGAATATCTGGTCGCTGGCCGGATTTGGATAAATATTTAATTTTGAAGCATTGGCCAATTCACTGACCGAACTACCCAACTGCACATCATCCGAATTCCTGAGTTCAATTTTGTACTCGCTGTAGGTGTAGTTTAACGGTCCGGTTACAGTATATTCCAATCCCACTGTGGGGTTATAGGAAAACCTTTCGGTGTTATGGATGTATATGGTTCCTGAACCATCGTTGACTGTCCACATGCCGTAACCCGCATCTGCATCTTCGCAGGTGGCATTGGTTACGCCGACCACAACCGATTCGTACATTTCTGCCGAACCACCTGTGGTGATGTAAATGGGAGCCGGAACGGTTTTGTTTATCCCGCAAAGGTATGAGGCGGTAAGCCATTTGAGTTCGGTCAGACTGTAATATTCAGTTATTGTACCGGTAACCACAATGCTGTCGCCGATATTCGGAGTGTAATTTGAATCAAAAATGTACAGTCCGCTCCAGGGGCCTGTGCCGTCCTGAATAAAATATCCTTCAGCAAAAACTCCGGTTACCACTCCGGTTGTTGAAACAGTCTGGTCAACAAATGGTGAAGAGGTTGTTTCACCCTGTATTTCCTGAATGGTGGTAATTGTTCCTTCGAAACTTTCGGGAACCAGATATTTGTACATGATGGAGGTTTCAGTGTCTGAGCCGTTTGAAGCAGTTACCTTGTAGTATACTGTTGTGTTTTCGGGTTGAACAGGGATTGTTCCGGTAAAAGTGCCTCCTGAGCCGGTCATGGTCACTGCATTTGTCAAATTTCCCAAAGAAGTTCCCCAATAAAGTGTAACCGGGTTTAAAACTCCAACAACTGTTGAAACATCAACCGAAATGATAACATTATCGGAATGAGTAGGAAATTCGGGAGAAGTGGAAAAATTACCAAAAATGATAGCAGGAAGTGCATAGGAACTCCAGATCAGGTTAGCAAAATTCGGGTTATCAATAAAAGGGTTTCTGTTTTTCTGATAGCTTTCAATGACATTGTTGCGGTTCATTTCAAATTCGTCAACGGGATCATCGTTGTTCCATTGCAGTAGGGTAGATTTTTTGCCATGCAAAGCATATGGGTAGGTGTCAACGTAATCGGCCATTTCCAGATTCAGTTCGCCAGATTCGCCTTCGTACCGGGTAGCCATATAAAAGATTATACGGGCCACATCGCCTTTTACCTCGTCGCGGGGTTCCCAGGAATCACTGTCGTAATAGCAATCAGTGGCTTCGGTATGCTGAACGCCACCATTGTCAAAGTCGAGGTTGCTTTTGCTGGCATTTACCGAAGCATCTTCGGGTTTGAGATTGTGGGCGTCGCTGCCTTCGGGCGGTTCGGTGCCAAAATCGCCATGTGATTTGGCCCAAACGTGTTCGCGCTGGATGTCATCACCAGCGGTACCATAGGTATCTGCCCCCCTTGAAAATCCCGAATAAACGCAAATCACATTGCCGCTGACAGCAGGATCGGCATCCGCTTCGGCCAGGATGGTCTTTACCATATCATAGGAATAGGGAACATGGTCCTTGATCAGGTTGTGCAAGGCGGTTTTTAAGGCTTCTCCCTGGAGATTTTCCGTTCCGTTGTACATACCTGTATTTTGCGCATAAATTCCGATGCAGAAACAAAAAGAAACTATAAAAAATATTATTTTCATATTGTGTAAAAATAGCGAAGGGCTAACAAATGTCAGCCCCTCGGTTTGTTTTTTTGACAGAATTATTCAATAACAATCTTGCTGGTAATTCCGGCTTGATTTAAATAATTAACCTTAATTATATAAACACCTTTATCAAATTTTGAAAGATCCAGAACCTGTGATCTTGAGTTGCAGTATTTTTCAAGAACAATTTCACCTGTAACATTGTAAAGCTGAACAGATTCAAAATTCACTTCAGATTTGATGCTGAGTTTGTCTGTAACCGGATTGGGGTACATTTCAAATTTAACTTTGTCGTTTTCACCAACAGAAGAGGAAGCAGTAAGGGAGATGTCGTCTAGTTCCCAGGTACTTCCATCGGTAGCTGAACCGGTATATTTGAATGCAACATAAACTGTATCGTTAGTATAAGTTGGAAGAGTTACATCTCCGGAAGCTACGAAAGCCCATTCACCTGCTGACCATGTAGCTTGTGAAGTAAGATCTGTCCAAGTTGCAGCAGAAGGAGCACCTTCGCCGGTATAGTTATTTGAAACCAGAACAAGCAGGGGATCACCGGTATATTTAAAAGCGTTTCTGAAAGTAAGGATTACTTCAGGTGTGCCAACAATTTTAATACCCGGAGAGATGTACCAGCATTCTGCTGCAGAATAGGAACCTGAATAATTGGTGATTTTTGCAACAAAATCTGCTCCTAAAGTAGCTACAAACCAATTGGCGGATCCTGTAACAGATTCTATTGTCCAACCTCCCGAGTTAATATCATTGTCATTAAAATCTTTTGTTTGTGGCAATGTGGCAATTACAGGAACAAAAGGTGCATATTCGGCAATGAGAATGTCATCAACTTCCCATGTTTTACCGTCTGTAGCTGATCCTGTATATTTAAAGGCAATATAAACTCCGGTTGTTTTATATGCTGACAAATCAACATCACCAGAGTTAGTCCATGCAAATCCGCCACCTGATAAAGAAAATGTCAATTGAGTCCAGGTTGCAGCCGAAGGAGCTCCTGATCCGGTGTAGTTAGTTGAAACATAAGCGGTGAGAACATCACCGGTGTAATTACATGCGTTTTTGAATGTAAGAGTTGGCTGTGTGGTTGAACTTAGGTTAACTGCTGGAGATATCAGCCAGGTTTCACAAAGAAAGTTATCCGGATCAACATAGTTTTTAATAGAGGCACAAGGTGTTGATCCTCCGGTATAAATTGTCCAGTTAATAGCGCCAACTACATTCTGGGTAGTCCAACCTCCTGATGTAATGTTACTGTCATCAAAATCTTTTGACAGGTATTGGGCATTTACAACGAATGCCATTGATACTAATAAAATAATTGTGTAGAATTTTTTCATAAGCGTGAGTTTTTAATAGTTTATACTTGTTTGTTTTACTCTCAGGCACTAAGGCAAATAAAAACTTTTCTGTTGTTTTATTGCCTTAGTGCTAAAGAGTATTAATTAATTTTTATTGTTCCTGAACTATAATATCATCAATTTCCCATGTTTTTCCATTTGAGGAAGTACCGGTATATTTGAATGCAATATAGGTGGTTGCATTTTTGTAAGGAGTAAGATTTACGGGTCCTGAATCGGTCCATGACCAGTAAGGATCAGCAACAGCCAGTGTAAATGAAAGTTGTGTCCATGTTGCTGATGAAGGAGCGCTTGTTCCGTCGTAATTTGTAGAAACCCATACTGTTAAATCATCTCCTGTGTAACCAGAGCAGTTTCTGAATGATAAAATCGGAGTGGTTGCTGATGCCAGATTGATCACCGGGGAAATTAACCAGTTTTCACAAGCCTGATTTGAACCACCGGTATAATTTGAAATACTGGCAGCCGGATTTGTTGATCCATAAATACTCCAGCTAATTGTTCCAACAACCTGTTTCTGAATCCATCCGCCTGAAAATACATTGGCGTCAGTGTAATCTTTGTTCAGATAAACAATACCCGATCCGCCGCCACATCTTGCGCTATCCATTGACACTTCGTCGGTTGAACGGATGTAAAGTTGAATATCAGATCCGTAAACACTTGCAACAGCAATTACAGAACCTTTGCCAGATGGCAGTGTTTCAGAGTAGAAAGTAGCCCATCCGCTGGTTCTTACCAAAACCTGGTTTTCATCACAATCTTCAATTGTGCGGTTGGTATTTGATTCGAAATCAGCGTAGGTTTTACCAAGGTCTCCGAGAATAAACTGAACATCCTCAAGCTTAATTAATTGGGCTTCGTAGGCGCCGGTCATAAGGTCGGCAATGGTTACAGTTTTTGGGGTTACACTTTTATTGGTTGCGATTTTTACGATATCTTTTTCAATATCAATGGAGTCAATCTGGTAAGCACCATTATACTCCAGCAATAATTTTCCTTTCAGGTTCAATCTGATTGAATCGCCTTCATAAAGTGAACCTGAATTAAGGAACTGGAGGTTGATAGCGCCTGTAGAGTCCTGAATATAAGCGCTTTTATAAAGATTTCCTGCACGGTTTTCGTCCATGGTAACTGTAGCATAAACGGTGTAATCTGAGGTAAATCTATAGTTTGTGGCACCGACAACATTCTGAATGCTGTCAATAACCATCTGACGAAGGTCGCCGATTGTAAGAACAGTACCCACGGGAACGTTGGTTTTTTCGGGCTCGTCGAATTCCTGCTTCACACATGATCCGAAAATGAGGGCGAACAAACCGAAAATCAAAAAATATTTACTTGCTGTTTTCATATATATAATTTTAAAATCTTTATTCATAATTAATTAAAAGCTAAAGGCCAGGTTCACGAAATAAGTACGGCCAAACATATAAAAATATTTACTCGGGAATTTTTCAACATTGTCAACATGCAGGTGGGCATAGCCGGTGTTAAACCTCAATTGCTCATAACCGCCTGTCTTAATGTCTGTTCTGTTGAGGATATTTCCAACAGCAACATAAAGTCCGAGGTAATAGGTTTTAAATTTCCAAGATTTGTATCCGTAAAAATCAAGTGTAGGATAAGCTGGAAGTTTTTCCTGTTCAAGAATCAGGTCCCATTGGGGATCTGATGGATATATGCCTTCCAATGCTTCAGCAGTGCGCCTTTCAGGGTTTGGTTCGATATAAATATCATCAAAGTAATTCACATTGATTCCGGCAAACCAGTATTTAGGTGAATTGTATTTCACTCCGATTGTTCCAGCGGTTTGTGGAATTCCTCCTACTTTATAGCCTTTAAGATAAACTACACGGTCTTCGGCAAGTGTTTCAAAGTTATTATCACGGGCAATGGTAACATTGGGACGTGAGTTATAATAGTAATCACCTTTAGATCCGGCTGCTATGATGGTAATTGTTTGACTGGCTTTTGCTTCAACACCGAATTCTGCGCCGTTGTGCAAAAGATCCACATCTGTCATCATATAATTTACGAAAGTGGCATAATCATCGTGGTAGAAACTCTTGTTCATTACTTTGTTTTGAAACTCGGTGTAATAATAAGTGAGTCTAAAGTTAATAAAAGGATCACGGTAAATATAGTTGATATCGCCCGAGTAAACAGTTTCGCTGGTTATTCCTTCAATCACGTGGTTTCTGGTTCTTGGAGAAACATAAACATCCCTGAAAAAAGGTGCGCGGGTAAGGTATGCTCCATTTCCTTTGATAAAATGCCTTCCGGTAACCTTGTAGGTAAGTCCGCCTTTTGCAGCATAATTAAAGAAGCTGTATTTTTCGCCATCGCCAAAAGAATTGTCGGGAAATTTGCCATTGGCCATATTTCCGGTGTACCAGAATTGTGTTTCGGAAAGTTCAACTCCCACAAAGGCATCAATTTTTTTAAGGTTAAAGACAGTTTGTCCGAATCCTTTAAAGGTATTTACGTTTGCAACGAAATCGTATCCAAAAATGTCACCTTCTTCAACAACGTGGTTTGGGGTGTTGATGTCATTGTCCTGAACATCAGGCTGGGTGGGATCCTGGTCAGCAAACTTATCAATATCGAGCCAGAAGTCGCCGCCAAGCAGGTCATCGACCACTTTAAACTGATGGCTTTTGTAAATTGTGCCATTGAATCCTGCAGTGAGGGCAATTCTTTCTTTGAGTTGAGAATTATAAACTGAGCTGAGGATATATCTGGTAATGTCGTTTCTTCTGTCTTCGACCATGTAAATTGATCTCATGCCGGTAAAATCGGAACCTTCACCATTTGCATTTTCAACAGTGTAAAGATTCTTGTAGTTGGCATTGTACATGGCATCCCAGTTGAGCTGTGGCGATTCTTCGGCAGTCCAGAGTGCTGTATAATAATTGTAATTAGCTGTTTCATCAGCATTTGAAGCTTCACTCCAGTAGCTTGGGAGGTAGCGGTAATAATCCGGACGAGGGTCGCCGGCGTCATTCCATGTAATTGCGGTTGCGCCACCTCTGCCGAATGAATAACCCAGAGATGTATTAAGATTGGATTTTTCATTGATTGTAAAATAATGCGAGGCAAGCATCATGGGCTGATTGAAATTGCTTACGGCTGAATTTCTGACTTTTCCGTCCTGATAACCCCAAAGAGGGTTGTAATAATTGTTGCCTGTGAGATCAAACATTTCCTGAGTGCCGGCAGTTTGCTTTCCTCTTTTTGAAGGAGCGCCGAAAACTGTGAAACCCAGACTGTGTTTGTTGTTCAGTTTTTTCTCGCCTGAGAAAAAGTATGCCCAAGCATCATAAAAAGTGCCGTCAACATATCCGTTTTCGGCCCATCTTCTTGAACCTGAAAATGTGAAAGCCCAGTTGTTATCCATCAAGCCGGTGGAATGGGTGTACATCAACCTGTTCCTGTACGAGCGGTTTGAAGAGGATAGAGTAAGTTTTGAGCCAACGCGGTAGGTAGACGCTCTGATGATGATATTTGTAGAACCTCCAATGCCACCAAAAGAAAAATCGGAGGCAGAGATTCCGTCGTTGACCACATCATTTTTTGTAGCATCATTTAGTCCGCCCCATGCCGACCAAAAAGCATTCCCTGTTTCCAGATCATTCACCGGCATTCCGTTGACATTCAAAGAAATGTACTCTGATTCATAACCACGGATGCGGAATCGTGCAGGGGAAAAAGTAAAGGAAGCGGCATTGACAAAAACATCAGATGAAGCTTTCAGCAATCCTGCTGCTTCCTGTTTATCTGATTCGTTTTCGTCATCGCCCGAGTTAGTCTGAAGCTCGATAACAGGTATCGAATCATTCGACTTCGGCTGGTCAGGTAAGTCCGTTTGAGCACTTACCCCGATGTACGTAAAAACAACCGTAGTGAGTAGTAAGTTTTTTAAGTGTTTTATCATATTAAGTTTTTAAATTTTTTTCAATATTTAAAAAAGAGAACAAAGATACTTCAAAAAAAAGTCACTTTTAAAAAGGTTGAAAAATATTAATAAAAAATTAACAAAAACCCGATTTTATCTTTGTGTTAGTATCCGCTTTATTACGTAGATTTGCTGCAAGAAAAAAATAAGACCATGAACAGATATTTTTGGATGATTCTTGCGACCCTTGTTATTGTTGCTTTTCAGGTAAAATCTCAGAATGAAAAAAAGGTAACAGTCGGATGTATTGGGTTTTATAACGTTGAAAATTTATATGATACAGTAAATCAGGAAAATAATGATGAAGAATTTCTTCCTGAAGGGAAAAACAAGTGGACAGGAAAAAGATATAAAGAAAAACTTAATCGTATGTCGGATGTTATTTCTCAGTTAGGAACTGAAATTACACCTGATGGTATTGCTATTTTAGGTATGTCGGAAATTGAAAACAAATCAGTGCTTGAGGATCTTGTTAAAACCGAAAAACTGAAAGGCAGAAAATACCAGATAGTTCATTATGACAGTCCGGATGTCCGCGGTGTCGACGTTGCCCTGATTTACCAACCAAAATATTTTAAAGTACTGAGTTCTAAATCGTACAGACTGAAAGTGGCAGATAAGCCCGATTTTAAAACCCGCGACCAGCTTTTGGTTTCTGGTATTTTTGACGGGGATACGCTTCATGTTATTGTCAACCACTGGCCATCGAGACGCGGTGGTGAAAAACGCAGTCGTCCGCTCCGCAATGCAGCTGCCGACCTCACGCGCAGTATTTCAGATTCAATAATGAAAATAAATAAAAATGCCAAGATTATCATCATGGGCGACCTCAATGATGATCCCATCAACGAGAGTGTTAAACTGCACCTGAAAGCGGTGAAATCCAAAGAAGAAATGACCGATGGTACTTTGTTTAACCCCATGGAATCATTGTTTAAACAGGGTGTTGGCTCATTGGCTTACCGTGATAATTGGAATCTTTTTGATCAGTTGGTTTTATCGCCCGGACTGGTTAATAAATCTGATAAAGGATACAGCTTCCATAAAGCGGTTGTTTTCAATAAAAAATTCCTGATGCAAAGTTCAGGTCAGTATGCCGGTTATCCTTTAAGAACCTATGTTGGCAGCACTTATCAGGGTGGGTACAGCGACCATTTCCCGGTTTATATTTTTATTGCTAAGGAGTTGTAACTCGCGTAAACTTTTTTTGTTTTATTATAATTTCCCGGCTTGAAAGCCGGGGCTGAATTGAGCTGGCCTTTCAGGCCTTATGCTTAAAAGTATTTAGGTGTTTAATCAAAATAACCAGCTTCCAACTTCTGACTTCCGGCTTCTGACTTCTTAAACTTTCGACTTAAAGGACTTTCGACTTGACAGACTCTCGACTTGAAGGACTTTACGAACTTTAAAGACTTTCATCTTTCAAACCAGCCGCTCCGGTTCCTCAATCAACTCCTTTATTTTTTTAAGGAAGCCCACTGAATCGCGTCCGTCAATAATCCGGTGATCATAGGAAAGGGCAAGATACATTATTGGTCTGATCTCTACCTTTCCGTTTACGGCAACAGGCCGGTCAACGATATTGTGCATTCCTAAAATTCCTGATTGAGGCGGATTCAGGATCGGAGTAGATAACATTGATCCGAAAACTCCTCCGTTTGATATGGTAAATGTCCCTCCGGTAAGTTCATCAATGGAAATTTTCTTTTCCCGGGCTTTTTTTGCGAGCTCTGCAATTTTGATTTCAATATCTGCCAGGGACATTTTTTCGGTGTCACGAAGAACCGGAACCATCAAACCTTTTTCAGTCTGAACAGCAATTCCAATATCGCTGTAATTAAAATACAGAATATCTTCCCCTTCAATCATGGCATTGACACTGGGAACTTCCTTCAAGGCAATGGTGGCTGCTTTGGTGAAAAATGACATTAATCCGAGTTTTATTCCATGTTTTGCCTGAAAATCAGCCTGCATTTTTTTTCTAACTGCCATTACATTGCTCATGTCCACTTCATTGAAGGTGGTGAGCATGGCTGTTTGATTTTTCACTGCCACAAGCCGTTCCGATAGTTTTTTCCTGAGCGGTGTCATTTTAGTCCGCACAGCATTCTCATCCCTCTTTTCTTTGACAACGGGTTTGTTTTCCATGGCGGCCATAACATCCCTGCTGGTAATTTTATGATCCGACTTTATTGCTCCGGCTTCAATATTGGCCTTTTCCATCATTTTTTTGGCAAGGGGGGTGGCTTTAAGCGCTGAATAATCATTGGTATTGGATGCAATCTTGTTTCCCGGAACAGAAATTTCTGTCTGAGCAGTTTTTTCATCAGTTTTAAATGAAGTATCGATTCTGCAGGCAACAGCGCCCACTTTAACTGTTTGCCCTTCCTCAAAAAACAACTCGATTTTTCCGCCTTCATCGGCCACAAGTGTCAATGTAGCTTTGTCTGATTCGATTTCGGCAAGCTCCTGTCCTCTGTAAACCACATCGCCGGTTTTTACAAACCATCTGGTGATGAGAACTTCGGAGATTGATTCGCCCGGACTGGGTATTTTTATTTCGATGATCATTTATCTAATGCGTTTTTATTTTAGTAATAAGATCGTAAAAATTTATTGTTTCTGAGAATTTCGTTTCCTGCGAAGTTCCTTTTCATGGTCAATGGTGCACTGTAATCCGCAAAATTGTTGTGACCTGTCACAGGTGCATTTTCTGAAAACCTTTGACAGGATTTTCTTATGCTGTAACTGATGAATTTCTGCCAATCCGGTTGCCGGACTGCCACTTGGAGGCCGCGATACCAACTCAAGCTGGTTTTCAATGGGCAATCGTGCAATAAACGGCCAGGCACCCATATTTCCAGGTTCTTCCTGCACCCATACAAACCTTGTGGCATTTTTATATTTTTGAGTTATGTCCTTGATCTGATTGAGTGGAGTAGGGTATAACTGCTCAATTCTGACAACAGCAAAAGTATCAGCTTTGAGTTCTCTTTTTTCTTTTATCAGGTCGTAATAAATTTTTCCTGTACAAAAAACTACCTGCATAATGGAATCAGGATTTTCAACCAGGTCATCAATAACCTCAGAAAAATGTCCAGTTGCGATTTCCTTAAGATCCGAAATGCATTCGGGATGACGCAGCAGACTTTTTGGGGTAAACACAATCAATGGCCTTTCAAAATTCCTTTTTAACTGACGGCGAAGTACATGGAAAAAGTTGGCCGGGGTTGTGCAATTGACAATCTGCATATTATTATTGGCGCATAATTCCAGAAACCGTTCCATACGCGCACTTGAATGTTCGGGACCCTGACCTTCAAAACCGTGGGGAAGGAGCAAAGTAAGCCCATTCATCAATCCCCATTTTTCACCTGCCGAACTGATGTACTGATCAATTATTACCTGGGCCACATTGTGAAAATCGCCAAACTGGGCTTCCCAGATTGCTAACCCTTCTGGTCTTCCAAGTGCATAGCCATACTCAAACCCCAACACTCCGTATTCTGAAAGCGGAGAGTTATAAATATCAAATGGGGCCTGATCGGGATTGATGTTTTTAAGAGGGTAATATTTTTCGTCGGTATTGTCGATTACATGAGCAGCATGGCGGTGCGAAAAGGTGCCACGTTCCGAGTCCTGACCA
>Ga0209016_1001717_pt1 | contig 16651 bp, 15 predicted proteins | sample EPASupsiteSAE305_FD_187265 | JGI IMG/M metagenome (GOLD analysis project Ga0209016, IMG submission 187265) | Bioremediated contaminated groundwater microbial communities from EPA Superfund site, New Mexico - SAE3-05 (SPAdes) (version 2) | ecosystem: Environmental > Aquatic > Deep subsurface >...
GGAGGGAAGTAAGGCTGCTGGTGATACCCGGGATTGGGACCGGGATGCACGGGCTGCGGTTGAGGGTGGTAACCGGGACCGCCGGGATGCTGGGGCTGACCGGGCTGCTGATGTCCGGGACCGGTCTGATGGCCGGGCTGGCCGGGGCCGCCAAAACCTTTTTCAGAAACCTCTGATTCCGTTACTGATTTTTCGGATATGACAGGGACATCCGCCAAAGTCTTGCCGGCTTTAAGCGCGGAAAGGTTCGACTCTATTGAGCCGAGTGCAGAGCCATATCCGGCGTCCTGGGATGATTTGGAAACTTCAATTGTGTCGGCCGCGACGGCATACGCGCCGAAACTGACGACACAGGCCAATGCGAAAAACATCTTTTTCATGAATTACCCCCTTTTTGATTTCATATATTTTACGTTTTTTGCGCAAAGAACGCATAAGCCGAAGGACCTATGCCCCTTTGGTCTTTATGCCCCAATATCCACGGACACTATATCCGTCATCACAAAGGATTAGACCGGAGGCTCCTTTTCTGTCAGGCAAACAATCCGCTAATCTGCTATAATTTCCTATAAGGATGAGGGTACGGTTATGAAGAAATACATAGTGATGGGGCTCCTGTGCGCAGGCGTGATATTCGGCCTTAAATGGCTCGACAACGCGCGCCGCACCTATTTCCACGTTTCCGGCGTCATAAACCTTGAGCCACGCCTGGCCAGATATGCCGCGCGTCCCAATACGATTTGCTTCGTCATAGTAAAGAACTCCGGCGATGTTCCTGTGGCCATAAAGCGGTATGTGAATCCCTCTTTCCCGCTCCGCTTTGCCCTCAACTCCGAGGACCTTGTGTTCAGCGAGCCGGGGCACGACAACATGACCATAGAGGCCCAGATAAACACGCACGGCAAGGTGGGCCAGCTGATGCCGGGGGACATGTTCGGCAATGCTTCCGCGCCTGTTTCCACTTTCGCCAGCAACGTAAAGATAAGCGTGGCCAAACGGCTTGACCTGCCGTCGCTCGCCTCGGCCGGCTATTCGGACAAAGGGCAGTTCATGTTCACCCTGTCCGCCCGCTGAAAACTGCGTCAGATTCCTTTAAAAAACAAAACCCGCCTGACGGCGGGTTTTTTAATTTGCGAAAAAGCGTGATTTCACTTCAGCATGGCCAACCCGAAATAAAGAAGGAAGAAACCCGCCAGCAGCAGGCCGAAGCCCCATTTTCTTCTGGACAAGGCCATGAAATTGTCATTCAGGACGGTTTCTTTTATCAAACGGCTCAGACGTATTATCGCTTCGGGGCGGAACAGCCAGCCCAGACCGAGGAAAAACAGCACGGCACCAGCAAGTATGACCATCCAGGGCAACATGATTCCTCCCCCCTGCCTTTAATTCAGCATCCGGCCGGTTTCGCCGCGTTATACTTGTTCATCGCGGCTTCAACACCCCTGTCCACAGCCAGCATGGCGGCGTCCGCCGCGAGCGCAAGGCCCTGCTCGAAGGCCTCCTTCTCGGTTTTGGAGAAGCCAGACAGCACGAAATTCTTCCAACCGGCCCCGCCTTCCCGGCAGGAGCCGACCCCTATGCGCAGGCGGGGAACGGACTGCGAGCCCAGATGAGACAGCACGCTTGACATGCCGTTATGCCCTCCGGCGGAACCGGAGAGGCGAAGCCGCACGCGGCCGCACTCAAGCGCCATGTCATCATACGTGACAAGCAGCTCCGCCGGAGACACCTTGTAAAACCGGCAGAACGCGCCTACCATCAGCCCTGAATTGTTCATGTATGTCATGGGCTTGATGATATGCAGCTCTCCGCCTCCCGGAAGGGAAGCGCGCGAACACTCGCCGTCTTTCCAGGACTTCCAGGGCCCGGCATCCAGTTTTTCCCTCAGCACATCCGCCAGCATGAAGCCGGCGTTGTGCCTGGTGTTCTGGTAGCCGGGCCCCGGATTTCCAAGACCTGCTATAACTTTCAGCAAGGCTGAGAAGACTCCGCTTACTTCTTCTCGCCAGCCTTTGCAGCGGGGGCCTTTCCGGGCGCGGCTTTCGCGTCCTTGGCGGGGGCGGCGCCTTCCGCGCCTTCCTCTTCCTTCTTGCCCTTCGCGGCGACGATCTCGGGTTCCGCTGCCCCTGCTGCTGCGGGCGCGGCCTCGACGACCTCTTCCCTCGGCATCATCAGGTGGACGACGACGCGGTCCGGATCGCCAAGCACCTCGATGCCGGCGGGGAACTTCACGTCCTTCACATGGATGGACGTGCCCAGGTCGAGGTCGGTAATGTCGATGTCAATCTGGTGCGGGATGTCCTTGGGCAGGCAGCGCACGGTGACTTCGCGCAGCACGTGGTCCAGTATGGCGCCCTTGTTCTTGACGCCGGTGGAAACGCCGTGAAGCTCGAAGTGGACCTTGACCTCGATCTTGGCGTTCATGTCGACACGGATGAAGTCCGCGTGAACGGGCTCGCCGGAAACTGCGTGGCGCTGCACGGTCTTGAGGAGCACCGTGTCCTTGGTGCCGGCCATGTCCAGGTGGACGATGGTGTTGTTGCCCATCTTAAAGAGCTTGCCCAGATCCTTCGAGGCTATCGTGATGGCGGCGGAAGGCTTGGTGCCGCCGTATACGACCGCCGGGATTTTCTTGTCCGCCCGGGTTTTCGACAGGGCGCCTTTGACTCCGATCTGCTCCCTGGATACTGCGCTGACGTTTATCTCTTCCATTTCATTCCTCCGAACTTACCCGCTTAGCGGGCGCCCCCGTAGGGGCGGCAACTTCTGCAAATTAAGAGCTTCCCTGACGGACAGCTCCGCGCTGCTTTCTGCCGCGATATGGCTTCGCGCATCCGCCGGCCCCGAAGGGCGCGGCACGGCGCGGCGCCGCCCGACCGCCAACAAATCTTTCCTCCGCTCAGCTGAACATCTCGCTGATGGACATCCGGCAATGGTTCCTTTTTATGGCTTCCGCCAGTATGCCGGCCACCGACAGAACCTTTACCTTGGGGCTCACCTCCGCCTTCTGCGGTATGGTGCTGGTTACTATGAGCCTCTCGATGCAGGAGGACTCTATCTTGGCCACCGCGTCGCGGGACAGCACGCCGTGCGTGCAGGCCGCCATCACGCGGGAAGCGCCCTTGTCCTTGACCGCCTGCGCCACCGCGCAGAGCGTGCCGGCAGTGTCCACTATGTCGTCGAAAATGACAGCCGTGGTCCCTTCGACATTGCCTATGACGTTGAACACAGCCGAGACGTTGGGCCGGGGGCGGCGCTTGTCTATGATTACAAGGCCGCAGTCCAGCTTGCGCGCGAAATGGCGGGCGCGCTCCACGCCGCCCACGTCCGGCGAAACGACGACCAGGTTTGGCAGCCTGGCTTCCTTCTCGAAATATTCCACCATCACGGGCGCGGCCTGGAGGTGGTCAAGCGGTATGTCGAAAAATCCCTGTATCTGCCCGGCGTGCAGGTCTATGCACATCACGCGGTTAGCCCCCGCGGAAGTGAGCAGGTTGGCGACCAGCTTGGCGGTTATGGGCACGCGGGGGCTGGCCTTGCGGTCCGCCCGTCCGTAGCCGTAGTACGGCACGACGGCGGTTATCCTGTCCGCGCTGGCGCGCCTGAGCGCGTCTATCATCACCAGAAGTTCCATCAGGTTCTGGTTGACCGGGTTGCAGGTGGGCTGGACCACGTAACAGTCGCAGCCGCGCACGTTCTCAAGAAGCTGGAGGTTGATTTCGCCGTCGGCGAACGTAGTGGTGTCCACTCCGCCGAGTTTGACGCCCAGTATGCGGGCTATCTCCTCCGCCAGAGCCTTGTTCGCGTTTCCGGAAAATACCTTCAGGGTCGATGCTTCCCTCATTTTCCCCTCATTTCCTTAAAGGCTTGACCACCTGCCGCGAGCGCGCGATTGCAAGCGAGCGTTCGGGCACATCCTCAGTAATGGTGGAACCGGCGCCAATGACCGCGCCGGGGCCCACGGCAACCGGGGCAACAAGATTTACGTTGGAACCGATGAAAGCGCGGTCGCCTATCACGGTGCGGTGCTTCTTCACTCCGTCGTAATTGCAGGTGATGGTCCCCGCGCCCACGTTCACGCCTTCGCCTATCTCCGCGTCGCCGGCGTAGGTCAGGTGGGGGATCTTGCTCCCCCTCCCCGCCTTTACCGCCTTGCATTCGGTGAAATTGCCTATCTTCACGCCCGGCCCGATGTCGCACTTGGGGCGGATGTGGGAATAAGGCCCGACGGAACAGCTTTCGTCGAACACGCTTTCCGAAAGATAGCTGCCGAATTTGATGTCGCAGTTGCGGCCGATGACGCAGTCCTTAACAAAACAGTTCGGTCCGAGCGAGGAGCCCGTGCCCACCCTCGTTCTGCCCTTGATATGAGAGCCGGGCCGCACGACGGTGTCCGGCTCGAACTCCACGGTGTCGTCTATGTAAACTGTGTCCGGGTCTTCTATGGTGACGCCGGAGAGCATCAGCCTTTCGCATATCCTGCGGCGGAGTATGGCTTCCGCTTCCGCCAGCTGCACCCGGGAATTGATGCCCAGCACCTCGCGCCAATCCGGCGCGGCGCAGGGAACGCAGGCGTAGCCCTTCGCGTTGAAAAGCTCTATGACATCCGTAAGGTAAAATTCGTTCTTGGGCGGTTTAGCCTTGAGCTGCCCGATTACTTCCGCCAGGGCGGAGGTATCGAACATATACATGCCGGAATTAATCTCGGTAACCGCCCTGACGGCATCGTCGGCGTCGGTCTCTTCCACGATGCGGTCGATCAGCCCGCCGTCGCGGCGCACTATGCGCCCGTAGCCCGTCGGATTCGGAACATTGGTGGTAAGCACCGCCGCCTTGGCGGAAGACTTCGTGAAAGCGTCCGAGAGATTGCGCAGCGTATCGGCCGTGACGAGGGGCGCGTCCCCGCAAAGAACCATCACGCGGGAAAAGCCGGATATGAAATCCATGGATTCCTGCACGCAGCGGCCGGAACCGGTAAGCTCCCTCTGGACGATTATCTCCACCGGGGCGGTGATGCCCCAGGGGGTCAATCCGTCCCGCACGGCCACGCCCACCACTTCGGCCTTATGGCCGACCACTACGCCTATGGCGTCCGGCCCGCACTGCTGGGCCAGGCGCATCAGCCAGCCGACCAGCGGCCTTCCGCAGGCGCTATGAAGGACCTTGGGCAGCTCGCTCTTCATGCGGGTTCCCATTCCTGCGGCAAGAATAAGTATGGCGAAATCTTTTTTATCGGACATAAAAACCACAAAATACACGGCTGCGGAAAGCCTCGGCTGTCCGCCATGCCTGTATCTATATGTATGTATTCTACAAAATTATGCCCTGTATTTCCCACCCCGCGGCAGACATTGCGCGGAAAGGAACCGGAGTCAGGAAAGAAGTTTCCGGCTGTCCAGCCTGCGGATATACAGCAATATGGAGCCAACTATGACCAAACCGGCAATAACGGAGAAAACACCCATGCCTATCCCGGTAATGCGCCCAGTCAGGCACATGCTCAGGAAAGAAAGCACATTGGCGCCCGCCAGAGCGGCGTACCACATAAAGGAAGATTTTTTCATGCGGAAAAGGGAAACCATGCCGCCGATAAACATGGAAATCGACAGCAGAAACATAAAATAATCAAGCGGCCCTATTGCGGACATGAGGCGCTTTACCTCGGGCGAATGTGAAAAACTGCCGCTCAGCACCAGAAGGAAAGAACCCGTGGTAAATATTGCCGACAGCAGCGAATACAGGAATATAATCCATACGCCGACCGGTCTTTTCATGATTGATTCTCCTTCCAGGCGCTACGCTACCAGCTTCCGGAAGCGCCGCCGCCGGAACCGCTGTTGGAATAACCGGAACCTCCGCCCCAGCCGGAAGAACCGGAACTGTAGCCGGAATCCACCCCGCCAACCGATGAATATGAGCTGTGATGCCTGTAGCGGCTGGAAGGGAACAAAAACTGCAAAATAGCCCACAAAATTATAAGGACCAGGGAAACCAGCGGATTGCGGCCGCGCCTGCCGGAAGAACGGAAAGACGGGGTATCGGACACCAGATCCGTGCGGAAAGGGGCGTCCTGCTGCGGCATCTCCCGCTGAACATACGCTCCGGCGCGCGGGCCGCGGCGGACAAGTTCCTCAAGCGACGAGGAACCGGCCATTATCCCGGGAACGAAATCCGACCTTCTGAAGCGCGGGAGTATTGTGGAACGCATGATAAGGCTCGCTTCCGAATCGGCCGAGCCGGACCACCCTGCCCCCATCTCAATCCTGACCTGCCTGTCCTCCACCGCCACGACAAGCAGCGCACCGCCGCGAATACGGTCGAACAAATCCGTGCCGCGCAGAGCCGCTATTATGTCCCCGGCAAGCGTCTCTATTGCGGGCGAGGCTTCGGAGGTTCCGGCGTAGGAGCGGGAAATGGAGGGAACCGCGACAACGCACAGCGCCCGTCCCGTTTCCTGCACAAGACGCAAAATCCTGTCGTTAAGCAGGCGTATCTCGGCCTCGCCCAGCAGGCCGGCGCTGTCGGCCACAAAACTCCCGTCCTGCGGCAGTCTGATATTAAGACACGCGGTCATATGTTGCCCCCAAAATCGGCATGCCGATTCCGGTAATATTATAGTTTATTGCGGACAAGACACCCCGAAAATTTACGCCGCCATTATCATTACGCCGAGGGATTTAATGATTAAGGTATCCAAACGGGTCCATGATGTTGTATAATATTATTACTTAAATGTTAAGACGCATAAGACGGATAATATCCTTACCAATAGACGGATTCAAAGCAGTTTTTTCTCCTAAAACCGCTTCGAAAAGCGGGGACAAGAATTGTCTGCCCGACAATGAGTTTTCGTCCCTCGGCCTCTCAAAAAACCTGGCCAAAACAACAGCCTCTCTGGGCTGGAAAAAGCCGACGCCCATACAGAAGGAAGCCATACCCATAGCCATATCCGGCAAGGACCTTCTGGGATGCGCGCAGACCGGTTCGGGCAAAACGGCGGCCTTCGGCCTGCCCATACTCCAGAAACTTTCCCAGCCTTCCCACAAAAAGGGCATACGCGCGCTGGTGCTGGTCCCCACCCGGGAACTTGCCACGCAGGTGGACGAAACCTTCTGCATGCTGTCCGGAAAGAACGGCCCCAAAACAGCCGTAGTCATCGGCGGCGTGGGCTACGAGGGTCAGACGCGCGCCATTGCCAAAGGCGCCACGATACTGATAGCCACCCCCGGCCGCCTGCTGGACCACCTTGAAAGGCGTAATTTCAACCTTAACAACATAGACGTGCTTGTGCTGGACGAGGCGGACCGCATGCTGGACATGGGCTTCATGCCGGACATAAGCAACATCATTTCCCGCCTGCCGAAAACCAGGCAGACCATGCTTTTCTCCGCGACGCTCCTGCCGGAAATAGAGCACATAGCCTCTTTCGCGCTGCGGAACCCGGTGACGGTAAGCCTGGCCAGCCCCAAGCAGACCGCGGAAGGCGTGTGCGATTTCATCTATCCAGTCGCGCCGCACCAGAAGCCGGAACTGATAGTGGCGCTGCTGCGCAGCATACCGGACGCCAAATCCGTGCTCATCTTCACGCGCACGAAAGCGCGCGCCGACCGCGTGGAGCACCAGCTCAACATAAACGGCTTCCACGCTGGCATACTGCATTCCGACATATCCCAGGGACAGCGCACCCGCGTCATGAGCGGTTTCCGCGACGGCACCTACCGCATACTGGTGGCCACGGACATAGCAGCCCGCGGCCTGGACGTGCCGGACATCTCCCACGTCATAAATTACGACGTGCCGTCTCACCCCGAAGACTATGTGCACCGCGTGGGCCGCACGGCGAGGGCCAACGCCCGCGGGCAGGCCTTCACCATGCTCGACATCGAGGAGAACGACTATCTCTGCGCCATCGAGGGATACTTGGGCCGCATAATACCGCGCAAGGCCCTGCCGGGATTCCGCTATATCATACCGCCGAACCTGACCCCCTCCAAGCGCAGCCTCAGCCGCATAGCCGCGAACAAGGCCGCCGATGAGGCCAACAAGGCCGGCATGGTGGCGCTGAAAGCCGGAAAATAGAAACTTGCTCAAAACAAAAAGCCCCCTGGATAATCAGGGGGCTTTTTTATTTTGCCTGTATCGTTAGTTGAGGCGGTAAAGCATGACCGGCTTCGGTATTCCCTTGAACTCGTGCGGACCGAGCTCAGAAAAGGAAAACTCGGTTTTGCTGACAGCCATGCAGACGCTATCCGTAAACCACACCTGCCCGGCCTCGGCCACCCCCTCCACGCGGGAGGTAAGGTTGACCGCATCTCCATAAATATCGCCGTCCGGGGCGACGGAGACCTCTCCCATATGCACCACCACCCTCACGTTTATGGACTCCTTCTCGCTCTTGCCGGCGTTATAATCCTTCAGACCGGACTGTATGGACATGCCGCAGCGCAATGCGGCGCTTGGAGATTCAAACGTGGCAAGGAAAGCGTCCCCGATTGATTTTATGACATGACCGTAGCACCGGGTTATGAGGGGGCGCAGTATTTCCTGGTGTTTCTTAAGATATTCCATCATCTCCTGAGGCGTGGAGGAGGCGGTCTTCGCGGTATAGCCTTTTATGTCGGTCATCATTATCGTGACGATGCGCCGCTCCAGCGCGAAGCTGTTGCGTATCTTCTCATACCGGGTCTCCACATCCTTGTGCTTGATGCCCTCTGAAATGAAACGCCGGTAAATCTCCATTGCCATGTCGGCGCGCCCCTTGCCCTCGTAGCGGAGCGCGGCGCGGTAATGGAGGTCAGCGAACTTCCGTATGGGAAAATTCTGGGCCATGACGCGGTAAAACTCCGTGGCCATTTCAAGGTCTGTCTGGAGCTGAACGGCGAAGTAGGCGAAATGGTCCTCCTCCGTCCATTTGTTGCGCGGAAAACGCTCAAGCAGGAGCCGGGCCGACGTGGCGCTGCCCTCATCGGCCAGAGCCAGAACCGCCCGGGCGCAGAACTGCTTGGGAAGCTTTTCCAGATAAGACACCGGCAGCGCCGATATGCCGCCCGAAACGTCGAGCAGCGTTTCCCAGCTTGTGGAATGCAGCGTTTCCATGGGAACAGTCTTGATTACCTCCAGAGCCTTCTCACGAGAACCTCCCGCGAACTGCTGCCGGCTGAATGAGTTCAGGAACTGGAAGTACAGGTTGGAACCCTCCCGGGACCTGAGGGTCGAATATATTTCCTCCACGGTCGCGGACGAAAAATCGGATATCTGCACCCAGCGCAGTTCCCCCCTGTCCACGCTGGTCCGCGCCCTGACCATCTTATAAAGCGCCGGTTTGCAAAAGAGAACTTCGCAGAAAAGGCGGTAATTTTTCTCCACGTAGAAGAAATTGAGCAGCTCATCCAGCCGTTCGTCGGACAGTTTAAGTATGACCGGCTTTTCCAGATAACCCAGCGCGCAGCAGGCCTTGGCGAAGGCCTCCAGTTCCTCGCTGCCCCAGCGGAAGGCCGGCAGACGGCCAAGCTTTTTGACACTCTCCTCCGGGGAAGCCCCCTCCAGACTGGGCCTGCGCCCGAAAATGAACAGCAGCACCGCGAAAAACGCCACGCCCCCGAAAACCCATATCGGGATATGGGTTCGCGCGGCCAGAGCGGCAAGGTTTTTCCTGGTGAAGGTTTTCTCAGCCATTCGCTTGCCCGCGCTCCGGGCCTGATCGATGTTCTCGGAAACCACTTTTATGCCGGAACCGTATCCGGTCTCGGAAGACATTTCCTGCCCGAACGAAATAACGGTGCCGCCCGCCAGACAAGCAAACGCGGCCGCCGCAACAATAAAATGCCTCATATCCCCTTCCTCCCTGACGCACGATGAAAAGCATTGCGCAGCGCGCCGGCGGGCTTTGACAGAATGCCGCCGCCGGACCAGTATCTTATAACGTTGCGCGGACTGTAGACCTGCGGAAGCAGGTATTCCACGAAAACCCCCGCCGGTTCGACTCCGCAGCCTGCGGAGAAAAGCCTTTCCCTGGCCCTGGCAAGCGGTCCGGAAGGCCGGACGCTTTCGGAAAAACCGGGCGGAACGGCAAGCCCCCTCCGTGCGAATTCGGAGAACGCCGCCGAAACAAGCGGCCCCGCCCCGGCTTCCCTGGCAACCGACGCCAGCAAGTCCCAGGAAAAACCTTCCGCGCCGCAGAGGACGCGCACATCTTCCAGCGCCGTCCGGGACAGGCAGGCGTGATGCAGTATCCCGTGGGCGCAAATCAAAACGACGTGTTCCTCGTTGGACGGAACGCGCAGGACTGCCGCGCCGGCGCCTACTTCCCTAGAGGAGGCGAACACGGGCCCGCAGTCGCTCCGGTAATCCAGCCAGCAGTGTAGGTCCGCTATGACCGGGGCAAGCATCTCTCCCCCGGCGCCGCTCTCCTTCATGAAAGCCGAGGAACTGTCCGGCATGGGGAGGAAGCCCTGCTCAAGAAGAACCGCACGAGCCGCGCCGGCCCTTCCGGGCCGTATCAGAATATCAATGTCGGTGAGTCCGCGCTCAAGCGGGCCGCGGAGTCCGCAGGCTATGAGCGCGGCGCCTTTTATGACGACCGCCTCGACACCGGCCTTTTCAAACCCGCGGATTATCCTTTCAAGCTCCGCCAGCAGCAGCACGGCGCCTGCGGCGCCGGACAGTGTGGACGGAGACGAGTCCCTGAGCACATTTTCCCCCACCAAAACGGCGGATACGGCCTCAGGCCTTCTTTGAGCAGACGGGGCCCTTTGGCGTATCCTTTATTATGTAGCCGAGCCCTTCCGCCTTCAGGCGTATCTCGTCGGCTTTTTTGAAGTCTTTTTCCTTGCGAGCCCGGGCGCGTTCCTCTACGAGGGCGAGCACTTCGGCGGGCACTTCCGCCGCGGCCTCGGCCTTCAGCAGGTCCAGCCCGAGTATGGTGTCCGCGAAGGCAGAGAAGGCCAGCTTGTCGCCGGCGGAGAGATCATGGCTGCGCAAAACCTCCCACAGCACCGAGACTGCTTTAGCAGTATTGAGGTCGTCCAGCACGGCATCCCGGAATTCCGCCGCACGGGCGGAAAGCGCGGGGGCTTCCAGCGCGGAAGACGCGGGGATTTTCCCTCCGCAGGCTTCCAGAAGGCCGGAAATGTTGGCCTTCATCGTGGAAAGGCTTTTCTGCGCGAAGTCCATCGAGTCCCAGGAGAATTCGAGCTGGGTGCGGTAATGCGCGCCCAGCAGCAGATAGCGGTAGGCGAGAGGATTGTACCCCTTGTCGCGCAAAGTCTTCACGGTCACGAAACCGCCGGCCGACTTGGCCATCTTCGCGGAACCCATCAGGAGAAATTCGTTATGGACCCAGAAGCGGGAGAACGGCTTTCCGGTGGCCGCCTCAGACTGGGCTATCTCGTTGGTGTGATGCACGGCAACATGGTCCACTCCGCCGCAGTGTATGTCCATGGTCTCGCCGAGATATTTCATGCCCATGGCCGAGCATTCTATGTGCCAGCCGGGGAAACCCACGCCCCACGGGGAAGGCCATTCCATCTGGCGTTTTTTATCTGAGGGGGAGAACTTCCACAGGGCGAAATCGCTGGGGTTGCGCTTCTCGTCGCTGAATTCCACGCGCGCGCCGGACTTGAGCCCGTCTATGTGGCTCTTGCCGGCCAGCTTATGATAACCATCGAATTTGGAGGTGTCGAAATAAATTCCGTCCGCCGTTTTGTAGGTGTAGCCCTTCTCCTCGAGCCTGCGGACAAGGGCTATCATCTCCGGTATATGTTCGGTGGCCTTGCAGACCACGTCCGGCGTCATGCAGTTAAGGGAGGAGTAATCCTCCAGGAAAACCTTCGTGTAGAAAGCGGCTATGTCCCACGCGCTCTTGCCTTCGCGCGCGGCGCCAATCTCCATGCGGTCGTCTCCCTCGTCCGCGTTGGAGGTAAGATGCCCCACGTCCGTTATGTTCATGGCCCGGCGGACTGAGAAACCCGCCAGCTTCAGCGCGCGGACCAGCAGGTCCTGGCTGACATAGGCGCGCAGGTTGCCAACGTGCGCGAAGTCGTAGACGGTGGGTCCGCAGGTGTAGATAAGGGCGGTTTTGCCGTCCGCGGGCCGGAATTCCTCTTTGGAGCGCGAGAGCGTGTTGTACAGTTTCATGATGTTTCGGTTTACTTGAGCCTCACTACCGCCAGCGCATTGCAGGCCATTGCCTCGCCACGGCCTATTTCGCCGAGGCCCTCGTAGCTTTTGGCCTTGATGCTGACGTTCTCTATCGGGAGCCGGAACAGGTCCGCGACGGACTTCCTCAGCGCCGGATAGTGGCCGGAGAGTTTTGGCTCCTCGGCGATGACGGTTATGTCCAGCTGCGCCACTGCCGCGCCGCGGGAGGAAAGGACGTCAAGCGTCTTTTCCACTATCGCGATGCTGGAAATGCCCATTATGGTCAAATCGGTCGGCGGGAAGTAAATGCCTATCTCGCCCGCGGCTATGGCCCCGAGAGCCGCGTCGCATGCGGCATGAAGCACCACGTCCCCGTCAGAATGCCCCAGAAGGCCCTTAGTGTGGGGAATCCGTATGCCGCCCATTATAAGCGGCCTGCCCGGAACCATGCGGTGGATGTCGTACCCGAGGCCGACGCGCATCTTCCCCTCGCCGGAGGAGGCGCCCAGCAGGGCGTCCGCGGCGGCCAGGTCGGCCGGGGTGGTAACCTTGATATTGGAATCGGAACCTTCCACAAGCGTCACCTTCCCCCCGTTGCGCTCCACGAGCTGGCTTTCGTCGGTGGCGTCCTTCTCCTCCGGGAAAGCCGCGAGCGCGCTTTCAAGCACCTCGAGGCGGTAGCACTGCGGCGTCTGCGCGGCCCAGAGCTTTTTCCTTTCCAGCGTTCCGGCGACGGTCTTCCCGTCCGCCGCGACGGTCTTGATGGTGTCCTTTACGGGAACGGCGAGCACGCTGGCCCCGCTTTTGCGGGCCTCGGCTATGGCGGCGGAAATCTGCTCCCCCCTGATAAGGGGCCGGGCGGCGTCATGCACCGCCACGATGCCCGCGCCGGACGCCTTCCTGACCCCCGCGCGGACCGATTCCAGCCGCGTGGCCCCGCCAAGCACGGCCACGATATTCTTTTTGGCCCAGTCCCCGCCGTATCTCTCTATAATCTCGGCGGTGGTCACGACCACTATGCGTCCAACTTCCGGCAGCCGGGAAAACTCGGCTATCGAACGTTCCAGCATGGGCACTCCGCCCACGGGAAGCATCTGCTTCGGGCGGCCCATGCGCCGCCCGTCGCCCGCGGCGACTATGACAGCGGCGCAGTCTGCCTTTCTTACTTCCGTTCCCCCGCCATTAGCGGCACTGGCCATATGGTTCCCCTTTTCCGGCGATAGTTTACTGGCCTTCCTTCTGCGGCGTCACGTCGGCGTCCAGACCAGCCTGTTTTTCCTGCGGGCGGGCCTTGGTGAAAATCATGCGTCCGGCAGAGGTCTGGAGTATGGAGTAGACGGCGACCTCTATGCGCTTGCCTATGTGGCGGCGGCCCTCCTCCACGACGACCATGGTGCCGTCGTCCAGATAGCCCACGCCCTGCTCCTTCTCCTTGCCTTCCTTCATGACGAAGATGGCCATGTTCTCGCCTGGCAGCACCACGGGCTTGAGCGCGGTGGCCAGGTCGTTTATGTTGAGCACGGTGACGCCTTCCAGCGCCGCCAGCTTGTGCATGTTGAAGTCGGTGGTGACGACGCAGGCCCCCATCTCGCGCGCGAGGCGGATGACCTTGGCGTCTATCTCCTTGATTTCGGGAATGTCCTTGTCCATCACCTTGAAGGAGATTTCCTTGTTCTCCTGCAGGCGGGCGAGTATGTCCAGGCCGCGGCGGCCCTTGGCGCGCTTGAGCGGGTCCTGCGAATCGGCGAGCGCGTGCAGATTGGTCAGCACGAACCGCGGCACCACCAGCTGCCCGGAGATGAAATGCGTGTCGCAGATGTCTATTATGCGGCCGTCTATGACCGCGCTGGTGTCCAGAAACTTTATGGCGGAGCCGCGCTTCTTGACGACGGAGGAGATGTCCTTGTCCAGCTCCTCCAGCTCGCTGACCTTGCTGACGGCGATTATCATGCCCAGCAGCGCCAGCAGGAACTGCGTCAGCACGTGGAACTTGCGCCACACGCCGACAATGCTCTCGTTGTCCAGCTGCAGGACGCCCGCGTCAAGCAGCCGCGCCAGGATGATGCCCAGCACCGCGCCCGATATGCCCACTATGAGAGTCATCAGGTTGATGCTCTCCAGCAGCATTTCCATACCCACCAGCACGATACCGCAGATGAGGCCGGCCAGCACCCCTCTCCAGTCCTGCGCGATGAGGTAATAAGTTATTATCGGCGAACCGAGTAAAGCAATGAACCTCAAAACCCATACCAGCATGTCGTCTCCTCCGTAAGCGGGAAAGCGCGGACGGCCTAGGCCGCCGCTTTGGGGATATGCGAAACTATATCCCCTATTTCCTCGATTTCTGTAATTTCGATGGGGCAGCCCTTCGGCCTGTCCTCTTTGGAAAGCCGCGGGGTGAAGGCTCTTCTGTAACCCATGCGATAAGCCTCCGCCAGACGCAGTTCCATGCCGGAAACCCTGGCCGACTGTCCCAGAATGCCCGCCTCGCCGATGAAAACCCAGTCCGGGGGAATGATGATATCCCGGGCGGAGCTTATAACGGCTGCGCACAACGCCATGTCGAGCGCGGGGTCGGCGAGCTTGAGTCCCCCCGCGAGGCTTGCGTACACATCCCTGTTTTCCAGGCTCACGCCGACGTGGCGCTCTATCGCCGCCAGAAGTATCTGGAAGCGGTTAGAGTCCAAGCCGGTGGCCATGCGGCGCGGAAAAGGATACCGCGTCGGCGCTACCAGCGCCTGCACTTCCGAAAGGAGCGGGCGGTTGCCTTCCAGCGCCATGGAAAACGCCCTCCCCTTCAAAGGCCTGCTCTTGCTGCCGCTGGTGAAGCACGCGTTGGCGTCCTCCACCGGCTCAAGGCCGCCCTCGGCCATGCGGAAAATGCCGAGTTCCGAAGTAGGGCCGAAGCGGTTCTTGTGCGCGCGCAGCACGCGTAGCAGATTATGGCGCTCGCTGTCGAAGTACAGCACCGTGTCAACTATGTGCTCGAGCACCTTCGGACCGGCAAGGTCGCCGTCCTTCGTGACATGCCCCAGCACGAACAGCGCGGTCCCCTCCGGCTTGCACAGGCGCAGCAGCTCGGCCGCGCTTTCGCGCACCTGCCCGATAGTGCCGCAGCTGCCGGTAAACTCCGGATGCGAGACCGTTTGAATCGAGTCTATCACCAGCACGTCCGGCCCCACCTTGCGGTAGGCCGCGATGATTTTCTCAAGATTCGTTTCCGCCAGCAGGGAAATATCGGCCTCCGCGCGCACTCCGAGCCTTTTGGCCCGCGCGGCCACCTGGCCGATGCTTTCCTCGCCGGTAACGTAAAGTATTTTCTTCCCCCGCGCCAGATTGGAGGCTATCTGCAGCATGAGCGTTGACTTGCCTATGCCCGGATGCCCGGCCAGCAGTATCATCTGACCGCGCACTATGCCGCCGCCCAGGAGGCGGTCCAGCTCCGAAATGCCGGTAGGCTCGTGCAGTGCCTCGGTCGCGTCGCTTTTGGCGAGGGGCACAACCTCGGACGAAAAGCCGGTCAGGCCGCGGCGGGCTTTTGGCTCCGCAACGACCTCCTCCACTTCCTCCTCAAGAGTGTTCCACTTGCCGCATTCAGGGCACTGCCCCAGCCACTTGGTGGAGGCGGCCCCGCATTCCCGGCATTTGAACACAGTCCTGAGCTTGGCCATCGCCTAGTTGCCCCCCGAGCGCATGGTCCCCAGCGTGGCAAGGCCCAGCAGATAGGCGATGTCCTTGTCCTCGAAGGTTATCTTGGTCATGTATTCCGTGTTTCCGGTGCCCTGTATGTCGGAAGCCATGTAACCGAAGGAGATGAAGCGGTTGACGCGGAATTCCGCGCCCAGGTTCCAGTTGGGATGAGAGAACTTGCGTCCCTTGATGGTGCGGTTCCGCATGAAGTCGTAGCCTTCGCCCAGCAGCGAGAAGCGGTTCAGGAAGGTGTCCCTACCGCCCATCGGAGTGTATTTTATGCCGAAGCCGCCCGCACCCTTAACCATACCGGCGTAGAAATCCGTGGTGTCTGACTCCCAGCCCAGTTGGGCGTCTATGCGGTTCTTGTCCACATAATCTGGCCTGAGGGGGTTGTCGTCCGTGTTGCCGATGTTCGTAAGGCCCAGCTTGTAATACCGGCCCTTGCGGGGGACGATTTTCACGTCCACGTCGCTACGGGAGCTGAGTATCTGCGGCTCGTAGCGGTTGGTGTACATCCAGTAGACGCGGAAATCGTTGAACTTGGTGAGCATCGTCTTGGCCTGGCTGGTGGCGTCCTTGAGGTTGGTGATGGTCTCCTTGACCTCTTTCTTCATTTCCTGGTCGCCTATCAGCGCGCCGACAGGCCCCTGCCCGCTGTTGATCTTGTCCATCAAAATATTGGCCTTGGCCACGAGGTCGTCCATCTTCTTGGACATGTCGTCCACCTTCTCCATCGAGGACTGGAGGTGGGGCTGTATGCCGGTTATAAGCTCGTTGAGCGAGGCCGTCATCTCGCGGACATTGACCAGAGTGGCGTTAA
>Ga0209016_1001721_pt1 | contig 16593 bp, 13 predicted proteins | sample EPASupsiteSAE305_FD_187265 | JGI IMG/M metagenome (GOLD analysis project Ga0209016, IMG submission 187265) | Bioremediated contaminated groundwater microbial communities from EPA Superfund site, New Mexico - SAE3-05 (SPAdes) (version 2) | ecosystem: Environmental > Aquatic > Deep subsurface >...
ATGATGGGCTCCAGCGAAGACCTGAGCAGCGTAACTTTTGCTCCTGGTTCAGCTGTTCTGGCGCCTGCAGAAGAAAAAAAACTGGAGACCCTTGCCACAGCGCTCAGTCAGCGCCCTGGCCTGAAAGTCGAGCTGGCCGGTTTTGTTGATAAACAACGTGACCCTGAAGGGTATCGGGCTGAACTGCTGCTGCAGAAAATGCGTCAGGAAAAGTATCTTGAACTGGCCAAAAGCCATCAGGCCAAAGAAGGTGATGATGCAGAGAAGATGATCATCCAGCCAGCCGAATATTCACGGTATCTCAAGGCGGTCTACCTGAAAGAAAAGTTTCCCAAGCCACGCAACATGATCGGCATGATCAAAGATCTGCCTGATGCGGAAATGAAGAAGCTGATCATTGCCAACACCAAAGTAACTGATCAGGACCTGCAGCAACTGGCTGCACAACGGGCTGCTGCTGTTAAAAAGCACCTGATCACCAAGGGCAAGCTGGAATCACAGCGGATCTTCCAGAAACAGGATAACGTCCTGAAACCGCCTAAACAGGAAACTGCCCCTGCCAGCCGGGTGGAGCTGAATCCAATTGCATCATGACAGGAACTGAATCATTGCATACGAAGCGATTTGCTGTAGCCACCCTGGGTTGCAAGGTAAACCAGTTTGAAACAGCAGATATGATTGAACAGCTGCAAACGGATGGCTGGCAGTTGGTGCCGTTTAGTAGCGAGGCTGACCTATACCTGATCAACAGCTGTACCGTCACTGCCCGCAGTGACGCTGAGTCCCGCCGTCTGATCCGCCGTGCCCGACGTGCCAACCCGAACGCCAAAGTGGTTGCCACCGGCTGCTATGCCCAGGTTGCGCCAAAAGACCTTCAAGCCCTGCCTGAGCTGAATCTGGTGCTGGGAAATGAGGAAAAACATAGTCTGGCGCTACATCTGGAACAGGGGAGGCATCAGGTTACCGACCTGACCAGCTTAAAGGCAAGCGGACCGCTGCGCCTGACCAGCTTTAGCGAGCATACCCGAGCCTTTTTACAGATTCAGAACGGCTGCGAAACCGGCTGCAGCTACTGTATTGTGCCGATAGCCCGGGGACCGAGCCGGTCAGTCCCGCCCCAGGAAGTGCTTGAGGCGGTCAGCAGACTGGTTGCAGCTGGGTATCAGGAGGTGGTTTTTACCGGCATCCACATGGGGGCCTACGGCCTTGATCTGTCTCCCCGCAGCAGCCTGACTGAGTTGGTACAGCTTCTGGAAGACCAAAACACAATTTCCAGGCTGCGCCTTGGCTCCATTGAACCCAATGAACTGACCGATGACCTGTTGGCTTTGTTCAAACGTTCGTCACGGCTCTGCCACCACCTGCATATACCGCTGCAAAGCGGCTCAGACAGTGTGCTGCAACGAATGGGACGCGGCTATGATACCAGCTTCTATTACAACCGGATAACGACTGCTGCCCAGCTGCTGCCCGATGCCTTTATTGCTGCGGACCTGATTGCCGGTTTCCCCGGAGAAACAGAGCAGGAGTTTAGCGAGACCTGCGCCTTTGTGGCATCGCTACCATTGGCTGATCTGCATGTCTTCCCCTACTCCATCCGTCCCGGCACCAAGGCAGCGGATATGCCGGGGCACCTCAAGCCAGGTATCATCAAAGAACGGGCAGAACAATTACGCACCCTTGCTGCTGAAAAGCGGGCAGCATTCCAGCAGCGTTTTATCGGCAGATCATTACCGGTTCTGGGACAACGCCACAATACTGTTACCGGCCAGGTAACCGGACTTTCCCGCAACTACCTGGAAGTCTGCTACCCGGCAGCAGCATCGTTACTTAACCATGAAGTTACGGTGCATGTTGATCGACTGCACAACAACTATTTGTACGGCATCTGCGAAGGAGTCTGACATGGCAGCAGCAACATCCCTTGATGAAGCCCTGAAACGTACCAGCCTTTCTCGCACAAACCAGATGGAGATGCTGACCTTCCGCTTAAGCGATGGCCAGCTCTACGGCATCAACGTCTTTAAAATCATTGAAATCCTGGAAAGTCCAAACCGGTTTGACCGGATGCCCCACGCCAATCAGGCGGTTAAGGGGGCGGTTGATTTCAGGGGCAAGCCGATTGTTGCCATTGATCTTTCAGAGGCGCTGGGCATGGAACCGGTGCCCTTTGACCGACAACTGGCCTACCTGATTATCTGCGAATACAGCCAACAGTTGAACGCCTTTATTGTAGCCTCGCCAGAGACCCTGATTACCCGTGGCTGGGATGAGATTCATAAACCGGACGGCGTTCAGGCCCGTTCATTGGTGGCCATTGCCTACAGCGACAGCGGTGAAACCATCCTGCTGCTGGATATAGAGGGGATTCTTGCAGATGTGGTCGGGTATACATCGGAAGTGACCGATGAGCTTGCCAGCCGTGGTGCTGCGCTAAAGAACTACCTGATTTTGCTGGTGGATGATTCCCGGACCGCCCTGGCCATGATGCAGCAGACCCTGAATCACCTGGGGATGACACACAGTTCACAATCATCTGCAGTACAGGCGTTGGCCTGGCTTGAAGAACGGGACAAGCAGGGAGAAGCTCCCTTTGATCTGATTATCTCTGACATTGAGATGCCGGGGATGGATGGTTTTACCTTTACCCGCAACCTGCGCAGCATGCCGTCCTATGAAAAGACAAAGATCATACTGCACAGCTCCATGAGCAACCCCACCAACCGGCTGAAGGCGGAGGAGGCAGGGGCTGACGACTTTGTTGCTAAATTCGCCCCCAATGAACTGGCAGAACATATTCTTAACGTGTTAGAGCTGGAGCTGTCAGATGATGACTTCTTCATCACCCCAGGCGAAACATAACCACCTCTACCTCAGCCACCACCTGACCATCCAGCTCTGCCCGGCCTTTTGCATCCACCAGGCGACGGCGTTCACCAGTCACCTCACCGACAACCCTGATGGTTGAGCCGGTGGGAACCGGCGCACGGTAACGCAACTTCAGCTCACTGGTGACCACCTGCATGCCGCTACCCATACAGGCCTGGGCACAAATCTCATCCAGCAAGGCAGAGATGATCCCGCCATGGGTAATCCCCTGCCAACCTTGAAAATGTTCAGGGATCTGCACCGTGGTTTCAGCCCGCCGTTTCTCAGGATCAACAACAAACTTGGCCTTCAAGCCGATCGGATTATCTTTGCCGCAGATAAAGCAGCGGCCATCGTCAACAACGTCCATAGTAATGACAACTCCTTTTTTATAAAACGTGCGAGGAAGGCCGGATACAAGGCGCCCGGAGCGCAACGACCGAGGCATACCACTTCAGGTAGGCGAGGGAGTGAGCACCGCGTAACGCCGTAGACGGCCTCCGCAGCAGTTTTTACCCAAACCGGTAGACCAGCTTGCCATCCTGATACAACTCAATCGGCCCATCCTGCGACACCTTGATCACCTTGCCAAAGAAGGATGCGGCAATGGCGGCCGTGGTCCGCCCACCACCGGTGACCATCTCACGGGCATGGGAGGTGTCGATGATAAAACCGGTCTCCAGCAGTTTCCCCTTGTTATCCAGTACCGTCAGACCATCCGAAGAGAGAATCCGCAGCAGGATGCCGGATTGCTTCAACTGGGCAATGGTCTGTCCCTTGACCTGACTGATCAGCAGCCTGCCGATCGGATCATCGCCACCAACCGATCCTTTTTTCAGGGTTGCCAGATGACGCGGCGTACCGGCATGGATCAGGATAACGGTACCGTGGCGCTGTTTTGAAACTGCATAGAGAGTCCAGAGCAGGTCATCCACCGCTTCATTGTCAATACTGTCAGCCAGGAAGGAACGGAAGATATCAGGGTCAAAGATAACCCAGGCCCCTTTGCGCCGGATCAGAAGTTTGGCCGGGCTAATCAGTACCTCAATCTCGGACACCTCATTAACCGTAATGGCAAAGGCACCACTGCCGCTACGCCTGACCAGAGAAAACAGCTCACGCTGGGTCAGACGTTCAATATCGGTCTGGACAGCAGTATTTAAGGTACGCAGCACACCAACTACCTGCATCTGGATGGTGGCAACAAAGAACAGGTTGTTGCCGTCAATAAAACGATAGGCCAGCGGATTATCCAGAAAGGTAGGGGTGACGTTCTGATGGGGTTGCAGTGGGATCAGGGTATGACTGCGATCCTTGATGGTCTTGCGCAGGGCTGGCTCTGTTGTCCGATGCACCAGAAAACCGGTGGTGGCTGGCTTGCCTTCGTAGCGCTGATAGGAGAGATTTTTTAAGAGCTGAATCAGTTGCTGGATCGGCCAGAACCCCTTGCTACGGTCACCCCGCAGAAACCGGGCCACGGTGATATCCATAATCGAAGCCAGCAAGGCGGTGCGAAAATGGGCCGCATAGCCCTCCAGCTTAAACCCGCTGTAAAGCCCGGAAAAGGCGGTTAACAGCTCTCGGCAGAACTGAACTTCTGTCTTGGTAAAGGGCAGCCCCTGCCTGATAGCAGAAAAACTGTATGACTTGCCTTCAATGGTGAGCGGCTGCAGCAGCCTGCCCTCTCCTGCCTTTGTCTCATCCTCTCCAGCACGCAGATCAACTGAAGCACCTCCTAAAAGAGTGCTGATGGTGGGTCTGATGGCATCAAAGACATTCAGTGGCATGATGTACCCCTATTTTCCCCAATCGCGGGAGTAACGAAAATCCCGGTCAATGGTACGGCCAGAGACTTTAGCAATTACCGGCAGGCGACGCTTAAAGTGCGAATTCTGTACCTTGCCATAGATACTGTTGATGAACTCCTGCTTAAACCCGGCAGCAACCAGTTCAGCGCTATCAGCCCGCTGATCCACCATCCGGTAGAGCAGTTCATCTACTTCACGATAGGTAAAGCCCAGCTCTTCTTCATCGGTCTGGCCTGCCCAGAGGTCAGCCGATGGTTTTTTCTCGATCACCGGCTTTGGCACCCCAACCTCTTCAGAAAGTTGCCAGACCTGGGTCTTGTACAGGTCACCAATCGGATTGAGGGCGCTGGCCATATCACCATAAAGCGTACCATAGCCCAGCAGCAGCTCGGTCTTGTTGCTGGTACCCAGCACCAGTCCGCCGTACAGGGCTGAATGGTCAAACAGGATCGTCATCCGCTCACGGGCCATCTTGTTGCCGCGCCGCATGTTATTTGCATCCGGGAACTGGTCAAAGTAGGCATCCACCATCGGTGTGATCCCCACCACACTGAACTGTACGCCACTGGCCTCGGCAACCAGTCGGGCATGGGCCTCTGATTCAGGGTTACTGGTCTTGTACGGCATGCAGATGGCATGGACATTCTCGGGTCCCAGCGCCTCAGCAGCCAGATGGCAGACCAGGGCAGAATCAATGCCGCCTGAAAGTCCCAGCACTGCTTTTTTAGCGCCAACCTTCCAGATCTCGTCCTGCAGAAACCCCACCAGCATACGACGCACCAGTTTGGTGTTGATGTTCAGACGAGACATCAGCAGCTCCTTTCCTGATCAATCCTGGCTAACTCACGCAGGGTGATACAGAGGTTTTCGTCACGGACCAGGGGAGAGCTGATCCGCTCCCGCCGCAGTTCAGCATCGTTCAGCAGAGCCAGCAAAGTTGCAGGATCAAACTCAGGCGCTGCAGCAACAATCTCACCTGATGGTGCCACAACATGCGAACCGCCCCAGAAACCAACGCCATCTTCATAGCCGACCCGGTTGACATAGATCACCCGGCAGGTCAAAAAGCGGGCGGCTGAGGTGGTCAGGTTGCGCCAGGCAGTGGCCGTACCCAATGCCTGATCATCCACTCCGCGACCCGGACTGCTGGAAAGGCAAACCAGGGTAGTTGCGCCATCCATGGCCAACAGGTAGGGGGCAGAGAGGTGCCACATATCCTCACAGACCAGCAGCCCTACCCGACCGAATTTTGTGTCAAAGGCGCGGAAACGGTCACCACGCCCAAGGTAGCGCTGCTCATCAAACAGGCCATAGGTGGGCAGGTAGACCTTGCGGTGCAGGTGCTTCAGCTCACCATCCTCAAACCAGGCAGCGCTGTTATAAAACTGGTAATCTGCAGTGACCTCCACAAAGCCCACCGCAATACTGATCTTTTGGGACAGTTCCTTCAGGGTGTTTACTTCCGGGCTGTCCAGTGTCAGGGCCACTTCAGGCACCAGATCTTTCAGGAAATAGCCAGTCAAGGCCAGTTCCGGCAGCACTGCCAGATCAGCCTTTTGGGTTACGGCCTGTTCCACCTGTTCCTGAATCAGGGCCAGGTTATCAGCCACCCGGCCAAGTTTCGGTTTTATCTGCAGCAAGGCAACACTGAAATCCATGGGGTACTCCTCAATAGGCAAGATCAAAGGCGTTGGGTATATGTTCAACTGTGGGTGCTGCGCCATCTTGCAGCAAAACCGCAATCACGTCAAACCGTGCTGCACAGTTATGCAGCCTGTTTTTTGACAGCCATGCAAGCGCACCTTTACTGATCTGATGCTGCTTACGCGGGGTAACAGCTAACTGGGGTAAACCATAGGCCAGACTACGGCGGGTCTTCACCTCTACAAAGGCGATGCAGCCCTGTCGGTCTTTAGCCACAATATCCACTTCACCGCCCCGACTACGGAAGTTACGTTCAAGAATACGATAGCCCTGCTTAACAAGGTAATCAGCTGCGGTCTGTTCGCCTATGGCTCCAACCGCCTGATTAAGCTGCCCGATCAAAGGCATTGTGCTGCCCTGATCCGACCATAGGCTGCCAGTTCCTGTTCAAATCGTTGTTGATCAAGAGGTGCCAGTCCATTGGCTGATTCAGTAAAGAAACGCTGCGGCAAGCTATCATCAGCAGCATTGAAGCCACGCTGTTGGTTAAACAGTCGTTCCTGCTGAACCGTTCTACGTCCGATCCGGAGCAGATCAGCGGCACAGTAACTCTGGCCGCTTACTGCAGCCAGCAAGGCTGCCAGCTCTTCCAGTTCTACTGCAGCAGAGGCAAACCGGCAGAGTGCCAGACAATCAACAGCAGCGTTGGCATTTTCAAACATGGCAATCACCCGGGCCTTGCCATCAAAGGAAAAACGGTCAGTGGGCACCGGCTTGCGCAGAATCTCCGAGGCGATCGGCCAGGCAGGCAAATGGCTGCCTCCATGGGGAGAAATTGCATAGGCCAAGGCCAGGCCGGTGGAGGCTCGGGGATCATAGGGAGGCAGTTCAAGCCCCTTGACGGTCATGGCCGCTTCGCCCTGGACGGTTGCTTTTTCAGAGGCATAGGAAACCGGATCAACTCCCTGATCATGGCACTGCTCGCATAGTTCAACAATCTGCTCCAGACTGTCAATGCCACACAGACCACCAAAGGCAGCCAGCTGATCATACCCCGGCAGCACTGTTCCATCTGAGGCAATCCGTTTGCATGCCACAGTACAGTCATAGCAGCCACCTGGTTGTGGATGAAACTTCTGTCGCAGGGCATAGGCGTTCCAACGGTTTTCATCCCCTTCAAACGAACCAAAATTCCTGCCCGGCAGCATACCGCGCTGTTTAAAAAGATCAACCAGTGCGGCAGTCCCCTGTTCACGAATCCCTAGTGGACCCAGTAAAAACGGGGAGGCACGGAAGAGCCGCATCAGGTCTTCCAGCGCCTTGTCAAATCCGGCCTGATCAGCAATGGATACTGTTGCGGGATCGCATTTCAGCACAATCCCTTTTAGTCCTTTGCTACCCATGGCTGCACCAAGTCCGCCACGACTGAACGATTCGCCTGATGCTGTTTCTACAGAGGCGTACCGAATCTGCTGTTCTCCAGCCGGACCAATAACAGCCGCCGCACCAACACAGCCAAGCTGCTGCAGTGTGGCCCTACTTCCAAGACCCCAAAGCTGTTCAGCAGGCACCAGACGTTCACCATTACGGTCAATCTCCAGCAGACAAGGTAATTCGGCCCGGCCCTGCAGCAGCACCGCCACAAGCCCGGCCCCCAGCAGGCAAGGCCCCAGAGGACCACCACTGGTACTGCTGAAGATGGTATTGGAAAGTGGGGAACAACCGGTCAGCACACAACGGGAGGACATCGGTACTGGCGTGCCGCACAGTGGTCCGATGGTCAGCACCAACGACATTTCCGGGCTTAACGGATCAAGCCCGCCAAACTCCTGCAGCAAGGCCGTACCCAGACCACGACCGCCCAGATGTTCCTGCAGCAATGAGGCGGCAATCTGTTCCCGCTGGCAGCTGCCGGTTGTCAGATCAACCCGCAGCAGATAGTTGGTTGAAGCTGGAGCCACGAACCTGTCTACTCCTGCCCAGCTGGCAGTGTAATAACCGGTTTTACTGCGGCACGGTACAGCAGAAAGGTCTTACCCAGCACCTGTGCCACATCAGAACCGGTGGCCTCTGACAGCGCTTCCGCTGCCTCGTGACGATCAAGCATACAGTTTTCCAGCACCTTCACTTTAATCAACTCATGGCATGCCAACGCTGCCTCGGTCTCAGTAATCAGCGCCTCATCAACTTCTTTTTTCCCGATCAAAATAACCGGCTTTAAGGCATGCCCCAAACCACGCAGATGACGTTTCTGTTTTCCTGTTAACATAATGAATACAATCCTTTCATACTAACGAGCAGCAAGTTTAAAGGATATAGCACACCCCGCAAGCCCTACACCAGCAGAATCCTGCATGATCTACCCGGCTTCAGCCAAAGAGTGTGTACATTTATTGACAATTGTGCTACAAAAACTCCGTTTATCACAAATCAGCAACAAACAATGCACAACTAAACTTCAGAGTTCAGGAAAAGGCTTATTTCCATGAAGTCAAATAAATATCCGATTTCACACGCTTTAACATCGTTTAACAGCACCCAGGCAGCACCAGTAGATCTCGTAAGTACAGCCAGCAATCCCAAAAGTCCTGCCAAGATCCACCGGCTTCCTTCATCAATCTGGAAGAAAATGGAAGGCAGTGCAGGCAATCCCTTGGACAAGGCGATTGAACTGACCCGTGATTTCTTTTTCCGGGAGCAGTTACCGGATGGCTACTGGTGGGCAGAGCTGGAATCCAACGTCACCATCACGGCAGAATACATCATGCTGTTCCACTTCCTTGGCATGGTTGACAAGGACAAAGAACGCAAGATGGCCAACTACCTGCTGCGTCAGCAGACCGAAGAAGGCTACTGGACCGTCTGGCATAATGGCCCGGGCGACCTTTCCACCACCATTGAAGCCTATTTTGCCCTGAAACTGGCTGGCTACCCGGCGGACCACATCGCCATGCGCAAGGCCCGCGATTTCATCCTGGCCAATGGCGGCATCCTGAAATCACGGGTATTCACCAAGATCTTCCTGGCGCTGTTCGGTGAGTTTTCCTGGCTGGGGGTTCCCTCCATGCCGATTGAGCTGATGCTGTTGCCGGATTGGGCCTACCTGAACGTGTATGAATTCTCCAGCTGGGCACGGGCAACCATCATTCCGCTTTCGGTGGTCATGGCCAACCGGCCGGTCTACAAACTACCTCCCCATGCCAGGGTGCAGGAACTGTATGTCCGTCCACCACGTCCAACCGATTACACCTTTACCAAGGAAGACGGCATATTCTCGCTCAAAAACTTCTTCATTGGTGTGGACCATATGCTGAAGGTCTATGAATCCAGCCCGATCCGTCCCTTCAAAAAACGTGCAACCGAGATGGCTGAGCAGTGGATTCTGGAGCATGAGGAGAAGACCGGCGACTGGGGTGGCATCCAGCCTGCCATGCTGAACGCTATCTTGGCCTTGCACTGCCTGGGCTATGCCAATGACCACCCTGCTGTGGTCAAAGGTCTGGAAGCGCTGGCCAACTTCTGCATTGAAGATGAGGATACCCTGCTGCTGCAATCCTGCGTTTCTCCGGTCTGGGATACCGCCCTGGTACTGGTGGCCATGCAGGAGGCCGGCGTGCCGGAAGATCATCCCTCACTGGTAAAGGCATCACAATGGCTGCTTGACCGCGAAGTACGGATCAAGGGTGACTGGAAGATTAAATCACCTGACCTTGAGCCGGGCGGCTGGGCCTTTGAATTTCTGAATGACTGGTACCCGGATGTTGACGACTCCGGCTTTGTGATGCTGGCCATCAAGGATATCAAGGTAAAGAACAGCAAGGCAAAACAGGATGCCATCCGACGCGGCATTGCCTGGTGCCTGGGCATGCAGAGCGCAAACGGCGGCTGGGCTGCCTTTGATAAAGACAACACCAAGCATATGCTGAACAAGATCCCCTTTGCTGATCTTGAGGCATTGATTGATCCTCCAACCTCTGACCTGACCGGCAGAATGCTGGAGCTGATGGGTAATTTTGGGTACTCCAAGGATTACCCGCAGGCGGTCAGCGCACTGGAATTCCTTAAAAACGAGCAGGAGCCGGAAGGCCCCTGGTTCGGTCGCTGGGGTGTCAACTATCTCTACGGTACCTGGTCGGTACTGTCCGGTCTTGAAGCGATTAAAGAAGATATGAACAGCCCCTACATCAAAAAGGCGGTCAACTGGATCAAGTCCCGGCAAAACCTGGATGGTGGTTGGGGTGAGGTCTGTGAATCCTACTGTGATCGGACCCTGATGGGCTGCGGTCCCAGCACCGCCTCCCAAACCTCCTGGGCGATGATGGCCCTGATGGCTGCCGGTGAAGTCAACTGTCAGGCAATGGAGCGGGGCATCCAGTATCTGTTGGCAACCCAGAATCATGATGGCACCTGGAACGAAGATGCCTTTACCGGCACCGGATTCCCCAAATATTTCATGATCAAGTACCATATTTACCGCAACTGCTTCCCGCTGACCGCCTTGGGCAGATATCGCCGCCTGACCGCAGGAGCGCACGCATAGCCTGTAGAGACGGGCACTAAAACGAAACACGGGAAGCCCCGCTGTTGTAAGCCGGGGCTTTTCCCATTCTGGAGAAACAGACAGGCCATGAAGACTTTTGTCACCGGCGCCACCGGTTTTATCGGTGCCAGCATAGTGCGTGAACTGCTAAAAGATGGCCACACCGTTACTGCCCTGGTCCGGAACGGTTCTGACACCGCCAATCTTCAGGGACTTGATGTCACTATCCTGCGGGGTGACCTGCATAACCAACAGCAGCTTGAGCAAGGCATGGCTGGTTGCGACTGGGCCTTTCATGCTGCTGCCGATTACCGGCTCTGGTGCCTCGAACCACAGGCCATGTACCATGCCAATGTGGATGGCACCCGTACCCTGCTGCAGGCGGCACTTGAAGCCGGTGTCAAGCGGGTGGTCTACACCAGCAGCGTCGGCACCCTGGGCAATCCGGGCGATGGCAGACCTGGCACCGAAGAAGCCCCGGTCAGCCTGAGCGACATGGTGGGCGACTACAAGAAGAGCAAGTTTCTGGCAGAGCGGGAAGCTGAGAAATTCGTTGACAAGGGTCTTGGCCTGATTATAGTCAACCCCTCCACCCCGGTGGGCCCGTTTGATATCAAGCCGACCCCGACCGGTAAAATTATTGTAGATTTTTTGAACCGCAAGATGCCGGCTTACCTTGATACCGGCCTGAATCTGATTGCGGTTGAAGACTGCGCACGAGGTCATATTCTGGCAGCGGAAAAGGGACGGATCGGCCAGAAGTATATCTTGGGGAACCGGGATCTTACCCTGCGGGATATATTTGGCATGCTTGAGCAGTTGACCGGCCTTGCAGCACCTAAGGTACGACTGCCTTACACGCCGATCCTGTTGGCTGCCTATGCAAACGAGGCACTTTCGCGGCTGACCGGCAAAGAGCCGCTAATTCCGCTGGCCGGTGTGCAGATGGCAAAGAAGTTCATGTTTTTTGATGCGTCTAAAGCAGTACACGAACTGGGGCTTCCCCAGACTCCGGTAGAAGAGGCACTCAAACGGGCCATTGATTGGTTCCGTTCCAATGGCTATGCCTCTGCATAAGGAAACCGCTATGTTACTTGAAACCATACAGAACCCTGATGACCTGAAAAAGCTGACACTGGAACAACTCCCGGAACTGGCTGAAGAAATCCGCTCATTTCTACTTGCAACCGTGTCAGAAACCGGTGGACACCTGGGCTCAAACCTTGGCGCAGTGGAGCTTTCCATGGCCCTGCACTACTGTTTCACCACCCCCCAGGACAAAATTGTCTGGGATGTGGGTCACCAGGCCTATACCCACAAGCTGTTGACCGGCCGTCGGGATCGTTTTGCCACCCAACGCCAGTACAAAGGAATCTCCGGCTTCCCCAAACGCTGTGAATCAGAACATGACGCCTTTGGTGTGGGGCACGCCTCCACCTCCATCTCTGCTGCCCTGGGCATGGCGGTTGCCGACAACCTGGACCAGAAGAAGAACAACGTGATTGCGGTGATCGGCGATGGTTCCCTGACCGGCGGCATCGCCTTTGAAGGACTGAATCAGGCAGGACACTTGAAGAAAAACCTGATTGTGGTGCTGAACGACAATGAGATGTCCATCTCCAAGAACGTCGGCGCTTTTTCCGCCTTTGTCTCCCGCAAGATGACCACCCGTCACTTCCGCGAACTGAAGAAGGAAATGAAGGAACTGCTGACCAATATCCCGGCCTTTGGCAAGGATATCCTTAAATTTGCCCGCCGGGCTGAGAACTCGCTCAAAGGGTTTTTGACCCCTGGCGCACTGTTTGAGGCTCTGGGGTTTGACTATATCGGTCCGATTGATGGCCATGACCTGCCCGGCCTGATTGAGGTCTTCAACAATGCCCGTGAATTTGATGGTCCGTTGTTGCTGCATGTGATGACCACCAAGGGCAAGGGCTATCGCCCGGCAGAAGAGACACCTGACAAGTTCCACGGCGTGGGGGCCTTTGACCTTTCAACCGGCAAGGCACCGGCCAAGTCATCCACCATTTCCTATACTGAGGTTTTTGGACGCACCCTGGTTGATCTGGCCAAGGAAGATCCCAAGGTGGTGGCCATCACCGCTGCCATGCCGGACGGTACCGGCCTGAACTTCTTTAGCGATGCCCTGCCGGACCGTTTCTTTGATGTGGGTATTGCCGAACAGCATGGCGTCTGCTTTGCCGCCGGGCTGGCTGCAGATGGCTTCAAACCGGTCACTGCCATTTACTCATCCTTCATGCAGCGAGCCTATGATCAGGTTTTCCATGATGTCTGCCTGCAGAACCTGCCGGTAGTGATTGCCATGGACCGCGCCGGTCTGGTGGGTGACGACGGCCCCACCCACCATGGCGTGTTTGACCTCTCCTTCATGCGCCACCTGCCGGGCCTTACTTTTATGGCCCCCAAGGATGAAAATGAACTGCGGCACATGCTGAAGACCGCTCTGGAGCTGAAGGCCCCGGTGGCCCTGCGCTACCCACGCGGTGCTGGCTACGGTGTACCGCTGGACAAAAAAATGGAATGCCTGCCAATCGGCAAAGGTGAACTACTGCGGGAAGGCACTGATCTGACCATTGTAGCCATCGGCGCAACGGTCATGCCTGCGTTCAAGGCAGCTGAACAACTTGCCGAGCAGGGCATCAGCGCTGCCGTGATAAATGCCCGTTTTATCAAACCACTGGATGCTGACCTGATTCTTGCTCAGGCCAAGGCCACCGGCAGGATTGTGACGGTTGAGGAAAACGTACTGCAGGGAGGCTTTGGCAGTGCGGTGCTGGAACTATTGCAGGACAACGATATGTCACAGGTCAAGGTCAAGCGGATCGGCATACCGGACCAGTATATTGAACAAGGAACCCAGGCACAACTCCGCAAGGATGTGGGGATTGATGCCGAAGGTATAGCAACGGCTGCAGCAGCTTTTTTTCATAACTAACCACAACCCAGCAGTGTCAATTTTTCGATGAGTTCAAGACGTTCAAGGAACTGCGCGGAGGCGTACTAAAATGTACGTCGCACAAGCGGTTCCGCAGAACAACGAAGAAATCGCGGAAAAGTGTCACTGCCACACGAGGATTACATGCGTTTCCCCTGGCGTTTGAATTATGATCTGACCAAGTACATCATCAAAAACAACCTCAACAAGGTTGAGAAGTACCCGCTGGTACTGATGCTGGAACCGACCCACCTCTGTAACCTGACCTGCTCCGGCTGCGGACGTATCCGCGAGTATGCCAACACCATCAACGACATGATGTCGCTGGAAGACTGCCTGAAGTCAGTTGATGAATGTCCGGCACCGGTGGTCACCATTACCGGTGGTGAGCCGTTCCTCTACCCCCATATCTATGAGCTGGTGCAGGGGATACTGGACCGTGGCCGTCACATCATGTTCTGCACCAATGCCGTGCTGATGGAAGAATCCATCAAAAAGATGCAGCCCCACCCGAACCTGACCTTTAACGTCCATATGGATGGTCTTGAGCAGACTCATGACCGGATACTTGAGCGCAAAGGCTGCTTTAAGACCGGCATGGCAGCCATCAAGGCAGCCAAGGAAAAAGGATTCCGGGTCTGCACCAACACCACCATCTTCACCGATACTGATCTGGTTGAGATTGAAATGCTGTTCCAACAGCTGGAAGAGCTTGGTGTGGACGGCATCCTGGTAGCTCCCGGCTTCAGCTATGAAGCGGTTGAAGAGGAAAAGCAGTTCCTGGTCCGTCAGGAGATCGAGAAGAAATTTAGAGAAGTTTACGAGATGAGCAAGAAGCACCGCTTCTGGTCAACTCCGATGTACCTGCGCTTCCTCAAAGGCGAGAAAAAGCTGCAGTGCACCCCCTGGGGCAACCCGACCCGCAACCCGCAGGGCTGGAAGGCCCCTTGCTACCTGATCACTGACGGCCACTACCCCACCTTCAAAGATATGATGGAGCAGGTCAACTGGGACAGCTACGGCGTGGGCAAAGACCCCCGTTGTGCTCAGTGCATGATGCACTGCGGTTTTGAGCCGACTGTTGTCACTGAGGTGGGCAAGAGCCCCAAAGATATTCTTGAAATGATGCTCTGGAATTTGTCATAAACGTTTGATTTAGTGACGTTACCCGCCATGAAGAATCTTATTCTGTACCTTTTGTTCATACTGGCCATGACCGTCTTCTGCCCCAACCGGGCAGAGGCGGTCCAGCCTCGAACCCCTCAGTTACTCTACCCCTCTAGTAAACGGATTGTTATCTTTGTAGCCGACGGCTGAGGCTACTGTACCAAGGCGGAAAGTTTTTTCGCCACACGCAGCATTCCGTTTGAGTCAAGAGATATTCAGAAAAGTCACCAGTACTACCGCGAATGGCATGATCATTTTCACGGTGATATTGTGCCGTTGATCGTGTTTGATAACGGCAAGCAGGTGGTTGACAGTTTTGACCCACGAGCCATCAGGCGGGCATTGAAAGCCATCGGTATTACCTTCAAGAACGGGAAATAGCCTTACTATGCCAACTATTATTGATACCCACTGCCATATTTACTACGATGACTTCAAGCCGGACTGGAGCGAGATGCTTGAACGGGCTGAAGCTGCGGGGGTCAAGGGGATGGTTGTGGTTGGCGCTGATGCTGTATCCAGCCAGCAAGCAGTGGAGATAGCCGCCAGTCACCCCACCATGTTTTGCACGGTGGGTATTCACCCCCATGATGCTACAGGGGTTGATGAAGAAGCCATCGCAGCATTGGAAGAATTGGCACGGACAACGACAAAATGCGTGGCAATAGGCGAGATCGGCCTGGACTTCTATCGCAATCGTTCTCCCCGTGAAGAACAGGAGCGGGTCTTCATGCGCTTCCTACAGATGGCTAAAACGCTGGACAAACCGGTGGTGATCCATGACCGTGACGCCCATGCTGAAACCCTGGCCATGATCAAAGAAGCTGGCATTACAAAGGGCGTGATGCACTGTTTTTCCGGTGATCTGGACTTTGCACGCCAATGCCTGGATCAAGGTCTCTACCTCTCCATTCCCGGTACGGTGACGTATCCTTCCAATGAACAGTTACGTGAGGTGGTACGCAATGTGCCGCTGGAACGCCTGCTACTGGAGACTGACTGTCCCTACCTGTCGCCAGTGCCCCATCGCGGCAAACGCAATGAACCGGCCTATACCCGTATCACGGCTGAAAAGGTGGCAGAGCTGCGTGGCCTGACCGTAGAAGATGTGAGCCGGATCACCACCATGAATGCCGGACGTCTGTTCGGCATCCCACTTTGGGACGACTCCACCAAGATCGCCTACCGGATCAGAAATTCGCTCTATCTGAACATCACCAACCGCTGTTCAAACCACTGCACCTTCTGCCCCAAATTTGATGAGTTTACCGTCAAAGGACACAACCTGCTGCTGGATCATGAACCGAGTTTTGAAGAGGTAATGGCAGCCATTGGCCAGCCTGAAGGGATAGATGAGGTGGTTTTCTGCGGTTTTGGGGAATCACTGCTGCGCCTGGATCTAGTCAAACAGGTGGCGCAGGCCCTGAAACAGCGGGGCTATCCGATCAGGGTTAACAGTGATGGTCAGGCCAATCTGGCCCATGGCCGCAACATCCTGCCTGAACTGGCAGGGCTGGTTGACAGCATCTCCATCAGCCTGAATGCGCCTGATGCCGCAACCTATGGCAGGCTCTGCAACACACCCTTTGGTGCATCCGGCTGGGAGGGGG
>Ga0209016_1001728_pt1 | contig 16519 bp, 13 predicted proteins | sample EPASupsiteSAE305_FD_187265 | JGI IMG/M metagenome (GOLD analysis project Ga0209016, IMG submission 187265) | Bioremediated contaminated groundwater microbial communities from EPA Superfund site, New Mexico - SAE3-05 (SPAdes) (version 2) | ecosystem: Environmental > Aquatic > Deep subsurface >...
TCAACAGCACCAGTACCGGTGTACCCCGCAGGATGGCGATGTAGATCTTTGCCGGTGCAGAGAGCAGACGGCTTTTGGCCATCCGCATGAAGCAGATCAACGCCCCCAGCAGGGTGCCGAAGAGGGTGGCAAAGATTGAGATGATCACGGTGGTTTTAAGGCCATCCAGGATCAGCAGGTAACGTTTTTCATGGATGATGTTGCTCTGAAAGCTGGTGATAATGCCGGTAATGAAGGACGGGGTGCGGGCAGAGGCCACGGATTGTGCGGCGATATTTTTTTTCAGTGCTACGGCCAATGAATCGAACGTGTAGTACGGGTCGGAAAAGGCCACCCGTTTTTTACGCTCTTCCGTGATGGCCAGGGGGGTGGCGATCAGGTCGATCTTGTGTCCTGCCAGTGCAGCGATCTGGCTGCCGAAATCCAGATCAATATACTGGATTTTCCGGTTGCAGAAGGCGCCGAAACGCTCCATCAGCTCAATATTAAAGCCGATCAGCCTGTTGTCCTTCATAACCATAAAGGGCAGACCGTTGTCGCTCAGAACGCCCACCGCCAGTGGTTTGCCGGTTCCGGTCGTGTTCAGTTTCGGCATCTCGGTGGCGCCTTGTTCCATCCAGCGCTTGAGCATGTCGTCATAGGTGCCGTCCGAACGGAGCTGTTGCAGAAAGCGATTAAAGGAGCTGAGCAGCTCAGTGTCCTGTTGCTGGAAAGCAATGGAGGCCGGTGTGCGATAGAGTGGGCCACCCACAAATCCCAGGTCATCGCTGTTACGCATATATTCCATCAGTTCGTCGCGGCTGTAGATGGCGGCATCTGCCTTGCCGGACTTGACTGCCAGCAGCATGTCTGAAACGGATTTGTATTGTAAGACCGTGGCCTTGGGATAGTGCTGTGTTGCATAGGCTTCATGGGTGGAGCCTTGCAATACACCGATCCGCTTGTCCTGCAGGTCGTTGGCGGTTGCCAGCGTGCTACGGGAACCGGGGAGCTGTGACCGGTCGCCGCCGCAACTGGCAAGCGTACCAAACAGGAACAGCAGAGCCAGGTACTGAAGTAATGAGGTGGGCCGCATGAGCTTTTTCATTCATCCTGCCTGTGTTGGTTTAAAGCGTTGAGGAGCTGTCCCGTTCGATTCGGCTCTGTCTCAGAGGCAGCTCCGGCAACCCTATTGCTTGACCAATGCCGCAATACCGCCGACGTAGTACGGTTCTGAAAACAGTACTTTTTTCGAGCGTTCCTCGGTAATGGTGATGCAGGCGCCGATCATGTCTACCTTGCCAGCCATCAATGCCGGGATCATGGCGCCAAAATCCATGTTGACGACTTCCAGGGTCATATCAAGCTTCTGTGCAACATACCGGGCGATTTCGATATCAAGGCCGACAACCGTATGGGAGGCATCCATGAATGAAAACGGCTCGGTTACGGCAGAGGTGCCAAACTTCAGCACACCCTTGCTGCCGGTCAGCTTCATCTCCGGCATGGGAGCAGGATTACCTGTTTTGGGGAGCCAGCGCTGCATCATGGCGTCATAGCTGCCGTTCTTTTTCAGGTCACTGACAACGAGATCAATGGCCTGTTTCAAATCCTGCCGATTGGACTGCACCGCAAACCCGTAATTGTCTTTGGTGATCAACTCCGGCAGAACAGTCAGTCCTTTATTCTTTGCGGCAATATTTCTCAGAATCGGCTCATCATAGGCTGCTGCATCAGCTTTGCCCGCCTGTACAGCCAGCGCTGCATCCAGCACGCTGTTGTAATACTGGAATTTAGCATCGGGGAATTTTGAGAGCACCAGTTTGTCGGCAAGAGTTCCGGTGGGGACGGCGAACTGCTTGCCGGACAGTTGCTGCAGGTGGGTGACCTTCTCCCGTTTGCTGCAAGCGGTGAGCATCAGTAGCGCCGTAAAAAACAAACCGATACAGACTGTGTTGAATATCCTTTTTTGCATGGTATTCCTCTCCTGTTTGATTGCTGTTTTGAGCCTGTCATTTTACCTCATCTGGCCGCTGATATTCAGGGATATCCGGCGGCCAGACGGGTAAATAATCTGAAGTCTGCCAAGTTTGAGCTTTATTACGGTAACCTGCGAACCGGCAAGACATAATGTAAGCTGTTCCGGTCAAAACCCTGGGTGGCGCCATTGGTGGGAAGGATACAGTTACTGGTGCCTGGCGCTGTGCCTGGATTTGATGTCCAGTACCAATCGCTGATGTTCCCGTTGAATTTTGACAGATTACCTTGTAGTGATTTCAGCTCAACTTCGTTGGGTAGACGCCATTGTCCGGCGGATGATTTGTCGGACAGGCCGCACATGCCGGATGCCAGGCCGTAAGGTTTGTTCTGGGCATCGAAGAAATTTACCTTGCCGAAGCAATCGGCCTGTTTGAGCCAGACCAGACGCTGCGTGGTATCGATGAGTGTGCCGTCGTTATTGTCTTTTAGGTCCGCAAAAGCTGTCCCTGCCACCATCAGCCCCAAGAGTGCCACTACTGCCATGATCTGCTTTTTCATTGTTGTTTCCTCCAGTCCTTTTGTGGTGAACGCGTACATAACATAGAGCAGTATGTGTGCCAATTGATATCTGTTGCAATAACATGTGGTTGTGTTGTTTTGCGCTGCCACTGTTTGTCCGGTTGTGCCCACTTTGTTGGCGCACATAAGCGCTGCCAGGATGGCTCTGAACCTATCTTCCTCTGCCGCCAAAAAGCGAGCCCATGACACCCCGGATAATCGCCCTGCCCAACTGGCTGCCCACTGAACGGGCGGCACTTTTTGCCAGGGCCTCAACCACTCCTTCACGCTGGCGGCTGCCACCACCGCCACCTCCCAGCAGATCCCCCAATATCCCACCCGAACCGCCTGCGGTTGAGCCGCCCTGCGGTGCCTGGGCCGGTACTGTCTTTGCAGCGCGGGCCTTGAGCAGTTCATACGCAGATTCCCGGTCAACTGCAGTATCATATACACCGGCCACCAGTGATGACTGTATCAGCTGCTGCCGTTCCTGTTGGCTGATCGGGCCGATCTGTCCCAATGGTGGAATGATAAAGGCCCGTTCAACCATGCCGGGGCTCCCCTTTTCATCAAGGCAGGAAACCAACGCCTCGCCAACCTCCAGTTCAGTAATGGCGGTTGTCTCATCAAGCGCTGGATTGTCCCGCATGGTTTCAGCCGCCGCCTTAACCGCCTTCTGGTCACGGGGGCTGAAGGCCCGCAGGGCATGCTGCACCCGGTTGCCCAGCTGCGATAACACCTTGTCCGGTATATCGGCAGGATTCTGGGTCACAAAGTACACCCCGACCCCTTTTGAGCGGATCAGACGCACCACCTGCTCAATCTTGTCCACCAGGGCCGCCGGGGCATCGTTAAACAGCAGGTGCGCCTCATCAAAGAAAAAGACCAACTTGGGCTTGTCCAGATCTCCGGCTTCAGGCAGGTTCTCAAACAGTTCCGACAACAGCCACAAAAGCAGGGTCGCGTACAGCTTGGGGGTCTGCATCAGCCGGTCGGCCGCGAGGATGTTGATCACCCCCTGTCCCCGGTCCGTCTGCATCAGATCATGGATATCCAGCATCGGCTCTCCCAGGATCGCCTCACCCCCCTGGCTCTCCAGGGTCAGAAGCCCCCGCTGGATAGCGCCGATACTGGCAGCCGAAACATTGCCGTAATTGGTGGTCAGACTCTTGGCGTTATCCCCCACAAACTGCAGCATGGCCCGCAGATCCTTTAGATCAAGCAACAGCAGGCCGTTGTCATCCGCCACCTTGAAGACCAGATTCAGCACACCGCTTTGGGTCTCGTTCAGCTCCAGCATCCGGGACAGAAGCAGCGGCCCCATATCCGAAACTGTAGCCCGCAGCGGGTGGCCCTGTTGGCCGAAGGGGTCCCAGAAGGTGACCGGAAAGCTGCGGTACTGATGCTCCGTCAGCTGCAACCGCTCGATCCGTTCCTCAACTTTTTTGTTGCCTCCCCCCGCCCGGGCCATGCCGGAGAGATCTCCTTTGATATCAGACATGAAGCAGGGCACGCCAATGGCGGCAAACTGCTCTGCCAGGGTCTGCAGGGTTACGGTCTTGCCGGTGCCGGTTGCTCCGGTTATCAAGCCGTGACGGTTGGCCATCTGCGGTAAAAGGTGCTGCTCGGTCTGGTTGTTTTTGGCAATCAAAAGCGGGGCACTCATGGCTGCTCCTTGGTGGTGAGATGTTTTGTTCAGGTGGTGTAACGTTTTTGTATTAATCCGACTTCAGTGCCACAATCGGGTCCAGCAGAGAGGCTTGGCGGGCGGGATAGTAACCGAAGAAGATGCCGACGGCGTTGGATACCCCAACCCCAAGCAGGATGGCGCTGAAGGAGAGGGCAAACTGCCATTTGGCAAAATGGGCGATCAACCAGGATGCGCCGATACCAAAGATGATGCCGAGCAGGCCGCCGATCAGGGAGAGGATGACGGATTCGATCAGAAACTGGCCACGGATATCACCCCGCTTGGCCCCCAGGGCACGGCGGATGCCGATCTCCCGGCGGCGTTCCGTCACCGAAACCAGCATCACGTTCATGACCCCCACCCCGCCTACGATCAGGGAGATGCTGCCGATGGCCCCCAGCAGCAGGGTAAACATCTGCATCTGTTTTTCCATCTGGGCGATGATCTCTTCCGGGCTGGTTATCCTGACCGCCTGACCCTTGCCCAGCGAGGCAACGTAGGCCATGACCTGATCACGGGCAGCGTTGTTGCTTGTTCCGGGGCTGACCCTGGCGGTGATGGATTGTATCTCGGCATTGGCAAAGACCCGCAGGCCGGTGGTGATATGCACATAGATCATCTCATTGGGTTCAAAGCGCCGCATACCACCTTGGGGGACCTCGTTGGTAACCCCGATAACGGTGAACAGGTTGTCGCCCAGCCTGATCTTTGCGCCGAGCAGTCGGGATGCCCCTTGCTTTTGCAGCTCTGCAGCCACCTGACTGCCGATGACACAGTAGCGGCTTTGCTCGTCCAGGTCAGACAGGAAGCGGCCTTCGCGCATGGTCAGCTTGTTGATATTCAGGAATGATGCCGTGATCCCCATCGGGCTGCAGCGCTCCAGTTTTTTGCCAGCAAAGCTGATGTCACCGCTGCCCCTGACTGACGGGGCAACTGCCGCAATGCCGGGACAGCGGGAGGGGATGGCCAGGATAGTATCAAGCCGGAGCGCTGCCTTTGCTGCAGCACCGGCACCCGGTACGCCCGGCATGCCGGGTGGGCCACCGCCGCCGAACTCTTTTTCAATGGTCAGGATGTCGGTCCCCATCTCTTTAAACTGACGTAACGACTCCTCCTGCACGATCCTGCCCACCGATACCATGGCGATAACCGAGCCGATGCCGATCACAATGCCGATCAGCGCCAGGATGGTGCGTTGTTTGGAGGAGAGCAGGCTACGGGCCGCCTCTTTCAGGTTGGAGGTATGTATCATTCGACAATCACCCCGTCCTTCATGACCGCCACCCGCTTGCACTGGCGTGCAATGCCGGGGTCATGGGTGATGATCACCACGGTGATCCCTTCCTCAGCATTCAATGTCTTGAACAGTTCCATGATTTCGCCCCCCACATTGGTGTCAAGGGCGCCGGTTGGTTCATCTGCCAGGATCAGGGATGGATTGCCCACCAGGGCGCGGGCGATAGCCACCCGTTGCTGCTGTCCGCCGGATAGCTCAGCCGGACGATGCATGGCACGGTCATCCATGCCGACCCGTTTTAGCAGTTCCATACAGCGTTCATGACTGTTGGTGCCGGTGTCGCCACGGTAGACCAGCGGCAGGGCAACGTTTTCAAGGGCGGTCAGGCGGGAGAGCAGGAAGTATTGCTGAAATACAAAACCGATCCGTTGATTGCGGATCTCGGACAGGGCATCGTCATTGCTGTAGCTGACTTCCACGCCATCCAGCATAAAGCTGCCGGAGGTGGGGCGGTCCAAAAGGCCGATGATGTTCATCAGGGTGGATTTACCGCACCCGGATTGCCCCATGATGGATACCAGTTCTCCCTGCTGAATCTCAAGGGATACGCCTTTGAGGACTTCCACCTCGGTGGGGCCGATCCGGTAGGATTTGCGTATGTCGGTAAGGGTGAGCATCTTAGGGCTTCCCGCCTGGTGAGGGCGGCGGGCCGAGCGTGGCTACCTCTATCAGGTCACCGGCTTTCAGGCCGCTGGTGATCTCAACCGCATCCTGGGTGGTATAGCCGGTGGTGACCGGTACTTTTTCAGCAGCATCTGACGGGGCAGTCCCTTTTTTTCTGGTGACATACCGTTTGCCCTGCTCATCATGCACTGCAGCCAGCGGCACCATCAGGGCATCCGGTTTTTCATAGATAATAATCTCAAGGTTGGCGGTCATCCCCACCATGATCCGCTTTTTCAGCTCTGGTGGTACGCTGTCAATCACAACCTTGATGCCAAAGGAGGAGACAGACTTGCCCCCTTCACCTTCTTCCGCATGGGGGGAGATGCTCTGGATGCTGCCGTTTAGCTGCTCACCCGGAAAGGCATCGCCGCTTACCCGCACCTTCTGCCCCAGTTGAACCTTGGTGACATCCACCTCATCCAGCTTGGCATTGACGGAAAATCCTGACAGGTCGCCAATGGCCAGCAGCAGTTCTCCCTGCTGGAAGGTGGTGCCGCGCTCTACGGTTCTGCCCTCTTTAGACTGGCCGCTGGCTGGCGGTTTCATGATAATGCCTGAAACCGGCGCCACGATAGCTGAGGAGGCGATATCCTTTTCAGCCTGCCGCATGCGGGATTCCGCATTCTCCAGCTCAAAACGGGATACCTTGCGGTTTTCGCTGTTACCCTTTTCCTGGGCAGCCTTCAGTTCTTCCTGGGCGCTCTGGTAATCCATCTGCTGATTGGTGTACTGACTTTTGGCTGAATCATATTCGGTGGCAGGGATAATCCCCTTTTTGAACAGTCGCTCCGATTCATCCAGGGTTTTTTTCTGGTTTTCCAGTGAGAGTTTTGCCTTTGCCAGAGAGCGATGAGCCCTGGCAACATCAGTGCTGGTATCCCATTTTTCCATCAGTTTGTAGCTGTTTTGCGCCTTGATGTAGGCTGCCTTTGCCTCGCGGTACTTGATCATCGCCTCACTGGTGTCCATGGTCAGCAGTGGTTGTCCTGCCTTGACCACGTCGCCGTAGCGGACCATGACCTGGCCCACCTTGCCGGAGATCGGGCTGGTAATATTCACCATCTGCAACGGCAGCAGCTTGCCGGTTAAGGCGATGCTGGTGGAGACCGGTTGTGGCGTAACAGGCATGACCGCTGTTGCAGCTCCCTGGGCTGTTGGTGGTGATGCCGGTGATGAGCTGATACTGGCTGGTTTCCGGTTCCAGACAAACAGACCGATCCCCAGGAAGAGAATAATGGTGAAGGCGGTGGCACTGTTCCTGATGATCTGGACCTTCTTCAGGGCCGACTGTAACTGCTGATTGCCTTCTTCGGTCTTCAGGTAGGCTGCCTGCAGCTCTTTGTGCTTGCTCTTCAGTTCTTCCGCCAGCCGGGCTTCAGCCTCTTGCAGCGCCTGCAGTTCGGTAATGTCACTGAATACGGCAATTACGCCCATCCGCTGGTCAGTGCCATCCTCAGCCTTGAGGAAGGTGGTGGTCAGTGCCAGGGTGGTCTGTTTATCGTTGCAGGTAAACGGGACGATCCGGTTATGGCTGGTGGATGATTCGTAGATCGCATCCAGGATGGTCTGGTTGAAGTCATCATTGGCTTCGGCCAGCAGAAATACCTCGCCAAAGGATTTCGCCAGTGCATCTTCCAGGGGGATCCCCAGTATTCTGGCTGCTGAAGCATTAAAGGTGGTGATCCGACCGCCCAGGTCGATGGTCATCACCCCGTCTGACATATCTTCAAGTATTCTGCCTGCTATGATGGTTTGCTGTTCCATTGTTTGTCCTGGTTTCAGGGCCGTTCAGCCAGGGCGATACCCCAACGTTCCAGGGTAATGCCCAGCTTGCTTTCAAGGCTGGTCAAGGCGTTCTGGTAGGTGATAATCGCATCAAGTTCACTTCTCTGCGCGTTTTTAAGATCATTCTGGTAACTGACCAGTTGGAAGTTGGTGGAACGCCCGGCTTTCAGCTTCTCTGTCTCTATCTCTACCTTCTTTTCCGAAAGGGTTCGTGCCAGGGTGGCCAGCTTGATCTGACGGTAGTTCATTTCAGCAGAACGCAAGGCATCCTGGATCTCGATCTCAATATCTTCCCGTTGCCGCGCCAGGCTGTTTTCCATCTTCTTCAGGCTGATATCAGCGGCAATAGCTGCTTGGCGGTCGCTTGAAGAACGGTAGAGGTTATCCAGAGGAATGGTCAGGGTCAGGCCTGCTGTCCAGGCACCGTTGGAGTTGACCAATGGTGCAGTGTTGGCCCGGTTGTAGGTCTCACCGTAACTGCCGGTAAGGGAAAGATCCCAGAGGGTGTTACGTTTGGCAATGGTCAGTGCCCGTTTGCTGTTTTCGTAATCCAGCAGCAGGTTCTGATAGTCTGGCCGGTTACTGAAGGCCAGCTGTCTGGCCTGTGCCAGGCTGTACGGTACCGACGGAATATCGGTTTCTTCCAGCGGGGTGAGCCGGGTGTTTTTATCAATATCAATCGCCTTGGTTAATGCCAGCCTTGCGGCATCAAGGTTGTTTTCGGCAGTCAACAGGCTAAGCTCCTGATTGGCCAGGTCAGCTTCGGACTGGACAATTTCGATTGCGGCCATTCGTCCAGCAGCAATCAGCTCACGGTTGGTGGCCACCAGTTCACGGCTGCGCTCAAGCGACTGCCGGGTGATCTCCAGCGATTTAATGGCCTGGATGTAGCTGCGGTAGGCGGTGATGACAGAGGAGATAGTGGAGATAAGGGTTGATTTGAGCGCGAGGATATTCTTCTGTTCGTTTATGCGGGCTATCCGTACGGACTCCAGGTTTACATCCAGGCCGGCCCCTTTTAGTAACGGTTGGCTCAGGTTGACGTTCCAGCCGTAGTCCCGTGACGGTACTGCCTGCTGGGTGCTGGTGACAGTGTAGCTGCTGCCAACGCTCAGTGTGCCGCCGGCCGGCAGGTTTTCGGTCAGGGTTGCAACCGTGCCTGACTTCAGGGTGTTATTGGAGCTGCTGTTGTTTATACCGCCTCCCAGGGCTTTTGTGTTGCCGCTGCCGGTGACTGACGGCGCCAGGGTCAGGGTCGGGACAAACTTGTCTTCGGCCATGCGCAGGTCATATTTTTGTACCACCCGGTCAAGATAGGCATTCTTGATCGTGCGGTTCTCCTTCAATGCCAAAGAAATGCATTCAGTAAGCGACATGGCCGGGTCAGCGGCGTGTGCTGGAGTGATGGCAGGGGCAAGAAGCAGGAGCAGGAGACAAAGCAGACGTACCGCTAAACAGTGGGTCATGGAGGCGCGTCCCCTGCTTTGTGGAGGATCATCTGCAGAATGTTGTTTCCCTCTTCCCGACGGTAACTGACCTGATCAGTCAGGGTGCGGATGAAGTGGACCCCCAAGCCGCCGATCTGGCGATCCATGATGTCAGCGGTTGTGTCTGGCTCAGGCAGCGACAGCAGATCAAACGGTGCACCTGAATCGGTAATCTCAACCACAAAGGTTTCGTTGTCTGCGCCGCAGGATACGGCGATATCACCTTGTCCATCCGGGTAGGCATAGTGGCAGACATTGACAAAGGCCTCTTCAACCGCAATCAACAGGCCGAACTTTTTCTTGGTGGCCAGCTGGAACCGGTCGGCAGCCTCCTCCACAAACTCGATTACCTGATTGAGGTTCTCAAGGGTGGCTGCACATTTGAGTGTATCAAATGTCATGGCCTTTAGCCCAGGTCGGCCAGAGCAGCGCTAACGGAATCCTGAATCTGGAAGATGGAGCCGAAACCGGAGATGTCGAATACTTCTCTGACCGTTCCCAGGACGTTGGCGAGGCGGATCTGTCCGTTTTTGGTCTTCAGCAGTTTTGCTGTGGCAAGCAGTGCCCTCAGGCCGGCACTGCTGATGTACTCCAGCCCCTGGAAGTCGATCACAAAGGCGGTCTCTCCGGCAGCTATCAGCTCATTCAGTGCTTTTTCATACTCTGGTGCGGTGACAGCGTCCATTCTGCCGTCTATGGTCAGTACCGTGGCGTTTGCTTCCTTTGTTGTCTGAATCGTCATCGTTTTTCTCCAATCTTTTCTGATGGTGCAAAATAGTCCTGCATGATGGTGTGTAATCTGCTTTCTAACTGATTTTCACTGAAATTCACAATGGTTTCGTACATAGTCGGGGCATTCTTTACAAACAGGTCGAAAATTTCCGGATCAAAGTGGCTGCCCACCTCGGCCCTCATCGTTCTCAAGCTGTAGTCAACGGGATAAGGTTCCTTGTAGGGGCGTTTTGAGGTCAGTGCGTCAAAGACATCACAAATGCTGAAAACACGTGCATGAAGCGGGATCTGGTCTGCCTTGAGTCTGTCAGGGTAGCCTTCGCCGTTATAGCGTTCATGGTGATGAAGCACCACATCATGGGCATCTGACAACCAGCTGTAGGCCCTGATGATCTCACTGCCATGCAGTACATGGGTCTTGATAATCTCGTACTCCCGGTCGTCAAGACCGCCCGGCTTCAGCAGTATGGTGTCACTGATTGCTATCTTGCCGATGTCGTGCAGAAACGCCCCTTTGATCAGGCTGCGAAGGCTGTCGTCAGACAGCCCCAATACCTTTCCCAGATGGATTGAGTAAATGCATACCCGATAGTTATGGGCGCAGGTGTCACTGTCCCGTTTTGCAATGGCGCTGCCTAATACCTCCAGCATGCCGATGTTTGCATTTAACAAGCTGGAGGAAACCTGTTCCAGTGCCCTGTTTTTGTCCTGCAGATCTGCAAGCAGCCGTTCAAGACGTTGCTGCTTGGCGTCGATATTGACGATCAGCATGCCGAAAGATTCCGCCAGGTTTACGATTTCCGGAGGGTACACCCCCTCTTTGGTCAGCTCAAAGATGGTTTCAACATTGGTAGTGTTCCCCTGTGAAACCTCGTTCAAGATTCTGGTCAGTTGTTGGAAAAGTGTGTTGTTCTGGAATGCAGTCATGCTACGGCGTCTCCGTCAGCTCTTTGTGGTCCTGAGTATGGCGGTAAACATCGCCTCCTGATCAGTCTGCGAAACAGAGATCACCATTTCCACCCCAAACAGTTTACCACAGACATTGCGCACTGTTTGCAGGCTGGTGGTGCCGATCAGGCTACTGCTGCCAGCCTGAAAATAGTCTCTGATTCCGGCTCTAAGCGGTTCTGGATCAGCCATGAAATCGCAAATACTCTGACCCAGCAGCTCTTCTTTGGTAAGCCCGAAGAGTTGCTCCGCCTTTTGGTTGGCAATGACGATTTTGCCATCCGGCAGGAAGGTGATGATTGGCGACTGGGCAATTTCAATGAAATTGCGGTAGCGTTCATCTGATTCGGCCCGCTGCAGGGTTCTGCGCTCAAGCTCTGCCATCAGCTCATTAAAAGAGGCCACCAGATGACCGATTTCGTCATTGCCCGGTTGCTCGATTCGCTGGGTATAGTTACCGCTGCTGGCCACCCCTTCAATCCCTTTGGCAACCGTTGCTACCGGTTTCAGGATGGCGCGGTGAATGACCCAGCCGGTAAACACCAGCAGCAACAGCAGGATGGCCGATTCTATCACCAGGCCGTGAAACAGGTTGCTGTCTATGGAGCGGTACAGTTCCCGCATCGGAACAGAGACAGAGATGGCGCCGATTACTTCACCGATCTGGTAGTTGTAAGAAGGATGTCCCTTGGGGAAACGTTCCTGGACAAAGCGTGGTGCCGTTTCAAAGCTGCCATGGCAGGTCAGGCAGGATTTTTCTGCGGTCATCGGCAGCAGGTAGCGCAAGGCTTCCTTGCCGTCACTGCCAACGACACTGAAGCTCTCCTGTGGCGTGGTGGCAGCAGTGATCCGAGCCAGCTCGGAAGCCTCATACTGATCGGGCTTGTTTTCCGGGTTGCGATTGCGCAGGGATATCTGGCGGACGTAGTAGGGGGAACCCTCGGTGATTCGCACCGCTATCTGACTTGCCGCTACTTGAGGTACCAGGGCGAAGTTATGTGCTGCCTCTCCCCGTTCGGCACGGGAGAGATAGTCGCGGGTTTCGATAATCTGGCGGGCAATGATGCGTGCTTTTTCTACTGCCTGCTGCTGAATGAGGTTCAGTTCATGCTGATAGGAGTTCCATCCCAGCGCCATGAACAGGGTTATCAGCAACACAGAAATAATCAATGCCAGTTTTGTGGTGATGCGCATGGTGGCCTCGCGGGTAGTGAACGCTGTTAATTATACCAGTATAGCCTGAATAACCGGATTGACAAGCAGAGGTAGGCCGATAAACCAGCTAAAACTTGAACCACTCTGCTGAATCAGGTATCGTGCGAAAATACATAGCAGTTTTTGTATTCCTAGAGGGGTTTGAAAGGTTGTCAGCATGTATCAGGAACAGAACAAAACAAGTCGGCGGGCACCCAATCGGAGTGGAAAAGGTTTCTTGTCCACCCTGCTGTTGATTGCGGTTACCCTGGTGGTGGTGTCACTGTTGGGGCTGGGGGGGTATGTGGCCTTTTTGATGGCCAAGCTCCCCAAGGTTGACCGGCTGACCGATTATAAACCGCCGATTGTCTCACAGGTGTTTGGCGATGATGGGACACTGGTGGGTGAATTCTACCTTGAGCGCCGATTGGTGGTGCCGGTTACCAAGATGCCCCGCAAGCTGATCCAGGCCTTTGTTGCTGCTGAAGATGCCAGTTTTTACTCCCACAAGGGGATAGATTATTTCGGTATAGTTCGTGCCGCCTTCAAGAACATCATCTCCATGCGCAAGAAGGAAGGGGCATCCACCATTACCCAGCAGGTTACCAAGACCATGCTGTTGACCCCTGAAAAAAAACTGTCCCGCAAGATTAAGGAAGCGATCCTGGCCAAGCGGATGGAAGAAAAGCTGACCAAGGATGAAATTCTCTACCTCTATCTGAATCAGATCTATCTCGGGGCTGGTTCCTACGGTGTGGAGGCGGCTGCAGAAACCTACTTTGGAAAGCGTGTTGAGCAGCTTAATCTGGCAGAGATGGCGATACTGGCTGGCCTGCCCAAGGCACCCAATGCCTACTCACCGATCAAGCATCTGGACAGGGCCAAGGAACGGCAGGCCTATGTACTGGATAGAATGGTGGCTGAGGGCTTTGTTACCCAGGCCGAGGCGGATCATGCCCGCAAGACCGCGTTGACTATTTTGCCTGGTCGTCGGGTTATGAATGACCGTGTGGCCTATTTTCTTGAACAGATGCGGATCTATCTTGAGGAAAAGTACGGAGAAGACCAGCTCTATAAAGGTGGCTTGAAGATCTATACTACCATGAATGCCAACATGCAGGGGGCTGCCTATGAAGCGGTCAGAGCCGGCCTGAAGGCGGTTGACAAGCGTCAGGGATTCAGGGGGGCGGCTAAATATCTGAAGCAGGAAGAAGTTGCGCAGTTCTGTGAAAAGGCTGAAGAAGGTATCGATTCTGCTGCCTTAAAAGTGGGGGATACCTATAGCGGGGTGGTGACGGCGGTTGATCCGGCCAAAGGGGTGGCAACGGTGCGGGTGGGGGATCGCTTCGGTACACTCGACCGTAAAGGAATGGGCTGGGCTGGCAAATTGGCGTTGGTTAACAGTTACGGCAAGCCGGGAAAGTCAGCTAAATCATTGGGGCTGGGTGCGGTTATCGATCTGCAGGTGATTACGTCTGATCAGAACAATCAGGGAGCGGTCTTCGCCCTTGATCAGATGCCCGAGGTCCAGGGGGCTCTGGTTTCGATCGACCCGCGTACCGGCGGTGTCAAAGCGATGATCGGCGGTTACGATTTTCGTAAAAGCCAGTTTAACCGGGCTGTGCAGGCCAAGCGAAATGCCGGTTCTGCCTTTAAGCCGATTATCTATGCAGCTGCGTTGGAAAAAGGGTTTACCGCTGCCACGGTAATTGATGATTCGCCGGTGGAATATCCGGCTGGCCTGGGCAAAACCTGGTCACCCAAAAATTATGACAACAACTATCGCGGGCCGGTCACCATGCGGGAGGCGTTGACCAACTCCATCAACGTGGTCAGCGTGAAGATTCTTGAAAAAATCGGCGTGGATCATGCCGTTGCGTTTGCCAAACGGCTGGGCTTTACCTCAAAGATTGAGCCGAACCTGTCGCTGGCATTGGGGGCTGCAAGTGTGTCACCTCTGGAGCTTACTTCGGCCTACACCGCTTTTGCCAACAAGGGGGTTTATCTGCAGCCGTACTATATCAGTAAAGTTACTGACAGTAACGGCCAGATTTTGGAAGAACATTATCAGCCACTTCCCCCGGAACCGCCAGCCCCTGTTGCTGCAGATGCGGATACCAGTACCCAGCCAATATCGGTCTCTGCATCAGCCAAGCCTGCGGCTGGGCTGCCTTCGGCAGGCAGTTCACCGGTCCTCCGTGCAACGCAGGCAACCTCCGCAGATGTTGCGTATCTGATTACCAGTCTGATGGAGTCTGTTGTGCAGAGTGGAACCGGACATCGTGCGGCTGCGATCAAGCGTCCGGTAGCCGGTAAGACCGGCACCACCAATGAGATGAAGGATGCCTGGTTTGTGGGGTATGTGCCGCAATTGGTGACCGGAGTCTGGGTTGGCTTCGATAATCAGGCCCGTTCTCTGGGGGCTGGCGGTTCCGGCGGTCAGGCCGCCGCTCCGATCTGGGCAGAGTATATGATGAAGGCGGTTGCCGGCCTGCCGGTACAGAGGTTTGAAGCACCGGAGACCGTTTCCGTCGTTCGGGTTAACCCGAAGAGCGGCAAACTGGCCCGTGGCACTGAAGGTTCGGCAGAGTCGTTTGTCAAAGGTACTGAGCCGTCTGCCTATGAGGGGGACTGAGCAGAGGCTGTATTAACGGTTTTTTGTTCTTCAGAAGCGATACGGGTGATTTCCTCGGCTACACCGGTTTTGCGGGAGATCACCTGTTTTACTTTTTCCCAATCAACCTTGTCATCCAACTTTTGGGCACGGATCAGGGCCTGGGCTTCGTTTGCCAGTCCCCTGGTCTTGTTGTAAATGTCCCCATGGGCCTCAAGTAGAATTTTCCCATCATCAGTCACTGCAAGCTTAACCGGCTTGTATATGATCTCGCCTGGGGTATTGGTCTTTACCAGTTTGAACAGCTCCTCCATCCGTTGCGGGAATACCCGGATACAGCCGTGGCTGGCGTAGGTGTAGATTGACCAGGGCTTGGTGGTGCTGTGAATCAGGATGCCCGGCAGTGAGGTCTTCATGGCGTACTTGCCAAGCGGGTTGGTAGGCCCCGGCGGGATACTGGTGATGATCTCCTTTCCTTCAAGCCGCATCTCTTCCATGATTGAAGGGGGGACGGTCCAGGTAGGATCCTTGGCCTTGTTAATGATCTTGAATTTTCCTGTGGGAGTCTGCCAGACAAACTGTTTGGTTTTGGTTGGTGTGCCTAAAGCAACTGCTGTAGAAAAAGTCAGGCTGCCCTGTTGGTAAAGGTAGAGCATGCGATCAGGTATATTAATTACAATACCGTCACGAAGGCGGTGGGCAGGAATGATTCTCTGGTTGTTGTAGCGGAGTACTCTTCCTGGTTTAAGCGGGTCTTGCTGCTTAAGTCCGTTCATTATCGCAAGTTGTGTTCGGCTGACACCCAGCTTGGCGGCAATCATCCGCAGGCTGTCTCCTTTCAGAACGGTATAGGTTCCGGCGGTACCAACCAGGCGGTCAGACTCAAATGATTCCAGCTGCTCGGCATCAGGCGTTTGTGATGCTGTCGGCGGGAGCATGGTGCTTGAAATCGGTTTTTGTACGAGCTGCGCAGGGTCTTGTGGTGCGGTAACGGTAGCAGTAACTTTTTCCGGGGTACTGTCAGCTGATGGGGGAATGGATGCAGGTGTGACATCAGGCTGCAGGTGCTGTTGGATCAAGGCAACCTTTTGTGCAGCAAGCTGGTAGTAGCGATCAGCATTTTTCTGGTCACGCAGTTGATAGTACATATCTGCTGTAGCCAGTGTGGCATCAAGGCTACGCATCTCGTCAGGCAGTTTACCGGCGATTCCGGCCTGACGAAACTTTTCAAACGAAGCCAGGGTATCACTGCGCTGGTCAGCAAAGGCGGCACCGCTACTTATGAGATAGTAAAAAGAAGTGAATATAAGAAGATTTGCATAGCGCATAAAAAAGAATCCTGTTTCTATGATGAGAAAATGATCAGACCGGAAACTGCTATACACTAAGATCTCATATTCACGCAAATAGATTTCAGCTAGTTAGGGCTAATTAATTTTTTTTTGAAAAAAAATGTTGACGACGAAAGAAGCGATGTGTATAAACGGGATTCCTTGCAGCGCGGAACACCAGTCGCTGACGGAGATTTGGTCTTTGAAAACCGAATAGCAAGTGTTGTGAATTGCGGGCCAAGCAATTCAAAAAAGCTT
>Ga0209016_1001736_pt1 | contig 16443 bp, 15 predicted proteins | sample EPASupsiteSAE305_FD_187265 | JGI IMG/M metagenome (GOLD analysis project Ga0209016, IMG submission 187265) | Bioremediated contaminated groundwater microbial communities from EPA Superfund site, New Mexico - SAE3-05 (SPAdes) (version 2) | ecosystem: Environmental > Aquatic > Deep subsurface >...
AGCGCAGGCAAAGTTCTTTTGGCAACTGTAAAGGGAGATGTTCACGATATTGGAAAAAACATAGTGGGGGTTGTGCTGTCTTGTAATAATTATGAGATAATCGACCTTGGCGTTATGGTTCCGGCTGAAAAAATCATTGATGCTGCCATTAAAGAGCAGGTAGATTTTATTGGTCTTAGCGGGCTCATAACTCCTTCGCTTGAAGAGATGGTTCATGTTGCTGCAGAAATGGAACGCAGGAAGATTTCCATTCCTCTCCTGATTGGAGGAGCAACTACTTCGGAAATACACGCGGCTGTTAAAGTTGCGCCTGTTTACTCATATTCTGTAATTCATGTAAAGGATGCATCAAAAGCCGCAGGCGTTTTATCTTCATTGCTTAACAAAGACAGCATCGACTACGCTGCATCCATACGCGACAAGTATAACAAAATGCGTGATGCTCACAGTTCGCGTGTTGCCGAAAAGAATCTGCTTTCGCTGAGTCAGGCTCGTGCGAACAGGTTTTGCGGCGACTTCTCCGCTTTTGCTCCAAAGCAACCGGGGATTCATGTTCTAAAGAACATTGATCTTGCAGAACTTGCCGGTTATATAGACTGGACCTTCTTTTTCTTTGCATGGAAGCTGTCCGGCAAGTATCCCGCAATCTTCTCAGATCCTGTAAAAGGGGAAGAGGCAAAGAAATTGTTTGATGATGGCCAGATATATCTCAAAAAGATAATTGAGGATAAACTTATAACAGCAAAAGCGGTATTCGGTCTCTTCCCTGCTGTCTCAGCCGGCGATGACGTAAAGGTAATTGAGCAAAAATCAACCTTCTGCTTTTTAAGAAATCAGGAACAAAAGGAAAAGGGAATAAATAACCTCTCTCTTGCCGATTACATTGCTCCTGAATCGACCGGCATTATTGACAATATAGGAGCATTTGTTGTAACGGCAGCTCTTGATGAATCCGGTACTGACAAATACAAAGACGACGACTACGCAATGATTATGATTCGTATTCTGAGCGACAGGCTTGCAGAAGCTGCAGCAGAATGGCTTCATGCAAAAATCAGAAGAGAATATTGGGGTTATGCTTCAGAGGAAAACCTGTCTGTAGAAGAGATGATTAAACAAAAATACAAGGGCATCAGACCGGCACCCGGATATCCTGCCTGTCCCGACCATACAGAAAAAAGAGTTATCTTTGACTTACTCGGGGCCGAAAAGCGAATTGGAGCAAGGCTTACAGAAAACTTTGCAATGGTACCGGCAGCAGCTGTGAGCGGATATGTTTTCTCTCATCCGCAATCTGTCTACTTTAATATTGGAAAGATTGGCCAGGACCAGCTGAAAGAATATGCCTCCCGCAAAAAGATGACTATTGAAGAGGCCGCCAAATGGCTGGCCCCAAACTTATAAATAACCTCAAAGAATATGAATGTAATAGACAAGATAAAAAACGCCAGGGGACCGTTGTTCACATTTGAACTTCTTCCTCCGCTGAGAGGCCACAGCATTGAAAGAATTTATAATGCCATCGACAGATTGATTGAGTTTGATCCGGCATATATAAATTTTACTTCGCACCGCAACGAAACTACATATTATGAGAGATCGGACGGACATATCGAAAAGAAAATTGTACGAATCCGCCCCGGAACTGTTGCTTTAGCTGCAGCTGTAAAGTACAAATACAACATTACAGTTGTTCCCCATATATTATGTGGAGGCTTTTCCAGGGAGGAGACTGAAAATGCTCTTATAGAGATGAATTTTCTTGGTATCAACGATGTTCTGGCGCTCAGAGGTGATACCCAAAAAGGTGCCCGCCGCTTCATTCCGGACAAGGACGGTCATTCCCATGCCAATGAACTGGTAGAACAGATAACCAACATGAATAAAGGAAAATATCTTGAAGACACTCTTGAGGTTACAACTCCCTCAAATTTTTGCATAGGGGTTGCTGGTTATCCGGAGAAACATTTTGAAGCTCCTAACAGACGGATTGACATTGAAAATTTAAAGAAAAAAGTTGATGCAGGCGCACACTATATTGTTACGCAAATGTTTTTTGACAACAGTAAGTTTTTCCAGTTCAGGGACGAATGTGTTAAGGCCGGCATAACTATACCAATTATCGCCGGAGTAAAACCAATTTCAGCACTTAACGACATCAACCTTTTGCCTCAGGCTTTCCATATTGATCTTCCGAACGACCTTTATGTAGCCGCACAAAAGTGCACAACAGACAAAGAGGTTCGCGAAGTAGGGATCGAATGGACAACCATGCAGTCCAAAGAGCTTATAAAAGAGGGTGTTACCGGAATACATTATTACACATACGGGGGTTCTGATAATATCGCAAGAATAGTTAAAGCATCGTTCTGATTGCGCTGTGCAGTTTTGATTGCGTAGTGATTTTGCCGGCAGAAGAGACCAGCTACATAGCTGATATACAGCAACATCTTAAAAAGGATGGCATCTTAGATGCCATCCTTTTTAGCAAATTACTATTAATGTGCAAGTTAGTGGTTTTAACTAAAAGCTTGTCCCGTCCTGAAATAGGTTGACACTCAGTCGCCGTCAAAAAGGGGCAAGTTAGGTGCTCCTTCGTCGCAGGTCTACGCCTTCGGCGGAAATAGCACGTCAGTTTCGCAAGATTGGGATATCAATTGTATTTGCAAATGCCTCATTATTAAAAAGTAGCACATAATCAAGAGAGTAGTACCCTCTTGGTTATGTGCCAGCGTCTGGAATCCAAACGTTAACGAATCACTTTTTAAATCCAAATATTCCAGCCGAATGGATCGCCCGCCGCATGGCTTTAAACCGCGGCACAGCCGCAACATATTTTTTCAATTCCCCACACGCTTTATATTGCTGATTTTATGTGTGTTATTAATAGTTGAGGCGCTTGAAGCGCCTCAACTATTAATATTCTATTGATTATCTGCGCATTAGACCAGATGTGAAAAACTTTAACCGCATAATTTTCTTTTGACCATTTTCCAAATTATCATCTACTTACAACTTTTTGTGGCAACAGTGTTGCCACAAAAAACTGAAATCAAATATTAATTAGATAGTTACAAAATGCACCGGGAGTTAGGTGCTCCTGCGCCGCGAGGTTTGATCTTCGGAATGTTCAGTAAGAGTTATAAGGCAATGACGGGGAGATTTTTGTATCTTTGAGTAATATTTAACAAAATTACTCATGTCCAATTTAACTATACTAATAATGGCAGGAGGCTCAGGAGAGCGTTTCTGGCCATTGTCTACAAAAGAGCGGCCTAAGCAGTTGCTAAGGCTCATTGACGAAGAAAAAAGCCTTATAAGAATGACCGTCGACAGAGTATTGCCGATGGTGCCGGCCAATCGAATTTTCATTGGTACAAATGCAGTTCAGGCAAAAACAGTATTGGAAGAATTGCCTATGCTTCCTGCCGGAAATGTGATTATAGAGCCTTCATTTAAGGATACTGCTGCCGCAATAGGATTCGGATGTATAGAAATTGAACGCAAGTTTCCCGATTCAACTTTAATTGTGTTGGCTTCGGACCATCTGATTAAAGATGAGGCCGATTTTAGATTGCATCTGAAAAAAGCTATTGAAGTTGCAGAAAGGGAGGAAGCGATTATCACCCTCGGTATTAAACCGGACAGACCCGAAACCGGTTATGGATATCTGGAGACAGGTGCTGATGCCGACTTAGTGGCGGAAGGAGGTTCCGGTGCAGACGGCAGCCTGGAGGTCGAAGAGGGATTAGTTGGGTGCACTATTGGAGTTCCAACCCGTGTTTTGCGGTTTTGCGAGAAACCTGCACTGGAAACCGCACTGGAATATGTGAAGAGCGGGCGTTTTTTATGGAACAGCGGGATGTTTATTTTTAAAGTGTCAACAATAATGCATGCGTTTGCAGAGTTGTTACCGGCACATTGGGATGTCTTGAAGGAGATTAAAGAATTGGAAAATGCCACGGGGAGAGATGAAAATACGGCCAATGAACGGGACGAAGAGCTTAAATTATTGTTTGAAAAATTTGTGAAAATCTCTATTGACTTTGGAATAATGGAGAAATTCAGGAATACATACGTTATTCCCGTTGATTTTGGATGGAGCGATATTGGCTCCTACCCTGCCCTTGCCGATGTATTCCCTGCCAATGATAACGGTACAACTGTAAAAGGCGCTTCTATCAAAGAGTTCAACTCAGGAAGAAATATCGTAATTGGAACAACAGGTAAAACAATTGCCCTGCTTGGTGTTCATGATATGGTTGTTGTTGAGACGGCAGATGCTATTCTCGTTTGTACCAAGGCGGAAGCTCAGAACATAAAAAAAATATTGTAAAAAAATATTTGGTTTATAATATAAACTTATTTACATTTGCAAAGTGCAACGAAATAATGGTTGCACTTTTTTAACGCTATTTTGGTTTATGTTATAAACTTATTTACAAATACAAGGAATAAAAATTTAATGTCATTTTAATATTAGAAATTATGGAAGAGAAAATTTTATCAGAAAAAGAGAGTCTGGAACTGATTTCAAAAATGATTAGTGAGACTAAAAACAAGCTTGAAAGAGGCGGCGGAAATATATTTCTGCTATGGGGATACCTGGGCGTTTGCGTATCTCTCATTGTTTACGGCCTGCTTAATTTCACGGAGAACTACGCTGTTCAGTGGTTATGGTTTCTTATTCCGGTTATAGGATATCCTGCAATGTTTTTCATGAAAGGAAAATCTCAAACGGGCTCTGTTACTTTCATTGGAAGTGTTATTTCCAAGATATGGATAGTAATAGGAGTATGCACCATTCTTGTATCAATCAGCATCTTGTACGACTATACTCTTTTGCCTATTCTGTTTATAATGTCTTTGCTTGTTACTGCCGGGGTGGCAATGTCCGGACTTGTTCTCAAATTTAAACCAGCAGCAGTTGCAGGATTTATTGGGATTATATTAAGTTTTGTATTACTGTTGGTTTCATGGAAAAACCAGATTCTCGTTTTTTCCGCCATGTCTGCGATAATGCTGATTATCCCGGGACATATATTAAATTCTGCCTTCAGAAAACAGCAAAAAAACGGGAGCAATGTTTAAAGAGCTTGATCCGCTGCTTCATTCCCAACTCAGGCTTGCAGTGATATCTCTGCTAATGTCGCTGGAAGAGGCGGACTTTGTATTCCTGAGAGAAAAAACCGGAGCAACTGCCGGGAACCTAAGTGTACAAATTGAAAAACTAAGTGAAGCCGGATACATAGAGGTTGCAAAAGGTTTCCTTGGTAAAAGGCCACGGACTACATGCCGGATAACTACTCAGGGCCAAAAAGCGTTCGAAGAGTATATCGAAGCGATAAAAGGCTATATAGAGTAGTCATTTATAGCTGATAAATGCGTAAATTTGTGATGGTTTATACGAATATTAAATCTTCATGAATACTAAACTATTGATAAGAAAAGCCTCCGGTGATATGGAGCCTTTTTCTTCAGAAAAATTAAGAAGGTCGTTGCAACGATCCGGAGCTGCCGATAATGTTATTGAACCTATTTTAAATGATGTAGAATCATGGATTTATGATGGGATTTCAAGCAGAAAAATATATGACAGGGCTTTTGCATTATTAAGAAAAAAGACGTTAAGTGTTGCTTCCAGATATAAATTAAAGAACGCACTTATGGAAATGGGGCCCACAGGACATCCTTTTGAGCACTTTGCTGGTCAGGTATTTAAAGCGCTTGGGTATAATGTGGAAGTAGCTCAGATTCTTCAGGGACATTGTGTCACTCACGAGGTTGATGTCATTGCGTCCAAAGAAAAAAGCCAGATGTTTATTGAATGCAAATATTATCTCACTACAGATAAGAACGCAAATGTTCAGGTACCTCTTTACATCCGGTCCAGAGTAGATGACATTATAAAGAAGCGTAGCTCTATTCCTGAGTTTGCCGGCTATACATTTTCAGGCGGTGTTGTAACAAATACAAGATTTACCTCAGATGCCATGGCATATGGCGAATGCAGCGGGCTTAAATTACTCAGTTGGGACTATCCTGTAGGAAATGGGCTGAAAGACATAATTGACAGGGAAAAAATCTTTCCAATTACCGTATTAACAAAACTTTCAAATCAGGATAAACAAAGGCTTATGGGACAGGGAATTGTTACTTGCCTGCAAATACTTGAAACTCCTGGAACGCTGGACTCATTGGGTATAGAGATGATTAACAGAGAAAAGATTCTTGAAGAAATTAAGAATCTGTGTGTAGCTGAATAGCCTTATCTCCTTGGCTCAACTTATTTATTAATAATTACTTGCAAAAAAGGATAGCATCTTAGATGTTATCCTTTTTTGTAAGTAAAATATAATGAATAATTTAACCATTTACTTTTTTGTAATCGGCGAGAAATTTCTCAAGTCCGCTATCGGTCAGTGGATGTCTTAATAACCCAAGAATAGCATCTAACGGGCATGTGGCAACATCCGCACCGGCTTCAAGGCACTGTATAATATGCATTGTATGCCTGATTGAGGCTGCAAGGACTTCGGTTTCGTAACCAAAGTAATTGAATATTTCAACAATCTGCCGGATAAGGGCAACACCGTCGGTTGATATATCATCCAGCCGGCCTACGAATGGAGAGACATATGTTGCACCGGCTTTTGCTGCAAGGAGTGCTTGTCCGGCAGTAAAAACAAGAGTGCAGTTGGTACGAATGCCATTATCGGAAAAATACTTGATTGCCTTTATCCCTTCCTTAATACATGGCACTTTGACAACAATCTGCGGATGAAGAGCTGCGAGTTCTTTACCTTCTCTTACCATTCCTTCGAAATCCGTTGCAATAACCTCTGCACTAACATCTCCTTTAACAATATTGCAGATATCTATATAGTGTTGTTTTATTTTTGCAGCTCCTTTGATGCCCTCTTTTGCCATTAGCGATGGGTTAGTTGTTACGCCGTCAAGTACTCCAAGATCATTAGCTTCACGAATTTGATCCAGGTTTGCCGTATCAATAAAAAATTTCATAATTAATGGATTTTTAGTTTATTAATATTAAACAAAGATACTGATTATGTTGTTAAAATAGTTTTATAAATGGTTATCTTCGGCACTGTAAATTTCATAATTGGTAATGCAGGAAAACTGGAAAAAAACATTTGCTTTTATTTGGACCGGACAGCTTTTTTCAACACTAAGCAGTTCTGTTGTGAGTTTTGCCGTAATCTTCTGGTTAAGCGTGCAGACAGGTTCTGCGCAAGTTCTTGCCCTTGCAACGATATCTTCACTTCTGCCACAACTTGTTCTAGGATTGTTCACCGGTGTCCTGATTGACCGGTGGGACCGTAAACGGACAATGATTGTTGCAGATATGTATATTGCTCTGCTTACTGCAGTAATGGCAGTATTGTTTTATATGGGTGCGGCAGAAATCGGATTTATATATGCTTTGCTGGCGTTGCGTTCTATCGGAAGTGCATTCCATATGCCTGCAATGGAAGCCTCAGTGCCGTTGCTTGCACCAAAAAGTGAGCTGATGCGCGTGGCCGGCATCAACAACATGATATTTTCTGTCAGCACTATAGGTGCCCCTGCTATTGCAGCCATATTTATAAGTGCACTGGATATGACATGGGTATTGATGTTTGATGTACTGGGTGCTCTTATTGCATGCACATCTTTGCTGTTTGTAAAAATTCCGAATCCATGGGATAAAAAAAATTCCGAAATTTCTCTTGACAACTCGCAATTTTTGGCTGGAAAGACAGCTGCATTTCAGATTACTGAAGAAAATATTAACGAATCTTCTAATGAGATATCCGGAAAAACAAGTATTACCCAAACAGAATTCAAACGGTTTTTAACTGAGCTTAATCAAGGTTTGCATGAAATACTAAAAAGGCCTGGATTAATGTGGATGTTTATATTCACGATTTTTGCAAGCCTGGCTATGGTACCTATTTCTACACTGTTTCCTTTAATGACGCTTGACCATTTTGCCGGAGACACGTATAAAATGAGCATGGTGGAAATTGCATGGGGAGTCGGAATGTTGATTGGGGGCGGTATAATGAGTCTGCCAAAGTTCAAATTCAATAATGTCCTTCTTATAAACTCGATGTACGTGATTCTTGGGATGACATTTGCCTTTTCGGGTCTTACTCCTGCCGGGGGATTCTATGCTTTTGTAGGATTCACTTTAATCGGAGGAATTTCAGGTGCGATTTTCTGGGGAGCATTCACAGTACTTCTTCAGAAAAGTCTGGATTCATCCGTTTTGGGCCGGGTCTTTTCCATTCACAACAGCCTTATAATGATTCCCGCAATGTTTTCTCTCATAGCAACCGGATATATCGCTGATTATATAGGCATTACAAATGCATTTATAATTTCAGGGGCCATACTGGTTTTCATTGGTCTTTTATCTCCCTTTTTACCTGCAATTCAGAAGTTCGCAAAAGAAACAGGCAATTGAGAATTTGAAGTTCATACCTGATCATTTAGCTTAGACGCCCGCGTTAATCATCTTATTATCAAATATGTACTAAAAAGGATAGCATCTTAGATGCTATCCTTTTTAGTATCAATTTAATTATGTGGATGTTGTACAAAAGTCGATTTATCGAATTATAGATTTTTTCTTTCTAATTATTCACTCGATTAAATTTGGATCTATCTATTTTAGCAATAGATAAAAATATTGAGCAATGTGGAAAGGTAGTAAGATTAAGAGAGTACAAAGTGGGTGTATCCATGTGTACATCAGAGGAAACAACAGACATAATGTATTTTATGACGATATTGATAGAATCGAATTTTTAAATCGATGCTATTTTTTTGCTAAAAATTACAATACCCAAATACAGGAATTTGTTTTAATGGACAATCATGTTCATCTTCAAGTAGAGACCGGGCAACTTTCAAAATTTATCCGACCATTTTTAATTAGTTACGTGCATTGGTACAATAAAAAGTATAATATAACTGCTAAGCTATTCCAGACTCCATTTAACAGTGTCTGCAAATACTCTGATTCTTGGAAAATAGACAGTATGCTATACATTTTGCAAAATCCTTTAAAGGCAGAAATTTGTGAACACCCCGCAGATTATAAGTGGAGCTCTTATAATTTTCATTTTAATGGTAAATCCGCTCTTAGAAAGTATATACTTCTTGATACAGACTTAATGGATAATTACTATAAAACTAAAACCGAATTCGAAAAAGCGGTTTTCCAACGAAGGATTAAAAACATGGAAATTGATGAATATCAATATAAGCACTTCGACAAAATAACCAATAACGATTTATGCAAGATTATCGCTGAATTAACCGAAGGCAAATCCGTTTTCAAATTGACTAAAAATGAACTGGAGAGTTTAATTATACAACTTAATACTGAAACGAATGCTTCATTGGTTCAGATTGCTTCAATTACTCATGAAAATTATGACTATGTTAGAAATCTGTGTAAGAAATACTAATGAAGAATGGCATTCATGTTTGGGTTAAAACCTCACACCGGCGTATGCTACTCATAAGTAGATAGTTACTAAAAAGGATGGCATCTAAGATGCCATCCTTTTTAGTAATAAATTGATTATGTGTACACTATACAAGAGCCGGGAAATTTTTCCCGTCCTGAAATAGGTTGACTCACCTTCGTCAGCTTACAATACCAGCGTTAAATTACTAATTGTTAAGTATTTAAATAAAGTCAAGAAGGTGATACCCTCTTGACTTTATGTCTTAGTAAGAAATCCGGGCTTTTACGAATCATGTTTTGTCGAAATCATAATATTCTCTATCTTTAATACTAAATATCAGCATTATGAAAATTCACGAATATCAGGGAAAGGATCTTTTTAGCAAATATGGGATTCCTACTGTAAAGGGGTCTGTGTGCAGAAGCAAAGAAGAGGCTCTTCTTGCCTATGACAATCTGGGTTTGTCTAAGGCGGTTGTAAAAGCGCAGGTTTTGACTGGTGGTCGCGGAAAGGCCGGCGGCGTTAAACTTGCAGATAACCGTGATGAGCTTGGAATGGTTGCCGAATCAATTATTGGTATGGATATCAAAGGGTATATTGTAGATCGGGTGCTGGTTGCAGAGGCAGTTGATATTGCATATGAATACTATTTCAGTTTTGTAATTGACAGAAATGTCAAAAGCGTGGAGATGATTCTTAGTCGCGAGGGTGGCGTAGAGATTGAGGATGTTGCAAAAACAAGTCCGGAGAAAATTCACAAAATTCCTATTTTCCCTTTCGTAGGGGTTCCCGATTTCCTCGCCCGCAAAGCTGCTTCGCTGTTGTTTGACGATTTTGGTTTGATTGTTCAGGGCAAGGAGATGATAAAGAAACTGTACAAACTTATGATTGAAACAGATGCTTCGCTGGTAGAGATAAACCCTCTGGTTGTTAGCAAAAAAGGGAATCTTATTGCTCTTGATGCAAAAATAAATTTTGACGACAATGCACTTTACAGGCAAGAGGAAATTGAAGCTCTGTTTGAGCCAACGAAGGAAGAACAGAAGGAGCTGTTTGCCAAGTCAAAAGGGTTCAGTTTCGTTCAGTTGAAAGGAGAGATTGGTTGTATGGTAAATGGCGCAGGTCTCGCAATGGCAACTATGGATATGATTAAGCTTTACGGAGGCAATCCTGCCAATTTTCTGGATATTGGAGGGAGTTCCAATCCGAATAAAGTTGTTGAAGCAATGAAGATATTAATGAGTGATTCCGATGTTAAGGCAGTACTGATAAATATCTTCGGAGGGATAACCCGTTGCGACGATGTTGCAAGAGGTCTGCTGGAAGCATTCAAACAGATTAAAACTGATATTCCCATAGTTATCCGGCTAGCCGGAACAAATGAAAAAGAGGGCCGGGCGATATTGGCTGACACTCATTTTTACTCTGTAGAGACAATGGGAGAGGCAATACGGAAGGTAGTTGAGCTGACAAATCCAAAAAATTAAAAAACAGAAAGATGAGCATTCTTATAAATAAAGGCACAAGGGTTGTCGTACAGGGAATAACCGGCAGGGATGGCAGTTTTCACGCAGCAAAAATGAAGGAATACGGAACCAAAGTAGTGGCAGGCGTCTCTCCGGGCAAAGGAGGAAGCATTGTTTCCGATATCCCTGTATACAATACTGTTTATGATGCGGTTCGAAAGGACGGTGCAGATACATCAATCATTTTTGTACCTCCCATGTTTGTGAAAGATGCAATAATGGAGGCTGCTGATGCAGGAATAAAATTAATAATCTGCATAACAGAAGGTGTTCCAACACTGGATATTGTTGCTGCAAGGCATTATGCTTTTGCACAGGGAGCAAAAGTTATCGGGCCGAATTGTCCGGGACTCATCACTCCGGGGGAAAGCCTTATTGGGATTATGCCGGGAAACATTTTCATGCCGGGCAGGACAGGCGTTATATCAAGAAGCGGCACTTTAACTTATGAAGTGGTTTATAACCTGACAAGTTCAGGAATCGGACAGTCCACTGCAGTCGGAATTGGCGGAGATCCGGTTGCCGGTTTATATTTTATTGATTTGCTGCAAATGTTTCAGGATGATCCGGGAACAGATTCAATAGTGATGATGGGAGAAATTGGAGGAGACGCAGAGGAACGCGCTGCCGGTTTCATAAAGGAGAGGATTACAAAGCCGGTTGTATCATTCATCGCCGGCCAAACTGCTCCCCCCGACAAAAGGATGGGGCATGCCGGTGCAATAATATCAAGCGGATCAGGAACCGCGAAAGAGAAAATTGAAGCCCTCATTGATGCCGGAGCAAAAGTAGCAAAAGAACCTGCTGAAATACCTTTGTTGCTCAAGACAATGCTTTAGGGATTGAGGCTTGCTTCCGGACTGAGTATTAAATTTTCACCAGGCTCATACTACTAACTAAGAAGTATTTACTAAAAAGGATGGCATCTGAGATGCCATCCTTTTTAGTAATAAATTGATTATGTTAACACCAGGTTTGAGTTGGAAAACAGGTTCTCCTCCTTAACTGGTTATACAGCTGTCTTGGTAGCGTCTACGAACACGCGGGTTGCGAGTTCCTTGTCAAGCAGGTAAATGGCCTGGCCGTTTTCACCGATGAGCTTAAGCTGATCTATAATATTGATAACATTTTGCTCCTCTTCTGTCTGTTCGTTAATGAACCATTGAAGCATGTTGGCTGTTGCATGATCGCGCTCGGCAAAGGCTACTTCATAGCAATTGCTTATCATTTCGGTTACTTTGCATTCGTGTTTGTAGGTCTCTTCAAAAGCATCTGTAATGCTTTTCCACTCAAGAGGAACTTTATCAAGTGCGGCAAGCTTGACCTGACCTCCGCGGGCAATTATGTAGTCGGTGAGTTTGACTGCATGAGTTGTCTCTTCCAGATACTGAACCCTCATCCAGTTTGCAAAACCTTTTAGTCCTTTGGTTTCAAACCATGCATTCATTGAAAGGTAAAGAAATGACGACCAGAATTCTGCATTGATTTGTTTGTTTAAAACGTCTTCTACTTTTTTATTAAATTTCATATCTCTAAAATTTATATATTATTAATATTCTCGAATATAAGTGATTGCTAAATTAGTTATTTTTTCTTAGATTTGGATTAAGCATAGCTCTGAATCCAGTTATTTATAAACAAAATAAATTGAAAAAGGTTCTTACTTTAGACGGAGGCGGAATACGGGGAATTATCTCCGCCTCAATTATTGCACATCTGGAAGCAAGGCTTCAGGTGTCGAAATCTGATCCGTCTTTGCGTATATCGGATTTTTTTGATTTGCTGGCAGGCACTTCTGCAGGAGGAATACTAACGGCACTGTATCTCACGCCGGAAGAGGAGAAATCTGCAGGGAATAACAAAGAATTAAGACCTAAATATTCAGCCGCTCAGGCACTTGAATTCTATGAAGAACTTGGTCCTATTCTTTTCAACCGATCATTTAAACAAATTTTGGTTTCGGGATGCGGTGTTTTTAGAAGCCGCTATAGCGCAGATGCTCTTTACGAATTTGCTAAAAAGATTTTGGGGGATACTTATATTTCTGAAGTTGCTAAAGACTGTTTGATAACATCTTACGATTTAAGCACAAGGAAGGCACTTCTTTTTTCACGTTATTCTGTACGAAAATATGGCGCTATGGCAGATTACAAACTTTGTGACATAGTAAGGGCCACTTCTGCAGCGCCCTCCTATTTTCCTCCTGCACAAATATTTGCGAAAGATGATTCTGCGCGTCACCTTGTGGACGGCGGGGTATATGCCAACAATCCTGCAATGTGTTCGCTTGTTGAAGCGATAAAACTCTGGCCGGAACTTTCCATAAAAGATTATTGGATGCTCTCGGTAGGAACAGGCAAGGTGGTTAAGCCATATTTTCATGAGAAGACAAAGAGGTTTGGTTATATTGACTGGCTGGTTCCAATCATTGACATCCTTACATCTTCAGTTGCAGAGACAGTCGGGTATGAGGCTAAACAGATTTTTACTGCCTCAGGTGTTCCCGAGAATTACATCCGTATAGAGCCGCCAATACTTTCGGCTGATATAAGAATGGATAATGCAAGAAAGTGGAATATAAGAGCACTGAAGAATGCAGCTCAAAATTACATTGACCATAACTCCGATGTTTTCGACAAGGTGGTTTTGGATTTAACTTCAAAATAAGATATCCACAATTTTATCATTAACTTATGCAAGGTGTAGTATTATTAGGGGACATTTTGTCTATATTTGTATTATAGAAATCATAACTTAAACATATGAAAGGTATTGTGCTGGCCGGCGGTTCCGGTACCCGTCTTTTTCCTATTACAAAAGGGGTTTCAAAACAACTTCTTCCCATTTTTGACAAACCGATGGTCTATTATCCCATTTCAGTTCTGATGCTTGCAGGCATAAGAGACATTTTGATAATTTCCACGCCTTCGGATTTGCCCGGTTTTAAAAGGCTTCTTGGCGACGGATCGGATTACGGGGTGCGTTTTGAATATGCAGAGCAGCCTTCTCCTGACGGGCTTGCACAGGCATTTATCATTGGAGAAAAATTTATTGGCAGCGACACTGCATGTCTTGTTCTTGGAGACAATATATTCTATGGACAATCATTTAGTACCATGCTGAAAGAGGCTGTGCGAGCTGCCGATGAGGATGGTGATTCCACTGTTTTCGGCTATTGGGTGAACGACCCAGAAAGGTATGGGGTTGCTGAATTTGACAAAAACGGCAAAGTACTCAGTTTAGAAGAAAAACCGAAAGAGCCTAAAAGCAATTATGCTGTTGTTGGATTGTACTTCTACCCCAACAAGGTTGTAGAGGTGGCGAAGCGTATCAAGCCTTCGGCAAGGGGTGAACTTGAAATAACAACTGTAAATCAGGAGTTTCTAAAAGAGGAACGGCTTAAAGTCCAAACATTGGGCCGCGGCTTCGCCTGGCTGGACACCGGAACACACGACTCTCTTTCTGAGGCTTCAAATTTTGTTGAGGTCATTGAAAAAAGAACCGGTTTAAAAGTTGCCTGTTTAGAGGAGATTGCATACGAGAAGGGCTGGATTTTGAAAGAAAAACTTGGAGAACTTGCAAAGCCAATGATAAAAAATCAATATGGGCAGTATCTCCTCAGTTTATTAAACAGATAATTTTTTGCAATGAATATAGTTAAAACGGATATTCCTGAAGTATTAATGATAGAACCACTTGTGCATGGAGATGCCAGAGGTTATTTCATGGAGAATTTTCTTAAAGAGAAGTTCGAAAGAGAGGTAAAGTCTACCATTTTTGTTCAGGAAAATGAATCTAAATCATCTTATGGAGTTCTTCGTGGGCTTCACTATCAACTGCAACCCTTTGCACAGTCAAAATTGATACGCGTGATAACAGGGAAAATAATGGATGTAGCAGTTGATATACGAAAAGGATCCCCAACTTTTGGAAAATTTGTAGTTTACGAACTGTCCGGCGAAAACAAAAGGCAACTTTTTGTCCCCCGCGGTTTTGCACACGGATTTTCTGTACTTGAAAATGATACTGTCGTTCAATACAAAACCGATAATTACTATGCTCCTGAGTTTGAGGCAGCAATCCGCTGGAACGACCCTGCACTTTCCATTGACTGGGGGTTGCCGGTTTCGGATATTAAGTTGAGCGAAAAGGATAAATACCATCCAATGCTTGCTGATGCCAAGCTATTCGATTACAGCGAAAATCTTTACGGATAAAAATTTTCATATGGCAAACATACTGATAACAGGCAGCAATGGCCAGCTCGGAAGAGAGTTGAGGGACATTTGGTCAGATGGTGCTCCTGGTATTGAAATAAAAACGAATGCAAACAAACTCTTCTTTACAGATGTTTCTGAGCTTGACATAACAGACAGAGACGCGGTAGAGAAGTATGTTTCAAAAGAAAAAATTGAGATAATTGTCAATTGTGCTGCATACACAGCCGTTGACAAAGCAGAGGATGACATAAAAATGGCTACAGCCGTGAATACAGATGCCGCAAAGAATCTGGCCGAAGCGTCGGCAAAACTGAATTCAGGTCCGCTGCTTATTCACGTTTCAACTGATTATGTTTTTGACGGAAAGGGTTATAAACCATATCGGGAAGACGATGTCTGCAACCCGGCGGGTGTTTATGGAAGGACGAAACATGAAGGAGAGCGGGAGATTCAGAAATCAGGTTGCAACTATATGATAATCCGTACTTCGTGGCTTTACTCTACATACGGAACAAATTTCGTAAAAACAATAACAAGACTGGCCGGAGAGAGGGATTCCCTTAATGTTGTATTTGATCAGATAGGAACTCCCACTTATGCCGGAGATCTTGCAAAAGCAATAGACGCTATTGTGAAGAAGTATATAGGAGCAAAATCTGAAGAACAAAAACGTCTTTGCGGAATTTACCACTTCTCAAACGAGGGAGTATGCTCGTGGTACGACTTTGCGATGGAGATTGTTGCTCAGACCGGGAGTAAATGCAAAGTGAACCCCGTGACCTCAGAAATGTTCCCGGCAAAAGCACCCCGGCCACACTATTCGGTGCTTGATAAATCTAAAATCAAAGCCACCTTTGGAATTGAGATTCCGCACTGGAGAGTACCTGTTTCAAACAAAGCTTTTTGGAAAAAATTAGAATCGAAAAAATAAAAAAAGAATAAATAATATGAAAAACATACTCATAACCGGAGGTGCCGGATTTATCGGTTCACACCTTGTGAGATTAATGGTTAATAAATATCCGGGCTATAAAATAATCAACCTCGATTTACTTACATATGCAGGTAATCTTGCAAATCTTAAGGACATTGAGAAAAGCCCAAATTATACATTTATAAAGGGAGATATTTGTGATTTTGAGCTTATGCAGGCGCTGTTTGCAAAATATCAGATTGATGGCGTAATTCACCTTGCCGCAGAATCACATGTCGACC
>Ga0209016_1001742_pt1 | contig 16403 bp, 14 predicted proteins | sample EPASupsiteSAE305_FD_187265 | JGI IMG/M metagenome (GOLD analysis project Ga0209016, IMG submission 187265) | Bioremediated contaminated groundwater microbial communities from EPA Superfund site, New Mexico - SAE3-05 (SPAdes) (version 2) | ecosystem: Environmental > Aquatic > Deep subsurface >...
AAAGAATCGCATGGTTGGAGGAGACAAACGTAATCGGCGTTGTGATGACCTCGTCGCCGTCCGCCCAGCCGTATTTTTCCTTCAGAGTTTCAAACGCGAGGTTTAGTCCGACCGTAGCGGAGTTTAAGTAATGCGCATACGGTAGTCCGGTGTAATTCTTCCAGGCTTCCTCAAACTCGATGGTCTTGAAGCCGAGTCCTGTCCAGCCCTTTTCGAGGCATTCGCGGATGCCGTCCAGGCAGGCTTCTACATCAAACGTTGGCACAAACAGTTGAATTCCCAAGTGAACCTCTTTTCCTGGCATACGCCCGTATGCCGTCCGTATCTTTTTTTGCGTCTCGATGATGACGCGGGAAGCGGCTTTTTGTCAACACGTTTTCCCGTGTTTCACGGATCGTTTCCATTTCACGCGCGGAAAAATCAGAAGATCTGGTGTTCCGCAACGCGTACAAGGTGCTTTCCGTAGGGAGATTTTCCGTAGCGTTCGGCGGACTCTAAAAGCGTCGCTTTGTCGATCCATCCCTGACGGAAAGCGATCTCTTCCGGCGCGGAGATCTTGATGCCCTGCCGCTTTTCGATCATCTGCACAAAGTTCGTCGCGTCGGTTAGGCTATCGATCGTGCCCGTGTCGAGCCATGCAAAGCCTCTGCCGAGCACCTCACCCTTGAGCTTTCCCTCCTTGAGGTAGATGTCGTTGAGCGTGGTGATCTCCAGCTCGCCGCGCGGAGAAGGCTTCACCCGCTTTGCGTTATCGGCCACACGCGGGCCGTAGAAATAGAGCCCCGTGATGCAGTAGTTGCTCTTGGGATTGTCCGGCTTTTCCTCGACCGAGAGAATAGTGCCGACTTCGTCCAGCTCCATGATGCCGAAGCGCTCGGGATCGTTGACGTAGTAGCCAAAGATCGTTGCAAAGCCGTTTTTCGCGTTTTCCACCGCGGAGAGGAGCTTTCGAATCAGTCCCGCGCCGTAGAAAATGTTGTCGCCGAGGATCATCGCGCAGCTGTCGTCGCCGATGAAGCTTTCCCCGATCAGAAACGCCTGCGCAAGCCCGTCGGGAGAGGGCTGCTCGGCATAGCTCAGGTTCACACCGAGCTGCTTTCCGTCGCCCAGCAGCCGCTGGAAGTTCGGCAGATCCGTCGGAGTGGAGATGATCAGTGCATCCCGGATGCCCGCGAGCATCAACGTTGAGAGCGGATAGTAGATCATGGGTTTGTCGTAGACCGGCAAAAGCTGCTTGCTGGTGATCATGGTCAGCGGATACAGCCGCGTGCCCGCTCCGCCCGCAAGAATAATCCCTTTCACTTTTTTCACCTCTTAAATAGTATTATTTCTCTTCTTCATAAAAACAAGATACCCACCATCAAGTACACTAATAACCATTGCACCGACAATTATCTTGTAAGTAATATTAATAAGTGGATTATTAATGCTCGGCAAAGCTCTGACCGCTATGCACATTATGATTGCGAAAAATACAAACGGTGCTGATTTTAGTATACTCTTAATAATATACTTCTCTCTTCTTGACAAAAAAACCTGCATGATGCAGACAGCAAATTCCGTAGCACTTACTGCAATTGCCGCACCTATTGATGCCAATTTTGGGATTAGTAAAAATGCAATAACAAGGTCAACGACCGCCCCAAAGAGAATCGAAATAACATACTCTCGGTCATTGCCCTTTGGAATTAAATATTGTGTCCTTATAACATTTGCTATTGCAAGGAAAACTGGTGATATCATGAGTATTGGAATTATAAATATACATTTCTCAAAACCCACACCATAAAACAAAGGAACAAATTCATTAATTATAGCGATTATTCCAAATCCCATAGATGAAGCGGCAATCACCGCAAAATAAAACGAGTACTCCATATATCTCTGTATCCCGCTACCATCTTTCTGCGCGAATAATGCGCTCATTCTAGGTAGCATGACATTACCGAGGGCAATTACAAAACTAATCGGAACTAAAAGCACTTTCTCAGCACTTTCGAACAGTCCAGTTTCAATTAGCGAAGAATAATTGTTTAGTAGAATTTTATTGAAATACTTATATACACTCATTCCCATTAGAGGAATAAATAAAGCAATCATTGGTTTCCAATGCGATAAGACATCGGTCAACTTACATTTAACAAACTGGATACCTTTTTTTTGTATTAACGGTAAAGCGAACAGATTATTTACAAGAAATGTTCCGCAACAAATTGTTATGTAGTGGTAAACATCGTCTCCCCCCTTAACTAGGGTGAATATCAGGACCACCGCAAAAATTTTTACTGCTGCGCTTCTAATAGTTAGATATTTGAACTCCTCAAGCCCATTTAGTACCCAGTTCAAATCAACGATTGTTGAAAGAACATATAGTCCAGCAAAGATAGCTGCTAACTTATCCTTTGATATCAATGTCGAATATATTATATATAGGACCGTTATCGAGCTACTCACGATTAATTGAAAGCAATAAATACTAGAAAATGTATGGTCTAGCTCGCCAGATAAGTGTTTGACTCTGGCGATCGAACGATTCCCATAATTTGATATGCCAAGGCAAGCAAAAAGAACAAAATATGAAGCAATGCTGTTGCTATATGAATAGATGCCTATCTTTTCTGCTCCTAGTACACGAGAAATATATGGCGTCGTTATCAATGGTAAAATTATCATTAAAAGCTGATAAACAATACTATAAACCAAGTTTTCTGCAACTTTTTTTCTAAATACTCTCACCATCTTCACTCGCAACTTTCTTGAACTCATCATATGAAGCAAACACTTGATCACCTGAATTAAGCCATTTTGTAATAATATCGCTTTCATCATCTCCAGATAGATCGGTGTTAATTGAGTTCTTTCTAAGTTCACATTTCTCTTTAGGCAAGTAAAGTGGCCAAAAGCTGCCCATTTCGTGAATCAAGGGTTCTCTGTTATATGTCTTAACAAATTCGCGAAATGTTTCTATCGCTTCTTTTTTATATTGCTGCTTGCGAATTCTATATTGCTCATCAAGCGTTCTGATAACTCGCGCCGGGCATCCGGCCACAACAACATTATCTGGAATGATTCCAGACACAACACTGCCGGCTCCGATTATTACATTATTTCCTACTCGACTGCCCATTAGGATTATTGTGTTCATACCAATAAAGACATTGTCTCCAATTACAGTCTTTATACTTTCTCCGACAACGTCACCATACACTCTTCTAAGAACAGATCTACTATAATCGTGTTGTAGTATTGTTACTCCTTTCAATACTTTACAATAATCTCCAATCTCAACCATCCATGGCCGCTGTTCATCAACAGTAATCTCACTTGAGAAGAATTTTGTATGCTCACCAATTTTAATTCCTTTTTTTATTAGATGTTTTTTATATGTATCCGCTGTAATAAATCCAAGTCTTCGTCTAATAGAATAAAGTTTATCAGAAAATTTCATTTTTACCTCCGTCATGATTGCTATACTGAGATTGAGTAATTTTGTTCCAGCCTACATTTCAATAAATCTCGTCCAAGTAAATTTCAACACTCAATTACTATTACAGAATTCGTATTCAATCATCACCATCCACAAGTTATTTTGTGGACACAAGAAAAGTAGATCGCATGTATCATTCGTCATCTCTTAATACGTTGAACTTATAAGCGAAATATTTGTCGATGCTTCGTTTTATCAACACTAATTTGTAATATTATTTTTATATATTTGAGCACTTCAAGTATTGACTCCCTATGCCCTATATATTAATAACTATTACAAAGACCGCACGTTTATTTTAACAGCAGTTTTTTTGTGGCATTTCTCCAGATAATACTTTTAAATTAAGTTTAGATATACTAAGCGCACATTTTCTCGCTGCAACGCAAATGTTAAGCCAAGTGTAACCCATGAAGCAATGGATTGTAGAGGGTAATTGGTTAACCCAAAGATTATTGTTGTAATAACATATGCATAACGCCACATGTTTCCAACGCTCCTATTAGTCGAAAATCGATTGTTAGTAATCCCAAGAAGAAGTCCCCAGGATATTGAACTGAACAAACAACCGAAATATCCACCACTTAAGAGTGGTGCACAATACATTGTATAGAAAGCATTAAAACTATATCCTAAGCCAATGTCAATAATATTCGATCCTGTGTAATTATTTATCATTGTATTTGTGCTAATATTGCTTAATCCGAGTAAGTAGTTGAAAACTGAAACAATAATTGAAGACAGTCCCCCGAGCATGCTCTCAACATAAGGCAGAAAACCTTGCCGTATTACATGTTCACCCGAATTGTATTCAGACCAGACCTTGCCGAAAGCAACATACGAACCTGCAAAATCTCCAGTAAAATGTTTTACTGCTATTGTTAATAATGATTCTTGAGAATAATTTCTTAACGACGCAACAATAATTATTATGACAAGTGCAATAAAAACTGCCCGCCTAAGAGTTCTGTTCTTTCTGCTAAAAAGAAAATCACGAAAGAAACGCTTTCCTGATAGAATATAGCATAGCAAAAAAATGATAACCATCCTCACCATTTCAATGCGGCTTAACTGAATAAAGCAAAACAAACAGTAGTTCAGTATTGAAAGGCTTTTTATTTGCGTTTCATAAACCAGAGTTTCGCATATTGAGAGCCCGAAATCAAAAACAATAAATCCTCGTACAAAGTTAACATAAACCTGATAGATTATTGGTTTGAAATAAATACTTAAGTATGTATCTCTACCAAAACGTTCTGACTGATATGTGATTTCTCGAAGATTCCCAAAAGCTATCTGTCCAGTAATTGTCTGATATATTAGATTTACAGATAAAACAAGGCTTAGAACAAAGACTAATATCCTTATCCTTTCAATAATACTAGAACTATGATTTTTATTATCATTCAACACTTGCTTACAAGCACTACGTCTTTTCAATAAGTAAGAAACAACTATACAGGAAACGCAAATTGCCAGAATGTTAAACATAATAAAAGCAACCGCATCTGAATCAGCTTTATCCATTCCCCATATTCTAATTTGCGAAAGAATTGCAAAAAAAGAAAACCAAAGAGAAATAAATGAAACATGGTTCTTCATCGAGCCATATACTATTCTGCCCATAACCAATAGAATGAAAAAAACAAGTAGCAAAATAATCAACATTTTGTATCCTATTTATCTAAATACTCTAAGAGTTCTTTATAACCAAAATCATAAGAAAAATGCTCTTGAGTAAATGACCTGATGTTTTGTATTACACCGGTCTCGCATTCACAATATTTGTATACCGCCTTGTAAAAATCAATTACTGCCGATACATCAATCGCATCATCGTTTGCTGGAACTCTAAAATAATACTTATACTCTGGAAATGCGTCTAATTCCGTCTTCACTCCGGATACAATCGGAAGGCCGCGTGCTCCATACTCTTTTCCTTTTAGCGAGCTATTGTAATAGACACCAGATCTATGTCTTCCCATAGCATCTAGACCAATGCAACACATGTCAAATATCTGGTCAAGGTCCTGTCCCGACTTTTTCCCGAGAAAATGAACAATGTCATTTACATGTCCGGCACGAACCAACGTTTTATATCTTTGTAATTCCGGCCCCTCGCCAACAAGGTAGAGATGCACATTGTAAACGGTTAGAGGATTATGCTTGTACTTAATTAAACCTTCAATAACCCTATCATATCCATGCCAATAATTGAAATCTGCAACAGCTATCAGATTAATCTGATTGTATGCTACATTGATCGGATTTCGCGCGCGCACTTCATTACAGTCAATACAATTCGAGGTCCGAATAGTATTTATCCCCCAAATAATCTCGTCATCAGAGTATGTAAGTATTCGATTGATATATTTCCTATACCTACTTGCCTGCCAGCTTGAAAAGAAACTCAGTATTCGCTTAATTCCCCTATACTCATTGCTCGGGTATGTTGGTAACTCCATAACAATCTTTAAATCAGCATTTTCAGTGCGTAACAATTTTATTATATGTATCAATGCGGTTGTTGTTGTAGGTTTACGAATGTAAATAAAATCTAAATCCTTAATACTAATACTACTGATTGCCTTTACTTGCCTATTTTTGTATGGCGTAGGTACTAAAGAACACCAAAAAAACATTTTGTCAAATAAAGTAGCTTCATTATCAACATTAACTAGCTTGACATCCTCAAATTTTTCAACTAAAACCCTGTGTTGGGTTGTAATTTTCTTCCCTATACCAGATGATTTATCTTGAATATTTTGTCCGACACAAAAGAATACCCCTCGTTTCATTCGATCACCTTATCATTCATTAAAATCATATCCTCTGTGAATAAACCAAATTCTTTTATACCAATGCCATTCCACCATACTTCGGGAGCTATGATACGTTTCTCATTTGAATTACTTAAATAAGCCCCCCACCAAGAGAACGAGCTGTTCGCAATAATAAAATCATCGCATTTTGACATAAGCGTAAGCTGTTCACAAGCGCTACACGAAGTAATGAAAACACATTTATTTGTCGGAAAGCCAAACTCGCTCCGAACTTTCTCAATATCATCCGCAAAAACAAAATATTTTGCAGCTGGATATTTATCATCGAAATACTTCATTCCCAATTTATAATACTCTGGCTTGTATACATGAAATAAAGCATTTGCATATCCATCTAAACATCGAATGCTAATTGCGATAGCATGAGAAGAATTTTCGATCTGTCTTTGAATGCACTTTGCTTCTTCTCCAAGTTCCTGTCTAGATAATATAACATTCTCAACGATTTCATTTCTGACAGCAGGTAAGAAAGTAGTATCCTGAAAATAGCCATATACAATTATATCTCTTCTGGGTTCTTGCAGTAATGGATATACTTTAATTCTCGAAAAGTAAATATCAAAACGTCTTAGCCAGTCAGAAACACTATCAAGATGAAAATGAAAAAGCTCCCTTGTAAGCCAATCAAAAGCACGATAAACTACAGAAGTTAGTATTAGTATTCTCGATACTAGAGCTTTACTATTACAAATCCTAAACAGTCGCGAAATCGGGAGCTTAAGGATATCAATCGAATTAAACTTATTATGTTTGTAAGAAGTAGTGTCAAGCCAGATTTCACTGTCATTTTTCACATGCATCTGTAAATAACGCACATATGCATAAATAAACAATTGATTGCCTAATCCACCAAGTAATCTAGCAATAATAATCGTCTTTTTCCTTTTTCGTTTAAAAATGCCCATAAATCAATTAACCTTTATTCAGCAAATACTCTGGACTTGTATACAATACTCGAATTTGTTTGCGAACGTTTATTTGTTATGGATCAACACAATTCATCGGAATTCTTACGCGATTTTTAACCAAAAAATCTCTTCTTCACCGCATTGAACACATAAAGAGTAAAATAAAACGTACTCTTTAATACTGAGAATTTGTAGTATTCTCTATATGTACTCCATTGTTGAACAGCAGCTTTCTTTTTATTCTTGGTTAAGGACGCATTTCCTTCGCGATATAATGCTAAATTCTCATTCAACCCATAAGCGGTGTAGCCCCGGCTTAATATTTCTTGCCAAGTGCAATTGTCTTCAGTGTGTTGAATTAAAGGCATGTGGAATTCGCCAACAAGTCTACGGTTGACCATAACTGTAAGGCAACCTATAGAAGTGTTCCCATAAATGCTCGAAGCTGTCATTTGCCTAGGAATATTAATTACTTTTCCGAATTGCTTACTGTCGTTCTGAAATCTCTGATACTTAGTATAGGTTAGAGCATACCCGTTTTCTTCCATGAACCTAAGCTGTTTAGCAAGTTTCTCAGGCATCCAAAGATCATCACTATCAATAAAAGCAATAAATTCACCTGTAGCGATATCTAGAGCTGTATTGCGTGCTGAAGCTACCCCGCTATTCTTTTCGTGTTTGATCATTTTGATTCGCTTGTCATCCATTGAATAAGAACTTGCTATTTCGCAAGTATTGTCGGTTGAACAATCATCAACTATTATCATTTCCCAGTCAGAAAATGTTTGAGCTTGTACACTTGCAATGGTTTCTGCAAGATAATTGGAAGCGTTATAAGCCGGAGTTATAATTGAGATCTTACTCATATTTACTCCCCACGTTCTCTGCTTTTCCCTTGTTTGGCTCGCTCGTTCCGCCCTCAACAACCCCATCATGCTTCAACACGGAAATTATCGTCCCCCAGAAGCACTTCCAGTCCATAGCGAAACTCAGCTTCGCGGTATATTCCCCGTCAAGCTTCGCTTTAACCGGTATCTCAAGCTCGTCTCTGCCGTTGATTTGTGCCCAACCGGTTAGCCCCGGTCGAATGTCATTTGCTCCATACTTGTCACGCTCGGAAATCAGGTCATGCTGGTTCCAAAGGGCCGGCCTCGGCCCGATGATCGACATTTTGCCCGTGAATATCTGTGCAATCTGTGGAAGTTCGTCCAGGCTGGTCTTGCGAAGGAATTTTCCAACGCGTGTAATCCATTGGTCAGGATTTTCAAGCATGTGTGTGGGGATATCACGCGGAGTATCAATCCGCATGGTTCGGAATTTCAAAATATCAAAGTGCGTCCTGTGTATGCCTACTCGTTTTTGCTTGAAGAGTACTGGCCCCGGGGAATCGATTTTGATTATGATCGCAAGTAATATATAAAATGGTGAAAGCACAACAAGTGCACACCCGGAAAGAACGATATCAATCAAACGTTTGAAAAACTTAGCATACATAAGACAACACCAACACTTACAAATTCTTATTAACATGTTAATTGTCACTCGACATGGTTTTTGTTTTTTGTCTTTCATCCATGTGATTACTCAATAAAAAACCGCCTTTGAGATTTCTCTCAAAGACGTTAATTCCTGCACTACAGCTTTTAAAAATGCAGTCATCCCTCAATGTCAGCTAACGAATCCAATCCCCTGCAAAAGCATCCTGCCATGCAAGTATCAGGCATATCACAGCGCAAGCGGCATACAACAAGATACATGCGATTGCATATTTCTTAAGCCGACTCATGCTCGTTGCCTCAGTTAGATTCCTTTTCTAGAGACTCACGACCTTTGGTTCCATATTCGGATACTGCTCAACCCTGCTCATGTATTTCTCAACCTCTTCGGCGCAAGCTGCTTCCGTATTCACTTCTTCCGGCGAGCGATAGGTTTTAATGATGCCCATTAATGCATCCCTGATTGCCAACGGATCATATCTCTCCATTGCTAACTCCAATCCGTTGATTGCATCTCTGACAAAGTCCATCGTGATCTTATGATTTCTTTCAATAAAGATCAGTTTATTTTCTGTCGTTTCAAGGGTGTCAGAGTTGATCAGAAGCTCTTCATATAGCTTCTCACCTGGTCTGAGACCTGTTTCCACGATCTTTATATCCTTGTATGGCTCAAAGCCTGAAAGGCGGATCATGTTTTCGGCCAGTTCCAGGATTTTAACTGGTTGACCCATATCGAGCACAAAGATCTCACCGTTCTTCGCCATCGCACCGGAGGTTAGTACAAGCTGCGTGGCTTCCGGTATCGTCATAAAGTAGCGAATGATTCGTTTATCTGTGATCGTCACAGGCCCGCCGTTTTCGATCTGCCGCTTAAAAAGCGGTATGACCGAACCATTGGAACCGAGTACGTTTCCAAATCGAACAGCACTGAAAATTGTTGTACTATTTCTGCTCTGCACAATCAGCTCGCAGATGTGCTTGGTCGCGCCCATCACGTTTGTCGGGTTGACTGCTTTGTCAGTTGAGATCATGATGAACTTCTCAACGCCATACTGTTCCGCGAGCTCAACAGTGTTGAGTGTGCCAAACACGTTGTTCTTCACTGCTTCACAGCAGTTGTGCTCCATGAGAGGAACGTGTTTGTGTGCGGCAGCGTGAAGTACCACATTCGGCCTGTATGTCTGGAATACTTTCTCGAGCAAGATACGGTCACAAACCGATACGATCTCGACACTAAGGTCGATGTCCGATTTATATTGGAGTTTTAACTCCTGCTGGATGTCGTACGCGCTGTTTTCATAGATGTCCAGAATAACAAGCTTCTTCGGCTGCATCTTTGCAACCTGCCGACACAACTCGCTCCCGATCGAACCTCCACCGCCGGTGATTAGAATTGTTTTATTCTTATAGAAGTACGCCGTGTTCTTGTCGGTAAACGAGAGTTGTTTACGGAACAACAGTTCCTGAATATCAAATTCTCTAAGGTTTCGCTTCGCGCCGTCCATGCTCTTGGCAATCGGGAAGTCATAAACCTTGAGTTTGCAACCATATCCACGGTACTTCTGGAACAGGGCTTTTTTACGTTCCAGATCCATGCCCGGGACGGCGAACACAATCTCCTGGATGTGTTCCCGCTTGATAAACTCATCCGTAACTTCCATTTCAGACAAAACGCGAATCCCGTTGATATAGCGACCGACTTTTTCCCGGTCCGTCTCAATAAAAAACCGTGGCAGATAATATGCCATCGGGTTTTTGAGCAGCTCCTCGGCAAACATCGCGCCGACGCGGCCTGCTCCAACGATCGCAATACACGTCTTCTGCGCGCAATCGCTCTTGTCGCTTGCTGGCAGCGGGTCAATCTTGATGCCGGTCAGCCAGGCTGTCGCGAAGCGCAGTCCAGAAGCAATCCAGGAGTTTGCGCTATTGTATTCATATAGATACTGGTAGATCAACCGCGCCGCGATCGTCAGCAACAGGTTCACAGTGAAAATGGACACTGCACGGATAAACGTTATCCCTTCGACTGGCAAAATCAATTGCAGCACATAATATAGCATGCCCGCAAAGGCATCTGAAATAATGAGCCTTAAATAGAGTGTTGTTCCACCGTATCTCCAGACATGATTGTAGATTTCCGCAATCGCCCTGCACCCAAACAGAACCACTGCGCTTAGAAGCGTTTGAATGAATATTCCGGTTGGCGAAAGTTTGCTGATGCTGCTTGGATAGATCACCAGCATCAGAAGATCCGCGAGCAGAAGCAATACCGCGTCATAGCCCATCAGCATGATGGAATGCTTATGACCGCGCGCATATTTCTTTTGTTCTCTGATCAACTCTTTCGCAATCTTTGACAAAGCAATCACCTTCCGAAAAAATTTATCTGAACTGGGTTCTTTGTTTTTTGAAGTGCTCAGTTGAAACATCGAATAAACAAAGAGTGAACTCGCACTTTACTCCACAGTAACGCTTTTGGCTAAGTTTCTCGGTTTATCGACATCCAAACCGCGCGCCACACTGATGTAGTAGCTCAAGAGCTGCAACGGTATCACCGCGAGACTCGCCGTAAAGTGTTTGTCGATCTCTGGAATCTGTATGGTAAAATCCGCCGTGCTTTGCACCGAAGCGCTATTCTCGTTGGTCAGCGCGACGATATATCCGCCCCGGCTCTTGACCTCCATGAGGTTGCTGACAGTCTTTTCTATCAGCTCCGCCTGCGTCAGAACGCCGATCACAAGAGTTCCCTCTTCAATCAGGCTGATCGTTCCGTGCTTCAGCTCTCCTGCCGCATATGCTTCCGAGTGGATATAGCTGATCTCTTTGAGCTTCAGGCTGCCTTCCATGCTGATGGCATAGTCCAGCCCGCGTCCGATAAAGAAGACATCCTGCGCATTGTAGTTCTGGGAAGCGAACCACTGGATCGGCTCTTTCTGTTGCAGGATCGTTTCGATCTTTTCCGGCAGATCCATCAAATCCTGAATCAGGTGATTCATCTCAACATAGCTGATACGCGAGCGAACTTGACTGAGTTTCAAAGCCAACAGGTAACACGAAACCAGCTGCGCGCTGTAAGCCTTTGTCGTAGCAACGGCGATCTCCGGTCCTGCCAGCGTAAAGAACGTATAGTCCGCTTCGCGCGCGATTGAGGAGCCAACGACATTCACAATCGCGAGCGTCTTCACACCCTTTTTCTTTGCTTCGCGCAGCGCAGCCAGCGTGTCCGCCGTCTCTCCCGACTGGCTGATTACGACGACCAGATGCGTTTCGTCCAGAATCGGGTTGCGATAACGAAATTCCGACGCCAACTCGACACGCACCGGGATTTGTGCGAGATCTTCGATCACGTATTGCGCAACAAGGCCGACATGATAGGCTGATCCGCAGGCGACGATATCGACCTGACGGATCGACTGCAAAAATTCATCACTCAGTCCCGTTGCCGAGAAATCGAGCTGGTTTTCTTTAACGATGTTTCGGATCGTGTTGCGAATCGCCGTCGGCTGCTCGTGAATCTCCTTGATCATGAAGTGCTCGTATCCGGCCTTTTCCGCCGCTTGCGCATCCCATGTGATATGCGTGGACTGTTTCTCGATCCGATCCTGATCGATGTTGAAAAACTGAATCTCCCCTGTCGTCAGGCGGGCGATTTCGAGATTTTCGATATAGTAGATGTCTCTGGTGTGTTTGAGAATCGCAGGCACGTCGGAAGCCAGATAGGTATCACCCTCCGAGATTCCTAAAATGAGCGGGCTGTCTTTTCTTGCGACATAGATCTCGTCCGGAAAATCCTTGAACATCATCGCAAACGCATACGAACCACGCACGCGCAGCATCGTCCGGGACAATGCCTCGACCGGATTACCGCCGGCTTTCCGATAGTAGTAGTCGACTAGCTTGACCGCGATCTCCGTATCCGTCTTGGAATAAAACGTGTATCCTTTTTCTGTCAGCTTCTCTTTGAGCTCCTGATAGTTCTCGATGATGCCGTTGTGGATGCCTACCACATAGCAGTCGTCGCTGCAATGCGGGTGCGCGTTGTCGACGCTTGGTTCGCCGTGGGTTGCCCAGCGGGTGTGTCCGATGCCGCAAGTGCCGAGCACCAATGCGCCGCCTTCGGTTTTGTTGTACAGCTCAACCAGCTTGCCGGTTGCTTTGACGATCTGAATATCGTCTTTGGCGTTTCGCACGGCCAGACCCGCCGAATCATATCCTCTGTATTCGAGCTTCGACAGACCGTCCAACAGGATCGGAGCCGCTTGTTTTGATCCGCAATATCCTACGATTCCGCACATATGAAACTCCTGGCAGTACGCCTATAGGAAAACAGAAGCTGCCTGCGCTGCTTCCGGTTTCAGATTCTTTATTTTAATGTTTAGGGAAATTCTCGCTTTATACAGGAACAAGCACCATTATTCTGATGCTTACTATATTTCATTTCTCGCGTTTTAGAGCACGTTCTTCAGGCGCGAATGAAGTCTTCAATCGTACAATGGTTGCACATCAGCTGGTCTGCATAACTCACACTGAACATGTTCGCAAGCTTGCGATACGCGGCGGTCATGTTGCACTTTCTCTTATCCAAGTCATGCGCATCGGACGATACAAAGTCGACAAGATCCTCGCTCAACAGTTTTTTGATTACGCGAGCTGTCACATACTTTCGCTCATGCAGCAAACAGTCTGCATCAATCTGCAAGAACACCTGATACTTCTCTTTCAGTTGCGCCAACTTCTTGTGAGAAAAAATGATCTTGTTATACCGCTCGATGTGTGCGAGCACGGGGATTAGACCGCTTCTGAGGCAGGTTTGAATCGCCCGCTCGAGTTCGTCAAACCCTACCGAGTCAGCAAACTCGAGTAAAACCTTACAAGAACCCGCAAGTGTAGGAATCTTTTGCTCCGTCAGCAGCCGTTCCGCATAATCGTTGTAGAAAATCTCGGAACCAAGATGGATATCCATGTCATAGCCGTTCGTTTCACAATACATGCGCGCTTCATTCACCTTTGCTACGAGCGGTTCAACCCGGAACGGCTTGATACCCGGCGCAATATGCGGGGTTGCGATTATCGTCCGAATGCCGTCTTCATGCGCTACTTTGAGCATATTGAACATCTCTAAACAGCTCTTCGGTCCGTCATCTACCCCGTATAAAATGTGGTGGTGAATGTCAATGAAAGCGTGTGGCATGATTCTAACAACCTTAATCCATCAAGTCTGATGATTTTACATACTCCGCGTTATACCCGTAATAATACGTCTTGCCGTAATAGTTCTTGCTCTTGTACACATTGATCGGCACATTGTTGATCACTGTCCCGATGATGTCGCAACCTGTCCGTTCGATCTGCTTGCTGACTTCCAGCAGATCTCTTCTCCGGACGTTATTGTAGCCGACCACCAGAATTGCCCCGTCGCAGGACTTGGCGATTTCCAATCCGTCAACGATCATGCCGACGGGCGGCGCATCGATCAATACATAATCCGTGTTGACAGCGATCTCATCCAGCAGTGTTGAAAACCTAGGTACGTTCAGCAGCGCCAGCGAGTTCGAAACAGCGTATCCGACAGGTACATAGAATGCGCGCCGAATATCCGTGCTGTAGATAACGTCATTCATCTCGCACTTTCTCGCCAGAAAGTGCGTGATCCCGAAGCGATCCTGATTCGGATATTGAATTCGATATGTTGCATCAATCGTGGAACGCCTTAAATCTGCATCGACCAACGCTACCTTTTTGCCAAGACCTGCCAGCGTGCGCATGATCTGCATTGAAAGAAACGATTTCCCCTCCGCACTGACAACGCTGGAGATGATGATTTTTTTATATTTGCTGCCTGTGAAGGTCAGGTTGGTACAGAGTGTGTTGATCGCCTCTTTGCCGGCATATTCCAGATCTGGAAACTTTCCAAATGTTATAGCTTTCATCGCTTTGTTGCACTATGAGCCTTTCCACTTTTTTTATCCACAAAAGAGAGCGTCGGAACAATTGCAAGCACCGCCAAACCGGTGTATTTCTGCACGTCGTCCATCGTCTTGATCTTGTCGTCCGTAATGAACCGAATGGTCACGATCGCTGCAGACAGCGCGATACCGAAGAAGAACCCGATCAGGATGTTCTTCGTGAGGTTTGGAGAGGCGGTGTTCGTCGGCACCAGTGCGACGGACATGATGTTCGGCTCCTCGGTGGACATGGTGTCCGCAATATATCGAATCGCAACGGAAGCATATTCGTTTGCAATATCGGCGGCTTCCTGCGGTCTAGGCGATAGTACGGTGATATTCAGTATGCGGGTGTCATTGGGGTTCTCAATGGTTAGCATATCCTGAAGTTGTTTGTAAGAATAATTCAGCTTCAGGTTCTGGATGACTGCCTCGTGAACCTCCCACGTCTTGAACACTTCGATATAATCGCTTGCCAGATACGTACCGATCTGTAAGTCGGACAGGTTGATCGCCGAATCCGTCGAGTTCACGATGTAGAGTTTCGAAGTTGCTTCATATAAAGGTGTAACGAAATAGAACGTATAGACTGCCGCGATCGTCGCACCCAGAAACGCAAACAAGATGATGAACTTGATGTGCTCCAGGAATCGCAACAGCAGCTCGCCTAGATCAATCTCCGTCTCGTTCGACTCATTGACGATATAATTCTGTCTGGGGTTTTTCTCAATCACTGTCTTTTCTGTGGTGCCGTCGGTAATCATCCATTTCCTCCGCGCGCGTGTTCAAGGGCATAATGCAAGCGGCAGACAAAATGCCTCATCTGCCGCTTCATTGCCTCGACAAACATAAATTCTTCATGAACGCTGCCCAATCGATCGTTTGACCGAATCGAACAACTCAACTATTTCGAGAGTATTGCCAGAACGAAATCATGTCCGACGAGCGCCAGAATTTCTTCCGTGAACGCTACAACAACGTGGCCGTTCTTAATCTCGGCTTTGATCGGTAACCAGAGGGTGTTTCCGTCAGCATCCGGATAGCCCAGCAGCGGAACAACGACATCTGTCTCTTTATATTCCGTCGGGAACTCGCATTCACAGGCAATAGTACCATGTGCATGATCATGATCTCCGCAGCATAGGCAAACCAGCTCGCTCATGATGAAGCCATCCATGGTGACCTCCTGCGGCAGAAGAGCCTGAATCTGGCTCTGCACAGCAGCGTCGAAGTAGCTAACGATATCCTTGTTTGACGATTTGAACGCCAGCAGGTCGTTGATCACCGCTTGATCAAATTCTGTCGGCTCTTCCTGGATCGTAATCAAATCATTATGCTGCGATCCATCTTCATAGACTACGCCGACGATTCTGGTCAGATCTTCTGTCGTCTTACTGGGTGTCGCGGCGAGGGCAGGAATAGCCGTAAGCAATAGCACTGCGGCAACGATCACGATGATTGCTTTCTTAGTCATGTTACACCTCATTTTAATTTTCAGAAATTCAGGACATTTATGTTAATGTTATAATTTTAGAACCTTTTCAAAGAACGTCTCTATCACCAGTTTTTCGAGCGCGCCCTCGTCCGCATAGAACTCTGTGAATCCATCGTTTCCTATTCTATATTGTCCGGCTATCGAGATGCTCTCGATCTGCTGATAATCCTTATCCTTCCAGATCTCGTTGATCATTCTGCCGCGTTTCATGTTTGTGATCATATACGGG
>Ga0209016_1001743_pt1 | contig 16403 bp, 7 predicted proteins | sample EPASupsiteSAE305_FD_187265 | JGI IMG/M metagenome (GOLD analysis project Ga0209016, IMG submission 187265) | Bioremediated contaminated groundwater microbial communities from EPA Superfund site, New Mexico - SAE3-05 (SPAdes) (version 2) | ecosystem: Environmental > Aquatic > Deep subsurface >...
AGGGACCCCTTTTGTTAGAATGGGGACATTCTCAAATATCGTAACAACTATAAATTAACATATATAAACAGAAAATAAAATAGGAAAAATTTGGTTTGAACTTAGAATACCTTTTTTAGTTGGATTATAAACTGCAGTAAAGTTACAAAGTCATAACTACCTAATAATATGAACTTTATAAAATAGTACAGACTATTTTATAAATCACTTATAACCAGCATACTATTGGGGTTTAAATATTAAGATATTTGTTATGCAGCAAAAAAACAACTGTTTTTGAGACAGATTATTTCATTATTATCCCATCAATCATATAACTTATACCTTGTTTGACTACTTTTACTCTGAAGGAATTAAATTTCTCCGCCTTGGGGTTTCTTTTATAGATACATTTTAAGACTCCATCCTTAAGAGAGTTGCGAACTACAGTTAGTCCCCAACCTGGGTCGTAGTCGAAACCGTCAATCAGCATATCGTAGTTAGGGCTGCCTTCTGATGATTTTATTTTATTTTCTACCTCTTTAAACTGCGACAGAGCTTTTGATGTCAGATATTTTGCACGCAGTGTGGCAAGCCTGGCAGTCAATCTATCGGGCATTTATAAGCCCAATAGGGGATTACTTACCCAGATATGGAAAAAGTTGCATGTAAATGATATCTACCATTCGACATGCAACTTTTCTTATTAATTCATAAAAAGATGAGCAACCCTAAGAAAAAGAGAACTTTTTCAGTGCCCTCGATTATACCATACATATTTCTTCTAAAAACATAACGATATTACCATTCAATAGCTTGATCTTCGTCTGGGATCTGAGTATTAATTTTGCGTTCAAGAGTTAAAGAGCCTCTTACAGTATAAGCGATCTTAAACCCTGGTACCGAAGTATAATCAGTAAAATTATAATCGATATTATTTATAGTCACATAACGATGTTTCAAATAAGGAAGAGTTGCGTCCATATTCTCTTGTATTTTGAAATACGGTTCTTTGTTCATCACAAATTCCATTGCAGGATTATCAGATGTAAACGTTAACTTTTTCGATTCTTTATCAAAATTTACATAAATCTTGTAATTACGTCTATCGTTTCGATCTTCATCGATAGTTCCAGCATAAAAGAATATGGTATTCTCATCTTTAACATAACCGATAATTTCATTCTTTACTATAGCAGCATCATTCTCATATCCTTTTAGATAACTCTTTAGTGCAGTACCTCCATAGACTCCAGAATAATCATTAAAAGGCATAACTCTAAGCAAAGCTTTTCTATAGTTCTTACGAGGATGAGCCGTATAATCATAAGAAGGATCATCAACGATAGTTAACGGAAGTACCCATTTTTCAGACAAATCAATATTTTTTAATGAGAAGTCTATATTTATCAAAGAGGTGTTTTCTCCGGATTTTATATTTACAGTCTCCGGCATTGTGAAAAAGCTTGTTCCAAGTTCTTGATAATATAAATCGGTACGACTCTGGAAACGTTCTAAATTCAACGTGCGTAATGTATCGGAATCAACAGCTACATGAACTGTCATATCCTTATCATTTGTCTTAGTCCCACTTACAATTAACGGAAGCTGATATGTTACGAGTCCTTCCGATTTGTAACGTACATTAATTCTTGTCACTCCTCTTTCATTAATAGGAGCTTTAAAGGATACATAAGATTGGTATTGCTCTTTTTCCCATTCATCATTACAAGAACTAATGAATAAAAGCACAGTCAATATTAATACTAAGCTATATATTTTTTTCATATTCTAATCAGTTTTAATCATTAATCAAAAGATGTCCATCCGGGAGTTTGAGTTAAACGTTTATTACGTTTCAGTTCAGAATGTTTTATAGGCCAGAACCACATCTTTGGAGCAAACGTTGTAGGCAAAGTCCACTCGGCAACCGGCGTATGGAAAAGTTCTTTCTGATCTTTAGTCATTAAGACATTACAACCATAAATAGGATATGTCTCTTCTACAGGAGCATCTTTCCAACGACGCAAATCATAATAACGCTGACCTTCACCCATCAATTCAATCTGACGTTCGCGTTTCAATGCTTTGCGTAAATCATCCTTGCTACCATACACACTAATCGAATAATCAGGTACCCCCGCACGAATACGTACCGGATGAACACCTTTCTTGATTTCATTTACATCGCGACTGATTGTGTAAGTTTTTGATCCGTCCCAAGATGGAATGCTATAACTTCCATCCAATTCATTCAAAGCTTCCGCATACATAAGCAAAATATCCGCATAACGTATAGCAGGCTCTGCTTTCGGTACTATATTGCCAATATTACCATTAAGATAAGTATCTCTTGGATTGACAAACTTCATAATACCAATTCCTGAACGAAGCCAGAACATTGTATTTGTATAACCATTTCCGTCTCCTCTATAATAGAACACTTGCTTTTCACGATTACCTTCTTCCGTCTCATTAGTCAAATGCCATACACAACCATCATAAGCCACAGAAGCATAAAAACGTGGTTCACGATTTGCATATTGTAAAGAAACATCCTTTGCCAATGGTTTATATCTACCGACAGCCACATCTTCTTGCGTAACATATCCTTCCACGCGTTTTGAACCGTTTCCGCGTCCAATTTCACCATCTTTACCCGGACAATCGGTACCATCATTCATATAATACGCATCACATTGTTTCTGAGTCATACCATGTGTATTCCATCCGGAAGCTACACGTGGAAGCTGATGAGCCACCATTGTTCTTATATCTTCAGAACCAACATTTTGTGCACGGGTAAAAATAAGTTCAGGATTAGAAGACGCTATAACATCACCATTAAACAAAGCACGATAAGATTCAAACGGATCTATATCTCCCCAACCATTAGGCCAATTCTTTTCAGAAAAATTACCATCTGCAGGAGGAGTAATGGTAGCAGGATAAGTAACCGTCCCTGTTTTTCTTACGGAAGCAACATACAAATCATAAACGCCAAGATCAATCACATCTTTTGCAGCAGCTGCTGCTTTCGCCCATTTTTTCTCATCATAATTAGCAGAAAGCAAAGGTTGATTCTTATCATTTACAAATTTTTTTGCAAAATCATCATTGTTACCGTTCATCAGTGGGCTGGCTGCATAAAGCAATGCTTTCGCTCTGGTAGCCAATGCTGCGCCACGAGTAGGACGAGCAACTGAAAGTTCGTCACGTTTCGTATATTGCAATTCCTTAGCTGCCTGTATCATCTCATTACTGATGTATTCGGCACATTCTTCATACGAACTACGTGGAGTAGCTATATCCTCATAGCTTGCATTGTAATCCAAACCGTTTTCAGGAAGCAATGGAACAGGACCATATTTACGCATTAGAATCCAATAATAATACCCCCTCACAAAACGAGCCTGACCTTTGTAATCAAGAATCTCTTCAGGAGACATCTCTTTGTTCATGTCAATATTTTGAATGAATGTTGTTGCCTGACGTATGCCTTTATAGCATCTGTCCCATACATTATTATAACCGTCATTCTCAGAATAGTTACCCAATTTAAATACATTATAAGATCTGTAGTTTTCTTCCTTTGTATCATAACTGGCATCGCGGTCACCATAATACATATCATCTGCAAAGCAGTGAGGCGTATATCCTTTACTACAAACATCCGCACACTCATTCGACAAGAAAGAATAAGCATAAGCCAACCATTCTTCAGAATAAGTTTTATTAGTAAACACTGACTCCAAGGTAGTGCGATCCTTGAAATATTTATCTGAATCCAAATAATCTGAACAAGAATAGATCATGCTTGATCCAACAATTGCCAGCATTATGGTATATATTTTTTTTATCATATCTCCTATTATTTTAAAGATTAACACTCAATCCCATTGTTACTGATTTCGACAATGGATAAGACTCACCACGAGGATCTGCTAATTCAGGATCCCATAATTTGAAACTAGACCATGTAAGTAAATTAGTACCAACTAAGAATATACGAACATTATTAAAGTGAAGTTTATTAACTACATTTTTAGGGATTGTATAACCAATATCCACTGTTTTAAGACGAACATATGAACCGTCACGTAACCAGAATGTAGAATTACGATAATTATTGCCATTACCGCCAAAACTTAAACGAGGATAAGAAGCATTAGGATTTTCAGTTGATGGATCTCCAGAGATATCAGCCGATACCCAACGATCATCTAACATTCCTTTCATGACATTTCCCCATTCACCTTCGCTAAAGGCGTAGACACATTTTCCGTTAATAAAATAAGTTGATTTACCAGATCCTTGAAAATGAACATTCACATCTAATCCTTTCCAACTTGCAGAAGCTCCTAATCCATAAATTAAGTTAGGTTTAGTTGTAGCACCAATTGCAACTTGGTCTCCATCATTAATTATGCCATCACCGTTCACATCTTTGTATTTGATATCTCCAGGTTGATAAATTCCGAAATCTTGTCGAGGGCTATTGCGTATATCATCATAATCTTTGAACAGGCCAAGTGAAATCAAACCTTTTGCTTGATTTATACGGTAGCCCTTCTCCATTTGATAAGGATAAACATTATTCTCTTCATCTTTTTCAATAACCTCATTTTTACTATAAGTAACATTTCCTCTGACAGCCAAATCAACAGCGCCTACTTTCTCTCTAAAAGTAAAGTTACCATCAAAGCCTCTGGAACGAACAGATCCAACATTTGCCTTCGGAGTGCTTTCCAAACCTACGATCGAAGGCAGATAATTACGACTCATATAAATACCAGTACGTTTTTCATCGAAATAATCCACAGTTGCAGAGAGCTTGTCCTTGAAAAGAGAAAGGTCTACACCCAGGTCGTTTTTGGTAGCAATTTCCCAAGTGACATTAGGAGAAGAGACTTGAGTGTAATGCATACCACTGTAAAATCTGTCGCCCCCATTTTGAGCCCATTGGTATCCAGTATTTGTACCTTCGATTGTATATAAGAAAGGAAAACGCTCATTACCCATGTTATCATTACCTACCTTACCATGTGAAAAACGGACCTTGAACATATTAATCCATTTGAAGTTATCTTTTACCAATTTTTCTTCTGCAACATTCCATGCTGCAGAGAAAGCAGGGAAAAAACCAAATTGATGTCCTTTAGCAAAATTCTCAGATCCAGTATAACCGAAATTAAATTCAAGGAAATAACGGTAATTCCAGTTGTAAGTAGCTCTACCTGCAAAACCTTGATTACGTTTGGAAATACTATTTTTAATATCATCCCCTAAATTCTGTGTTTGAATATATGAATCTTGTGTATATTTTGTTGTTAATCCTACATGATTAAGTTTAAAATCACGATTCCAATTCAACATTGCGTCAAAAAATTCTCTGCGATTACCATCAGAACTACTTTCTTGTTTCATATCGCTTGGATCGGAAACTTTGGTCCATACAATTTCCCCGTTGGAATTTCTTTTACGTTCTGCTTTCCATTGTTCAGGCCATCTATGACGATTTATCCAGTTATTATTGTTTGTATCGTATCCAAAACGACCTTCAAACCTCAATCCCTTTGTGATAAAATCAAGTTTTTGTTCTAAAGTCACATTAGTCTGAATATTATTGCTCCAATTTTCATTATATCCAGTTTGTGTTGCTGCAACCCACGGATTGGTTTTATTACCAGTTCCCAATGCAGGAACTTTTCCATCAGAATATAAAACTGGAGTGCTAATAGGACTATAGCCAAACAATTCTCCCCATACCTCACTATCCCCAAGTCCCGGACTATTACGCATTGCAAGAGAACCTGATACACCAACCTTCAATAATGTATTTTTGGTGATATCAATATCTGTATTCATACGATAATTCCAACGTTTGTAATTTGCATTGGTATTATAGTCTTTTTTCAATGTTTTATCCGTATTATACATTCCTTCTTCTTCAATATAACTGGCAGATACAAAATAGCGTGCAGTACTACCACCACCATTCATATTCAAATTAGCACGATAACTCATTGCACCATCTTTTAATAATAAATCTTTCCAATTTACATTTGGATATAAATCCTTATCAAGTCCCAATCGCAATATTTCCAATTCTTCAGGTTGGTACATTGGCGATTGATTACGTGTGACACGTGCTTCATTCAAATAGTTGGCATAAGTAATACCATCTTCAAACTTAGGGGTAATGGTACGTGTATTATAAGATGTTTCTACTTTAGCATCAATATTAATTTTACCTGCCTTACCATGTTTTGTAGTTATCAATACTACACCATTAGCACCTTTCGAGCCATAAATAGCTGTTGCAGATGCATCTTTCAGTACACTGAATGATGCAATATCTTCAATGTTGATATCGTTCAAGTCTCGTTCAAAACCATCTACGAGTACATAAGCACCGCTGCTAGCTCCAAAAGTAGAAATACCGCGAATCCAGAATTCGGAGAAATTTTTACCTGGTTGTCCCGATGTTTGCATAGCCATAACACCAGCCACATTACCAGCCAGTGAATTAGAAAGACTAGATGACGGATTTCTATTCAAATCATCCACATTTACAGTTGAAATAGCACCTGTAACTGTAAGTTTCTTCTGAGTTCCGACAGCAGTGACTACAACTTCACCAAGTATGCTAGACGTAGATTCACTCATCTTCACATTTATCGTATGATTATCCTTTACAAGAATTACTACTTTTTCATATCCAACAAAAGAATAAACAAGTTTAGAATATTGTTCAACCTTTATCTTATAACGACCGTTTATGTCAGTAATAGTACCCAAACCAGGCTTATCACTCACAGTAATATTAACACCAATAATAGGTTCACCTGTTTTCTCAGTTACTACACCACTAACAACAACTGTTTCTTGTGCCAGAACATTCAACGAAAGTCCTAGCAGCATAATACATGTTATTATAAAATTTTTCATATATTTCTGCATATTCTGTTTTATCATTGTTCTAATCCTATTTTACGAATTCTACGATTAACTACATCACAAATATAGAACACCTTTTCTTTCTCGCTATAAGCAAGCCCGGTAGGTTGATCAAAACGAGCCTCCAAACGCAAATCTCCGTCAACATATCCATAAGGATTAGAATTACCATTACTGCCACGACCAGCAAAGGTTGTCACTGCTCCATCAGGTGTCAAAATACGAATACATTGATTTTCTTTATCTGTAAAATAGAAATCATATTCATCAGTCTGACCCGCATATTTAGGGTTTTTAACAAACACTCCTTGATAAGGCGTTCTAAGACGAGCTACCGAACCAACACCATCCACATATCCTCCATTACGGCTTAATCCACAAACAAGATAAGGTTGGTTAAAACGTTTCTTTACCCAATTATAGTCTGTACGTAATATATAATGTTGATTTAAAACTACGATATAAGCGTAATCACCTGTGGGATGAATCTGTATATTGAATTCCCACTGATTGTCCTGTATTTTAAACAGTTCCTCATAATCTTTTACAGTAGTGGTTAACCCTTTGTAATAGTTTTCCATATCATACCTAAAGAATTGACCTTTTTCATAACTATTAAAATACATTTCACCATTAACTGGATGTACAGAGGCACCATTACATTGTTTATATGCAGCCAATTGTTGAGGATTTTCAAATAACTTTGTCGTTTTGTTACGTGTAAGAATAGAAACACTAAGACTACTTGTTCCATTACCATCAAAGTCATTTGCAATAATCATATGATCACCATCAGGAGTAAAGTCAATACTACGGAAACGATTCCATTGTCCCATTGACCTCGTTATAGGAGTACTCACCGTGCTATCTTTCAGATTAATAAGTCTAATCTCATTACCATCAAAGGCTGCATATAAAAGTTCCGGATATTTAGGATCAAATTTTAAGAAGCAGTTTTCACGGAAACCACTTACTTTAGTGAAAGGCCCATCTACCCACCCTTGATCATCTCGTTCATTACGATAACCACATAATGTACTTACAACCATTTTTCTTTCATATTTAAATACATTTTCAGCTGTGGCTGAAAATATCTTATCGTCTTTATTGATACTTATTTCGATCTTTCCACTATATGCTTGTGAAGGTACAAGACAATACAAGCCTCCATTATTTAAACCTATAACATTAGCTTTCTTACCGCCAATAGTTAAATTGATTAAAGAAGGATCATTTCCAAAATTTTCTCCGTAAATTACTAAACGTTGACCAATACCACCTGATTTTGGTAAAAAATCGGTTATAACTATCTCTTTCGATGGATTGAAAGGGAGAGCACCTGAATCGTCATTACTGTTTTTGCAACTTACGAAGCAAATTGCAATCATAGCAAGCACAGTACAATGCCTGTACCAATGCTTGATTTTAGTGTTATTTTTCATTTTTATAATACATTAGATTTAATAAATCAACAAAATATAATTAGTGTTACAATCATTTTTCAATGTGTTTATCCATCAAAACCTGCATCCAATATCCACCAATTACAGAACGTGCCTTGAAAGCTTCCATTCTACCGGTTTTAGTATCATGCCAGTCACTGATAGGAACGCGTGAAGTGGTTTCATTTATATATTTATAGAAAGGTTCTACAAATTTCTCGAATATCGATTTATCTGGAGACATTGCTGCAGTCCACATAATCCAGTCAGACTTGGTATAGTCCCTGCGTGAATCCAATGGTAAGCCATAAGCATTCTGCTTTGTGAGATAGTAATCAATTTCTTTTGTTCTGGCATTATTCGGAAAAAGACTCATATTCCATAATTTATCCCATACCATATTATATTTCTGACTCCATGTGTTTGAACGGTCAAAAGCTAATTTATAGTGGTTGCCTTCGTTTGCCATTTTTTCCCATTTCACTGCCATATTTTTTGCAATAGAACTATACTTATCAGCCACATCTTTAAGATTAAGCATACGAGCTAATTCGCTATATCCTGCTACGCCCATAATGGCTTTCGCCGATAAATTGGCGTTGTGAGCCCAGTGACCAGCAAAGTCATCAGTACACAATTGATTTTCTGGATCTTGACCATATTCAACTAAATAATTTGTCCATGTAGTCAGCAAATCCCAGTATTTCTTTGCATAGTCAGCATTACCTTCTATTTTAGCGATAGCCGCAGTAAGAATAATCATATTTCCTCCTTCTTCAATCGGCATATCACCTCCATATACTTGTCCGTTTGCAATAGGATATGTTCCAAGGTCATGAGCTGGAAAAGGTTTATTCCAACGTCCGCTTGCACTGTATTCAAAAATACTAGTCATCATAGCCTTTTCCAATTCAGGATTGTAAATAAGGAAAAGCGGTGCTGACGGATATGTCAAGTCAACAGTATTTATACATCCGTTACTATTATTCTCTTTTGAGAAAAACATCAGATTGCCTGCTTTATCAGTAAATAATTTGTGAGCCGAGATAACCTGACGATAAGAAGCTGAACATATTTCAGCATATTTTTTCCCTCCTGCTTTCTCTGCATCATCGTAAATCATTTCATCGAATGCCTTGCATCGTTCCATTATTGATTGATAGTTATCTCTCAATTTCTCGAAAGCATCGAATATTGAAACTTTTCCATCATGTTTCCAATATCCCATACGGCGTTCGTACATATATTCTATAGAATAAACATCATCATATCCAATCATCATGAAACCCTCTTTAGCATTATCAGAAACCTTACCAAAGTTATGTACATAAGCCATAGACGGATTATCAACAGCCTTTCGTGTAATTATTTTTGTTTGTGAGGGCTTTAAAGTTCCATTAGCAATGAATGACTGCTTCATGCCATAATAATCTCCTAAGCTTACAGTTTTTCCGGCCCCATTAACTCCGGCAATATAAGCATATCCCCAGTCGCCACATATAAGGTCACCTCTGCGATCGCATATTGGTTGGTCAATAGAACCAGCCTCTACATAGCTTATGCCATTCTTTGATAATGTACGTGCAACTGTAGGTTGAGAATCTTCATTGATAGTTAATTCTGGAGTTGTTTCCATATAGAATTGTACATCATGTTCTTTTTTATCAAGCGAACGTACATGATAAGAAATATAATTAATAGGAGTTGACAAAAGATCAAGATCATCTATAAGTTGTGGTGCTGTAAAAACTACATCAAGTTCTACAGGACCGCATGTAAACCTGTAATAACTTGAAGTAGCCAATACATCTACCGATTTCTGCACAGCTTCATTAGAGAATTTCACAGGATTGCTACTTTCCTTATATAATCCGAAATCCACATAAGCACCACCTGTAGTATTATGGCAATGCGCTGCAATTACATTCTTTCCTTTACGAAGTTTCTTTTTAATTGCATCAGATAATTTTGTCTGTACATTATTAACCCATGTTTCTCCTGTAGATACCACCTTTTCACCATTTAGATAGAGTTCGAAGACATCATCGTGAGAATAAGTCATATAGAAATTATCAGCGATATTCAGGTCATTGATTTCAACAGTTCTTCGAACATAAATATCACTATTCTTAGCATTCCACTCAGTGCTAATACGTTCCATATCCGAACTTCCAAAAGCAGCTTTGCCTTTTTTCCAGCTACTATCGTCAAACTGTATTTCTTTCCAGTCTTCAGAAGGTTTGGTATTTGTATAGGAAGCTTCCCAACGCTCCACATCGGTCATAGGAGCTATGACATTCAACTTAATTTTGTCCTTACCCAAAAAACGATAGACCTTACCATCTACACGCAATGCCCCAAGCAGAGGTTTCTTGGCACTGGTCCAGTGTTCAGTAGAACCTTCCATAAGATTGTCATAAGGTGACCATATGGAAAAATGAGGATCAGACACCACTAAAGGCACGGAAGGAGACCGCAACGCAACATCTTTACAAGGTTTAAACAGATCTGTAGTCTGAGCATTACATATCAGCCCAACAGATAAGGACATAATTGAAAATAATTTTTTCATAAAATCGATTCATTTAAAGTTTTTTCTAAAAAATGTTATCCTTTACCAATACTTATACCTTTATACTAAACTATACCTCAAAAACTCAATACCTATATACCTCTTAATCTTATGTCTTAATGCAAAAAGAATATGATATTTCATCTTATCAAACTGTAAGATGAAACACATCAAATCATCTATAGCATCTCTCTTGAAAACGCTACAAATTAACTACTAAGTCTTAACGAAAAAGGAAAATCAGGATTCAATAAAGGATAAAATCTGTTCTTTATTCATGTATAGGGATGTCAGAACAGTATTTTATAAATTGGAATTAGTTATTAAAGTAAAATTTTAGTTATCGCTAATAAAAAAGCATCAATTTTATCCTTGATAATCTTTTGGCAAAACATTAAATTGAGCTTTAAAACATTTAGCAAAATAGGATGAAGATGTAAAACCAACCTGAGCAGAAACTTCAGAAATACGGACTCCATTTCTTATAAGTTCAGCTGCACGATTCAAACGAAGAGTTTTAAGATAATCATTGGGCGCCAATCCTGATAAAGCTTTTATTTTTCTGTAGAAATTAGAACGGCTCATGCACATCTGCTCTGCTAAAGCGTCAATAGAAAAGTTTTCATCCGATAATTGCTCTATAGCAACTTCTTGAACTTTTTTTATAAATTCATTATCTTTTTTTGATAATGCAAATTCTGAAATAGTAGAGAAAGATGTGTCAGAAAAGCTAATCATCAATTTATGAAATGCCACTCTAAGTTTCAGGATATTTTCAATCTGCATACGGAGCTGCTTTATAGAAAATGGTTTTTCAACATACACATCAGCTCCGCATTCCATACCTTCCACTTTTGATTCAAGCGTAGTCTTGGCTGTCAGCAAAATAACAGGGATGTGGGAATAATCAATATCTGATTTTATTTTAGCACATAATTCGAGACCATTCATTTCTGGCATCATGATATCACTCACAACTATATCCACACTCTCTTTTGAAAGCAGATCAAGTGCGACACGTCCATTACCCGCTTTCAGCACTCTAAACCAAATACTTAACGATTCGCATATAAGATTCAGTAATTCACGATTATCTTCTACAACTAATACTGTAAAATTCTTTTGAGTATAATCAAATACTTCAGAGTTTTTATCTTCCATTACTACAGAAATTTCCACCGGTTTTTCTTCAGTTTCAATCATTTCCTGTTTCATAGGAAGTGACAAAACAAATGTCGAGCCACCATTTATGCCATCTTCTACACGTAAAGTTCCATGATGAGCTTCTGCCAATGATTTAGCGAAAGCCAGTCCTATTCCCGTACCTCCCGAAGCTACTTTATCATCTGGCAATTGATAAAATGCTTCAAATACTTTTTCTTTCTTTTCCTCCGGAATTCCAGGACCATCGTCTTTCACTAAAATTTCAAAATAATTATCGATTTCAAAGAGGCTCAATTCTATAAATTCATTAGAATATTTCAAAGCATTGCCCATAAGGTTCACTAACATCTTGGTTACCTTTTCACTATCCAAAACAGCTATTATTTCTTTATCGGGCAATCTCAAAGTTAAATTTATGCCTTTCAACTCGGCCAAACCAGCAAATTGATTATACACATGTCTAACCAACTGGTTTACATTATATCTTTTAGCCGCCAACTGTAATTCCCTACTTTCCATTTTTTGGAAATCGAGCAGTTGATTCGTGACATTCAGCAAATAATTGACATTTTCATCCATTACAGAAATATATTTAGACTCTTTACCTTCCCATTCTTTCTCTTGCAACTTTTCTAAAGGCAATTTTATAAGGTTGAGAGGGGTACGTATCTCATGAACCAGATTTATAAAGAAATTTATCTTTGATTTATACACTTCTGTCTCTTTAGTTACTTGATAATCTTCCATCTTACGTTTATACTTGAGCTTAACGTATTGATTCCACCGCCATGCCGCATAATAAGCAGTTCCCAAAAATATGACAAGATAAAAGAAATATGCCAGGTTTGTTCGCCACCAAGGAGGAGTTATAACAATCAATAATTTAGTAGTTTTTTCATTCCATTTATTATCATTATTAGAGCCTCTGACTTCAAACACATACTCCCCTGGAGCTAGATTTGTATAAGACGCTATATTATTTACTGTATTCTCTACCCATTCCTTATCCACTCCTTTCAACCTATAAGAATAATGGTTTTTTGATGGATTGACATAACTTAAAGCCATGAATCGAAGCGAGAAGCTATTATTTTTATAAGGAACGGTTATCCTGTCAGTCATATAAATAGGAGTATCTAACTGTAAAATTTGCTTTGCAGCATCTTCACCAACCTGATTTGGGAACTTTATATCCGTTATATATACCGGGGGAATATATGCATTATCTGTAAATTGTTCAGGAATAAAAGAATTTAAGCCATTTATCCCTCCAAAATAAAGTTTTCCATTCTTGGACTTCAATGAAGAGTGTACCATGAACTGATTTCCTTGTAAGCCATCATCAATTGTAAACTGACGGAAACTATCTTTTATTAAAGGATTAATTCTGATTAAACCAGCATTACATGATATCCATAAATTTCCTAGCATATCTTGTTCCATAGAATAAATAACTTTGCTTGGCAACAGAGTATTATGTGGATCAAAATTCAGGAATGTATCATCTTTCTGATTAAATGAACATAATCCACCTCCATTTGTTCCAAACCACATCACTCCTTTAATATCTTCAAAAATAGTTATAACAGAATTTGCAGTGATAGTAGTATTATCAGAACGGACATGTTGAAAATGTTTCCAATGTCCATTTGTTATATTATATCTAAAAACGCCACTATTAGAGGTAGCGATCCAAAGGTTATTATACATATCTTCATGAATATCAACTACAGATACCATAGAACCTATGGAAGTAACTGTAATGAAATTATCGTGTGATGGATCATAACGGCATAAGCCCCAACTTGTCCCTATAAACACTTCCCCTTTTCTATCCTTATATATGCAAAGTACATCATTACTGCAAATTGTATTAGGTATTCCACGCGAATGTGAATAACATTTCATGCTTCCTGTACGTACATTTATAACCTTTAATCCTTCAGTGTAAGTACCTACCCATAAATAATCACCATCTTGCATCAATGAACGAATGTCATAGACCAATTTATTATTAAAGATTATATGATCATTAATGAATCTTTCATTCGATGTATCAAACAGCCGTAACCCATTGCGAGTGCCAACCCACACACCTCCGTCCTTATTCTCGCATAAAGGTCCTACAAGTTTTACTGTTCCTGAATTATTTGATAAATAAGAGGGAGAATTATAATTAAAACGTTTAGTTTGTTTAGACATATAATTCACACCTCCCAAATTAGTTAAAACCCATAAAGCCCCTTCAGCATCCCATAACATTGAATTAACAGCCTCGTCACTTAAACTATGTATATCGGAAGGATCATCACCTCTCCTGAACTTTCTAGATACACGATTAAATACATATAAGCCATTATCCGTTCCAAGTAACAATTCATTATCTTTATATTTCAATATAGCATGTACAATCCCAAAATTAAATGTTCCAGCATTATGACTTTCCAATATTCCAGATTGCTTATTCACACGACACAACAGATTGTTAGAAGCTCCTACCCATATTTCTCCATCTATATTCTGTACACAATTAATCTTGAGGCTATTAAAAGACGATGCCGGCACATCATTTTTATATGCTTTCATTAATTTACCGTTTCCGTTAAAACAAAGCAACCCATCTTGTAAAGAAGAAACATACATAAGCTTATCATCCCCTTGACATATATCCCACACAAAAGACGTTTGAATACTATTCTGTACAAGTTCTTTTTTTTGCTTATCATATATAAAAAATCCTTGTCCCAAGGTAGCAATCCAAATCTTACCATCTGCAGCTTTCACAAGTCTCTTTATTTCACTGCTGATAAACACACCATATTTTGTTGTTTTTTTAAAATATGAAAAATTATCTTTTGCGCGGTTATAAACATATAATCCAGAATTAGTTCCAACCCAAATATTCTCACCATCTTCCAATAAAGCCTCAACACAGTTATTTTCTAATGAATATTTATCATCTTGAACATTCCGATAGATTTTGTTTTCTTTTCCATCATATCTGTTTAAGCCGTCACTAGTACCAAACCAAATAAATCCATATTTGTCTTGAACGGCGCACCACACAGTGTTATGTGACAGTCCATCTTCTACTTGATACTTCCTGAAAGAAAAGTATGAAGACGAGAATGCAGGATGAGAAAAATAGATGGCTATAAGTAGTAGAAATAATCTGGTCAATTTCATTTTGTGTAAAAGTATGTATAAATGATAAAAAAGTAGACTAACTGTTTTTGATATAATTTATATTTTTTCTCGAATGTAATAATAAAAATGATAACTTACAAAAAGTTCAAAGTTAGTATAATAAGAAGTACTACGTGCATGATTTTTTCATGATAATTAATTATTTAATATTCAGCAATGTACTTTGATCGCACCTTTTTCAACATTTCGGCCTTTTTAAAAGCAATATGTCTCGCTCTGATTTTATTTTAGGACGAGACAATAAAATTTTCATTTCTAAACCTGAGAAAAAGTTTAATTTATTTACCCCATAAAATATTTAGCCTTATTAGGCATAAGTTTATAAATAAAAGCAGTAAATGCCCAACTACAGACAAATATACAAACCGTCATTAAAGGTACTTGTAAAGGGATAGGTATTTCTGACGATCCAATCAAAAGAAAAAATGGACCTACAATAAAATAGTGCACCATATAAATACCAAAACCACATTTAGTCATATTAGCCAATGCTTTAACCACTGTTGGACTGGTAACAACAACTTTTTGCAGTAACAAAAAAACAGACAAAGTCATTAACAATACGTTTGGACTACAAAACGTAAAATAAAGCTCCATTTCCATTTCTGTTGCATTAGGATTTGAGGCAGTGATACTGAATCCTGTGTACGTCACATAATACCCAATGCCAAACATAACTGCGCAGATAAGGAACGTTTTCAGCGCTCTCCAATTAGTTGACTGCTTTAAACAATGTCCAACCAAAAGATATCCGTTAAATCCTGCAAAATAATAGAACAAACAGAATTCGTTCCATGTATCAGTACCAAATATATAACTATTACGACTAAAGAGCAGACTAGACACATATACCCTTACATAAGGAATAAACAGAGATATAATCCAGATAAGCAGATATGTATGCTTAGTCTTTTTGTTCGCTTGTTCTATCCATACAGAGAAGAAAGGCATATATAAATATAATCCTATAAGTAGATAAATATACCACATATGATTTTCTTTGTGGCTGAAGTTAAATGGAATCATTGCTACATCTTTTAGCGATTCTATAAGACTTTGCGATTCATGCCCTTGTGTAT
>Ga0209016_1001749_pt1 | contig 16341 bp, 20 predicted proteins | sample EPASupsiteSAE305_FD_187265 | JGI IMG/M metagenome (GOLD analysis project Ga0209016, IMG submission 187265) | Bioremediated contaminated groundwater microbial communities from EPA Superfund site, New Mexico - SAE3-05 (SPAdes) (version 2) | ecosystem: Environmental > Aquatic > Deep subsurface >...
TTTTTAGTGGTTCATCCGCAAAAATAAATGTTACTTTAAACTCTCCTTCTAAAGAACCTTTACTCATCATTTGATTATAAAGTGCAGATACAACTTGAATATTTTTATGAGCATCACCGTAAGCTTCATCCGAATAAGGAGTAAACGCGTTTAAACAACTCTTCAAAAAAGCAATATTGATATTACAAACTGCTTCACTTTGAGTAAAATCCACCTCTATACCTTGTTCTAAAAGTGCTTGAATAAAAATAGCCGCACTTCCAAAGTTCTCATTCCAGTTAATTATAGGATATGTTGCCTGAAGAGTTTTTCCAAGATTTAACTGTCCTAAATCTACCCTGCATATACCAAACGCCAAAGGGTCTTTATATCCATTCGTTGATGACTTGATGTTTTGGATAAGTGCTTTAAAAGCATCTGTAGTTTGAATGATTTCCATGAGCTCTCTCTTAAATAATTTGTTAAAAACATTATACTTAAACATTCCTAATAGTAATTTTAGTATATACTTCCGTTATGAATAAATGGATAGAACTATTAAAAAACAATGATTTTTTTGGTGTTAAGAAATATATCAAAGATGGTGCGGATATAAATGAAGCAAATGAAAGCGGCGAGTCGGTTTTAGCTTCATCTTTGCGATATAGATGTGATTTAGATTTAGTAATGCTTTTGATTGAAAGCGGTGCTGATATTTACGATTTTGATGAAGAGGGTGTTACTATTTTTGATATGGCAGTAACCTATGATAATATTGAAATGGTAAAGTATATGATTTCAGAAGGGATAGATGTAAATAGTACAAAACGAAAAAGCAGATTTACCCCTTTAATGGCAGCTGTTTGTTACGGCAGAGCAGAGATGGTAAAATTTTTAATAGAGCAGGGTGCAGATAAAAATGCCGTTGATTCAAAAGGAATCAGCGTAATTGATTTTGCAAGAAAAACAAATAAAAAAAGTATCCTAAAGTTGCTTGATTATGATGAGCATGCACCTAAAAATACAAATTACGCAAGGTAATCATACTCTATATTTGAAGCATCCAAAAACTCCGTAAAAAGTTTAAAATATTTTTCTACATCTGATTTATCAGACGCATATAACGATATTTCCACGGAAGCATTTGCATCTTTTAGTATAGGAAGTGAAGAGAGTTCAATATCTTTTGGAATTTGCTCCATTATAGTTATAAGCGTATTTTCACTTGTTTGTGCCAAAAGCGTCAGCCTAAATTTTTTTACTGAATTGTTAAATAGTTTTTCTATAACAGAACTTATCATGGGGTGAGACATCTGCGGAAATCCGGGAGTAAAAAAGTATCTATTTTCCAAAGAAAACCCAGACATGTTGTTAATGGGATTGAATAAAAGTTCAGAGTTTTGAGGTAAATCAGCCATATGAACTCTATGAGGATATGCTTCTGCTCCAAATCTATCTATAATATTCTGCTCAAATTTTTTATGTCTCTCTAGCGGCTGAGAAGTGAAAACTTCAGCAGCAATTGCTCTTGTCAAATCATCAGGCGTTGCGCCGATGCCTCCAAATGAGAACATAACGCTTTGTTTATCATCTTTGATAAGCTTATATGTATTTCTAATCAGGTCTTCATCATCTTTTATAATAAAAGATGCAAAGAGGTCATGTCCATATTTTTGAAGTTCATTTTTCAAAAATTCAAAGTGTTTATCAACTCTGCGACCGTTTAATATTTCACTTCCGATTATACAAGCATAAAAGTTCATTTTTATCTACCGTTTCATATTTTTTAAGTATTATACTGAAAACAATTAAGGAAGCTGTATGTCATACGCACAACAACTAGAAGAACTAATAACAAAGAATGTTATTCCTGATATCAACGAAAGATTGGATGAGATATTTGAAGAAATTGCCGACAGCAAAGAGGCAAGTGAAGAGGCAAAAGAGGAGATAGAAGAGCTTCGCGAATTTAAAGCAGATCTTCAAGATGTACTAGAAGATATTAAAAGCGGAGATATCGAAGAAGATGAGTGCAAAGAGCTTATTGATGATATTTTAGAGGCAAGAAACGGCGAAGATGATGACGATTTCGGATTTGAAGACGAATAATAATCTTACAAAACTACTCTATACTAGCCTCTTTTGAGGCTTTTTCCCTCGCTTTATCTTTTTTACTTTTGCCTTTGCCTTTAACCGGTTCAGGTCCTTTTACTTGAATTGGAGCTTCTCCGGTTAATTCAAATCCTTCTATTTGCTCTCTCTTTAGATTTACCTTGCAACGCTTTTCTATAATCCTAAAATGGTCTTTATCCTCATGTGATATAAATGAGATTGCCATTCCTGATTTTCCGGCTCTTGCGGTACGGCCGATGCGGTGGATATAATCCGTCGGGGAGCGAGGCAGGTCAAAGTTTATAACGCATGAGACATCGCTTATATCCAATCCCCTAGCTGCTATATCCGTTGCAAAAAGTATCTTTATTTTTTTTCTCTTAAACTCATCTAACGTAAATGTGCGCTCATCCTGAAGCAAATCCCCATGAAATGACTCTGCCTTGTAGCCGTACTTTTTAAACTTAGCCGCTATGTTGTCCGTGGCTCTTTTGTTTGCCATAAATACGAGAACTTGTTCTAATTTTTCATTATCAAGCAGATGTCTTAGAAGCGGACCGCGATTTTCTCTGTTTATCTCAATTGCACGCTGGATAATACTCTCAACAGTCGGAACATCTTGCTCTAGCGTTACTTGGATTGGATTTTGCGTGATTTTTGAGGCAATATCCAAGATTTTTTGAGGGTATGTTGCCGAGAAGAGAAGATTTTGACGCTTTTGCGGAATTGCTTCAAGGATGGCATTTAGCTCCTCCGCAAAACCTAGATTAAGCATCTTGTCCGCTTCATCCAGAACAAAAAACTCTAAGTGTGAAAGATTTGTCTGTTTTTTACTAAGCACGTCAAGCAGTCTTCCCGAGGTCGCCACCAAGATATCGCATCCTTGCTGAATGGCGTAAATCTGCTCACCGATGCTCTCTCCGCCGATAATGCTGACTACTTTTGGTTTTCTACTCAAATCCGCGCCAAAAGTGCAAAAAGCATCCGCAACTTGAAGAGTAAGCTCCCTTGTAGGAGTAAGAACAAGAGCTTTTATCTTCGACTTTCCTTCGCTAACACTTTTAGACCAAAGCTCTAAAATCGGCAGTACAAAACTTGCACTCTTTCCGCTCCCCGTCTGCGCCATTGCCATAATGTCATTATGCTTTAGCACAAGCGGGATAACTTGTTCCTGGATTGGAGTAGGTGTTATATAGCCGCTTTTTTTAAGCGCACTTTGGATTTGCGGTGATAGACCAAGTTTAGAAAATGGCATTTGTCTTCCTCTAGTTAATTGAACGTATTTTATGAAATTTAGGCTTCAGAGGAGGTTTATTTATAGCTAGTTTTAACTACATTTATATATAATCACGTCAATAAAACAGATAGGATAAATATGAGAATAATATTACTGGGAGCTCCGGGTGCGGGGAAGGGTACTCAAGCAGGTTTTTTAACGAAAAAATATAACATTCCTCAAATCTCTACGGGAGATATGCTTCGCGCGGCTATTAAAGCAGGTACAGATATGGGCAAAATGGCTAAAGCAGCTATGGATGCTGGTCAGTTAGTGACTGATGAGATTATTATTGGTCTTGTAAAAGATAGAATCGCTGAGAGTGATTGCGCAAACGGCTACCTTTTGGACGGTTTCCCTCGTACGCTCCCGCAGGCTGATGCCGTTACAAATGCGGGTATAGCTATTGATGCAGTTATAGAGATAGATGTTCCCGATGAAGAGATAGTAAAGCGTATGTCAGGTCGCCGTGCACATTTGGCATCTGGGCGAACTTACCATTTAGTTTACAATCCGCCAAAAGTAGAAGGTAAAGATGATATAACTGGTGAAGATTTGGTTCAACGCGATGACGATAAAAAGTCGGTTGTGCTTGACCGTTTAAAAGTCTATCATGAGCTTACAAAACCTCTTATAGGCTACTATAAAGAACAAGCTTCTAAAATGGATGGTCTGACTTATATAACTGTTGACGGCACGGCAGATATAGCTGATGTTGAGGCAAATATTGTTTCTAAACTAGGTTAATAAACTTCTACATGTAGGTATCCAGAACTCTCTGGATACTTTAATTTTACTTACTTTTTAATAAATTATTTCGTAATAATCAAGGAATATAGATGGAAGCAAATGCACTATTACCAATTTTAACCGCAATAGCAGGTTCTTATTTGACTTACTTTTTTGCTAGTCGCTCAAAGCGTGAAGAATATATTTTAAAATATAAAGAAGAAAAGTATGCTAATTTGCTTGTTCTACTTCAGGGTTTTGTTGGCGTTACAGCAACTTCTGAAACAAAACGTAAATTTTTTGAAGAGCAATATAAGTCCTGGATATATAGTTCTGATGAAGTTATAGAAGCAATTAATGAAATGGTGAAATTAGTTATAGACTCTAGAAAAAATACTCCTGACCCACAAAAAGGTAGAAAAGTTATTGGAAATATTGTATTGGCTATGAGAAAAGATTTAAATGGAAAAACAAAATTAAAATATTCTGATTTTGTTTACACGGATGTAAGATAAGAAAGTAGAAAGTTTATTCCTAAAGCTAAATATTATATTTTAGAGTTTATAAAACTTCCCATCTCAGAAACTATTGTCTCAATAGTTCCTTCGCCAGATATTACATGTAAAAGATTTTTAGCCTTGTAAAACGCTTGAATATCAGCCAAAGGCTCTGTGTAAACCTTCATACGGTTGTCAAATACTTCCGTGTTGTCATCAGCACCACGGTTACGACCAAGAACTCTATCTCTAGCAGTCTCTTCACTTACATGCACTTCTATAATACTGCAAAGTTCTAAAGATGAGTCACTACTTAGATACTCATCCAAAGCATTCAGTTGCTCCATGCTTCTTGGATATCCGTCGATTATGATTATATCTGTTGGAGCGTTTTTTATGGCGTTTATAATTGTCTCTATGGCTATCTTGATAGGAACAATAAGCCCTTTAGATATATAGTTGTTTATTTCGGAGCCAAGAGAGCTGCCGCTTGCAACTTCCGCTCTAAGCATATCGCCGGTAGAGTAGTGTGTTATTTTATCATTTTGTTTGGCTATTAATTCTGCATCAGTAGTTTTACCGGAGCCGGGCGCTCCGATAATTAAAAATAATTTTTTCATAATGTGAAGTTTATTTTACTTGTTCGCGAAGACGAATGTGCAAATCTCTTAACTGAGTAGCGTCAACCGTACTTGGTGCTTTTGTTAAGATACAAGAAGCTTTTTGTGTTTTAGGGAATGCTATAACGTCACGGATACTTGATTTTTTAGAGATTAACATCATAAGTCTGTCAAACCCGATAGCAAAACCGCCATGCGGAGGTGCACCAAATTTGAGTGCGTCAAGCAAGAAGCCAAACTTCTCTCTGGCTTCTTCTTCTCCGATGCCAAGAAGTTTGAAAATCTCCTCTTGCATCTCCTCTTTATGGATACGAATACTTCCACCGCCAAGCTCAGTGCCGTTTAGAACAATATCATAAGCGATAGAGTCTATCTCTTCTACATCGTCTTTATCGGTGTCTTTTGGCTGTGTAAATGGATGGTGAAGTGCTTTTACTCTTCCCTCTTCAACTTCAAACATAGGGAAATCAACAACCCATACAAATTCAAAAGCATCTTTGTCGGCAAGATTCATTCTCTCATGTTCTGCTATAAAGATTCTAAGGCGACCCATGTAATCCCATACTGTTTTTTTATCTCCGGCACCGAAAAATACGACATCGCCAACTTCCATGCCAAGTCTCTCTACAAGAAGAGCAATATCTTCATCTTTAAAAAACTTGATAAGAGGACCTTTTAAACCATCCTCTTTCATCTGGAAATATCCAAGACCCTGTGCACCGAACTGACGAACAAAATCTTCAAAAGTCTTCATCTCTCTTTTTGAGAAAACCAAATCTGCACCGGGAACTCTAAGAGCTTTTATACGGTTTTTATGAGGTTGCTTTGCAATATTTGTAAATATCTCATTGTCGCATCTCTCAAATATATCGATAACATCAACCATTTTCAGGTCATATCTCAAATCCGGTTTGTCAGAACCGTACCACTCCATCGCATCTCTATAAGCTATACGGTTAAACGGCGGTTTAATCTCTACACCGCAAGCACCAAACATAGCAACAAGCAGCTTTTCTGCTATTTTTATAACGTCTTCTTGATTACAAAAGCTCATTTCAACATCTATTTGAGTAAATTCAGGCTGACGGTCAGCTCTTAAATCCTCATCTCTGAAACATTTTGCAATCTGAAAGTATCTGTCAAATCCGCCAACCATTAATAGTTGTTTGAAAAGTTGTGGTGATTGAGGAAGTGCATAAAATTCGCCGCTGTGAACACGAGAAGGTACTAGATAATCTCTTGCTCCCTCAGGAGTTGATTTTGTTAAAATTGGAGTTTCAACCTCTAAAAAGCCGTTTTCATCAAGTACGTTTCTAGCAGCGATTGCAGCTTTTGAGCGAAGACGAAACGTCTCATACATGGATGGATCTCTAAGCTCTAAATAACGATATCTAAGTCTTGTCTCTTCACCTACATTTTTATCGCCGATTACAAACGGAACTGCAGCTGATCTGTTCTCTATGATGAGTTCATCTACTACAATCTCTATTGCACCTGTTTTAAGACGTGGATTTACCAAGCCCTCTCCACGGTGACGTACTCTGCCTTTTGCAACAAGAACAAACTCATCACGAACGCTGCTTGCTATTTTGTGTGCCGATGCACTATCCTCAGGATCACATGTAAGCTGAATCAATCCGCTCTTATCTCTTAGGTCGATAAAAATAATTCCACCATGATCACGGTAGCTATTTGCCCAACCAGCTAGAACAACACTCTGTCCTACATTTGCTTCACTTAAATCTGTACAATAATGACTTCTCATAAACATAGAGTCCTAGTAATAATTTTTGCGATTATATCCAAACTTGGCTTATCGGTTAATTAGATTATTATTTGGACTAGAATTTCTTTAGCACGATGGGATTATTTTTAACGTACTTGTTGAAAATTACTCCTATCTACCTCTACATGCCTTTTTTTTTAAAAAATATTTTTATTTATACCATAAGTTTTTTTGTAATATTTGCAACATGTGCACCTTGAAAACGTGCTCCCGCAAGTTCATTTTCGCTCGGATTGCGACTCCCATCACCAACGATGGTTGATGCACCGTAAGGGGAACAGCCACTGATGCCATCCATAGTCATCTGTCCTTGAAAAGTATATGGCAAACCGACAATTACCATGCCTTGATGAAGCAGTGTAGTGTGAAAACTTAGAATTGTAGATTCTTGTCCTCCATGCTGGGTATTTGAACTTGTTATAACGCTTCCGACTTTGCCGACTAACGATCCTTTCATCCACAGCTGCCCTGTAGCATCAAGAAACTGGCGCATTTGTGCACACATGTTCCCAAAACGGGTAGGTGTTCCAAAGATAACTGCATCCGCCTCACTTAGTTCGTCCAAAGTACAGATAGGAATATGTGCCTGCTGTTTTTGAGCCTCTTTTGCACCCATTTTCTCCAACACTTCATCTGATAGAGTTTCAGGAACTCTTCGAACAACCGCTTCCATACCTTCTACGGAGTTCACACCTTCTGCAGCTGCTTCTATCATTTTGTGGATATGCCCATACATTGAATAATAAACGACTAACACTTTCATGTAAAACTCCTCTGTATTTAATTTAAAAAGATTGTATATTATTTAAGCTTAAGTATTTAAACACCATAAATCCATTTGCTTTTTAATGTCAAGAGTGTATAATTTACGAAATTTTTTGATAAAGAGCTTATTTGAACAGTAAAATAGTGAAAAAAATCGGCATCGTTTTAAGACCATCAACACCAGAATTGAAAGATGGCTATATTAAAATGGAGGCTATCTTCAAAAATTACGATATAGAAGTTATGCTAGAACAGCAAAGTGCTAAAATGATTGGTATAGCAGGCAGCGATTTTAAAGAAATATGCCAAGAATGTGACTGTTTAGTAAGTTTTGGAGGTGACGGTACGTTAATCTCTACCGTTAGAAAATCATTTGACTTTGATATTCCCATACTTGGCGTACATGCCGGGAATCTAGGTTTTTTAGCAGATCTCTCTCTTGATGAACTTGACGATTTTGTTCAAAAAATAATTAAACACAGATATAGAGTTGATGAGAGGGCAGTTCTTGAAGCAACAGTTATCAAAAATGACAAAGAGGTAAAGTACTACGCTTTTAACGATATCGTACTTACTCGCACCAGAGTCTCAAACATGATACATATTGAGACATTGATTGATTCACGCTCTTTTAATACCTATTACGGTGACGGTGTAATAGTATCAACTCCTACAGGCTCAACGGCATATAACCTCTCAGCAGGCGGACCCGTACTTTTTCCTATGTCAAATGTTTTCGCACTTACTCCCATCTGCCCACACTCTCTGACACAAAGACCGATTGTGCTTCCTGGAAAATTTGCCATAGAGATGAGAACATCCGAAGAGAGAGCTTTGATAATCATAGACGGACAGGATATGCATGAGCTAGAACTTGGCGAGAGCGTACATATAAAATTGGCTGCTAAAACGGTTAAATTGATACATAAAGAGGAGTATAACTACTTTGATGTTTTAAAAGAGAAACTTAGGTGGGGAGAGTAATATTTTATTTCGCATCTAGTGCTTTTATGAATTTTTTAATACTCTTTTTTTTGATTTTTTCACCGTCAACTATGGCAGTTGGCATCAATTTACAGTATTTACACATCCCGATACAAGATTTTATTTTAATCTCTGTGGAGGGATAGTTTAAAATAATTTTTTTTACAAGTTTCTTTTTTTTAGGATATTTTTTACAAATTTTTATCTTCATTTTTGTTTCTCTTGTTTTTTTATTTTAGTTGATAATATGACAATTTGCAATAAATGCAGCTTAATATATTTAAAAATTGCTACAATCCCCAATCTTTTAGATTTTTAACAATAAAAAAGTATAATTTTAAAATAATTTTTAAGGTACATAATAAATGATAGAGAGATTTTACTTAAAAGATTATCTTAGTTTTAGAGAGGTTGAGCTTGACCTAAAATGTGGACTTGTAGTCTTTACCGGTCCTAGCGGAAGCGGTAAGTCAATACTTATGAACTCTCTTTTATCTTCGCTTGGTGGCGATGCGTGTGATGCTTCACTTTGTGAATCTACCGTTACATGGGAGCTTAGCTCAGAAGATGTCGGCATAGAGTTTGACGATATAAATGTTTTTAAACATATAAAAAAAGAGAAATCAAGATATTTTATAAATAATCAAAGCATCTCAAAAAAAGCTATGAGAGATTTGTCATCAAACTACTTAAGACACCTCTCTTTAAGAGATTTTAGTGATTTTGAAAATGAAAATCTCCTTTTGATTTTAGACAATAGACTGGATAAGAAAAATCTCTCTGCAACCAAAATCAGAGATGAGTACGGTGAACTTTTTTTAGAGCACAAAAAAATCCAAAAAGAGCTTCATACTATAGAAGAAGAGCAAAGAAAAATCATTGAACTAAAAGAGTTTGCAACATTTGAGATAAAAAAGATAGAGAGTATAAACCCAAAAATATCAGAGGATGAAGAGCTTTTAGAGATCAAAAAAGAACTTTCAAGAAAAGAGAAAGCTTCAGAGAACATATCCAAAGCCAGTGCTATTTTTGAGCATGAATACAATGTTTTTAGTGCGTTGGATTCACTAAACATAGACAGCTCTTTTTTTAGTGACGCCATGAACGAACTACGAGCAGTTATGGAGAATGCGGAGGAGAGATTTAATATGCTCGATGAAGTAAATGTGGAGGATGTCCTAAACCGCATTGAAGAGCTTAGTGACCTTAAAAGAAGATACGGAAGCATAGAAGATGCCCTAAGATACAAAGAACAGAAAATTTTAGAGCTTGCTAAGTATGAAAATATTGAGATAACAAAAGGCGATTTAGTAGCAAAAGAGTCCAAACTTGATAAAAAAGTAAAAGATTTGGCGTATCAACTGAGCCAGCTTCGCAGCAGTGAAATAGAATCATTTAGAGATGATTTAAACAAATATCTAAAAGAGCTCTATCTCAGAGGTGCGCAAGTTGAGATAATAGATGCTGAATATGGATTTTTTGGAAAAGATGAAGTGTTGCTAAAATTAAATGAGACTAATTTGCAAAAGATTAGTACAGGGGAGTTTAACAGGCTTCGTTTAGCAGTTTTGGCTCTTAAATCAGAGTTTATGAGTAAAAATGGCGGAGTGTTGATGCTTGATGAGATAGATGCAAACTTAAGCGGTGAAGAGTCTATGAGCGTTGCAAAAGTTCTAAAACAACTTTCACAATACTTTCAGATATTTGTAATATCACATCAACCGCAGTTAACATCTATGGGTGATCAGCACTTTTTGGTTTATAAAAATGAAAATGAGTCACATGTACGAGAACTTGGATTTGATGAGAGAATAGATGAAATAGCCAGAATAATAAGCGGCGAAAGTATTACACAAGAGGCTAAAGGGTTTGCAAAAGAGCTTTTAGGACTAAATAAATAGAGAGAGTTCAATATGATTATAGATACACATGTACATCTTGACGACGAGAGATATAAAGATGATTTGAATGAAGTTTTAAACAGAGCAAGAGATGGCGGAGTAGAGCGTTTTATAATCCCAGGAGCAGACCCGAAAAACCTCAAAAGAGCCGTAGAAATAGCAGAGAACAATAGCGATGTTTACTTTGCCGTAGGAGTACATCCATACGATATGGATTCATTTGAAGAAAGCTATCTTGAGAAATTTATAAACCATAAAAAGTGCGTTGCTGTAGGCGAGTGCGGACTTGACTACTTTAGGCTAGAAGGCAGCGATGAAGAGAAGGAAAAAGAAAAAAGCAGACAAAAAGAGGTATTTATAACTCAGATTGAACTGGCAAAAAAATATAAAAAACCGCTTATCGTGCATATAAGAGATGCTTCAAGAGATTCTAAAGAGCTTCTTTTAAAATATAATGCCAAAGAAGTAGGCGGTGTTTTACACTGTTACAATGCGGATGAAGAACTTTTAAGTTTGGCAAATGATGGTTTCTATTTTGGAATCGGCGGTGTTGTGACATTTAAAAATGCAAAAAAACTTTTACATGTGTTACCAAAAATCCCACTTGATAAAATCTTAATTGAAACTGATGCTCCGTATCTTACTCCAACTCCCCATAGAGGCGAGAGAAATGAGCCTATATATACTATATTTATTATGAAAAAAATATCTGAATTTTTAGAAATCTCCGAAGAAAATATAAAAAAAATAACTACAAAAAATGCCCTTTTATTATTTAATATTTCTTAGTATTAAAGTAGCTTAACTATTTTTAATCTTGATTCAGCTAAAATCAATTCCCTAAACTTACAATAAAGGTCACAATTTTGAGATACATTTTACTGCTTTTATTACCGTTTTTACTCAGTGCAAACCTTACATACAGTTCTAACTACGCTAGGGAAATAGCCATCCTAGACTCTTTTGACATAGATGCGTCTTTCTTATATGATCCAATAATGAACCAATATAAAAATAGTAATATTGAAATTTTTAAAGATGAAAAGTTTTTTGAGGCTATGAATGATGCATATATTTTCATTCCTGCCATAAAAAATATTTTAACTAAGTACAATATTCCGCCGGAATTCCTATTTCTTTCAATGGCTGAATCGGAATTTCTAATAAAAGCTTACTCTGTTAAAAAAGCTTCCGGCTTATGGCAATTTATGCCTCCGACAGCCAAACAATACGGTCTTAGAATTGATGAATTTGTAGATGAGAGAAAAGATTTTATAAAATCAACGGAAGCCGCCGCAAAATATCTCTCAAGCCTTCATAAAAAGTTTGGCAAATGGTATCTAGCCGCAATTGCTTACAACTGCGGAGACGGAAAACTAAGCAAAGCAATTGAAGTTGCCGGAAGTGATGAGTTATCTATTTTACTTGATCCTAAAATGACATATATCCCAAAAGAGAGCAGACTTTATCTTAGAAGGATTGTAGCACTTGCTATGATGGGTAATGATGAGCATTTTTTACTAAAAAGTGAGTATGAGTATCTGTTAAATAGGGCGAATGCCTATTCTATATCCACGGTAAGAGTACCAGGCGGTGAGTCGTTATCAAGAGTTTCTAAACTTATTGGTATACCTCTTGGCGAATTACAAAAACTAAATCGTCACCTAAAATATGATTTTACGCCGTCCAATGTAAACAGCTATGATATATACATTCCGTATATTAAGCTATCAGAATTTAAGCAAAAATATTTTGAAGAAAAAGTCAAAAATATATATAAGATACATGTAGCAAAAAAGAACGATACCGTTTTTAATATAGCAAAAGCGTATGGTGTTCCATTTAAAGCCATCATGGACTTCAACAATCTAAATAGTGCTAGAGTAAGTTCAAATGATAGAGTTGTTATACCCATGAATAGCAAAGTTGTCGATACAAAAACAAATAAAAGTTTTTCCTACTTAGTTAAAAGAGGAGATACTTTGGAGTCTATTTCAAAAGCATATAAAATTAGTGTAGAAAATATACAAATACAAAATAAACTCAAAAGTGTATCTATTAGAGAGGGTGCAAGATTAAAACTATAATGAATAAACTATCTATTTTTACGATTGCACTCACGGCTGCTACATTAATCTTAAGTACTGGATGTAGTTCAAGAACTAAAAGTATATATTCACATTCAGAAGATAAAGACTCACTTAGTCCTGTTGTAAGTCAAAAAGATTATACACATCCGACTATGAAACCTTATGTCATCAGAGGAATAAAATATTACCCTACTACTGTAAGTGTTGGAGATGAGTTTAAAGGAAATGCAAGTTGGTATGGTCCTGATTTTCACGGAAAACTCACTTCTAACGGTGAAATATACAATATGTACGACATGACTGCTGCACATAAAACGTTGCCAATGAATACCGTAGTAAAAGTAACCAATAAAAGAAACGGTTTAAGTACGGTCGTTAGGATAAACGACAGAGGTCCTTTTATAGATACAAGAATTATTGATTTATCAAATACGGCAGCTAAAAAAATAGATATGTTAGGTACAGGAACGGCACCTGTAACAGTTGAAATACTTGGTTTTAATGCAAAAGGTATTCAGCAGATTCAACCTAAGCAAGATTTGCAAAATTCTCCACAGGAACAGCCTGCAGATGCATTTGCTATTCAAATAGGATCTTTTTCTAAGATTGAGGGTGCACTTATAACACAAAAAAAACATAATGATACCGACGGATATAAAACAGTGATTAAAGATATACAAACCCAAAACGGCAGAATGTTCAAAGTTTGGCTAAAAGGGTTTAGAAGTGAACAAGAAGCTAAAGATTATATAGCACTTGGAAATTTTAAACATTCGTTTATTGTGAGAGAGGATTAAATAATGATAATTAAAAACAGAAAAACAAAAGAGACGGATATAACTATTTCACTCTCTATAAATGGAGTTGGAAAAAGCCATATAAATACCGGTGTAGGATTTTTGGATCATATGCTAGAGAGTTTTTCAAAACACTCTTTGATAGATCTTGATATTACATGTAAAGGTGATACGCATATTGATGATCACCATAGCGTAGAGGATGTGGGTATTGTTCTTGGTTCTCTTTTGTCACAAGCTATCTATCCAGTTTCAAACATGGAGCGTTTTGGGAGTGCAAATATCGTTATGGACGAAGCATGCGTAAGTTGTGATTTGGATTTGAGTAATCGTCCATATCTTGTTTACGAGGTTAATGTTGCCGGAAAAGTAGGAAATTTTGACACTGAGCTAGTTGAAGAGTTTTTTAAAGCTTTTATTTCAAATGCAAAGATAAGTGCTCATATCGTAGCTCTTAGAGGAAAAAATAAGCACCATATCATAGAAGCAGCTTTTAAGGCGGTTGCAGTTGCTCTTCGTCGTGCAATGCAAAAAAATGAGAGAGTCGGTATTCCAAGCACAAAAGATGTACTGTGATTAAGCTTATAGTTCTTGACGTTGACGGCTGCCTAACAGAAGGGAAAATAATATACTCATCTGATGGAAGTGAGACAAAAAATTTCAATGTAAAAGACGGTCTTGGCATAAGTTCTTGGATTAAGATGGGTTATCATGCTGCTATTATAACAGGCAGAGATTCTCAAATTGTTCAAAGGAGAGCCAAAGAGCTTCATATTGTACATCTATTTCAAGGTGTCAAAGATAAAGAAAAAGCATTAGAAGATTTAATTAATTCGCTTGGATTAAAAGATTATGAAGTTGCTGCCATAGGCGATGATTTGAATGATTTAAGAATGTTAAAGAAGGCAGGAAGAAGTTTTACGCCAAATGACGGAGTAAAAGAGATTAAAGATATTGTTGATACTGTTCTCTCAAGCAGAGGCGGGGATGGTGCTGTAAGAGAAATGATTGATATTCTAGTAGATGAGAATGATTTAAAAGATGAATTTTTAGCTATTTGGTTATAAACATGAGTATAAACTATTTTTTTCTTTTTATCTTATCTTGTTTGGTGATGATACTTTTTTTATTTAAACCCCTAGATATAACACAACAAAAATTTAATGATGTCCCTCTCTTTAGCATCTCATATTTTACAATGCATGAGTTAAATTCAAAAGGGCTTATTACGCTTATGAACGGTGACACAGCAACTAAGTATAAGGATAGATATACGGTTGAGAAAATGAATTACACGGATAAATCTAGAGAGTATCTTGCAAATATGCAGTCAAATAGCGGTATTTACAAAGATGATATTGTTTATTTAGATGGAGATATCGTATATACAAGAGAAGATGGATTGACTTTTGAAACGCAAAAGGCAGTATATGATAAAAAAACGACTATTGCTACAACAGAGGGAGATTATGTGCTTTATAAAGGTTCAAATAGAGTTAAGGGAGAGGAATTAAAGTATAATAACTCTTTAGAGATCGTAAAATCAAAAAATGTTGTAGTAAAGTATCAATTAGAAGAGAGAAGTAGATGAAAAAAACGATTTTTTTAACAATTTTTTTAGGAGCAGCACTGTTTTCACAAGAGCTAAAAGTAAAAGCAAAGCTATTTAATGCAGATCAAAAAGCAGGTATCTCTGTTTTTGAAGGTGATGTAAATATAGTAAAGGGTTCTGACGAATTAAATGCATCTAAAGTTACGATTCATACAAATAGCAATCAAGAACCGACAAAGTTTACTGCGGAGGGAAATGCTTCTTTTTATATACAAACCCTTGAGGGTGCGATATATAGAGGCAAGGCACAAAAAGTAGTCTATCTTCCACAAGAAAAAGAGTACCATTTTTTCAAAGATGTTCATTTAAAGCAGATTAATGAAAAAAAAGAGATTATAGGTGAAGAAGTTATTTTAAAAACAACAGAGGGTAAAGCCCATGCCAAAGGTGCTGAGAAAGAGCCTGTTATTATGATTTTTGATATGCCTGAAGATAAAAAAGAAGGTAAAAAATGATTGAAATCGTTGATGCAAAATTTGTAATATCTGCTCCAAATATTGCAAATGCACCGCAGAGCCAAGAGCAAGATGAAGTTGTTTTTATGGCTCGCTCAAATGTTGGAAAAAGCTCTCTTTTAAATGCTTTAGCAAATCATAAAGGTTTGGCTAAAGTGTCTTCAACTCCTGGAAAAACAAGACTTATAAACTATTTTGATATTACCTTTATAGATAGAGAAACTGCTCAAAAGAGTTTGGCAAAATTTGTTGATTTACCGGGATTTGGATATGCAAAAGTTTCCCAGTCTATAAAATATGATTGGGAAAAAAATTTAACTGACTATATTTCACAGAGAAAACAGATAAAACTTTTTATTCATCTGGTAGATTGCAGACATCCTTTTTTAGAAATAGATAAGTCGGTAAGTGATTTTTTGCTTGAGTGTTCAGATGAAACTCAACATATATTGCAAATTTTTACAAAAATAGATAAGTTAAATCAAAAAGAGCAAAACGCCCTAAAAAAAGCGTTTCCTGAAGCTATCATGGTTTCAAGCTCAAAAAAGAAAGGTTTACAAAAAGTCGTAACTCTTATACATGATATTTTAAAAGGAAGTTTTGATGAGCGTTGAATTAACAAAAGCAAATTTATCAGATATTGAGAGTATGCAAAAACTCGTTATACCTGAAGTTGAAGCCGGTGTAATTCTAGCAAGAAGCTCTGATGAGATTGCAACCAATATAAGATCTTATATA
>Ga0209016_1001750_pt1 | contig 16334 bp, 15 predicted proteins | sample EPASupsiteSAE305_FD_187265 | JGI IMG/M metagenome (GOLD analysis project Ga0209016, IMG submission 187265) | Bioremediated contaminated groundwater microbial communities from EPA Superfund site, New Mexico - SAE3-05 (SPAdes) (version 2) | ecosystem: Environmental > Aquatic > Deep subsurface >...
AACCCCGCCCCAGAAACCAAAAATATAAAAAAACAAACGGCTCAGATACCAGCCGATATAACCGCCGCCCAGACCGGCAATAACAGATTGTTCCCAATTAGCAGAATCAAGAAAAAAATGAAATAAAGTCTGATAGGACACAAACAAAAGAAACAAACCGAGATAGTCGGTAAATTTAAGAGGATTTTTTGATTTTCTAATTAAGATTAAGGACCAATACAGCAAAACAAGCGGTACGAGCCATTTACCGAAGCCAAAAATCAACGTCAGCCATTTAGCGATAAAGGCACCGAAATGGCCAGCAAGATTAAATAAGCCCAAAAGACTGATCAGACCCAAGACAGAAAGCACTACGATAATAATACTGCGTTTGGCGCGCTCATCCAGATTAAATTCCGGTAGAGAAATATAGTCTAGCGGGTTGTTATTTTTTTTCTTGCGACTCATATTTTAAGAATTATTGATCAGTCTTATTATATCATAGCCAAAAATAAGAAAAAAGCCGACCGATTTAGTTAATCTCAATATCAATAAACACTGCCCGGGGAACCTGCGCCCGAATTTTCTTTTCTAGATCATCTATCTTCTTCCCGACCAAACGCGGTACCCGATCCATATAATCAACCGAAAATTTCATAAAATTCTCATAACTTTCTTTAGCTTCCTCGTACTCACGCTCTAAGAAATGGTGCTGCGCTAACTCTTTAATGAGCGAGGCGGCGTTAAACTCCACGTCGCATTTGATCAAATACTTATCAACGTCCAGGATCGCCGACTTGAAATCCAGAACCTTCTCAATCGTCGGATCGCTATTTAAAATTTCAATGATCAATTCTTCAGTCTCTTTAGGGATCGACTTGGTAATCAAATAATTACGATTTTTTGCGATTAACATAACCGCCACGACTCCTAAAAGCAGACCGATAATAATCGAACCAGCCGCATCCCAATAAGCCTGACCGGTCGCTTTGGCTAAAATGATACTGATAAAAGCGATCGAGACACCAACAACGGCTAGACCATCTTCATAAACGACGGCTAAAGTCGTCGGGTCGGCTTCAGCTAGAATCTTCTTCATTCTCATGCCTGGAAAATGGCTGCGAATATCTCTTAAGGCGAGCCACAGGGTAAACGATTCGATAATAAAAGCGGCGCCGAGAATATATAAAGAAACCGAGCTGAGATGGACCGCTGAATGAGTCAATAAGGAGGTGACTCCCCGATAAACCGTAATGCCGCAACCGATAAAAAAAATACCGCAGGCCGAGATAAGCGCCCAGATAAATCTTTCCTTACCGTAGCCGTAAGGGAAAAATTCGTCCGGCTTTTTAACCGACTTACGGACGCCGATGATTAAGAGTGACTGATTAGCCGTATCGGCCAAACTATGAACCGCCTCAGAAAACATGACACTGGAACCGGTCAAAACAAACCCGGCTAATTTTGCGATAAAGACCAGGAGATTGCCGGTAAAAGCAGCAATAACGGGCAAGAGCCCGGAAATTCCGGTGGCCGTCCCAGATTGAGCAGTAATCATAAAAATATATTATGTAGTATAGTATTACAATCGCTTCAAAAAGTAAATTTAACCTAACCACGCCTTGATCGTCGCGACTATTTTCTGATCCGGAAATTTATCAACTTCAATAATTAGATAATCTAGTTTGCTCTCTAATAAATATTTTTTGTAGAGCTGCTGCTGCTTGAGATAAAACTCCGGCTCTTTGGCGATCCGACCATAATTCGGATAAAGCCGCAAACGGTCTTCCAGCCGACACCGGACGAGTTCCTTGTCTTCCGGGAAAGTCAGGAGCACTATCTTAAACCCCATATCTCGTAACCGACTCTCTATTTCTTCCCTGTCTACCCGCCCCTGACCGTAAAGTTCACTATAAACCAGGGCAGACAACAAAAATTTCTCTACAATAATATTTTTTTGAGACAAGGTTTGAAAAATAGCCAAATAATTTTGGATCAGCGTCGACGCCAGCTCCGTCCCAAAAAAGCCTAAATCGCAATTTAGCCAATAACAACCGTCTAAAATATTTTGACTGGTCGCGTATTTCGGCTCTAATTCATTATACACTTGCGACATGGCCCAGCTCTTGCCGCTTAATTCCGCCCCTTCGAAAATCAGATGATAAGGCATATTATGATCCTAAATTATTTTTAACTTTTTCTAAAAGCAACGCGGCTCTTTTTTCGTCATGACCGAACTTTAAAAATAGATAAACCGCCGTCCTGACCGCCGTCCAATTATAATACAAATCGATCCGTTCCCTCAGGTCATTATTCAATTCTTGCCCCGTCACGGCCGAATAGGTATCTAAAAATAATTTTTTAAGATCATCAACTACGGCCGGCTCATCGGCTTTCACTGTTATTTTATATTCTAGCTGCTGCAAAAAACTACCTAAATCGCGCGCGGGATCGCCCAGGCACATATCAGTAAAATCAATCAGCCCTAAACGTTCCGGTGATGTGACTAAGATATTTTCCGGATGAGCATCACCGTGGATCAGGGATAAGCGGCCACCAGTGGCAAAATATTTTTCTTCTTGCCTGATCAGATAATCATAAACGCCGCGCAGGTCGTCTTGGTAGCGACCGTTATACCGAGCGGCCATTTCCTGTAACGTCCGCTTCACGCCGGGAATAACTGTTTCAATCCGGGAATTGATCGGATTAAAATTCGCTTTAGCCTCCGTTTTTAAGGCGTGCAAACGGGCGAATAATTTGGCGGCAGCAGCGACAATTTTTGTGACAGTCACGAAATCCTTCTTCTTAATATAGTATAAAAGGTTCTCGCCTTTCAGGCCGCGATAAAAAGTTCCTCGAAAATATTCAGAATAAAACAACGGGTCGGGAATATCAATCAAGTCCGTAGGGAAATCCGCTGCTCTGAGATATTGCAGGGCTTGATAGATATTTTCTCTCGGCTCTTCGCTATGAGCCGAGCAAAAAATTGGAATTTTTACTTCCTCGCCGGTCGGTTTCAAAAAATAAGTATTGAAACCGATGACGACGTGATAGGTTGTTTCCCAAATCAGATCTTTATAGGGCTTGATGTCCACCCGACTAATAGCTATAAAAGCTGGATAATGCGGTAAAACTTCCTGAGTAAATAATTCTCGGACAAAATTTTCATCAAACAATTTTTTGATCCTGTTCATATGGTTTTCTGCCAATGTTTTTTCCAATGCTCCTCCCAAATCATTTTTTTGATATGCAGGTAATATTTTTCCGCCACTAATTTTTTCTTTTTTGTCTTGCTATCGGCAAAAGACCGGATCGAACGAATTAAATCCTCTAGGCCGCGCTCAATGTCATCCGGACTCCAGGCATAAGGACCATAAATTTTAGAAAAATCCCGCGCGCTCGCCCACCAAAAAGTGCAACTAGCCAAACCACGAACCAGATGCCAGCGGTGCCAATAAAAATTCTTATCAGCCTTATACTTAGCGCCCAAAGCCAAGGCTAAATCGGCCAATCTCCAGAGTTCGACCTGAATCTTATTATGCTTATCTAACCAAAGCTGATAGGGATGATTATTCTTGATCTCCGCCAGACTGGACTCCCAAGAGGCGGGTCGAATATTTATTTTAACTATTGCCTTCTGTCCGCGACTCTTGATGAATCTTGATAAAGTTAGAGTCTGCAAATCTTTGATCTTAACTATTTTTTCTATGGCACCGGTCGGATCCTCGTGACGCAAACCATAAAGCTCAGCGTCGGTCGCGGTAACGTGGATATCGGCTGTATTTTTCTTAGCCAGTGGTAGTAATTTGTCGGGTGGATAAGCGCTAGACAAATCTCGATTACGAAATATCACTTTAAGCCCAGTGGCCGCGTCTAGATAGATCCGCCCGGCCTCTAATTTATTCTGAAACTTTTCACCGTATGCTAGTTCGTCTAAAATAAGCCACTCATAACCCAAGCGTTTAATGATCTTAGCGACATTAGGGGCGTAAGCCATTTCCGGCAAAAAAAAGCCAGTCGGTTTAAAATTGCGACCGAAATATTTATGCAAAATTTTTTCATTAGCCTTAATCTGACGGACCACTTCTGCTTCCGGCAAAAGCGGCAAAAAACCATGATAAGCAGCCGAGCCGGTCAACTCTATCCGGCCCTTTTTCACTAAAAACTTCAGACGCTCGATAAAAGACAGTTTTTTCTCGTCGACCAGACGTTCCAATAAACAACCGCTCACGTTCCAGGTCATGCGTAAATTTTCATGCTCTTCCATTAAGCGCAAAAGGCGCCAGTAACTTTTATCCAGTGCCTTATGAATACTATAAGATTCGGCGTTAGCCGGCTGATAGAAATGTAAAAAATTAAGCCAGGTCATATGTTTATTTAACCCTTAATTACTTTCTTATATAGCTCCAAATACTTACGCGCTGGTATTTCCCAGCTGGTCGACCGCTGCATCGCCCGTTTCGCCAAGCTTTCCCAAGATTTCGTGTGCTTATAATTTTCCAGCGCCCGAACGATCGTCGCGTAAAATAAAGTTTCGTCTTCTGTTTTAAAGGTAAATCCGGTTCCCTTGCCGGTAGTCGGATTAAAATCTTCGACCGTATCATAAAGGCCGCCGATTTCCCGAACGATCGGGATACAGCCGTAGCGCATCGCAATCAGCTGGTTAATGCCACACGGTTCGTGATTTGAGGGCAAAAGGAATAAGTCCGCCGCGGCGTAAAGCAAACTTTCTTTTTTCTGGTCAAACGGCAACCACACTATCTTGTCGCCATGCTTCTTCTGCAATTTCTTAATCGGCTGGATATATTCTTTACTGCCGTCACCCAAAAAAACCAATTGGATATCAAGCTTTAAAAGAGAGGAAATAATCTTTAAAATCAGATCAAAGCCTTTCTGAAAAGTAACGCGTGACGTCGTACATAAGATCGGGATATCTTTATTAACCGGTAAACCAATACTTTTTTGCAAAAATTTCTTATTCTCGGCTTTAGCGCTTAATTTATTAAAAGAGTAACGACGATAAAGATCCTTATCTTTCTCCGGATTATAAGTATTATAATCAATCCCGTTAATGATGCCGACGAGACGGTCGGCGCGATTTTGTAGAATCCGATGCAGATCCTGACCGAATTTTTTTGTCAAAATCTCTTCCCGATACTGCTCCGAAACCGTATTGATAAAATCCGCCGATAAAATTGCTCGCTTAGCAAAATTAATACATTCTAATTTCGGATCGTCCAGATGAGGAATTTTACCGCGGCCATAGTCTTTATCCGCCGGAGCGATTTCCCACCAATTATGCCCAAGTTGAAAAATAAGATTATGAATAGTAAAGATAGTTTTCGCTTGCTTCAAGGTCTTAGAGTAACGGAAATCTGTTTTTAAATAATAGGGGATTAACCCGGTTTGCCAGTCATGGCAATGAATAATATCGGCGGAAAATTTTAAAAGAGACAATAATTTTAAAGCAGCGACATTAAAGACTAAAAAGCGGGCGTTTTCCCGCGTTGAGCCGTAAAGCCGGCTATGCTTAGAAAAAAATTGTTTACATTCGATAAAATAAACCGGCAGGCCGGGCAGCAGATAACCTCGCCAATAATTGACCGGAATCTTTTCCGTCGAATTCAGACGCAAACTAATATTAGAAAAGAGTAGTTCTAATTTATTTTCCGCCTTATCGATGAGACGCCCGTAAAGCGGCGTGATGATGATCACTTCATGGCCCAAACGACTTAAAGCCTTGGGCAGGCTACGAGACACATCACCCAAACCGCCCGTCTTAGAAAACGGGGCGACTTCGGAAGCAATATGAACAATTTTTAATTTTTTGGACATACTCGAGAGTTTAAAGCGCAAATCGCTATGGCTAAAGCATCGGCGGCATCGTCCGGTTGCGGAATTTCCTTAAGGCGCAAAATCAACTTGACCATTTTTTGCACCTGCTGTTTAGAGGCCTTACCATAGGAAGCTACCGCCTGCTTCACCTGCGAAGGCGTAAAATCGGTCACTACTAACTTATTTTGACTCAGAGTCAAAAGCGCTACGCCACGCGCTTGTCCGACAATCAAAGCTGTTCGGACATTCTTATTAAAAAATAAAGACTCGACCGCGGCCGACTCCGGATGATATTTTTTGATTATTTTATCTAGCTCCAGATGTAAGATATTCAGACGAGTAACCAGGTCTTCTCCAGCTTTAGTTTTAATCGAGCCATAAACCAAACAACTTAAATTACCTCTCTCCTCCTTAATCACGCCGTACCCCGTATCGGCGATGCCCGGATCAATTCCTAAAATTATTTTAGCCATATAGCCGTTACTACTTTAAGTTAGAATAGTAATCGCTAACGTCTTCGTTGCCCTCTAGCTCCTCGAAAAATTTATCCATCTTTTCCTGTTCGTCGGCGGCTAACTCGGTTTTTTCTTTGGCGACATATTCTATCTCAGCCGCTTCTAACTTTAGGCCTTTCTTCTCCAGGAAGTCACGAACCGCTTGTAAGTCCTTGATTTCCGTATAGACCGTAATTCCTTCCGCCTCTTTTTGAAAATCCAAGATACCTTGATCGATAAGCTCCAATTCTAAATCTTCATTGCTCATTTTTTTCGCCTTAATCTGATCACTAGAAATCCTCATCACCCCTAGTTGAGAAAAATTCCATAAAACAGCGCCAAACGAGCCGCCGTTTTTCGTAAACAAATGACGCACGGTTGAGCCTGATCGATTCTTATTATCGGTCAAACATTTAACAACGATCTGGATACCGGGCGGCAAAATCCCTTCGTAAAATAGTTCTTCTATCTGGTCGCCGCCCAGCTCGCCCGTGCCCTTTTTAATCGCCCGTTCAATATTATCCTTAGGCATACTAGCATCGCGCGCGCGATCAACGGCCGCTCGCAAAGTCGGATTAGCATTGGGGTCGCCGCCTTTTTTGGCCGCGATCGTGATAACGTTGGCTAATTTAGTAAAAATAGCGCCGCGTTTAGCGTCGACTAGCTCTTTCTGACGATGGGTAGTCGCCCATTTAGAGTGTCCGGACATAAATAATAAAATTAAAAAATTGCAAATCCACTACCAAGACTTTAGCGCAAATTGAAATAAAAATCAAGATGAATTATAATGAAAATATAAGTAAAATAAAGCAAAATATGAAAAATAATAATTTGCCTAATCTTAATGCGAGCGTCTTAACGGGTCTAGACTTCTTTCTAGAAAATAAAATTATTGCGCCAAACTTTAAAAAACAAGAAGCCAGTTTTGTAGTAGGGAGCGTGAATGCTTATAATACCGGGCGAATGATCTTTAGCGACCGACCCGTATTCCTGGCGGATGAAGGCAACTTTCTGGCGCAGCTAAAAATATACCAATCGCTCATCAAAACCGGGACCATAAAAGAAGCAATCATTATATCAGCTTCCGGAGAAAAAGATTCTATCTGGGAAATTAAAGCGGCCAAAAAAGCTGGCCTTAAAACGACTCTTTTGACTTGTAACGCCACCTCTTCGGGCGCCAAACTAGCTGATAAATTTTTTGCCTTTCCTAAATCCCCTGAACCATACTCTTACAATTTTTCCACCTATTTGGGGATGATTATTGGCCTCACCAGGGAAGATCCACAAAAAATTAAAAATTTTCTCAAAAAAATTAGAGTTCCTAAAAATTTTAAAAAATACGACTATTTTACTTTTATCCTGCCGGATATTTTTCGACCGATAGTCGACATGATTAATGTCAAAGACGATGAGCTTTTTGGACCATACTCTAGTCTGCGCGCCTACTCGGAAGGCAATGCCCGCCATGCTAAATTTATCTGCCCGTCAGATAAAGAATTAGTTATCAGTTTCGGACCAAACAAATTTTTTGGAGGAGAAAAAAATCGCTGGAACATTAAATTGCCGAAAGATTTTAATTACGGCTTAGCCTTATCACTTAGTTATTATCTAGTCGGTTTTATCCAGGCGAGCCGCCCCGCTTATTTCAAAAAGGGATTACCGGATTACTGTAAAAAAACTGGACCGCGACCTTACGGTCAGAAAACACCCTTTCCCGTCATAGTTAAATAATCAGACAGTTAAAAAGCCTCGGTCAGAAACGCGAGGCTTTTTTGTTTGGGAAGATAACGATTACGAATTTTGAGCCGGTTGCGTCGGCTTTGGTTTATTAAGATCAAACCACCATTCAAACCCCTTGGCGATAAAGGGGGCGGAATAATAGATAATGATCGCCAACAAGCAACTGGCATAGCCGAGCAAAGATATAATATTCAATGCCTGAAAAAATACGCTAACCATATAGCTATCATACATAGGCAGATTAGCGGCATCATCGATAACAATGTCAGCGAATTCAAGAAGTAAGAAAAAAATGCCACTCAACACTGCGCCCATTAAAACAAACAGAATAGCATCTTCCCTCTTAAAATATCTGTGCATTGTTGCATCAGCAACCTTTTTTCTAGGTTCGCTTTTTATCAAAGCAACTGTTATCACCAAGCACTGAGCAAAAATCATGTATGCCCCCTCATCAATGCTAAGACCCAAGCTGATAAGTGCCCTCTGCACGGCATACCCCATAATGAGCGCTACCAGCGGAACCATAATCATGGCAGTTTTTCTGCCGCTTTTGATAAAATAAAAAGCGGTGAGGTAAACCAACCCGACGGATAAGATAGATAGGGCATAATGACGTAAGCCACTGAACCCTACCGAAAGAAGAGTGATGATTATAAATGGGAGACAAGCAATCGCCCATCTGACAAACATAGACCAAAACGATTTAGTCGTGTTCATTTTAGTACCTTTCAGTTTATTGTTTTTTTGTGATTTAATGGATTACTTATCCATATAAATCTGGTCGACAATTATCTTGACCAAATTTATATGGATAAATTCTCGTAATCATCAGTTTTCAAAGATCAAATTTATTGTCGATACTTTATCATACATTTAATTAATTGTCAACAGTAATTAGCTAAACAAAAAAGATGATCTAAATTAATCATCTTTTTTATTTAATATCAGCTTAATTTAAACAATAAATGCTTACTTAGCTTTCCCCTGATTCTTAACTTTTTCCAGCGCCGCTTTCACTTTTTTAGGATCAGCCAAATAATAATGCCGAATCGGCTTGAATTTTTTATCCAATTCATAAACTAAAGGAATGCCGGTCGGGATATTTAACTCGACTATTTCTTGAGGGGAAACCTTATCTAAATATTTCACTATCGCCCGCAGGCTATTGCCGCTGGCGGTAATTAAAATATTTTTTCCGCGCTTAATTTCAGGAGCTATTTCTTTCTGCCATAGGGGCGTCACGCGCGCCACGACGTCTTTCAAACTTTCGGTGGCTGGAACTACAATCTCCTTATACTTCAGACTTTTTTTCTGATTATATTTATTGCTACTGTCTATTTTTGGTGGGCGAATATCATAGCTACGTCGCCAGATCAAAACCTGCTCTTCCCCAAATTTCTTAGCCATTTCTATCTTGTTTAAACCCTGCAAATTACCGTAATGCCTTTCATTCAAGCGCCAATCAATCCGCACAGGAATCTTTTCTTGTTTTAATTCTCGCAAAGAAATTTTTAAAGTACGCGCCGCTCGTTTTAAGAGAGAGGTATAGGCTAAATTAAAAACAAAACCATTTTTTCTTAACTCCCGGCCGGCTTCTTTAGCTTCTTTTTCTCCCCTGCTCGTTAAATCAACATCTGTCCAACCAGTAAATAACCCCTTTTTATTCCAAGTGCTCTCGCCGTGGCGCAATAAAACTATTTTATACATAAAAATCCAAGCATTATTTTATTTTTTATATTATATCATAAATTGACGATAAAAGTTTAAAAATGATAGTATACAGATAGCTTAGTCAAAAAATATATTAGTTTGCCAATCAAGCAACAATTGAAAAAAGTCAGGATTGATGCCAGTTTGGCTAGTATCAAAGCTCTGCGTTGGCTGGGACGGCTACTGGTTCAATTATTCCGGATTAACGCCGGTTTTTTTCGTTTACTCTTCGGCGGATTTTTTTATAAAATATTAGTTAAAATATACTACGGCATTTTCCGTCTAAAAAATAATGAATTAGCCGATAAAGCGACCCGGGAACTAGCTAATAATAGTTTGGTCTATCTTTTTATTGCTATATTAACCGTCGGATTTACGGTCGCTAATCTCGCTAATGCCGACAAGACCGGCCAGATGCAAATGACGATCTCTAAAACTATCATGGCCAAATTAGTGCCTTCGGAATTTGGTGTTATGCCTAGTGAAGAATTGATTGAAGAAACGGCAGTGCCAAAAAGCATCTTAACGGCCGGTAAAGAAAAATATTTAGATACTTCCTGCACTCTCGACAAACAAAGCGGCCTGATCGCGGAAGAAAATGTTGACCAAGACGATTTCTTAACTTTTAATGAAGGTAATGACCTTATCTTTAAGCCGCTCATTACCGGCACAACATCGGAAAATACCGATATTACGCCGACGCAACGTACTAAAATTATCTATTATAGTGTCCAAAACGGCGATACGGCTAGCTCTATCGCTCGTCAATTCGGGTTAACGGTCAATACTATCCTCTGGGCTAATAATCTGACGACTTATGGCCTTATCCGCCCCGGCGACAACCTGACTATCCTGCCGTATAGTGGCATATTGTATACAGTGAAAAGCGGCGATACGGCCTCTAAAATTGCCAGTAAATACGGAATCGATGTTGATAAAATTCTCAGTTGTAATGACCTGGCCGCCGGACTAAAGATCGGGCAAAAAATAGTTGTGCCGGGAGCCAAAAAAATTACCGAGACTAGCCTCGCTCGCTCTAACTCCAGTAATTACACTGGCTTATCAGCTATTAGAGACTTGATTAAAACCCCGCCAGCCAAAGTATCGGGCAGTAAAATGGTCTGGCCCACCGGCGGACATAGAATCACTCAATATTTCTCTTGGCGTCATAACGGCATAGATATCGGCAATAAAATCGGCACGCCAATTTATGCGGCGGATGACGGTGTGGTAGAAATCGCGCGCACTGGTTATAACGGCGGCTACGGCAATACGATCGTTATTAACCACGGTGGCGGACGTAAGACCCGCTATGGACACGCCTCCAAACTTTTTGTTAAAGTAGGAGACGAGGTGGAGAAAGGTGAAAATATCGCGACCATGGGTTCGACGGGACGCTCGACTGGCTCACACCTCCATTTCGAAATCTTAATTAATGGGATTAGATATAATCCCCTTAACTACGTCAGATAAATATATGTTAAGCATTATCGGCGGGATATTCTTGACCGCCCTGGGGTCATTCTTGATTATAAAAAGCGAATGGTTTCTTAATAATTTCGGACGAATTGCCTGGTTTGAAGAAAAATTAGGTTCCGAGGGCGGCTCTCGTTTCGGCTATAAATTAGTTGGCGTTGTCTGCTTATTGCTCGGTATTATCATGATGACCGGTAGCGGTAATAATTTTATGGGCTGGCTCTTAAGTCCGCTCATGCAATACGGCCGGCCGTTATAATAACAGCCCTTAATTAAGGGCCCTTAGCTCAGCTGGTTAGAGCGCCTGCTTTGCAAGCAGGAGGTCAAGGGTTCGAATCCCTTAGGGTCCACTAACAAACAATCACCCAAATTTATTTGGGTGATTTTTGTTTTAGTTGACTTGCCTAAGGGATTCGAAAGCCGGAGCGATGTGCGGAGCGGAGCGAAGCGAGCCGGAGCGATGTTTAGTGAATTTGCATACAAGCGATCTCTTCTGCCTCAAGATGCCCTTCTGCTTCAATTTTCTGAGTATTAATATTTATTAAATAGTAATAGCGGCAACAGGTTCCGCAATTATTATATACTTTTGCATAATCAATATCTTCCCATCCCCAGGAAGAGATATGATCATTGCCCCGATAAACTTCAACAGGTGTTGAACCATACCCCGGGTTTATTATTAAAGACGTGTAATTTTTATAATATTCCTCTCTTTGTTTATCGTTATTTTCATCGAAATCTTCATCGGCCTTATGTAAATCCTGAAAGTATCCAAAACGAAAACTATCAGACGCAAAAATCTTTAAATTGCTTTTATGGTAACCATTATTGGTTAATTGTTTAAGAACCGAAAATCGTCCGTCCTGATCAAAAAATATTCTTTCCACTTCCGATGTTTTGGGATTTATATAGACGTGATGATAATACCCGTACAACCCGTCGACAGGTTCTTTAAGCGACTCATTAATATTTTTTTCTGATTTTTCTTCTTTTGTCTCACAAATTTGTCCTGTTTCTCGATATCCAAACTGCCACAAAATTGCTAAATATACACCAAGACCAACTAAAATAATAAGTAGAGCAAATATTAAATATTTTATTCTAATAAAACCGCCGTTACTTCCTTTTTTTAAATTATAAAATAAAGTATTGTCTATTTTCATTATAAATTTAGCGTTCTTGCTTTTAGTCCAACTTGGATAATCAATATAATCAGAAAAATAATGGTTTGCACCGCCCGTCGGGTCTTTTATTTTTCCTGATATAACCAGCCCGGCAATTTTGTAGCACTTTTTCCAGGCTGCCAATTGTTGCGGATTAATCTCATAAAAAGGGTTCTTCACATATTTCCAATTTGGATCATCCGTCTTAAACGCGCTGAACTGATTTTTTTGCAAAATGACAGCATAATAATTATCAGACCATCTATCATCTTCGACACGATTTCTTATCGACCAAGCGATTGCAATTTTTCCTTCATCCGAAAGACTCCTTCCCTCACCAAAAATTGCTCTCGCTAAAATCATTTGTTCCGTATCATCTCTAAAGTTTTCGGCCCAAAATGGATTATCAACGGTCGGGATGCGAACCGAATTTATTAGCTCTTGTTTCAGCCCTATTTCTATCTTATGAATTCTCGGGCTATCATCGGAATACAAATCAATATTAAATTGTTTAATTTTCAAATTAATGCCTTTAGTAAAAGTCTTATCATCTCCTTTTAATATTTTTCCGCACCAATACCAATCGCGATGGGATTTGGCATTCTCATTTTTCTGAATTTGGCCATTGATGATAATCTTGATATCGTCGTCATCACGACTATTCTTGTTAGCTCTGGCGGAAATAGATAATTTAGTAATAAACAAATCGAGAATAATATAACTCAGCCAGGGCCGACCGTTACTTTTCTTGGCCGGATTATTATCCATCGGGATATAAGTTATATTATCTTTTTCTTCGACTTTAGAAATAGACAGACTCTTTAAATATGGGCTTTGATCGGGTTTTAAAGTTATAATATGTTTCCCTTGTTTTAGGTTAACAGCTATTAGAACCGTCTTTTCTAGACTTTTTAGCTCATTTCCATTCCAGGCGGAGCAGGCATCTTTCTTAGCATTATTTGAAGTGGTTATTTCCTTATTGTCCAGATATAAAAATATATCGTCGTCTTTAAAGAAGGCGCGACGAAATTTTAAATTCTGCCACCAACTCTTAGCACTGGCAATTATTTCAATCAGATATAATCCGTCTTCTAAAAGCGTAAAATCACAAGAATATTTCCCAGTTATTTCCTTGAAAATTTTTTCTTTTTTGAAGAGTATCATAAATTTTATTTATTCAATATTAAATTTTATATTATTAGCTTCTTCTATCATTTCAATGCTCGCCTTAACGGAAGCATTAGAGCTTTTCTTTAAAATTAAACGATTGCCAAACTTTCTATATAACACTGTAAGAAATTCATCTCCCCAAGATGGTGAAAAAACATCTATCTCCTCAAAATTGACATATATTTTTTCAAACTCAGAAATGTTGTTTAAATTTGGCAAATACGCCGCTAGAGCTTCTTTCCCAAGCTGACGAGATGTTAATATTGCACCAAATTTTTTAATGTCAATAATCATATAATTAAAATTTAATGATGGCCAAACAGCCCTGGATAAATTTTTTAGATTTTTTTATTTTTAATATTAAATTATTTTGATTTAAATTCAGTTCTGCTTCGCCGCTTTGAAAAAATAAACTAGCCGGGTTTTTTTCTATTACTGCTCTGACATATTTTAATCCATTACCACGGCTTTCCGGCGCGCGGCCAGAAAGAACTTCAGTAAAAGCGACTTTCAACGCTTCCGCATCATTTTGCAACTCTGGCTTAACTCTTTTTAATGTTTTACATACTCCTTGTCCGCGATCGGCCAAAACAATTATTTTCTTTTTAATGTTATAAGCAAAAAATATTCCGTTGATATCAGGCCAATTACCGAGATTATGCCCAAATGAATTATCACCAATTTCGCCAACCACAGAAATAAGCAGAGAAAAAAAGGACTCTATTTCCTTGTTTATGCTTAAAGCATTTCTTAACTTATAAAGTCTACCCTGAAAAACAGAGCTATCAGAACAATAAAAAATATTATTTGGTTTTTCGCCAACGTTATTTCTAGCCCATTTTATAGCCAAACTAACACAAGAAGCCGTTAAAAAATCCTCTAACTGGGCTAAATTATAATAACGATGGTCGCCCTGATTGGCTCTCAATGATTTTAATTTTCCTTTTTCTTCCCAGCGCCTAAGAGTATCAATAGAGACCCCTAAATAAGTAGCAGCTTCACTTATTTTTAATTTATTGTTAATCATATGATCACATTATACATTATCTTAAAAAACTATGCAATATATTATATTATAAACTAGGCAACAATTTAATATAATTTATTTAATATTAGCTAATTAATCATTTAAAAACTAATCAAAAACTTATAAAAATTAATAACTAATATAGGCAACTCCGCCTGCGCGGAGTTGTTTTAGCGAAAGGTTTATAGCTAAATAATTAGGGTTGGCTTAGCCTCCCCTCTCCCTTCGGATCATAGCCATTAACGACCTCAACACCGTCTAAGTAACCATCACCGTCGGTATCAGGATTACGAGAATTGAGGCCTAAAGTTCTTTCTCTCAGATCGGATAACCCATCCTTATCAAAATCAGTGCTCTGATTAAAATCGATTTCCCGCACGGAGCTGGTAGCGGCAGCACTAGTTGATGTGCCGACCTGCCGGGATATTTCGTTATTGATTAAGATTCGGTCGCTGCGCAAAATAACGTCGGAAAAAGCCGCCACATAATCATTATATTTTATTCCGGCATATTTCTGACTGAAGACCAGGGGAGTAAAAGTATTTAATAATTTTTCATTCTTGATAATAATGTTTTCATCAATATAATCGTTGTCACCCAAACATTTACTGATGGCGCTATTAGGATGGTCCGGTGAAAATAGACTAGTACCAATAAAATACGGCGGCATCTGATCGCTGGCGCCGGCAATTAGGTCTAAAAGGGTCGGAGCGATATCCGCTTGGCTCGCGATCTCTTGCGCTTGGCCACGATAAGCGCCGGGCACATACATAACAAAAGGAATCTCATTATAATTATTAAAATCCGCGACGGCATCACCGGAAGAAAAAGAATAATAACGATGATCGCCGTAGATGATAACGATAGTCTTGTCTAATAAATTATTAGCGGCCAATTGGTCAAATAGGTCCTTAATATCATTATCAACGGACGTTAAAAATCCGAAATAATTTCTAATACTCGTTTCGTCAGCGGCGGCGGATAGACTATTAGCACTTAGAGGATCGGGGTAAGGATAAATATCTAGGTTATTTTCATAATGATTTAAATCAATAAACTCTTGATTATGCGGACCGTGACTGGTGAAGCCGATAATATAATTAAAGGTCGGCCCGGGCGCTTCTTTTATTTTTCCAATCACATCGTCTAAGACTGTACGATCACTCGCGCGCAATTTATAATCCGGCGTAAAATAAAGACGGTTGTAGCCCCACTTCGGATTTAAAATATCCCGATGCCAGAAACTAGCGTTATTAGCGTGATAGACGGCGGTCGTGTAATTTAATTTATCTTTTAAAATTTCCGGCAAACAATAATAATTATTGTAAGAAAACAAATCACTGACCGGCCCGGTCGACTCGGGATAAAAACTGCAATTAACGGCCAGCTCCGCATTAATGGTTGTGCAGCTATTGGAAAAAAAATGCCCGACACTAATGTTTTCTTTAATCAGTTTAGCTAAAAACGGCATAGGCGACGGTTCTTGTTTTAGGGGCCAGGCGCCAACCGACTCCATTTGGTAAATGATGATATGCGGCTGATCGAGCTTAGCGTCTAATTTAACCGGCGTACGCTCGGCCCTAATCGGCAACGTCGCGAGCTTCTGCAAACTAGCTTTGAGACTGTCGATATCGTTTAAAGACAATGGCGCCTGATTCGAGGCAAAAGCCTGAGGAATCTGGGATAAGGTCGTATATAACCTGTCCAAAGAAAACCCATATATCCCTAAGTCGGAATAAT
>Ga0209016_1001752_pt1 | contig 16318 bp, 13 predicted proteins | sample EPASupsiteSAE305_FD_187265 | JGI IMG/M metagenome (GOLD analysis project Ga0209016, IMG submission 187265) | Bioremediated contaminated groundwater microbial communities from EPA Superfund site, New Mexico - SAE3-05 (SPAdes) (version 2) | ecosystem: Environmental > Aquatic > Deep subsurface >...
AAACCGACTATAGGAATACCCCAGGAAACTGTAAGCTCATTCGAGGAAAAATCAAAACCAGGCGAGCTATTTGCAAAGAGCAACCGGATGTTTTAAAAAAGCCGGCGGGATATTATTAAATCCTTGTACAGAAGAATGATTTCTTTTGTACAAAACAATGCAATCTTCTGTACAAAAGAATTAATTATTTTGTACAGGAGAATATAAAAACATAACCGGAGTTTCAGCAACATCCCGCGGCTAATTATTTTTTCCTCACCGGAAGTGCCGCTTAATCACAGCAATTAATTAGATGAAAATTTAACTTCTTCATCTAAAATGATTACTTTTGCGTTTCAAAAGCAGAAAATAAAATTAAAAAAATAGATTATAATGGCAAAGGAACTAAAAGGACTTACCAAACGCAGCGAGAATTATTCGCAATGGTACAATGAATTGGTAGTAAAAGCTGATTTGGCAGAAGCATCTGCAGTACGTGGATGTATGGTTATTAAGCCTTATGGATACGCTATCTGGGAAAAGATTCAACGTCAGCTGGATGACATGTTTAAGGAAACAGGACACGTTAATGCTTATTTTCCTTTGCTGATTCCTAAATCATTTTTAAGCCGCGAAGCAGAGCACGTTGAAGGTTTTGCTAAGGAATGTGCTGTGGTAACTCACTACCGTTTAAAAAATGCAGAAGATGGTTCGGGTGTAGTTGTTGACCCGGCAGCTAAACTTGAAGAAGAATTGATTATTCGTCCTACTTCAGAAACCATTATCTGGAACACATATAAAAACTGGATTCAGTCATACCGCGACCTTCCAATCTTGTGTAACCAATGGGCAAACGTTTTCCGTTGGGAAATGCGTACCCGTTTATTCCTTCGTACTGCAGAGTTCTTGTGGCAGGAAGGACACACAGCTCACGCTACTCGCGAAGAAGCTGAAGAAGAAGCACTAAAGATGTTGAACGTATATGGTGATTTTGCAGAAAACTTCATGGCTGTTCCTGTAGTTAAGGGGGTTAAATCTGCAAACGAACGTTTTGCCGGTGCGCTTGATACATATACTATTGAAGCAATGATGCAGGATGGAAAGGCTCTTCAATCGGGTACTTCTCACTTCCTTGGTCAGAACTTTGCTAAAGCATTCGATGTTCAGTTCGTAAACAAGAACAACGAAATGGAATATGTATGGGCTACTTCATGGGGCGTTTCTACTCGTTTAATGGGTGCTCTTATTATGACTCACTCTGATGACAATGGTTTGGTACTTCCTCCTAAATTGGCTCCATTCCAGGTAGTTATCGTTCCAATTTATAAGAACGAAGAACAACTAAACGCCATCAATGAAAAAGTTGCCGGCATCACTGCTAAACTGAAAGCATTAGGAATCTCATTCAAATATGATAATTCAGACAACAAGCGTCCTGGATTTAAATTCGCTGATTACGAATTAAGAGGTGTTCCTGTTCGTTTGGTAATGGGCGCACGCGATTTAGAGAATAACACAGTAGAGGTTATGCGTCGAGATACTCTGGAAAAGGAGACTGTAACATGCGATAACATTGAAACTTATGTTAAAGATCTGTTAGACGCTATTCAGGCTAATATCTTTAAGAAAGCATACGATTATCGTGAAGCTCATACAATCACTGTTGATTCTTACGAAGAATTCAAGGAAAAGATCGAAGAAGGCGGATTTATTCTTGCTCACTGGGACGGAACGACTGAAACAGAAGAGAAGATTAAAGAAGAAACTAAGGCAACTATCCGCTGTATTCCATTAAACGGCGATAAAACTCCAGGAAAGTGTATGGTTACAGGTAAGCCATCTGCTTGCAGAGTTGTATTTGCGCGTTCTTACTAATAAAAAAATGAAGAAGGTCCGCTTTGCAGTTATCGGGATGGGGCACATCGGCAAACGACATGCCGAAATGATCCGCCGGAATGAACAAGCGGAATTAGCAGCAATATGCGATATTATTTCTCCGAAAGAGCTGGGTATTTCAGCTCTTTCGGAGATTTTTTATAATTCTCTGAGCGAACTACTCGCAAATGAGAAGGATATTGATGTAGTAAACATCTGCGTTCCCAACGGACTTCATGCTGAGTTAGCCTTAAAAGCGCTTGATTCAGGCAAACATGTTGTTATTGAAAAACCAATGGCGCTCTCAAGACTGGATGCAGAACAGATATTAGCAAAGAGCAAGAAGAGAGGGTGTGATGTGTTTTGTGTAATGCAAAACCGCTACTCACCACCTTCTGTTTGGCTGAAAGAAGTTGTTGAGAGTGGGATATTAGGAAAGTTGTATTCCGTTCAGCTAAACTGCCTCTGGAACCGTGATGAGCGATATTATAAATCGGGAAACTGGCACGGAACCACCGAAATGGATGGTGGAACTTTATTTACTCAATTCTCTCATTTTGTGGATATTATGTATTGGTTATTTGGTGACATAGCCAACATAAAAGGCTCATTCTACGACTTTAACCACCAATCGCTGACAGACTTTGAAGACAGCGGGAGCGTTCTTTTTGATTTCCTAAAAGGAGGGTCGGGGAGCCTGAATTATTCTACTGCTGTATGGGACAGGAATCTGGAAAGCAGTATGACTATCATTGCCGAAAATGGTTCTATAAAGGTTGCTGGACAGTATATGAATGAGGTTAAATACTGCCACATCAAAGATTATACGATGCCCGCTCTGGCTCCATCTAATCCTCCAAATGATTATGGCCCTTATAAAGGCTCGGCACAAAACCACCATTACGTAATACAAAACGTAATAGACAAGCTCAATGGTAATGCATCAATTACCACAAATGCCATGGATGGCTTAAAAGTAGTAGATATTATCGAAAGAATATATAAAGAAAGGGATGCCCGATAGAGCATCCCTTTTCATTTGGTTGTCCAAAAGGACTGTATTAATGGTTTTATTTCTTAAAATTGGAAGAAATTCTTAGCGTTGTTATAGCTGATATCTTCAATCATCTGACCGATGAATTTCATTTCAGAAGCAGGAAGTTCGCCATTTTCTACATCACGACCTACAAGATTACACAATGTACGACGGAAGTATTCGTGACGAGGATATGACATAAAGCTACGAGAGTCTGTCAACATACCAACGAAACGGCTCAATAAACCAAGAACAGAAAGAGCATTCATTTGTTTTTCCATACCATCTTTCTGATCAAGGAACCACCATCCAGAACCAAACTGAATCTTACCTGCAATCTTACCATCCTGGAAGTTACCAAGCATAGTTGCAATTACTTCGTTTGCACATGGATTCAAGTTATAAAGGATTGTTTTAGTAAGCTTGTCATTGTAATCAAGACGATTCAGGAACTTAGACATTGCTTTAGCAGTGTTGAATTCGCCGATAGAATCGAAACCTGTATCAGGACCTAGTTTCTCGAACATACGAGTGTTATTGTTACGGATAGCTCCGTAGTGGAATTGTTGAGTCCATCCTTTTTCGTGATCCATTTCAGCAAATACAACAAGCATTGCAGATTTGAATTTCAGGATTTCTTCTTTTGTAAGTTCAGCACCACCGTATACTTTATTGAAGATAGCTTTGATCTCTGCATCAGTATAATCTTCAGCGTAAAACTCTTCAATACCATGATCAGACAGTTTACAGCCAAGGCTTGCGAAGAAGTCATGACGAACTTTCAATGCAGCAACAACATCGTCGAAAGTATTGATAGTAACACCACTAACTTCAGCTAATTTTTCAATATAAGCGCGGAAATCAGCAGGAACTTCTACAGCCATAGCTTTATCAGGACGCCATGTAGGCAACATCTTAGTTGCAAAGCCACTATTTCTTGTAGCAATGTGATACTCCAAAGAATCAATTGGATCATCAGTAGTACAAACAGCTTCTACGTTATAACGAGTCATCATTCCACGTGCTGAATATTCAGGCATAGCTAATTTCTCATTACATTCGTCGAATATTTCGCGTGCAGTATCTTTATTAAGAATCTTATTGATGCCAAACGCAGTCTTAAGTTCCAGATGAGTCCAGTGGTAAAGAGGATTTCTCATTGTATAAGGAACTGTTTCAGCCCATTTTTCAAACTTTTCCCAGTCAGAAGTATCAGCACCGGTACAAAAACGTTCGTCTACACCATTTGTACGCATTGCACGCCATTTGTAGTGGTCTCCACCTAACCATATTTCAGTTAATGAACGAAACTTGTGGTCGTCAGCAACCATTTTAGGAACTAAATGACAGTGGTAGTCAATAATAGGCATTTTAGCCGCATGTTCGTGATACAATTCTTGTGCAGTTTTAGTTTGCAACAAGAAATTTTCATCCATAAAATTCTTCATTTTAATATAACGTTTTAAGTATTTAAAATTGTTACTACTATATTAAAGATAGATATAACGCTAATTATTAGCCTTATATCGTTATTTTCTATTTTAGATTTATTAACCGTTATCGCACACGAAAGTAGAAATTTAATTTGGAATAACAAAATTATTCGTATATTTGCGCATATTATTTATGATATTTAAACTGTTATCGAACACGAATGAGATTTTGTAACCAAACAACAACAAAATTCAAAAATAGTGGGTACAGTTTCCTTGATAATAAGTCATTGAAATCATAGTATTAAGAACTTTATAAAATAAAAGAAATGAAACCATTAAACAGACAAAATGTTCAGGCAAACAAATATCCTGAACGTATTATTCAGTTTGGAGAAGGAAACTTTTTACGTGCATTTGTAGACTGGATCGTTTATAACATGAATCAGAAAGCTGATTTCAATAGCAGCGTTGTTGTTGTTCAACCTATTGAAAAAGGTATGATTGATATGCTAAATGAACAAGATTGCCTTTATCACCTTAATCTTCAGGGATTAGACAAAGGTAAAGAGGTGAACAGCATTGAAATGATCGACGTAATTAGCCGCGCTTTGAATCCATATACTCAGAATGACGAATTCATGAAGCTTGCTGAAAATCCTGAAATGCGTTTCGTTATTTCTAACACAACTGAAGCTGGTATCGCATTCGATCCTTCATGCAAATTAACTGATGCTCCTGCATCTTCTTATCCAGGAAAATTAACTCAGTTATTATATCACCGTTTCAAAACATTCAACGGAGCAGCAGACAAAGGTTTGATTATCTTCCCATGCGAATTGATCTTCTTGAATGGTAAAGAATTAAAGAAATGCATTGAACAATATATTCAACTTTGGAACCTTGGTGAAGAATTCAAAACTTGGTTCGAAACTGCTTGCGGTGTTTACTGTACATTGGTAGACCGTATTGTTCCTGGATATCCTCGTGCTACTATCAACGAAATTCTTGATAAAATCCAGATCGAAGATAAAATGGTTGTTCAAGCAGAAATTTTCCACTTGTGGGTAATTGAAGCTCCAGAATCAATCGCTAAAGAATTCCCTGCTGACAAAGCTGGTTTGAATGTATTATTCGTTCCTTCTGAAGCTCCTTATCACGAAAGAAAAGTTACTTTATTGAATGGCCCTCACACTGTACTTTCTCCAGTAGGTTATCTTTCTGGTTTGAATACAGTAAGAGAATGCTGCGAAGATGCTGTTATCGGTAAATTCGTTCACAAAGTAATGTTCGAAGAATTACTTGAAACATTGAACTTACCAAAAGCTGAACTTGAAAAATTCGGTAAAGACGTTATGGAACGCTTCTGCAACCCATTCGTTAAACACTTCGTAACTTCAATCATGCTTAACTCATTCCCTAAATTCAAAACTCGCGACCTTCCAGGTTTGAAGACTTACTTAGAGCGTAAGGGTGAACTTCCTGCAGGTATTGTTCTTGGTTTAGCCGGAATCATTACTTACTACAAAGGTGGTAAACGTGGTGAAGACACTATCGTTCCTAACGATGACCAGGCTATCATCGATCTTCTTGCTAATCTTTGGGCAACTAGTTGCACTAAGACAGTTGCAGAAGGTGTTTTAGCTTCTGAAATGATCTGGGGTGAAGATTTGAACAAAGTCTCAGGATTAACTGAAAAAGTAATCGCTTACTTGAATTCTATTCAGGAAAAAGGTATGCTTGAAACAGTTAAAGCTATTATCTAAAACGGTTAATAATAAATAAGTAGGAGTGGCTTACACTGTTTTTTTAAGCAGTTGTAAGTCGCTTTTCTATTTTTAAATCTTATTCTATAAGATATTCAAAGAAATAATTGTTATCAGTATAAGATTGAATGTCTCTTTTAAAGCATTAATTCATCTTCTCCTTATACATTTATAATTATCAGTAAATAAAATATTTGAACTTACAACTATTACTATTTGGCTAATATATTATTTCCAATTCTACAATTCATTACTATATAACATTGTAAATCAATGCTATACATTTAGAATAAGGAAATAACAAAATTAGTCCCGGAAAATGTAAATCATTCAAGAAGTTTTTGAGGGGGTAGCAGGGGATATCGCTCTGAAATCCTTTGGTATAGGGGGTGACAAATTTTAAACCAAGACATATAAAAGATCTTTTCTACAAAGTTTGTCACACACCGTAAAATTAGTAAACATTCTTCGTCACATTTGTTGGAAACAAACAATCTCAATTGCTTATCCAATCAAAATTCTACATACTTTTGATAAACCATTTATTGACTCTGATAAAAAGCCTGAATAACGCCATATATAAAGATTCAATATAATATCTTCCATCAAAAAAGTGACGAAGTACCTTAATACACATCATTCAGTGCAAGATGTTTGCTCAACTTTATCAAGAAAATGTACTTTATGCTACACAAGTCCGAATTAAGCTGTATAATTTGGTAGACACCTCATTAAGAAAATAGACTTTATGTCTTTAAGGTGAAAATAACTTTCCTACAATTCTGCATCTCTATCAAAATAAGCTCGCAATTTTCTTCAACAGCCACCCTTAACTGATTAACTAACGCAAAAAAGAGAATAAGAATTTATAAAAAAACAAGAAAGATGGTTGTATAATCGCAATTTTAGCATATCTTTGTAGCCAGATTTTCTCATACTTAATGAAAATAAAGGAAATAGTAAGCGCCCTTGAAAGGTTCGCGCCTCTGCCATTGCAAGACGGTTTTGATAATGCCGGCTTACAAATCGGGCTGACAGAAGCGGAAGCAACAGGGGCTTTGTTGTGTCTTGACGTTACTGAATCTGTTATAGATGAAGCTATTGCGTTGGGATACAATCTTGTTATATCACATCATCCACTCATATTTAAGGGATATAAATCTATCACAGGCAAAGATTATGTAGAGCGTTGTATCCTGAAAGCTATTAAAAATGATATAGTTGTTTATTCTGCACATACCAACCTGGATAACGCTTCCGGAGGAGTTAATTTTAAAATAGCAGAAAAAATAGCTCTGAAGAATGTGAAAATCCTTTCTTGTAAAGAGGAATCTTTACTTAAATTGGTAACTTTTGTACCAGCTGAACAAGCAGAAAAAGTACGTCGCGCTCTATTTGATGCGGGTTGTGGCAACATAGGCAACTATGATTCATGTAGTTACAATTTAGAGGGAGAGGGGACATTCCGAGCTCAGGAGGGTGCGCATCCATTTTGCGGTAAAGTAGGAGAATTACACAAAGAAAAAGAAATTCGTATAGAAACGATTCTTCCTTCTTTTAAAAAAAATGCGGTAATAAGAGCATTAATTGCTTCTCATCCTTATGAGGAACCTGCTTTTGATCTTTATTCGTTAAAAAACTCATGGTCTCAAACGGGATCTGGAGTGATAGGAGATTTAGAATTTCCGGAAACGGAACTGGATTTCCTGAAACGCATAAAAAAAACATTTGAAGTTGGATGTCTTAAGCATAACAAGCTTACAGGCAGACTTATCAGCAAAATAGCATTATGTGGAGGGGCAGGGGCTTTCCTTCTCTCAGATGCCATAAACCAGAAAGCTGATGCATTTATTACAGGAGAAATTCGTTATCACGATTATTTTGGTCACGAAAACGATATTCTAATGGCCGAAATAGGTCATTATGAAAGTGAACAGTATACAAAAGAGATTTTTTATACCTTATTAAAGGATATATTTCCAAATATTGAGATTCAAATTAGTAAAATAAATACCAATCCCATAAAATATTTATAAAAATATGGCTAAAGAAGCAAAAAATGAACCGAAAGAATTAACGGTAGAACAGAAACTAAAGGCATTGTATCAGTTACAGACAATGCTTTCAGAAATTGATAAGATCAAAACTCTAAGAGGTGAACTTCCTCTTGAAGTACAAGATCTTGAAGATGAAGTTGCCGGTTTGAATACTCGTATTGAAAAGATTAAACTTGAAATTAGCGAACTTAAATCTTCTATTGCTGCAAAGAAAATTGAGATCGAAGCAGCTAAGGCTTCTGTAGAAAAATACAAAGCTCAGCAAGAAAACGTACGCAATAACCGTGAGTTTGACTTCTTATCTAAAGAAATAGAGTTCCAGACTTTGGAAATCGAGCTTTGCGAAAAGAGAATAAAAGAATTCACTGCCGACGAAAAAGAAAAAAGCGAAGAAGTAGCAAACAGCATCGTAGTTTTGGAAGAAAGAGAGAAAGATTTGTCGGTTAAGAAAAATGAGCTGGATGAAATTATCTCAGAAACAAAACAAGAAGAAGAAAAACTTAGAGAGAAAGCTAAAGTTCTGGAAACTACAATTGAACCTCGTTTACTTCAGGCATTTAAACGTATTCGTAAGAACTCACGCAATGGTTTAGGTATTGTATATGTACAGCGTGATGCTTGTGGTGGTTGTTTTAACAAGATTCCACCTCAGAGACAAATGGATATCCGTATGCGCAAGAAAATCATTGTTTGTGAATACTGTGGTAGAGTAATGATTGACCCTGAATTAGCAGGAGTTGAAGTATAACATTCCGCAAAATAAAAAAAGGGCTGTTTCTAAATCGAAAATCTTTTAGATTGAAACCTCTTTAAAATATATTCCCCTTATATTAGCCTAATTAATAGAATAAGCTAATATAAGGGGAATTTCTATAGTTGATATATATAGCAAAACTATCTAATGATAGATTGACAGCCTTACTTTAAAGAAGATTGTAATCTGGTATATCCTCTAAAAATGTATATGTATGATTTGCATAATCCATTTTACAGCAGTAATGATTAATCCCATTACTAACAATTAAATAATCGACTTTCAACACAAAATTATAATTTGTTATCTGATTAAATACAGCTTGAGTAATTTCTATTTGCGGAGCTTTATATTCTATAATCATACGGGCCATAAGATCACGTTTATAAAGCACGGTGTCACAGCGCTTTTTTGTTCCGTTCAGATTCAATAACACCTCATTAGCCATTAATGAAACAGGGTAGCCTTTTTGATCAATAAGAAAGTGAACAAAGTGCTGACGTACCCATTCTTCGGGGGTAAGTGCAACATATCGTCGTCTAATTACATCAAAAATTACTTTTTTTCCATCTCGTATGGCTATTTTAGTCTCATACTTTGGTAGGTTTAACAATAACATTTATTAAATTTGTAAATTAAAAATATATTCTTAAGTCAGAAACACAAAATTAGCAGATAAATATGAAAACGAAGCAAGAAATTGTTGCAAATTGGCTTCCCCGTTACACAAAACGTTCGTTGGAAGACTTTGGAGAATACATTCTATTGACAAATTTCAATAAATATGTAGAGATATTTGCAGAACAATGTAACGTTCCAGTTCTTGGAAGAGATGCAAATATGACTTCTGCAACTGCAGATGGAATCACTATTATTAACTTTGGAATGGGAAGTCCAAACGCTGCCATTATTATGGATTTGCTCGGTGCCATACACCCAAAAGCATGCCTTTTCCTGGGTAAATGTGGTGGTATTGGTAAGAAAAATCAGTTAGGTGACCTAATACTTCCTATAGCTGCAATTAGAGGAGAAGGAACATCTAATGATTATTTTCCTCCTGAAGTTCCTGCTTTACCGGCATTTATGCTGCAACGTGCAGTTTCTTCAGCAATCCGTGATTACGCACGAGATTATTGGACAGGCACAGTCTATACAACCAATAGAAGAATTTGGGAACATGACGAGGAATTCAAAGAATATCTTCTTAAGACTCGCGCAATGGCTGTTGATATGGAAACTGCAACTCTTTTCACTACAGGATTTGCCAATCATATCCCGACAGGTGCACTACTGCTTGTTTCCGACCAACCAATGACTCCCGAAGGAATTAAAACTGATAAAAGCGATAATATGGTAACCCAAAACTTCGTTCACGAACATGTAGAAATAGGGATCGCATCGCTTAAAATGATTATAGATGAGAAGAAGACTGTTAAGCATCTAAAATTCGATAAATAAGGTAATTAAAACATATAAATGGCAAAAAAGGAATATACATACGAAGATATTATTAGCGATATTAAGGCAAAGCAATACAAACCCATATATTATTTAATGGGAGAAGAGCCTTATTATATTGATCTGATATCCGACTATCTTACTCAAAATATTCTTACTGATACTGAAAAAGAGTTTAATTTAACCGTAGTGTATGGTGCTGATACTGATATAGCTACTATAATAAATGCTGCAAAAAGATATCCAATGATGTCTGAATATCAAGTTGTTGTAGTTAAGGAGGCACAAAGTGTAAGAAACATTGAGGAACTTTCATACTACCTTCAAAAGCCATTAAGCTCTACAATCCTTGTTATTTGTCATAAACATGGTGTGCTTGACAGACGAAAAAAACTTGCAGCTGAAATTGATAAAGCAGGTGTCCTCTTTGAATCTAAAAAATTAAAGGACACTATGCTTCCAGGGTTTATAACTTCATATCTAAAACGCAAAGGGGTAGACATTGAGCAAAAGTCATCCGAGATGATTGCCGACTTTGTAGGATCTGATCTAAGTCGTCTTACTGGTGAAATTGAGAAGTTAATAATCACCTTACCATTAGGACAAAAGCGTATTACACCTGAACTAATTGAAAAAAATATAGGGATAAGCAAAGACTATAATAACTTCGAATTAAAGAATGCATTGATAGAAAAGGATATTTTCAAAGCTAATCAAATAATAAAATATTTTGCAGAGAATCCAAAAACAAATCCAATACAAGCTACTTTATCCCTTCTTTTCAATTTCTACTCTAATTTAATGTTAGCCTATTATGCTCCTGAAAAATCAGAACAAGGAATAGCTCAGCAATTAGGATTAAAAACTTCGTGGCAATCTAAGGATTATATAAGAGCTATGCACAAATATAACGGAGTTAAGGTAATGCAGATTATAGGAGAGATAAGAAATTATGACGCAAAATCAAAAGGAGTGGGTAATACTAATATGAATGACGGAGAGCTACTTAGAGAATTAGTGTATAAAATTCTGCATTAATCTACAGCTTATATTTTTTCTAATTATATATAGCCTTCAATATTTTGAAGGCTTTTTTTATGCCTAAAAATTAATGTTGTGTAAAACTACAAAATAACTTTTATTTTAGGCAGCAAATCAGAGTTCAACTCCCACAAAATGATAATATTTCAACTTAAAATCTAGAATTAGCAAAATTGCGAATAGCAATTATATAGTTAAATCATTGTTTTACAATAATTTATATACAATTAAAGCTTCTGAGAATCTATTATTTTAATCTTAATGACAATAGTTTGGAAATTCATCGAACATTCTTCATTTAATAGGTACAATTGTTTATTGAGCACAATCTCAATATTGAGGAAATTTATAGCAGTAGAAATGTAATTTACAAGAGTGAAATATCACAAGAAAATAGCAGGTTTACACAAATGTTTCTCGTTTACAAGTATACACATTCAAAGAAATTTATTACAAATAGCTCTTACTATACATTTGTAATATAACATTTTACGAATATAAATTATAGGTGATAAAATCGTTATAAATTGTATTTATAAGCCTAATCATAGATCTTAAATATCAATATATCAGATAAATAACTAAACTATATGAACTAAAAATAGAACAGGTAGGAAAAATATTGAAATACATTTGTATTACATATAAAAATCATTTTTAGAGCCTTAAATAAGTCATTAATAATAAGATTTTTATATCTTAAACACTAAGTTTTACTTCTGTATATATTTAATGGGATTTATAGGCTATACAATTGTATAATAACAAATGTAGCCGGTGAAATACTTTTGTAAACTTATAAAATAAACAAATGTAATTTGCTTATGTGAATTATTATGTTTACATTTGTCGAATCAATGTTTACAATTAGATATTCACATTTATAATTAATAAAGGCTCAAAGATGAAAGATAGAATTGAAGCTATAATGAAAAGAGAGCATATGACTCCTTCTTCATTTGCTGAAAGTATAGAAATTCAGCGATCTACATTAACTCACATTTTACGAGGTAGGAATAATCCGAGTTTAGATGTAGTTATGAAAATTCATCAACGATTTAAATACGTGAATTTGGATTGGCTTCTTTATGGAAATGGAAATATGATAAACCAAGAGAAAACATCTGATGATTTACAACGCTCTTTATTTGACGAGAATGAAGAAATCAAGTCCGTTCCTCAGGCTGATTTAGAATATCGCAAGGAAATGCCATTAAAAACGACCGAAATAACATACAAAGAGCCTGTAAAAGAAGAGATTAGGTATATAGAAAAGCCTCCAAGAAAAATCACTGAAATAAGAATTTTCTTTGATGATAATACATTTGAGATCTTTAAGGGTGAAAAAATGCCCTTCTAATAATTTAATGAAGACAGGTAAAGGATAATTTGGACAAAATGGCGTATCTTTGTCGCCTGAACGAGAATTATCCTATTCATGAAAAAAAAGATTTTAGATTTAACGGTCACAGCTAACATAAAGTTGCACGCTAACTATGTGTTGATCAAAATGACCTCTCAGGAAATTTTGCCAGAAATGCTTCCTGGGCAATTTGCCGAAATAAGAGTAGATGGTTCGCCTACTACTTTTCTTCGCCGCCCTATTTCAATTAACTATGTAGACAAAGTCAACAATGAAGTATGGTTTCTTGTACAGATAGTTGGTGATGGAACACGTACCTTAGCTAAAGTTTCTGCTGGAGATGTAGTAAATGTAGTTTTACCTCTAGGCAATGGCTTTACTATCCCTGAAAAACCTTCGGATAAACTTCTTCTTATAGGAGGAGGTGTTGGAACAGCACCATTGCTCTATTTAGGCGAAGTTTTATTGGCTAATAACTGCAAACCAACCTTCCTGCTAGGTGCACGTTCAGAAGGCGATTTGCTTCAGTTAGAGGACTTTAAAAAGTTTGGAGAAGTATATACCACTACAGAAGACGGAAGTGCGGGTGAAAAAGGCTATGTAACTCAACACTCTATACTTAACGACAAGCAATTCGACATGATTTATACTTGTGGCCCTAAACCAATGATGGTTTCTGTAGCTAAGTATGCCAAAGCTAATAATATAGAATGTGAAGTGTCTCTTGAGAATAAAATGGCTTGTGGTGTAGGCGCTTGCTTATGCTGCGTAGAAAATACTGTAGATGAAGGACATATCTGTGTATGCACAGAAGGACCTGTTTTAAATATAAAGAAGTTGCTATGGCAGATTTAAGTGTAAACATTGGTGAACTAAAAATAAAGAATCCGGTGATGTCAGCATCGGGTACATTTGGATACGGAGAAGAGTTTGAAGATTTTATAGATATTGCACGAATAGGTGGTATAATTGTAAAAGGTACTACTCTTCACAGACGTGAAGGGAACCCTTATCCTCGTATGGCAGAGACTCCTTCTGGCATGTTAAACGCCGTGGGACTGCAAAATAAGGGTGTTAATTACTTCGTAGAACACATTTATCCCAAGATAAAAGACACAGATACAAACATTATAGTGAATGTTTCAGGATCTGCAATAGAAGATTACGTGAAAACAGCAGAAATAATCAATGAACTTGTAAACATTCCTGCCATAGAACTAAATATCTCTTGCCCAAATGTAAAACAAGGTGGGATGGCTTTCGGAGTCTCAGCTGCCGGAGCTTGCGATGTGATCAGTGCTGTTCGTTCTGTTTACAAGAAAACACTCATTGTAAAATTGTCGCCAAATGTTACAGATATTACTGAAATTGCACGTGCAGCAGAAGCTTCTGGTGCCGATAGTGTTTCTTTAATTAATACAATATTAGGTATGGCAATTGATGCAGAAAAACGTAGTCCACTATTGTCAACTGTTACAGGTGGATTGAGTGGACCTGCAGTAAAACCTATCGCTCTTCGCATGGTATGGCAAGTAGCCAAAGCTGTGAAAATTCCAATAATCGGCCTTGGTGGTATTATGGACTGGAAAGATGCTGTAGAATTTATGCTTGCCGGTGCCACTGCTGTACAAATTGGAACAGCTAATTTTATTGATCCTGCTGTAACTGTTAAAGTAATAGATGGTATAAATAATTACTTAGACAGACACGGATACTCTTCTGCAAAGGATATCATCGGAGCTTTGGAATTTTAATCTGATTATTAAACAAATTTAAAGCGAAATCTAAGATTTTTATTCAGCTTACATTATTCAAAAGACGTAGGTCTAAAACTAAAAAGGTGTACACCAAGTCATATTAAAGTGTACACCTTTTTATATTTAACCCTATTCATATTTCTAAATCAAATCTCAATAAACACCTTAGTCTACTATATATTGTTGTTTGATCAATGAAATATTTTGATTTGCTATCTACTTTAGCAAATCAGGTCTCAAGCGTTTTGTTCTTTCGAGTGATTGATTAAGTTCCCATTCTGCAATCTTAGCTTCATGACCAGAAAGTAAAATATCAGGAACTTTCCATCCTTTATAATCTGCCGGTCTTGTATAAACCGGAGCTGCCAGAAGATCATCCTGAAAAGAATCTGAAAGAGCAGATTGCTCATCAGAAATAACTCCCGGAATAATACGAATGATAGCATCTGCCATTACAGCAGCCGCCAATTCGCCGCCAGTCAAAACATAATCTCCTATGCTAATTTCCTTTGTAATCAGGTGTTCCCGGATTCTATAATCGATACCTTTGAAGTGCCCGCAAAGAATTATCAGGTTATTATATAATGAAAGAGAATTTGCCATTTTTTGATTGAACTGCTCTCCGTCAGGAGTAGTAAAAATAACCTCATCATACTCTCTTTCAGCCTTTAAGGAATTTATACATCGTTCAATCGGTTCTATTTTCATTACCATGCCGGCACAACCGCCAAATGGGTAATCGTCTACTTTGCGATGCTTGTCCGTTGTATAATCACGAAGATTATGAATATGAATCTCAGCAAGTCCTTTATTCTGAGCTCTTTTAAGAATAGAACAATTGAAGAAACCTTCAATCATTTCGGGTAAAACTGTAATTATATCAATGCGCATAGCTCTAATTTTTTTGCAAAAATACAAATAAATATGCTTGCTCATGGCAGATATTCATGAAGAAAATACGTATTTTTGTCTAAAACAATCTGAAATTATGATCGCAAAGGAAAGAATAGAGCAATTACGTGCTGAATTACACCGCCATAACCACAATTATTATGTATCGAACTCTCCGGAAGTATCCGATTTGGAATTTGATAAAATGTTGAAGGAGCTTCAGGAACTGGAAGATCAGTACCCTGAATATTATGATGAAAATTCGCCAACAATGCGAGTGGGAAGTGATATTAATAAGAACTTTACGCAGGTTGCACACAAATATCCAATGCTTTCATTAGGAAATACCTATTCAGAATCTGAGGTTACCGACTTTTATGAACGTGTTAGAAAATCTTTAAATGAGGATTTTGAAATATGTTGCGAGATTAAGTATGACGGAACTTCCATTTCACTAACTTACATTGACGGAAAACTTGTAAGAGCTGTAACCAGAGGTGACGGTGAAAAGGGCGATGATGTAACAGATAACGTTAAGACTATCAAAACCATACCTTTAGTGCTTCATGGAAACGACTATCCTCAGGAATTTGAAATACGAGGAGAGATTCTGATGCCGTGGTCTGTTTTCGAAGAACTTAATCAGGAAAAAGAAGCTCGTGAAGAACTGCTCTTTGCCAACCCTAGAAATGCAGCATCGGGAACACTGAAACTACAAAATTCTTCAGTTGTTGCTTCTCGAAAATTGGATGCATATCTTTATTATTTATTGGGCGATAAGTTACCCTGCGATGGGCATTTTGAGAACCTTCAGGTTGCTCAAAAGTGGGGATTTAAGATTTCGGATGCAGTACGGAAATGTAAAACGCTTCAGGAAGTGTTCGATTTCATAAATTATTGGGATGTTG
>Ga0209016_1001757_pt1 | contig 16285 bp, 18 predicted proteins | sample EPASupsiteSAE305_FD_187265 | JGI IMG/M metagenome (GOLD analysis project Ga0209016, IMG submission 187265) | Bioremediated contaminated groundwater microbial communities from EPA Superfund site, New Mexico - SAE3-05 (SPAdes) (version 2) | ecosystem: Environmental > Aquatic > Deep subsurface >...
GGTGATGTCTGGAATGACGCGCCGGTGACCTATCCCAAGGGGCATGCCGAGATCTGGAAACCGCTCAACTATGACGGGAAAAGCCATGGCACCATGAGCCTGCGCCAGGCCCTGGCCTCGTCCAACAACGTGATTGCGGTCAAGCTGCTGGATGCGGTGGGGGTCAGCGCTTTCAGTGATTTTAGCGCCGGATTGGGGCTGCCGCTCCGCACGCAGCAGGACCTCTCACTGGCGTTAGGCACGGAAGAGGTCTCTCTGCATGACCTGACACTGGCCTACGCGCCGCTGGCCAATGGCGGCAACCGGCCGCAACCGCGCAGTATCACCCGCATCTACAACGGTTACCACAAAAGTTGGGACCTGCGGCCGCCGGCCAGTGCGCCGGTCATGTCATCGGCAAACGCCTACATCACCACCCAGATGCTGAAAGATGTGCTGGTTAGCGGCACTGCCCGCTCGCTAAAATCATTCAGCCAGCAGTACCCGGCTGCCGGTAAGACCGGCACCACCAACGACTACCGTGACGCCTGGTTCATTGGCTACACGCCGCAGCTGATGGCGGGGGTCTGGTTGGGCTACGATCAACCCAGGCCCGGCGGCAAGGGTTTCACCGGTGGTGCGCTGGCGGCTCCGCTCTGGGAGCGGTTCATGCGGGCGGCCCTGGCGAACCGGCCGGTGGTCGATTTTACCAAGCCGGAAACGGTGGTGGCGATCAGCATCGATCCGGCCAGCGGTCTGCTGGCTGGCCCGGCCTGCCCCCGGCAGCGGGACGAGTATTTTGCCAGCGGCAGCGAACCGGCCGAATATTGCCCGCTGCACAGCAGCGAACCAGCGCCGGCATTGACAACAGCGCCAAACGGAGACTAGTCTGACGCAGGTGGTTCATCAGAGCCTCACCTATCGACGAACCGGAATGGCTGCAAGGAGGCACAGATGCTTTCGTCACTGCACGATTTTGTCGCTCGCCTCGAACGGTTGGGGGAGTTGCAACAGGTGGAGCATCCCGTGGCAATCCGGCTGGAGATCGCCGCCATTACCCGCCGCATCAGCCGCTACCCCAAAGGTGGGCCGGCACTGCTGTTCCGCCAGCCCGATCAGGGCCCATTTCCGGTGGTTACCAACCTGTTCGGCTCCCGTCGCCGGATGCGGCTGGCCCTGGGGCTGGATCGGCTGGAAGACCTGACGCTCAATTTCAGCGCCCTGCTGCAGGCGCTGCCGCTCAACGGGCTGGACGGATTGGGGCCGCTTTTGGCCGACCACCCGTCGCTGGGCCAGTGCCGACCAATAGTGGTACCCAGCGGTCCCTGCCGCGAAGAGCTGCTGCCGGGCGCCGACCTGCAGCAATTGCCGTTTCTGCACAACTGGCCTGATGACGGCTCAGCCAGCGGCAGCGGTCAGTACATCACCCTGGGTCAGGTTGTTACCAGCCTGCCGGACGGCAGCCAACCCAACTGCGGCATCTATCGCTGCCAGATTCACGACGCCCATAGCCTGGCGATCCGCTGGCGCAGCGGCAGTGATGCCGCCCGCCATCATCAGGAGTACATCCGGCGGGGCGAACGGATGCCGGTGGCGATTGTGCTGGGAGGGCCGCCGGCCCTGACCCTGGCCGCAGCCTGGCCCCTACCGCCGGGGCTGGACGAGCTGCAGTTTGCCTGCTGGCTGCGCCAGGCTACCCTGCCGGTGGTAGACTGTCTGCATGGTCCGCTGCGGGTGCCGGCCGAGGCCGAACTGGTGATCGAGGGCTTTGCCGAACCAGATCAGCCATTGATCGAGGGGCCCTTCGGCAACCATACCGGTCGTTATGATCCGGCCGGCCCTGCGGCGCGAATTACGGTGGTGAGGATCACCCGTCGCGAAGCGCCGTTGATCCCGGCCACGGTCGTCGGGCCGCCGCCCCAGGAGGATTGCTGGATGATGCTGGGCTGGGAGCGGCTGCTGGCGGCCCTGCTGCCGCAGCTGGTGCCTGAGGTGCGCGATATCCACGTGCCGTTGCCCTGGGTCTTCCGACAGAGCGCCGTGGTTTCCATTAGCAATCATGGACCGCGCCAGGTGCGGGAGATTGTACAATCGCTGTGGGAGTTGCCCTGGTTTGCCAAGGCCCGGCTGTTGGTGCTGGTGGATGCCGAGCGGCACCCCTACAGCCTGATGCAGACCGCCTGGTGCGCAGTCAATGATACCGACTGGCGCGACGACTTGATCAAGGATGAGACCGGCCGCCGGCTGGCGATCAACGCCACCTGCCGACATCTGTCCGGAGAACGGCTGAACGACGATAGCACCGAGCAGCTGATTGCCCAACGCTGGAAGGAGTATGGCCTGCCATGACCGCAGTACTGCAGAAAATCACCGTTTTTATGGAGATGATCAAGTTTTCGCACACCATCTTCGCCCTGCCGTTCGCCCTGTCCGGGGCGCTCTTGGCGATTCGCGGCCTGCCCAGCGGCAGGCAACTGCTGTTTATTGTCCTGGCCATGGTGGGGGCCCGCACTGCAGCCATGGCCTTAAATCGTCTGATCGACGCCGATATCGATGCAAAAAATCCGCGTACCGCTGGCCGGGCCATCCCGGCCGGGTTGCTCTCCAAGGGGGCGGTTCTGGTTGCGGTCCTGCTTTCGGTGGCGCTGTTGCTCTGGTCGGCCGCCATGCTGAATCCGTTATGTCTCAAGCTGTCGCCGATTGCCCTGTTCTTCCTGGTGCTCTACTCCTACTGCAAGCGGTTCACCGCCCTGGCCCATCTGGTGCTGGGGATCTGTCTGGCGGCCGCGCCGATCGGCGCCTGGGTGGCCCTGACCGGCACCATCGAGGCGCCGGCCATCGTGCTGGGGCTGCTGGTGTTGTTCTGGGTGTCCGGTTTTGATATTCTCTACGCTCTGCAGGATCTGGAGTACGACCGCTCGGCCGGGCTGCACTCAATCCCGGTGGCACTGGGGGTCAGCGGCTCGCTCTGGCTGGCCCGTCTGTTTCACCTGATTACCATCGGTCTGCTGGTCTGGCTGGCACTGCTGCTTGGGCTGGGTGTCTGGTTCTGGTTCGGCAGTGGGCTGATGACTGCCATGCTGCTGTACGAGCACTGGCTGCTACGGGGTGGTGATCTGACCAAGCTGGATGCCGCTTTTTTCACCATGAATGGCTACATCAGTCTGACTTTCCTGGCTGCCACGGCAGCGGATGTTTTTTCGGGCGGAGGTAACCTGTGAGGATCGTCCTGGCCATCACCGGCGCGTCCGGTGCCATCTACGGCCTGCGGCTGTTGGAGGAACTGCTGAAGGACGGGCACCGGGTGACCCTGGTGGCCAGCGCAAGCGGCCGTGAGGTCTGCAGCTTCGAGACCGGCGTTGAGTTGGGAGATGCAGAGGCGCTCAAGCAGCGTTGGGGGTTGCCAGATGCCGATCTAACGTTGCGGGGGGTGAATGATCTCTGGGCCCCGGAGGCCAGCGGCTCGGCAGCGCCGGAGGCGTTGGTGATCGCCCCCTGCAGCATGGGCACGGTGGGCCGGATCGCCGCCGGTATCTCCGGTAACCTGATCGAGCGGGCCGCCGACGTGATGCTGAAAGAGCGGCGCCCCCTGATTCTGTTGCCACGGGAGACGCCCTTCTCCGCCATCCACCTGGAAAATATGCTGCGCCTGTCCCAGGCCGGGGCGCGGATTGTACCGGCCATGCCGGCCTTTTATCAGAAGCCTGCCACCATGGACGATCTGATAAATTTTGTCGTCGGCAAAGTGATGGATCAGCTGGGGATCAGTCATAGCCTGTTCAGGCGCTGGGGTTCATAAACGCAACAACGGGCGGCCAAGGTGGCCGCCCGTTGTTGCGTTACCTGCCTAATCCGTTCAAAGTTACCCCTTCTGGGCCACCGCCTCGGAGACCGCTGCCCCCAGGGCGCGACACTGCTCCAGTACCTCGGCCGTCGGGGTAAATACCGTCCGCACCGGTTCAGCCACCAGTTTCAGGCCCATCCCCTTCAGGCGCTCTTCAGCCATCTTGCAGGCCTCGCCGCTCCAGCCATAACTGCCCAGCAAGGCAGCGGTGGTGGTCTTCAGCTTGACGGTGCTTAAGGCGGCCAGCACATGCCACATCGGCGGCGGGATGTCGCGGGCCACGGTGGGGATGCCGAACACCAGGGCGTCGGCCTCTTCCATCAGGGTGCGGATCTCGTCATCGAGCATGCCGACGATATGGTGGCAGGCTACCTCGATGCCGTCCCGGGCCGCTCCTTCCACAAAGGCCTTGGCCATCTTTTCGGTGTTGCCGTGGGGCGAGAGGTAGAGTAGCACCACCTTTTTGCCAAACGACGTGGGCTTGCTCCAGGCCTCAAACTGCTGGATCACCCGCCAGGGGTCTTTGCGGATGATCGGGCCGTGGCTGGGCAGCAGCATGTCAATCACGTCGTGGCGGATCTTCTCCACCGCCGTCAGCACCTTGTCCTTGAAGGGGCGGAAGATGCAGTCGAAATAGAACTGGCGCGCCGAGGTGAAGTCTTCGGTCTCGTCGTTGAAGATATGTTTCGTGTCGCAGTAGTGGGCGCCGAAGGCGTCGCAGGTGAACAGCAGATTTTCCTCTTCCAGCCTCGTGAACATGGTGTCGGGCCAGTGCAGGAAGGGGGCCATGATGAAGCGTAGCGTGCGGCCTCCCAGGTCGAGGGTGTCGCCATCCTTGACCACCTGTGACTGAAACGGCTTGTGGATCATGTTGGTTACGAAGTTCTTGCCGGCCTGGGTGGAGATCACCGTGGCGTTGGGGCACTGGTCCAGCAGGTAGGCCAGCGAACCGGAGTGGTCAGGCTCGGCGTGGTTGACGATGATGTAGTCAATGGCGGCCGGGTCCACCAGCGAACGGATCTTGTCCATGAACCGGTCGGTGAACTTGCCCTTGACCGTATCGATCAGGGCAATTTTGGTACTGCCCTTGATCAGGTAGCTGTTGTAGGTGGTGCCGTGTTCGGTGGGGAACAGGTCATCAAAGATGCGCAGTTCGGGATGGAGCACGCCGACCCAATGCAGGTTGGTGGTAATTTCGATAGTTCCAAGCATCGTTGCAACTCTCCTTGGCAGTCGATAGTTGATCGTTTTGGTTCGTGTACTATAACAAAGGCTCCCCCTGTATACAAGCGACAATCGGCGGTTGTGGGCACCCGGCCTTTCTGCTAAAGTGCCGTCAGTCCTGCTTTTTGCTTCTATCGTTGTCAGGCAGCCCGGAGCCCGGTTATGCGTCAGAAATCAGTCTTTACCTGCAGCCAGTGCGGCGCCCAATCCCCCAAATGGTTGGGCAAGTGTCCCGATTGCGGGGCCTGGAACAGCATGGCCGAAGAACGCCAGGTCTCGCCAAAGGCAGCAAGTGGCCGGGCTGTTCTGGGTAGCGGCAAAAACAGCCCCCTGCCGATCAGCCAGGTGCCGCCCCAGGCCGAAGTGCGCCGTAGCTGCGGCATCAGTGAGCTGGACCGGGTGCTGGGTGGTGGCTTGGTGCCCGGCTCATTGGTGCTGATCGGCGGTGACCCCGGCATCGGCAAATCGACCCTGCTGCTGCAGGCCATGCAGCACCTAGCCGGCCAGGGGCCGGTATTGTATGTATCCGGCGAAGAATCGGCGGCCCAGACCCGGCTACGGGGTGAGCGTTTGGGGGTGGACGCCCCCAACCTGTTGGTGCTGGCCGAAAACTCGTTGGAGGAGATCATTGCCCAGGTGGAGCAGCACAAGCCCCAGGCGTTGGTGGTTGACTCGATCCAGACTGTCTGGACCCAGGCACTGGAATCGGCGCCGGGCAGTGTCAGTCAGGTCCGTGAGTCGGCCGGGCGGCTGATGATGCTGGCCAAGGGCAGCAATCTGCCGGTCTTTCTGGTAGGTCACGTCACCAAGGACGGCTCCCTGGCCGGTCCCCGGGTGCTGGAACATATGGTGGATACGGTGCTCTACTTCGAAGGTGACCGTGGCCACCCCTACCGTATTCTGCGTGCCGTCAAAAACCGCTTCGGCTCCACCAACGAGATCGGCGTGTTCGAGATGAAGGCCGGCGGTCTGGCCGAGGTGGCCAATCCCTCGGAACTGTTTCTGGCCGAACGGCCGCTGGATGCCCCCGGCTCGGTGGTGACCGCTTCGCTGGAGGGCAGCCGCACTCTGCTGGTGGAGATCCAGGCCCTGGTGACTCCCAGCGCCTATGGCACCCCGCGCCGCACCACCATCGGTGTCGACAGCAACCGTCTGGCCCTTTTGGTGGCGGTGTTAGAAAAGAAGGCCGGGCTGCACCTGGCCGGTCAGGATATCTTTCTCAACGTGGCCGGCGGCGCCCGTCTGTCTGAGCCGGCCGCCGACCTGGCGATCCTGCTGGCAGTGGCCTCGTCTCACCTTGACCGGCCGGTGGACCCGCATACGGTGGTATTTGGCGAAGTGGGGCTGGCCGGTGAGGTGCGGGCCGTGACCCAGCCTGAGCCCCGTCTGGCCGAGGCCGAGAAGCTGGGCTTTAAAAACTGCCTGCTGCCGGCGGCTCACCTTAAACGCCTGACCCCGAGCGCGATCGTTTGCCAGGGCGCATCCAGCGTACAAGAAGCGTTACAACTCCTTGCCTAGCGCACTTTTTGCTGGACTTGGCAGGGGCTACCCGATAAAATCGCTCAGTTTTAGACTCCTGCAGTGAGGAGAGCTATGGACGCCGAAAAAAGAGAATTATACCGCCAGCTGTTGCTGGACGAGATGAAGGGCTTGCTGTCCGAGGCTGACAAGACCGTCCACGAGATGGCCGACGATGCCGCGCACTTCCCTGACCCCACCGACCGCGCCACACAGGAATCCGACCGTACCTTCGAGTTACGGATACGTGACCGTGAGCGTAAACTGGTCAACAAGATCAAGGAAGCCCTTGATCGTCTTGATGACGACACCTTCGGCATCTGCGAGGAGTGCGGCGAAGAGATCGGTGAGGGGCGGCTGAAGGCCCGTCCGGTTACCACCCTTTGCATCAACTGCAAGATGGAAGCAGAAGAGAAAGAAAAGCGGCTCTGATTGCACGACGCCGGTTACGCCGGTGTCAAATCTCCCCAGGTACCGGCATGGCTCCCACTTCTCCTACAGAGGCCTCCGTTGATGATAGCCGCCAGCACTCCTGTGCCGGCGCTTTGTCGTTGTTGTCCCTTTTCAGTTCCACCCTGCTTTCCACCAACCGTCTCAACAAATTGCTGCACCTATTTCTGTCAGCCCTGGTCCACCAGAACAACAAACTGTTCGGCCGCGCCATGCTGTTTTTGCACAACGAAAAGACCGGCGTGCTGCAAGGGATGCTGGGGGTCGAACAGGCCGATGCAGCCGGCTTGCAGGTGGTGGGGGGCGACCCGTCCAATCCGCTCACCGGCCACTGGGAACTGGCCGATGACCAGATCAAACGGCAATGGCAGAGCGACTCCTGCACCGCAGTCCGTTCGCTGCGGGTCGACCTTGGCGATGAGGGCTGCCGGGTTGTCTCCCAGGCGCTGCATCAGCGTCAATTGTGTCACGTAACCGAAATCGACTGCCAGCGTTGTGTTGAGTGCGGATTCATCAAGCGCTTCGGCATAACCTCCTTTGCCGCTGCGCCGCTGATCTCACGTAACCGGACCCTGGGCGTGGTGATCGTCGATCTACCCGGCGCCAATAACACCATCACCAATGAGCGGCTGCAGCTGTTACAGCTATTTGCTAGTCAGGCCGGCATGGCCATCGATAACTCCCAGCTGTACCGCAATCTGGAAGAGACCCACGCCGAACTGCGTGAGAGTCGTCAGCGGCTGGTTCATTCCGCCCACCTGGCCGCCATCGGCGAGATGGCCGCCTCCATCTCTCACGAACTCAAAACACCGCTGGTTACCATCGGCGGATTCGCCGCCCGCCTCCGGAAGCTGTTGCCCGGGGAGACGCCTGAGCAGCAGTGCCTGGATACCATCATCAGCGAGGCCCAGCGTCTGGAACGGATGCTGGCCGACATCCTGGCCTACTCCCGCAAGCCGACCATCTGCTACAACCGTTGTGATCTGCGGGCAGTGCTGCAGGAGTGTCTCGACGACTACGCCGGCTCCCTGGCAGAGCGCAGCATTGAGCTTAGGACCAGTCTGCCGGCTGGCTACTGGGAGGTGTTGGGCGATGCGCACCAGCTCAAGCAGGTCTGTATCAACCTGCTGGTCAACGCCCAGGAGGCCATGCGCCAGGGCGGCACCTTGTCCGTGCTCCTTGATGACGTTGATCATGGCGACCAGGTGTACGCCCGTATCAGGGTCGAAGACACGGGCGGCGGCATCCCCGAAGAGGACTTAAGCAAGGTCTTTGCGCCGTTCTTTACCACAAAAAACCATGGTACCGGTCTTGGTCTGCCGATCGTCAGCCGGATCGTTCAGAATCACGGCGGTTCCCTGCGGGCCGCCAACGGTCAGCAGGGCGCGATCTTTACCGTGTTGCTGCCGCTGGCCGACTGTCAGAACGACAGCTTGTAAGGGGCTGTAGCTCAGTTGGGAGAGCGGTACGTTCGCAACGTACAGGCCGTCGGTTCGATCCCGATCAGCTCCACCAAACCAGCACGAGGGTTGACGCACTGCGCCAGCCCTCGTGTCTCTGTCTTATGAAGTCCGGTTTGTTTCGTACCTTCCTGTTGTCAGCCACCACCCTGTGATAGATCGTGTCGTCAATGCTGGCGAACACTACATACAATCATTCGTACAGGCCTTATCAGCGACAGGTAACCTCTCTGCCGTTTGGTTGGCAGCTGAACAGAGCCGTAGGCGCCTGATATTTCTTGAACAGTTGGGCCTGCCCATCTGCATGGAACTGGCACTCCAGCATTTGGTTCTGCACAACCTCACCGGTCTTTTTTACCGACAGATTACCAGGTGCGGTGGTACCAGCAATGTTGGTCGTATAGTCGTTAGGGCCGGTGTAGCCGACCTTCCCTTTACCAGTGGCCTTGTTTGCCACACAGGTCTGCAGTCCGTTATATGAGGTCTTCGCCACATAGTCGGCGGTTACCTGATACAGACAGGCTAGGCTGACCTTGGTCTTGTCAGCCTGATCAAGCGTGCCATAGGCGCGAGTGAACTGGGTGGGGTGTACCTGGTTTGGTGTGATAGCCCAGCTGCCATCGCTGTAAGACAGTCGCAGGGTGACATCTTCCGGAGCGGGGCAGGTCATGCTCAGTACCGGCTGTACGGCAGCCGTGCTTTGCATGGGCTGCAGTGGCTGCTTGCGCAGCGCTGGGAGGGCTTTTACCGGTGTTGTCGCGGCTGGAGCCGCAGCAGGCAGATCATTGTGAGGCGCAGCCGTACTAGGTTGCGTCTGCAGCAGTAACAACGAGCATACAACACACATCAGCATCATTGCGTTCATAGGGGCCTCCTTGCCTTGTCAGATCGACTGTTGCTGGCGAATCCTCGCTATTCTGCAACCGGCAGGCGCTGCCGGAGTGGTGCTGCTATTTTTCTGTCCAAACGATAAGTTCAGTGCTCACGGTAGCCCAGCACCACCAGAATGCAACTGTGGTCGGCGATTACGTTGATGCCGGCCTGTTTGCAGCGCTCGACCGCAGCGGCGCTTTCGGCGCCGGGCTGCATCCAGATGCTGGTGACCCCTTTGGCTATGGCGGCTTCCACCACTTTTTCAGTCACCTGGGGCGGGGTGATCACCGAGATGCTCTTGACGTTATCCGGCAGGTCGGACACCGAAGCGACACTGGGTATCCCCTCGACCGACGAGACCTTGGGGTTGACCGGGACCACGGTCTTGTTGTTGGACAGATAGCAGCGCAGCACCTTGTTGCCGTATTTGCTACGGTCTTCCGACGCGCCCACCACGCCGAAGGCGGGTGATTGGAAAAAAGTCTCAATGGCTGGTGTCATGATCGGCTCCTTTGTATCGGCAATCAGCCCCTTGCGTTGGGGGCCCAGTTGCCGTATTCTGCGGCAATGAGTTCATTTACCACGATTAGCGATAAAGTGAAAGCTGGCCAGCGCATAAACGAAGACGATGCCCTAGCCCTGTACGGTTCCAACGACCTGCTGGCCATCGGCGAGCTGGCGGCCCTGGCCAATCAGCGCATCAACGGCCGCAACGTCTATTTCAACGTCAACCGTCACATCAATCCGACCAACATCTGCGTTAATCGCTGCGTCTTCTGTGCCTTCTCCCGCACCGGCAACGAGGCCGACGCCTATACGCTGACCCGTGACGAGATGGTGCGCCGGGCGGTGGAGGCACGCTCACAGGGGGCTACCGAGGTGCATCTGGTGGGGGGGCTGCACCCTGATCTCGCCTTTGGGTTTTATCTGGAATTGTTGGTTGCCATCCGTGCCGCTGCTCCGGAGCTGCACATCAAGGCCTTCACTGCGGTGGAGATCGACTGGTTCGCCAGCATCAGCGGCTTGAGCGTCCAGCAGGTGCTTAAACAGCTGATGGCGGCCGGACTGGGATCGATGCCTGGCGGCGGGGCTGAGATTCTGGTTGAAGAGGTGCGTCAGCAGATCTGTCCTGAAAAGATCAGCGGCCAGCGCTGGCTTGAGGTGCACCGGCTGGCGCACCAGGCCGGCCTGAAGACCAACTGCACCATGCTCTACGGTCACCTGGAGAGCCCTGCTGACCGGGTGCGCCATATGGCGCTGTTGCGCGAGCTGCAGGATGATACCGGCGGTTTCCAGGTGTTCATCCCGTTGGCCTGGCAACCTGAAAACTCGCCGCTCAAGCTGGATGTGAAAGGTACCTCTGGCCTCGATGACTTGAAGACCCTGGCCATCGGACGCCTGTTTCTTGATAACATCCCCCACACCAAGGCCTACTGGGTGATGCTGGGTGAGAAGATCGCCCAGGTGGCGTTGTCCTTCGGGGTGGACGATCTGGACGGCACGGTGGTCGAAGAGAAGATCGGCCACGATGCAGGTGCCCGCTCACCCCAGAGCCTGTCCCTGGAGCGCTTGATCCGCCTGATCCGCCTGGCGGGCAAGACGCCGGTAGAGCGGGACACCCTCTATCGGCCATTGCGCAGTTTCTGATTGTCGGTTCACTGATCGTTTTTTTTGCGGCCCTGAAAATTCTTTCAGGGCCGTTTTTGTTGGTTGGTTGTGTGCCGCCACGCCACCCGGATGCCGGGTTGCGTGGCGGCCCTTTTTGTGTCTTCTGCGAGCAGGTCGTTGATGTGGAGGTTGGCAGCCGCAGATCAAAGCGCAGGTTTCCCGATCTGATTTCGCCCATTGACCTACCTATAAATAAGGAGTAAAAAAAAGGTGTAAAGAAGAAACTTACTTTTAAGGGGTAAAAATGGCCGAGCCAGCCCGTAAATTAAACTTTATGATCAGCCATGATGTGGCTAACGAACTAGAATCATTGGTGCCGCATGGCCAGCGCAGCAAGGTGGTGTCCGAGGCAATCCGTAAGGAACTGGTGCGATATAAACGATGGATGCTGACCGAAAAACTGCTCGCAATCAGAAGTGAGGCACCTCAGGTGAGCGGCAAGTCGGTTGCAAAATCCATTATAGCAGATCAGCGGAGAGCCTGATATGGAGCAGCTGTATGTGCCTGATGCCGGCGTGATTGTGAAATGGGCCCTGCCGACGCCCGAAGCAAAGGAACAGGACCGTTCCCTGGATCTGCTGCAGCTTTGGCTGGAGGGTGGCTGCCAATTGCTGCTGCCCCCCCACTGGTTGTCTGAGGTCGGCAGTCTGCTGCTGCAGCACTACCCGCAACGAGCAGCTGATCTGCTGGAACTGTTGAGCGGCTTTTCCTTCCCCGAGGCAGCCAACAGTGCCGCACTGCACTGTACGGCAGCACAATTGGCCGATCAACAGGGGGTCAGCTATTACGGAGCCCTCTATCAGGCCGTGGCCCAACTGCATGGAGGTATCCAGATTACCGCCAACAGTGCCTTCTGGCGCAAAACCAAGGCATCGGGCGCTGTGCTCCAGCTTAAGGATTTTAAGCCCTCCTGAGATGGATCCTTTGCCCAGCGCACACCTGAACCCGCTCAAGCTGCCGCAGCCCTCGCTGTTCACTCGGTCTCAGGATAGACTGCAACGTCTTTTTAAGATCTACGCCGCAACCAGTCCGGCACCGTTGCCCAGCTCCGGACTGCGTATCTCTCGGGAAATACGCTACCAGAGCGAACTGTACCTGCCGATCGACGAGATTAGGCGGCTGTTCTACCGCTATTACCGTGCCAGTCTCCATCATGCACCGTTTGTAGTCAGCACCCCATTTCATGAAGCGCTGAGCTGGGCCGATTGTTTTTTGCAACTGCCAGACTGGTGTCAGCTGACTGCTGATCCGGCTCATCTGTTTAAGCGTCTGCTTAGCGATGCTGAACTGCACGAGCGTTTCATCTACGCCAGTTTTTTGCCGTCGCGCTACAATGGGCCGGGTTTTGACCGTTACCCGGCGCAACAGGCATGGGTGAAGGGGTGGTTTGCCGAGACAGGCCGACAAGGGTTAGTGCGCTGTCTGGATGCAGCCTGTGGCAGTGGTGAGGGTAGTTGGGAGCTGATCGAGGCTGCGGAACATGCAGGTTTGACACCAGGGCAGGTGCAGCTGGAAGGTTGGACCCTGGACCCGCTGGAGGTGTACGCAGCCCAGAACCGTTATCTGCCCCATCTGCCACAGCGCCAGACAGCCTATGTGCGCCGCACCGACTCGTTGGTTGGTCAGGGCTGGCAACACCGGCTGCAGTTTCGGGCGGTGGATTTGCTGTGTGAAGGCTGGCCTGCTGGCAGCTATGATCTGGTTCTTTGCAACGGACTGCTGGGCGGGCCAATGCTGCATGAACCAGCTGCAGTTCGGCAGGTGGTCGCTGGGTTGGCAGCACAGCTGAAGCCGGGTGGCTGGTTGCTGGCTGCGAACCGGTTTCACGGCGGTTGGGTCAAGCAGCTGACCGGTGAGCAGCTGGCCGATCTGTTCAGGCAGTCAGGACTGGAAGTGGAGCAGGCTGGTGAAGGGGTCGCCGGAAGAAGGCAGGTATCGGGGGGCAGCACGTAGTCCGTAGATACACAAACGGCCCTGGAGATCCAGGGCCGTTACGATTGATGGACACAGGCTGTTACCGCTAGAAGCGGATCAGCAGGCCACCCCAGGAGAGCCCGCCGCCAAAGCCCATCACCAGTACCAACTGGCCAGGCTTGATGGTGCCGTTGCGCCGGAATTCGTCAAACGCCAGGCCCACCGATGCAGCGGCGGTGTTACCGTATTTCTGCAGGTTGACCAGGAATTTTTCCTTGGGGATATGGTTCTTCTTGGAAACCGAGTCGATAATCCGCAGGTTGGCCTGGTGGGGGATCAACCAGTCCAGCTGGTCCGGGGTGATGCCGGCCTGGTCACAGACCGTCTGGATCAGTTCGGGGATCGCCTCGGTGGCGAATACATAGACCTGCTTGCCGGCCATGTAAAAGGTGTTTTCTTTGGCGGCGATGGTCTCAGCGGTGACCGGTTTGCGTGAACCGGAGGAGGGTACCTGGATCAGGGGCCAGCCGTTGCCGTCGGAACGGATAAAGGTCTGTTGGATGCCGGTCTCACCCTCGCCGGCCCGCAGGATCACGGCAGCGGCGCCGTCGCCAAACAGGGGGCAGGTGGTCTTGTCCTCGAAGTTGAGGATCTTGGAATAGGTGTCGGCGCCGATCACCAGGGCCGTCTTGGCCTTGCCGGCCCGGATGAAGCTGTCGGCGGTGTCCATTGAAAAGACAAAGCTGCCACAGACTGAGTTCAGATCGAAGGCAAAGGCGTTTTTGGCGCCGATCTCCTTCTGAACCATGCAGGCCGTTGCCGGCAGGATCATGTCCGGTGTAGAGGTGCCCACCACGATGCAGTCGATCTCGCTGCCATCAATACCGGCGTCCGCCAGGGCCGCCTTGGCTGCGCGCACCGCCAGATCAGAAGTGGCTTCGTTTGGCGAGACAAAACGACGTTCCCGTATGCCTGTACGCGAGGAGATCCACTCATCGGCATCGTCGATCAGGTACGAAAAGAAATCATTGTCGACTACCCGTTCGGGGAGGCCGGCACCACTGCCAATTATCTGTGACCGTATCATGGGCATTATCATGGCACAAACAAACGTCGTTTGTCAAAGCTAATCATGGGAGGGCTCGCGCAGGGCACTGATCAGGTCCACCAGCCCAAAGCCCCACACCGCCAGCAGGGCCGAGAGTAATAGTTTGGCCCACCGGGAGTAGGGCTGAATCGCCTCAAGGACCTGTTGTGGGGTGATTGGTGTGCCGCTTAAGTGGGCGGCGACCACCGGGGTGGAGATCTTCATCATAAAAAACAGGGCCGCCAGGAGCAGCAGGTTGACTGCCATCACCAGCACAACACCTTTGACCTTGCGGCCGATGTAGATCTGGCCGGTGCCAGGCAGCACAAAGGCGTTCAACAGAAAGGCGATCAGCATTCGTTTCATGGGGTTTCTCCAGTTGCCAGCAGATCAATCATCTCCTGGTGAATCAGGCCGTTGCTTGCCAGAATACGGTGGTTACTGACCTGGTAGGGACTGCCATCAAAGGCGGTCACGAGGCCGCCGGCCTCTTGGATCAACAGGGTGCCGGCCGCTACATCCCAGGGTTTGAGCTTGACCTCCCAGAAGCCATCTAGCCGACCGGCTGCCAGATAGGCTAGGTCAAGCGCCGCTGCGCCGGCGCGACGGATGCCACGGGCTGCCTTTTGAAAACGGATGAAGCTGTCGAAATTGTTCTCCGGATCAGTAGCGCAGTCGTAGGGGAAGCCGGTACCCAGCAACGACGCGGACAGCGGGCCGCGCTGCGAGACCTTGAGACGACGGCCGTTCAGAAAGGCGCCGCCGCCGGCAGTGGCGAAGAACAGTTCATCGTTGACCGGGTTGTAGATCACGCCGACCTGCAGCTGACCATCACGTTCAAAGGCAATGGAGCTGCAGAACCAGGGAAAGCCGTGGGCAAAGTTGGTGGTGCCGTCGATCGGGTCGATGATCCAGCGGTGCCGACCATCGCCGTCAGGGTAGCTGGCTTCCTCGGCTAGGATACCGTGGCCGGGGAAGCGGTCCAGCAGCAAACCGACGATCACGGCCTCGGAGGCGGTGTCCAGTTCAGTCACCAGGTCTTTGGCCCCTTTGTGACCCACAGAAAAATCGGTGGCAAAGCGCGAACGCTGCAGTCGGCCGGCGGCCAGGGCAGCATCGATAGCGGCATCAAGCAAGTGGTCGTTTGTCATGGCAGCAGCATACCGGAACGGCAGGGTTGCAGTCAACCAGCCAGCAGCGCATACATTTTGACTTTCAGGATGGAATCAGGCATAGTTTGCGGCGAATTTCCCAAAGGAATACACCATGATCCTACTTGCCAACATACTGCGTGCTCTGTCGGTGATCGTTGAGATGGCCAATGGCCTGCTGACGCTCTACAAGTATGTACTGATCGCCGCTGCGCTGATCTCATGGGTTAACCCCGACCCCTACAACCCGATCGTCAGCTTTCTGCATCGGGTAACCGAGCCGGTGCTGCGTCGTATCCGTCGTTACATGCCGGACACGGGTGCCTTTGACCTGTCGCCCCTGGTGGCCTTTGCCCTGATCTATCTGCTGCAGATCGTGCTGCTGGACACCCTGTACCAGTACCTGTTCAACGCCAGCCTGAGTCTGCGGCTGCGCTAGCAAAGGATACCTGTCATGACGATTACCCCGCTGGATATTCAGCAGCAACAGTTCAAGGGCAAGATGTTCGGCGGCCTTGATGCCGACGATGTGGATGCCTTTCTGCAGGCCGTGGCAGCCGAGATGGAGACGCTGCTGCGGGAGAACAACGAACTCAAGGAGCAGGTCAATCGGCAGACCCGTGAGTTGGCTGAGATGGCCGAGCGGGACAAGGAACTGCGTGAAACCATGCTGGCTGCCCGCACCATCACCGAGGAGATGAAAGCCAACACCCAGAAGGAAGGGGAGTTGATCATCGCCGAGGCCCAGATGCAGGCCCGACGTCTGGTGGACAATGCCGAGCGGACCGTGGCCGAACTGCAGGTCAAGGTGCAGGATGTGCGACGTCAGCGGTTGCAGTTTGAGATCGAGCTGAAGGGACTGCTGGATGCTCACGCCCGCCTGATCGAGCATGGCCGACAGGACTGAACGACCCTGGCAGGAGCGCCCCGATGGTCTGCTGCTGCGGGTGGTGGTGCAACCCCGGGCTTCCCGCAATGAATTTTGCGGTATACAAGGTGATGAGCTCAAACTGCGCTTGACCGCACCGCCGGTGGACGGCGCGGCCAACGCCTGTTGCCAGGAGTTTCTGGCCAAACTGTTTCGGGTGGCCAAATCGGCGGTGCGGATCGAGGCCGG
>Ga0209016_1001759_pt1 | contig 16258 bp, 12 predicted proteins | sample EPASupsiteSAE305_FD_187265 | JGI IMG/M metagenome (GOLD analysis project Ga0209016, IMG submission 187265) | Bioremediated contaminated groundwater microbial communities from EPA Superfund site, New Mexico - SAE3-05 (SPAdes) (version 2) | ecosystem: Environmental > Aquatic > Deep subsurface >...
CGTTGAGAAGATCCACCAGCCAAAAAGGAAGGCCGTCTTTTTGTGGTGCAGTTCGATAAACTTGGGATTTTTAGCTATCGCTGCCCAATCATACGTTTTTTCCGCCATGATGTTTCATCCTTTCTCGTTTCTTTTCAGACTTTGAAAAACCACTACACAATCTAAACCTCTTGCCTTCCTCCTTTCGGTTGAACTGTATGCTCCTATCGGTACTGTGGTTCCAGACGCTACTGCTGGCAACCCTCCAGAGGCGCTCTCAAGGGGGTTCGAATCCTTTTTTAGATCTCAGCAACATAATGTTTAATTCAACAAAACAAAATTTGAGTATAAATACAGGTTGTTACGCCATGCCTAATGTTTACACTACTGCAAATCGGGACATTTCTATAACGTTATTTTGGAAATATCAATACATTTAATTCCTATAATTCGCAACACCCTTAAATTATTACAATAAAACGTGATATTAATGTTCAAACAGGCAAACGCGGCACACCGGGCCGCTGTCCAGCTGCTGATGCAGGTGAAACTACGCCAGGGAAAACGAGTGGGGGGGAAAACTGCCGGGGAAACGAACGGTGAGCGGCGGAAGTCGCCTACAGGGGCAGGGTATAGGGCAACGCGTGCTCTTCGCCGGAGGTCAGCACGTGGCAGAACTGCGACACCAACCGATAGGTAATGCCCCACAGCACAGGCCGCTGAGGATGCAGCTGGATGGCCGGCGCCTCAAGGGTCTGTCCCCCAAAACGAACCGCCGCAGTTACCTGGCGTTGCGGTTGCCGCAATGCCTCAAGCTCAAACCAGAAGGCATCGTGGACTTCATGGGAAAGTATCGGCTGAACAGGTTGCGCCAGGTGATAGACAAAACAGGCCACCCGCACCGGCAGGTTGGCGCCCACCACATCGGATAGTCGCCCCAGACAGGCGGCTGCTGCCAGGTCAATGCCCACCTCTTCCAGCGTCTCCCGTTCGGCAGTTTGTCGCAGATCAACATCGCGGGAATCCATCCGTCCGCCCGGCAGGCCGATGTTGCCAGACCACGGATCACGGGGGTGGCGAGCCCGTTCGATAAAAAGCAGTTCAAGCCCGCCACCGCTTTCGCGCAGGATCAGGGCCACGGCGGCCGGTTTCTGATCACCCGTCACGTCCACCGGAACAGCAGCGGCCTGATTGAGGCGTCGGGAGATATCGGCAAGGTGCAAGGGGAGATGCATGTCATGTACTGTACAACGATTCGGAAAGTCACGGCAAGAAGTCACATCGCTTACTTGCCGATCCACCCAATTCAGGTATACTACGCGAACGGACGGTATCCCTGATGAATCGTAGTGGATTAACTATGATGGCTCTACGCACACAGCTGTTGCTGCTGGTCCTGGTACCCCTGCTTTGCGCCGGTGGTGCGTTCTGGAGCCTGATCGAACTGCGTCAGACCTCGGACCTGGTGTCCCGTGGTACCGACAGCAGCACACGGATGTCTGGCGAGTTGAATGACTTTATCCTGTTTTTGCAGGAACCGCCGCCCGGCAAGACGGCCCAGTACCAGCTGCAGGCGACCCGCAACCGGGTCGATACGCTTTCAAAACCAACACCGGCCCTTTTCGGCGCCCCTGAGGAACAACTGGCGCTTGAAAAGCTGACTGCGGCGCCTGAACTACTAGGCAAGCAGGTCGAGCAGATCCGTCGCAGCGGTGTTACCTCCCTCACCACCCGCCAGGCCACCCAACTCACCCAGGAATTGCGGCTGTTGCTCAAGGCCAGCGACGACCTCTCCGCATACTACAACCGTGTGCTGCTCAAAGCCCACCAGCGCAACAGCCGGACAAACCTGGCGCTACTGCTGGCGGCCCTGGCTTGGCTGTTCTCCGGCGCACTGCTGCTGCAGCGCACCCTGGCGCGACCGATGCGCCACCTGCGTGAGGCGCTCAACTCCCTGGCCAAAGGGCACCTCGGCCTGCGTCTCACCGGGGCGCCGCCGGGCGAACTGGGCGAGTTGTACAGTGCCTTCAACAGTATGGCCGAGGCGCGACAACGAGTTGAAGATCAGGCCCGGGAATCAGAGGTGCACCTGAAGGAACTGCTGGAAAACCTGCAGATGCTGGTGGTCAGCCTTGATCAGAACGGTGCGATCAGCTACTGCAACGAATACCTGCTGGCGCTGACCGGACGCAAACGCCACGAAGTCATCGGCAAAAACTGGTTTGAACTGTTCATTCCCGAGCCGGAAGCGGTACGTCAGATCTTCAGCCAGACCATCCAAAACGGTCAGATCACCCACCACTACCAAAATGAAATCCTCACCCGGGAGGGCTCACGCCGCCTGGTGGCCTGGAACAACACCTTAAACCGGGATGCAAACGGCCTGATTACCGGCACCACCAGCATCGGCAGCGACATTACCGACCAGCACAACTCCCGTCAGGAACTGGAACAAAGCCAACGGACCCTGCGCACGCTGCTGGACGCCAACCCAGAATCGCTCTGTCTGCTGGATCGCGCCGGTACGGTGCTGTCCGCCAACCGGATCTGTGCCCAGCGACTCAATAAAGGCGTTGATCAGCTGCTTGGGTGCGATATCTACTCCTTTTCTTCAGGCGATGTGGCTCAACAGCGACGCACAAAGGTCGAAGAGGTGTTCCGCACCGGTCTGCCGACTGTATTCAACGATACCCGCGACCTCTGGCAGTTTGAAAACCACGTTAATCCGGTCACCGGCCGTGACGGTACTGTAGAGTGTGTCGCTGTGCTCTCGATTGACATCACCGAAAAATTACGGGTCGAGCATGATCTGAAGCGGGCCAACGAGGAACTGCGCCAGAATAATGAAGAGCTGGAAAAACGGGTGGCTGCCCGCACCGAACAGCTGACCGTGCTCAACAGCAGCCTGCAGGAGGCAAAGGAGCGCGCCGAGGCGGCCAACGTCACCAAAAGTGAATTTCTGGCCAATATGAGCCACGAGATCCGCACGCCGATGAACGCCATCTTGGGGCTGGCCCACCTTGCCCTGCAGACCGACCTGACCACCAAGCAGCACGAGTACCTGCAGATTATCAACGGCTCAGCCCACCACCTGCTGGGCGTGATCAACGACATCCTTGATTTTTCCAAGCTTGAGGCTGGTAAACTGAAGATCGAGCAGACCCCTTTCCTGCTGGGAGAGGTGCTGGACCGCGTGATGGGCCTGACCAAGGTACAGGCCAAGGAGAAGGGCCTCAACCTCACTGCGTTGATCGCCGAAGGGGTGCCGGACAGCCTGCAGGGCGATCAGCTGCGTCTGGAGCAGATCCTGATCAACCTGCTGTCCAACGCCATCAAGTTTACCGAGCAAGGGCAGGTCACCTTGCGGATCACCCGCGCGACGCAACAGGACCATCAGCGTCAGGTGATACTGCTGTTTTCAATACAGGACAGCGGCATCGGCATGGATCAGGAGACGCTGGCTCAGCTCTACCACCCCTTTACCCAGGCCGACAGCTCCACCACCCGGATTCACGGCGGTACCGGCCTGGGGCTTTCAATCTGCAAACGACTGGTGGAGATGATGGGGGGCGAGATCACCGTGCAGAGCAGCCCCGGCAAAGGCAGCACCTTCACCTTCAGCATCAGCTTTGCGCTGAGCGCACGCCAGCCGCGCACCGCCAGCCGCTCGGTGCGGACACCGCTTGCCCAGCGCAAACAGAGTCTGCGTGGCAGCCGCCTGCTGGTAGTGGAAGATCAACAGATCAACCTGCAGATCGCCCGTGAGCTTTTGGAGTGTGCCGGCGCCAGCGTAGAAACCGCCAGTAACGGAGAAGAGGCGCTGCGGCTGGTGGCTGATCACGGCGATAATCTGGATGCCATCCTGATGGATATCCAGATGCCGGTAATGGATGGCTATGAGGCAACGCGGCGAATTCGCGAACGGTTTACCAGCGATCAGCTGCCGATCTTTGCCATGACCGCCCACGTCTTTGACGAAGAGCGGACGCGTTGCCTGGAAGCAGGCATGAACGACCATCTCCCCAAGCCGCTGGATATCAAGGCGCTCTTTACACTCCTGGAACGGCACATCGCCCCGGCTGTCGCTGACCAGGCCGGCACAACGCTGCTGGGCAGTCTGGCCGACCAGGAGATTACCGTGTTGCCCGACAGTCTGCCAGGACTTGATATCGATGCGCTGCTGGAGCGTGTCAACCAGAACCGCCAGCTACTGGTCCGCCTGGTCAGACTGTTCGCCCATGAACACCACACCACCACCAAAGAGATCAAACAACTGATCGAAGAGGCGGATCTGGCTGCAGCCGCCCGCCTGGCCCACGGGATCAAGGGGGTGGCGGGCAACCTGTCGGCGTTTGAGCTGCAGCAACGTGCTGCACAGCTTGAAGAGGCACTCAAGCGAGGGGACCGGGATGGATCAACACGGCTACTGGTGCCGTTTGAGCAGGCCCTACTGCAGGTCTGCAGCGCCGCCGAACACCTGAGCGCCATCGCACTGCCATCCTCCGCCGATGCGGACGGTTCGACCCATCCCGACAGCCTGGCCGGCCAGATGCAGCTGCTGGACCAACTGCTGCGTTCCAATGACCTGCAGGCCCAGGAAATCCTTACACAGCTGCGCCAACGCCTGACCGCCCCTGACGATCGCACTGCGGTGGAACGACTGGGCGAGGCCATTGATCGCCTTGACTACCAGCAGGCGCTGCAGCTGCTGAAACAACTGGCAGCACGCCACACTATCACGCTTATGGAGGAGACTGAGTGACCACCTGTCATGACGGGCAACTGGTGATACTCTTGGTGGACGATGCACCCACCAATATTCAGGTGCTTAACGAAACCCTGAAAGACGACTACCGACTATTCTTCGCCACCAGCGGATCCGAGGCCCTGCGCATGGTCAACCAGGCCCCGCCCGACCTGATCATACTGGACATCATCATGCCCGACATGGACGGTTACGAGGTCTGCCGGGCACTTAAGGCCAACGCCCAGGCCCAGAACATACCAATCATCTTCATTACCTCCATGCGCCAGCAGGAGGACGAGGTGGTTGGCCTGGAACTGGGAGCGGTTGACTACATTACCAAACCCTTCAACCCGGCCGTGGTGCGGCTGCGGGTGCGCAACCAGATCGAACTGAAACGCCAGCGCGACCTGCTGGCCCGCCTCTCAAACCTGGACGGCCTGACCGGCATTCCCAACCGTCGCGCGCTGGATGCCGCCATCGATCGGGAGTGGCGCCGCTGCCAACGCTCGCACAAACCGGTTTCACTGCTGATGGCCGACATCGATCACTTTAAAAGCTTCAACGATACCTATGGTCACCTGGCCGGCGATGACTGTCTGAAATCGGTCAGCAGCTCCCTGCTGCAGACGCTGGAACGACCAGGCGACCTGCTGGCCCGGTACGGCGGCGAAGAGTTTATGGCACTGCTGCCCGAAACCGATGCCATCGGCGCCCAACTGGTGGCCAGCAAGATGCTGCAGGCGGTAAACGACCTGACGCTGCCTCACGCCGGGGCACTGGCCGATGAGCATGTCACGGCCAGTATCGGCGTGGCCACCATGCAGCCCGGCCGTACTACCAGCAGCGCCAACCTGCTAGAGGCTGCTGACCAGGCCCTGTATCAGGCCAAACAGCAAGGCCGCAATCGCGTCTGCGTCTGGTCACCACCGGCTGACCAGCATGCCTAAGGAGATCCTGCACTGGTGGCTCGCCTCAGCAGCCCAACAGCGTCTGCCGCTTGACAGGGCCACCCGCCAACTACTGGAAGAACAGCAGGCGGCATACCTGGTGGGGGCTGTGTTGCCCGACACGCTGCTGCACCTGCAGGGCACAGGACACCATGCCCTGGCCCGGCACCTGGCTGACCGCTTCCACGACGGCCAAACCCACAGCTACGCCCCCTTACTGTCCTTTCTGACCGCCACCCCACAGCTCACGCCAGCCCAACAAGCCTGCCTCTTGGGGATTGCCTGCCACATGGAGGCTGACATCGTCTTCCACCCCTTTGTCTACGCCTTGGCCGGCAGCGATCTGGGGCGTCATTACCGTGTGGAGACTGATCTGGACCTCTGGTTGCTGCACAGCGGCAGACGTCCGCCGGAATTGAAACTATGCCAACTGATGAGCAAGGAGACAACCAACGTCGCAACCACGGTGCTGGCCGGGGTCTTTGATCCCCAGACGCTCCTGCCTGCCGACACCATTGCTGAAGCACTCCGCCGGCACGCGCTCATCCAAAACCGCTACGGAGACACCGGTTGGCAGCTGCTGGCCCGTCTGCTCGGGCTGCTGCCCGGCACTCCCTTCCACCGCTGGCAGCACCTGTTCTACCCTGTTTTTAGCTGGCGTCAGGGCCGCCCTGTCCAGTGGCCAACCCGCTGGAACCATCCGGTCAACGGCATCGAACGGGGAGATACACCGCAAGGCCTGCTGTTCGAAGCACTTAACCGCATTACCGACCTGCTGCGCGCTGTGGATGACCACGGCCTGGCTGCGGCGCTACGCAAACAGCCAGGCGAGAACCTGCTCACCGGGCTTAACCCACCCACCAATCAGAATATGCCCTGCTAATCCTCCCCCCCCCAAAAAACACAAAAAAGATTTTTTTGATCTTAATCAATTTCCAAATCTGGCCTACTCTGCTATAACCTATGCACAAGCTACCCTGCTGGCAGCTTGTCAGATCACCCCGTCACTACGCGCGCAGCATACACGGCACCCATTCATGACAAGACACCACGAACTGATTGAGATAAGCAGTTTTGTTTTGGAGTTGACTGCCATCGGCGGCACTGATAACGACCTTGACAAGTTGCTTGAGCGCCTGTTTGGTGTGCTTAAAAAACTGCCTACCTTCCCGGTTGTCCCCCGGGGAGTTATCCGGATGTACACCCCCCGCGGCAAACTGGTTACCATTGCGCAGCATGGATTCCGTCCTGTCTGGATGGACCCGGCTACAGAAGCGCTCTTTTCCCCAATCACTGATGCAGTCACCGCTGCAAGCCCGGTTGTCTCGCTGGATGACGACGGGCAGGTGATTGTGCTCCCGCTCAACAATGACGGCCAGGCACTGGGACAGGCCATACTCTGCATAGATGGCGACTGGTTACCGACACCAGCCGACCAGGAATTCATGCTCGGTCTCGCACGGACACTCTCCAGCCTGGTGAGCCGCTGTATGATGAACGAAACCCTCAAGGTACGTGAAATCGAACTGGAAGAGGCCAGAACACAAGCAATCCGGCGTTTGGGGGCTGCCTCAGAATACCGTGATAACGAAACCGGCATGCATGTCATGCGCATGACCAACATTGCCGTCGTTGTGGCCAAAGCGTTGGGACTGTCGGAACAGCAGCGGGAGTTACTGTTTATCACCGCGCCGATGCACGATGTGGGTAAAATTGGTATCAGTGATGCCATTCTGCTCAAACCGGGCAAGCTGACATCAGAAGAGTTTGATGTCATGAAGACGCACACCGAGATCGGTGAACGACTGCTCCACGGCTGCGATTCCCTGATTGAAGCGGCGCGCGCTATCGCCACATCGCACCACGAGAACTGGGATGGCAGCGGCTATCCAAACGGGCTGAAAGCTGAAGAGATTCCGATTCTGGCCCGAGTCTGTTCAATTGCCGACGTGTTCGACGCCCTGACGTCAGTCCGGCCTTACAAGGCAGCCTGGCCGGTCGAAGAGGCTATTGCGTGGATTTTGAGCCAGGCAGGCGCTAAATTCGACCCGGCCGTGGTGCGTGCTTTTGAAGACGCCCTACCGGAAATACTTCGCATCCGCGAGCTGTACCGCGAAGAGATCATAGACCCGAACCAGACGCTGAACCTTCCCGAGCTCACCTATCTGGGTACCCGCTGGGTCAGTTGGGACCCATCGCTAAGTGTTGGCATTGATGTCATTGATGAACATCACCGCTATTTGTTTGATCTGACCAACGACCTGATCAACATTGTGGCCAACAAGCTGGGATCGCGGGAGGTGAGCCGACTGCTGAAGGCGCTCGGTCTTTATGCCCAGGTTCATTTCAAGGCCGAGGAACGGATGATGGAACACTACGGCTTTGATCGCCTTGAGCGACAGCAGGAACAACACCGGCAGTTTGAACAAAAACTAAAGGAGCTCAACGAAGAGCTCCACATCAATCCCCTGGTTGCGCAGGTAGAAATCATGACCTTTCTGCGAGAATGGCTGGTTGCCCATATCCGCTTTGAAGACGCACAGCTGCGAACACTGACGACAGCCTCCCGCCCTGCCTCCTGATCACTCCTGACCGTAGCTGAGCAACAGTTCCCGCAACTGATCCACCGTGATCGGTTTGGCCAGATAGCCGTCCATGCCGACACTGAGGAAGCGATCCTTGTCGCCGCTCATGGCATAGGCGGTCAGGGCGATGATCGGAATATGGCCGCCCGTGACCTCTTCCGCCTTTCGAATCTCGATAGTGGCCTGCATGCCGTCCATTTCAGGCATCTGGATATCCATCAGGATCAGATCAAACGGCTCTTCGCGCCAGGCAGCCACCGCCTCGCGACCGTTTTCCACAAAGCGCGCCCGGTGGCGTTCCATCCGCAACAAGGCCTCCATCATCTTACGATTCACCACCGCATCTTCAGCCACCAGGATCCTCAACGACCTGAGCATCTGGCCACGCACCGACTCTTTGGGACGCTGCGGTGCCAATTCGCAACAGGTGGTACAGCGTACCGTAGCGGTAAACGAGCTGCCCTTACCGGGGCGGCTTTCAACCGACAGCGTACCCCCCATCAGCTCCGCCAGGCGGCGTGAGATGGTCAACCCCAAACCGGTACCCCCAAACTTGCGGGTGGTGGAGAGATCCTCCTGAATAAACGGATTGAAGATTCGCTCGATATTTTCCGGGGAGATCCCCTTGCCGGAATCGCTGACCTTCAGCGCCAGCTCCACCGATCCATTGTCCAGCAACCGGCCGCCCAATTCCAGCCTGACCGTCCCCTGATCGGTGAACTTGATGGCATTACCAAGCAGATTAACACCAATCTGTTGAATGCGCGCCGGATCGCCAGCCAACGGGCTGGGCAACGACGATGAAATCGCCATCTCCAGCGAGACACCCTTTTCCTGAGCCAGCAGCCCAAACATCCGCTCCAGCTGGTTCACCACCAGCCGGGGGTCGAACGGCACCGACACCAGGGCCAGTTTGCCGGCCTCGATCTTCGACAGGTCCAGCACATCGCTGATGATGTCCAGCAGGTTGTTGGCCGCCGCCATGGCATCCTGGGCCAGCTCCTTCAGTTCTCCGGCCTCCACCCGTTCCACCAGCAGTGAGTTGATGCCGATCACCGCGTTGAGCGGCGTACGGATCTCGTGGCTCATATTGGCCAGGAACAGGCTCTTGGCCTCGTTGGCCGCCTCGGCCTGCTCACGCGCCTTTTCAAGTTCGGTCTGGCTGTCACGCAACTCTTCTTCAACCTGCTTGAGTGCCGAAACATCGCTGCCAAAACTTAACATCTCAACGGCCACACCCTGCTCATCGTAAATCGGCCGGTTGTTCCATGATATCCAGACCATTTCACCGTTTTTGCGCCGATTCTGGTTCACGTTCGTGCGGTACTGTTCCGGATGCACGAAAATATCGCGGATCATCCCCAGCAGGTCGCGACCATCATCCTGCCGAAGCGGCACAATGGTTTCAAACAGGCTGCGCCCTTCCAGCTCATGGGGCTCAAATCCAAAGAAACGTACACCGTAATCGTTAAAAAAGGTGATGATCCCATCCCGATTCCAGCGCAGGATGATACTGTCCGACTGCTGCACCAGTTCGCGGTACTGCTCTTCGCTGCGACGCAGTTCGCTGGTGCGCCGGGTTACCAGCCGCCGCAGCCCCAGATTTGAAAGCAGCAGCAGCACTGCCAGCGTCAGGGCAGCCCCGCCGCCGATCCACAAATAGTTCCAGTTGACACGGCGCCCTATTGCCGAGCCGTACCACTGATCGTCTATCTGCTGCAGTTCTGTGGCCGAGATTGCAGCAAATCCTTTGTTGACCAACGCCAGCTGCTTCGTATCGCCCTTGCGGACCGCACGATGAAACTGGCCGCTATGAATTGGCGCAGTGCGCTTGAAGCGATCGACAACGCCGTACTTGTGCAGAAAGTAGCTGGCAGCCGGCTGATCCACTGAAAAGACCGAGATTTTGTGTTCCTTGGCCGCCTGAATGATCGCCTCATAACTGGGGTAGGCCATCAGTGAGCTAATACCCTGCTGTTGCAGGTAGCTGACAATGGCCCCGCCCTCTTTCACGCCAACCGTGAACCCGGCCAGCGATCTGATATCGGTGATGCCCTGTATTTCGGCATCAAAATAGATCGGTTGGTCGATCTTCTGATAGGGCGGTGTAAAGTCGTACTTCTGCAGGCGCGCCTCGGTCTTGAACACCATGTCGATCACGTCGAACTCGCCGGCATCCATGCGACGCTGGGCCTCGGCCCAATCCATGGCATGTAGGCTGGCCCTGACGCCGGTCTTCTGTTCCCATAGCCGCCACTGGTCCACCAAAATACCCTGCAGCTCGCCGCTGGCGTTCCTGAAGGCAAAAGGTGGATAGTTATCATCCAACACCACCTGTATCTCAGCGGGAGCCGCCTGCAACGACCCGGCTGCACCAAACAGCAACAGGGAGGTCAGCAGGCCGACGATCAACGCACCGACACGCCGCGTCGGCGACCGGCGATACTGGCGGACAGGCATCCGCTGCATGGCTGTCGACAACGGTGCACGCCGGGGTGGCAGATAGGACGGCCGCTGTTCCTGGTGGCTACGCACCAGCTCCAACCCGAACAGGACAATCAACCAGCTGGTATAGATCCAGACCAGGAAGACCGGCAGGGCAGCCAGGGCGCCGTAGATGGCGTTGTAATTGGCCACCCCCACCTGAAAATGGAAGTAGGCCCATTGGGTAAACTGCCAGATCGTGCCGGCAACGACGCCACCCAGCAGGGCGGAGCGCAGCGGCACCTTGACGTTGGGGATATAACTATAGAGAAAGGTCATGGCAATCCAGATACTTACGTAGGGCACCAACCGAAACAACAGCAGAATAGCATCGCCCAGCACCGTATGGTTGATTAGCCACTGCACCAGCCACTGGCTCTGCAGGCTACTGGTCATACTCATGGCCACCATCAGCAGCACCGGGCCCACCACCACGACACTCAGGTAATCGCTGAAACGACGCTGCAGCGAGCGGGTCTCCGAGACGCCGCAGATGGCATTGAAGGCCTCTTCGATGGAGGTGAGCAGATTAATCACCGTTACCAGCAATGTCAACAGACCGATCAGCCCCAGTGACTTGACGTTGGTGTTGTTGACATAGCCGATGATACGGATGACCACCTCGTGGGAGGATTCGCCAACAACTTTCAGCAGTACCGGCTCCAGGGCGTTCTGCACCCCAAAACCTTTCAGCACGGCAAAGGCAATGGCCAAAAACGGCACCAGGGAAAGCACCGTGGTGTAGGTAAGGCCTGCGGCACGCAGTGAGAGCTGGTGCTCATCAATGGAACTTCCCAGAGCGAGGACAAAACGGGCCAAACGCTGCAACGGTAGCGGCAGACGCTGAATGACGGAGGGACGGGACTGGTTCGTGGCAGGCATGGCGCTAGGCTCCGCTGTGGTCACTGCTACAGTCGCAGGCCAGGTTAGCCAGATTGAGCGGGGTGGGCAGCACCTCCCGCAGAAAGCCCAACAACGTCCGGTTGAAATCACCGGGCTGCTCAAGGTTTACCAGATGGCCGGCACCCGGAATGATGCACAGCCGACAATCAGGCACGGCAGCAGCAATGGCCTGCAGATGCTCGGGGGGGCAGGCCCGGTCCTGTTCGGCGCCAATGGCCAGTGACGGCGCCGTAATCAAGGGCAGCAATGCAGTGGCGTCACGACGCTGTCCCATGGCCAGCAGTCCGCCAGCCAAACCGGAGCTGGCGGTGGCCACCATCCAACCATAGACCTCTTCAGCCAACCGGGGGCGTTCGGCTTCAGTGTCAGGCGCGAACAACAATTGCAGGAAGCGGTCCGCCACCACCTGGGGCCCAAACTTGACCACATCATCAGCCAGACGTCGCCTGCCGGCACGCCCCTCTGCATCGTCCGCCACCGCGCGGGTGACGGTAAACACGGCGGCCTGTACCCGTTGCGGATAACGCTCCAGCAGGTTGAACAGCAGGTAGCCGCCCATGGACATCCCCACCACGGCGGCCTGTGAAACCCCCAACTGATCCAGCAGTTCAACCAGGTCATCGGCCAGCAGATCCATACTGCAGGGGGCATCCGTCACATCGCTGTCGCCAAATCCGCGCAGGTCAGGAGCGATCACCCGATAGCCTGCAGCCACCAGAATAGCCACCTGGGGCCGCCACATCCGGCGGTTGAGCGGGAAACCATGGATCAGCAACACGGCAGGGCCGCTGCCAACATCATCATAGGCCAGCATGATGCCGTTCACCACGGTACTGGTGCTCACCATCCCTACAGCAGTGCCTTGACTGCCGCCAGCACGGCGGCGTAATCCGGCTCATGGGTCACTTCCGGCACCTGCTGGATATAACGGATAGTATCGGTGGCATCCACCACGAAGATGCAGCGGGACAGCAGCTTAAGCTCCTTGATCAACACGCCGTAGGCCAAGCCGAAGGAACGCTCCTGGTAATCGGACAGGGTCTGCACCCGATCGATGCCTGCGGCGCCGCACCAGCGCTTCTGGGCAAAGGGCAGATCGAGGCTGATGGTCAACACCACCACCGCATCAGGCAGACTGGCGGCCTCCTGGTTAAAACGACGGGTCTCGGTGTCGCAGACCGGTGTATCCAGCGACGGCACCGCACTGATGATCCGCAGCTTGCCGCTGCTACTAGCCAGAGTAACCGGGGCCAGGGTTGTATCCACCACGGTAAAATCAGGAGCCTTGTCGCCCACCTTCAGGGCCGGCCCCAGCAAGGTCATCGGGTTACCTTTAAAGGTGATGATACCGGTTCGTTCCTGCATGCATGCCTCCTTGCTGCGTGTTTGGGGTATACTCTACGCTAACAGCATACGATAAAGCATCGTCATGTCAAGCCGAGCCGGATTCTGAAGCTTCTTGACCGGCATCAAACAACCGAACGGCGGCATCTGATAGGGTGGTAGTCATCACAGCAGCGCTAACCGAAGGGAGAACCTCATGTCAAACCAGAATGAAACCTTGATTGGACAGGCCCTGACCATCAATGATCTGGCCGCGTATCAGTCCGGTTCAGTGGTCAGTCGCACCTTGATCGACAAAAAGATCGGCACCCTGACCCTGTTTGCCTTTGACCAGGGCCAAGGACTTTCAGAGCACGCCGCACCCTATGACGCCTTTGTACAGGTGCTGGACGGCAGCGCCGCTATCACCATCGGAGGGAAGGAACAGCAGGTCGATGCCGGCCAGATGATCATCATGCCGGCAAACGTGCCGCACAGCCTGCGGGCTAAAAAACCGTTCAAGATGCTGCTGGTGATGATCCGGGCGTAAACCGGTTTACAGCTTGACCACCGGCATCACCTGACCACAGCGTCGTTCTTCTGCATCACCTTGATCTCGCCGGTATCCATATCGTACATCCAGCCATGGATTGAAAGCTTACCGTCCAGCATGGCCCGGCGTACGAAGGGGTACTCCAGCAGGTGTTCCAGTTGCAGGCGGACGTTTTCCTCCTCCACCAGGCGACGGCGTTGTGCTTCTGAGACCTGCAGTCGCAGAGAGCGCAGCTTGTCGTCCACCCGTTCCATGGCCTTGTAGGCATTATTCAGCCAGATCGGAATGTAACGGTCCTCTGGATTTTCATGCAGCAGGGCGTTGATGCCGCCGCAGTTGTAGTGGCCGCAGATCACCACATCGGGAATGGTAAGGTGGTTGATGGTGAACTCCAGCACCGCCGAAAGATTCCAGTCGTTGGTGGCCACGATGTTGCCCACGTTGCGGTGGACAAACACCTCACCGGGCCGGGTTTGGGTGATGGTGTTGACCGGCACCCGCGAATCGGAACAGCCGATCCAGAGTACGGTGGGCCGCTGCATCTTGCAGAGGTCGGCGAAGTAGTCTTTCTCCTTTGCAAAGACATCACTCACAAAACGCTTGTTGCCGTCCAGCAGGGTGGTAATCATGAGACACCTCCCGATGGTGCGAACGAGCTATTTAACCAGCTTCGACAGCTTCTTGAACGACTCGGTGCCGGCCACCCGCAGCCACTGAAACAACACCGACTCAGTGCAGGTGATCACCGCCCCGGCCTGGCGCATCTCTTCCAGGGCCGTGTTCCAGTTCCGTTTTGAACGGCTCATGACTGCATCCCGTACCACCTGCACCTGATAGCCGGCGTCCAGCAGCTCAAGCACCGTCTGCAGCACACAGACGTGGGTCTCCATGCCGGTGATCACGATCTGACGCCGTCCACTGGCTCGGAGTTGCTCCACAAATCCAGCGCAGCCACAGCTGCTGAAGGACATTTTTTCGTGGCGAGACGCGCCCCCAAGCTTCTCAGACAACACCTCAACCGTTGCCCCCAGACCTTTCACGTACTGCTCGGTGACCGCCACCGGCACCTGCAACTCGATGGCCGCTTCCAGCAGCACTGCGGTATTGCCGGTTAGTTGCTCCAGCACCTGCTGATCCATCGCCTTGCACAGCCGCTCCTGAACATCAATCACCACCAGCAGCGATTCCTCGGCAGAAAGAAAAAAGCGTTCCCGAATGGTTGGCATTTCAGCACCTCCTCGACAGTAAAAAGAATGACCCAGCTTAGATTCTACCTGACGCCAGGTCAAGATAACTTTGTTTTATTCTGAATCCGAGGTCTCTTGAATCAGCACAAAGGGGCTCACCACCAGCATGGCAAACATCCGCTGCGGCTGTCGATTCCACTCGTCAAGCTGATCAGGGCTAGGCCTGGCGATCATGTGCGAGGCCAGCCAGACCTGCACGGTTGCGGCATCATCAACAGCAAGGCGCTCCCCTACGTCAGCCAGCTCCAGCATACTGTCCACCCAGATCAGGGCGTCCCGCTTATGATGCGGCAGCAGCCACTCCCAACGGGCCTGATCAACCTGTTGCGCCAGTTCCTGCCGGTCTATCTGCATCTGTCCCTCCCGACTACTATGGTTAAATTTCGCAAACCAGACGATATCTCCTTGAATACTGAGCTAGTTCTGCTTTAATTATCCAGCAACGTCAAGTCCCCTTCATGAGGAGTCTGGCCCATGTCGTTCTCTGGCGACCTTGAATATCTCTCAATTGTTGATGTGATTCAACTGCTGCACAGCACTCGCAAGACCGGCACCCTCAGGATCACTGGCCGCAAGGGAGAGATCTCGCTGGCCTTTAACGACGGCTACATCAACGGCGCCAGCCACTACGACACCGGCACCCGCACCGGGGCAATCCTGATTGAGGCCGGCGTCATCAGCCAGGACGACCTGAATCGAGCCCTGGCGCTCCAGGCCGAGGCCGGGCCGAATCGCCGTCCGCTGATCGCCACCCTGCTGGAAAACAACCTGGTTGCCAAGGATGATGCCTACCGCGGCCTGGAAACCTTGATTGAACTGACCATCGTTGAGATCCTGACCTGGAAGAAGGGCAGCTTCACCCTTGAGCCAGACTCGCTGCAGATCTGCGATGAATTCCGCTACTTCCCCGAAAAGCTGAAGGAAGAACTGAACCTGTCCACCGAACATGTCCTGATGGATGCGTTGCGGATCTACGACGAAAAGAAGCGTGACGGACTGATTGTTGATGAAGAGCTGCACGACGAGGAACCGGCCCCTGCCATGGGCGCACCGGCGACAGGCGATCTGACCATCTCGGCCGACGACCTGGGCCTGGGCGACCTGGATGCCATTAAGCGAAAAAAACCGACCTTCCACGAGGCGCTCCGTGATGAGCCAGCCCGTCTTACTGCCGGCCCTTCGCCTGCCGCGGTACTGAAAGAGGCAATGGGGCAACTGAAAAAGGCGTCCACCCTACCGGAGACCGCCCTGATCCTGCTCAAGACCGTTGGTGCCATCTTCCCCCGCGCCTTGACACTGGTGGCCTGGGAAAAGGAACTGGTGGCCGAACGGGGGATCGGCATCAACACCGAGCCTGCAGCCGGGCCAGGCCCGGTACTGGGCTTCAAACTGCCGCTGACGCCAGACTCCCTGTTCAGTTTTGTGCTTGACAAGGGCCACCCGTTCTTTGGTAAATCTCACGATCAGGTACTGCGAGATCAACTATACGG
>Ga0209016_1001761_pt1 | contig 16255 bp, 26 predicted proteins | sample EPASupsiteSAE305_FD_187265 | JGI IMG/M metagenome (GOLD analysis project Ga0209016, IMG submission 187265) | Bioremediated contaminated groundwater microbial communities from EPA Superfund site, New Mexico - SAE3-05 (SPAdes) (version 2) | ecosystem: Environmental > Aquatic > Deep subsurface >...
CAGGATGGCCTGGATGCCAAGATCGTCCTTGCCTTCGTAGACCAGGTAAAGGCCCAGCAGGCAGAGCCCACCGGCGGCCGCCCAGGTCTTCCAGCCTTTCATGGTCTGGGCACTCCCAGCCGGGCTGCCGCGGTTTGCTGGACAATGGCGATGACCTCGCGGACCACGACCTTCTTCTCGGCCGCTGCCAGGTTGACAGACCCAAGTTGTGCCAGGGTCTGCGCCTTAACCAGCAGGGCCAGGTCCTGGACCGATGCCTTGGTCGCCGCGTCCAGATGCAGCTCGTCAAGTTTGGCGGTCAATGCCGTATCGATGGCGACAGCCAGGATAGTCTCGCCGGTATCTTGGGCCAGCACCGCCAGGAGGGCCGTGGACACTGCGTAGGCAGGGGCCACGGTGTCGGGTCGGGCCGTGAAGGCCAGGCCAACAGCCACGCGGATGGTGGCCGCTTCCACCTGGTCGACCTGGCCGTTGCCCAGGGTGGATCTGCCGTTCGAACCCGAACAACCGCTCAGGCACAGCAAATAGACCCCTGTTCCCAGGATCAGCCCCGCGATGGCGATCAATGCGCCAGGTATTCGATTCCTCATTGTGTCACCTCTGATGGTTTTGGTTGCGTTTCCGCTGCCATGTCGCGTGCAGTTCCTGCAGCCAGGCCACGCGGTCAGGAGCGATTTTCCTCGGCCGGCCGCGCCGCTTAGGTGCGCTCGAACACGCCGGGGAAGTCTTCATGTTGGCTCCAGTTTTTATAGTGGATGTACTGCTCGCCGTTCTGGCACCGCACCAACAGCCGGGGTGGGCGCTTGGTCAGGCAGGTCAACACCGCCCTGAGGGTCCCGGGGCCCATGCCGCCATCCTCGACCAGGTCGGCAAACATGCCGCCGCCCGAGTTGAGGGCGTTCAAGGCCCGCTGCAGGAACTTGACCCCGTTGCCCGGCCCGCAATTGACCGAGGCCTCGAACAGCTCCTCGGCCACCTCCGGGCTCACCGGGTCGATCTGGTGGCAGCGCAGGGCAAGCCAGAACTGTTGGCGATAAAAGGCGCGGACCATTTCCGGCAGATCCGGATCGAGAGACAGGGCCTTCCGGGCTTTGCGGACGCGGTCGATGATCGGCCAGCCGTCCCAGTCCGGATGATGGTTGCGGGCGATACCCATGTAGGTCTCGCCACCCTGGTCCTTGGGGTTGTTGACGTAGCCGGCCTCGTGCTGCATGGTGGTTGCAAATGCTTTTTCGAAACTCATTTTGCCGTCCTGGTACGGGGTTGGCACAGCCTCAAGTAGGGGCGGGGGATGAGCCCGCCCCTGATGAAAGGAGATGTCAGGCATTGCCGTTGCTGACAGGGATATATATACGGGATCGGCGGGGTGGATGTTACCCGCAGCGGTTCGGTACAAATGCGAAAAGGAGGCTGAATAGCCTCCCTTGAGGGATGACGCCAATTAGCGCCAGGTGACGATTTTTGGCTTGAGGAAAACTTTGAATTCTACAGAAAAACTCACCGGTCGGTGATCACTCATTGGTCACCGACCTGAACCGGTGACGGCCAGGGACCGGAGCCGACCCAAAGGTGATCGCACGGCCCTCCGACGCCACTCCGGCTGCGTCGATGACGTAGAGGTACGCGGTATCCCCAGGCGCAAAAGCGCCTTGGTTGATGGTGATCGTTATCCCGCTGTCGCTCCAGGCCGATGGGATCTGGATCTCCCGGTGGGTACTGGCCGATAGGGTGGAGGCATCGCCTATCACCACTCTGGCCCACGTAGAGTCGACATAGAGGTCATCCCAATACTCGTCGACCTGCGCAGCAGATAATGTCGCAGCAGACATATACCGCCAGAACGACAGGTCGTTTAGCAGCTGGTCTCCAGCGGCCCACATACTGACCAGGCCATCAGTAGGGGATGCTTTCACCAACGAATGATCGATGTATGTCCTCAATACGCAGGCTGCCATGGATGTCGAGTTCGCCTCGAGCTCAAATTCCTCGACCTGCCAGGCCCGCTTATCGTTGGCCGCGCCGAAATAATAATACGAGTCGCCCAGGTTTTGGGTAATCCACTGGTTACTGGACCTGTTCAGTACGATACTGTCCGCATACGTTGAGTTGTAGTCGAGCAGCAGGGATTTTAAGCCGCCATTACCGTCCACATCCCCGCCGGGTGCCATCGAGGAGTTGTAAAGTCGTTTCGCCCGACGATGGATGTATGACCGTTGTCCAGGATCATTGAAATGCCACCCAACCACCCGCAAAACGAGCATCTCCGAGCTATGCGCGTCTGCATAGACCCGGGCGCTGCCGCCGCTAAATCCGGTGCCAGGGGAGTGGTATATCCCAGCGCTGTGCATCTGCCAGGCTGTCGCCACCCCCAGCCCTGATGGATTGAGGCCACTGTCAAACGGGGCCCATAGCACAGGGGCCGCCGGTGACTTTGTCCCGAATCCGGTGCCCACTATCGAGAGTTGTCCGCCATGCGTCGGAGCCCCGGGAACTGTCGATATCGATGGTGCTCCATAAGCCAGGCTTGCCAGCAGAGTGATAAATAGTGTGTAAATTAATCGCATGTCGGGGGGCCTATATAATCTGTTGCCGAAAGGGCGATTTGAATATCATCGAACCTTTCAACCGACGTGCTGCGGCTTGACCCATACATGACCGCGCCACAGGCATAGTTTTGTGTAATAATCGATATAGAGGGGCCACTGGTATTGCTCGTCATGCTTGTCCAGGATCCATCAGCCTCTTGGCGATACATCCTGAGCGACGACGTTCCCGTGCTGCACACAGCATGGATATCGATGGCATATTTTTCTCCGGGCGTAATTGTGTAATACTCGTCCGAACATGCCCCGAACTGCGTGCATAATTTTAGTTGATCTTGCGTCCCTGCGCCTCCTGGATCCAGGTGCCCTACTATAAACGCCTGGTGGTAATCCCAACTGCCCCCCCCCGAGGCGGAAAAAATTGCGCCGGGAGTGGATGTGTAATCGGGCAGGTCGGCGGGGATGTACCCAAACCTGGTCCGGAAATCGCTGTCAACCGTGAATGTGGAGATGACATAGTCCCCCGATGCCCCGGAGGTACGGTACCCGTGCGTGCCGCACACGGCCGCCGCGGTAGAGTAGGTATCCCCTCCGTATCTGGCCAGCCCGGACACGCAAAATTGGTCTGTGCCCTGCTCAAAGGACTCGTTTGCCCCGGCGAGGAAATCCCCCGCACAGGTGGGCCCACTGGGGCTCACTGATGAGGACATCACCCCCACCACCCAAGGCGGCAGCGCCCAAGCGCAACCAGCCCACAAACACCACACGCTGACCAGCACCCAGTATCGTCTAATCATGAGCGCCTCCGATTGCAGCGCACTGGGCGTTGCCGCTCGCCGGGATGAGGCAAGCATACGACAGACGTTTATTGGTCGTGGTGATCAGGGTAGGTGCCGTGCCACTCAGCCAGGTGATGTTGGTCGCAACCAGGGTGCAGATTCCGGCCCCACCACCGATGGTGAGTATGACCGCTCTCTCTTTACCTGCCGCCGGTGGAGAGGTAATGACAGCGGTATAGCTGGCCGCCGTCGCGCCGTTATGGAAATAGTAATGGTCGGCCGACACACCATCAATATTGATCTCGCCTGTGGCCGTGGTAGTGGAGCCCGCTACCGGGTACAGATTGGCCACCGTAACCGTGGTCGTGCCGCCATCCGTGATCGAGGTCAAGGGGGAAACGAAAACCAGGCTGGGCAGGCCGTCCAGGGCGGCTTTGGTCGCCCGGGCGCTCAACACGCTGTCATCGCTACCGCTCACCGTGCTGGCGTCGGTATCGAGGGTCAGGCTTGCCCCCCATGCGCTCGATCCTCCATACACTGCGATCCCGGCCTCTCCTGGCCATGCCATGGACCCACCGCCCCCAATCAATGCCCGGAGCGCGGTATCCACCTCCAAGAGCTCCGTGTCCCGAGTGATGGCCGAGGGGATGAACTCGTCATCCATCTTGCCGTCGCTGTTCTGGTCCAGTTCAACGGCCCCGGTCATCTGAGCCTTGGCCGCCAGGGCGCTGCGGGGCTTTGGTGATTTCTCCATTACCGGCGAGCGGGGCGGATGCCCGGCGCAACCCGAAAGCGCCAGCGCCGCCAAAATCAATATTGTCCATGCCTTTATCATCACATCCTCACAAAATAGACGTTGTCGCCCTCGGTTGCCTGCCAGATCCTGCCGGTTTGCATGTCGAACAGGTGCACACCAGACGTGGCGACAAACAGGTTGACGGTATGCGCCTTGTCCTGGCCATTCAGCCTGGTTGCATAGGCCTCGCCAATTGCCATGTTGTATCGGGGGGCTCTTGGGGAGGCTGTGGCTTCATCCCTCATCTGCCTGCGGATCGCGACCACCGTTGCCATGGCAATCTCCTCGCATTCCCACAAATTCTTAATCCATGTTGGATTAACTTCAGCGCGATGCTGGGCTATCAGCATCTGCACCTCATGGGGCTCGATAGGCAGATACCAGGGGTCCGTAGGGAGCCAATCGTTCATGGCCGGAAAAATGCCGTAGAGCAGTTCCCCGATCGCGTCTGCGGTAAGCATTACCAGCTCACCCCCTGCCCGCCAAAAGTCACGCCCTCGCCGCCGAAGGTTACGCCCTGGCCATCATCGGCCTGGTCGGCGCCAGCTGGGCCCACCTCTTCGACAATCACGGTGCCGGCGGTGGCGGAGTCGAAGACCAGCGCCTCGATCAGGCCGCCCGGCACCAGGAAATACTCATGATTGGCCAGCAGCCGTTTGCCCGGGCTGTTGTCGATCGAGTTGATGAACATGTCCACGGCCATGGTGGAGGATATCAGGATAGCGCGGACCAAATGCGGATCGTCAAAGGTCACTGTCTCCTGGCCGGCGCCGGCAAAAGCAATGTCATGGCGATCGCGGAGGAGGTTCCACCGTGGGGTGTCGGCGGTGCGGACCAGCCCCTCGAGATGGTCCAGGACCAGGGGCGTCTCGAATCCGGTGGCCCCGGGCCCCAGGGTCCGGGGCGGCTTGCCCACCACATATGATTTCGGCCCGGTGTTGTTATAGGTTGGCATCGCTTACCTCCTCTTTGGTTTTGGGTTTGCTTTCGGTAGGCCGTATCAAACAGGATTCGAGCAAGAGGTGTTACCCGCAGTGGTTCGGTAGGCACAAAAAAGGGGAAGCCGGACCGGCCTCCCCTGGAGTGATGACACCAATTGGCGTGATTTTTAACGGACGGTTAAAGCCGGGTTGCCGCCTGTTTAAGGTTATCCTCGATGTGGCCGATGATGTAGCACAGGCCTTCCGCATCCTTGCCGGTCAGGCAGAGATCCCTACTCTCCCCAATCACCAGGTTCAAAAAGCCGAGCATGGCCTGGGCATGGTCGATGTAGTCGGCCGGATGGTTGGTGGGGTCAAGAGTGGCCATGGTGCACCTCGGGGTCCTTGTCTTTCCACAAGAGCAGTTCGCCATAAATTTTTTGAACCTCATTCAGCCCTGCCTGGACACCGCCATCTTCAAGTTTTTCAAAGATGGCGGTGGCAACAAGGTAGGCCCCGAACGTAAACCCCTCCATGTGGGCAATGGAGGCCTCGCTCTCTTCGGCGAAGCCCAGCTGCTCGGCATGCGTTCTTTGCATCGGTTCGAGCTCACCCATGCTCACGCCTCCCTGCCATCAAGAACGCCTGCCGGAAACAACTCCATCTGTCCCACGTCCTTTGCATCGGCGAGGAGTCCTTTCTTGTGGAGACGGCGCAGGCAAGAGCGCACCGACCCTTTTTTCCTGCCGATAGCGTCGCCGATCTGCGCGGGCGTGTAGCCCAGGCCGTGCATGTGCAGCACCTTGGCGTCATCATCGGCGGTGAAGTTTTTGCGGTTGTTCGCCTCTTTTTTTAACGAGGCCATGGCTTGCTTGAGCAGGTCGGTATGTTCCTTGAGCAGGGCAATGTGCTCCTGGATGTCCACCACCACCATCTGTCTCTGTTGGACGGCCGGAAGAGCCTCGCCCCGTTCGAGCAGCATCCAGCGTTTGATCACCAGCGCCCTTCGCTTGGGGTCATAACCGGTGACCAGCACCATGCTGGACTCGAAGTCCAACTCGTACATGGGCTGCTCTCGGTTCATCGTATCGAGGTAAGAGATCAATCCAAAACTGGATGTATCTATGGCTCCTTGGTCAATCAATTCCTTGATGTCCCGCACCACATGGAAGTGGTTTTTGTCCATTAGTGAGGCGATCTCCACACTGGACATTCTCAGATTGGGATTGAAGAGGCCGGTGGTGGTGATGTCGTTTCCGTTCATGGTATTTCTCCTGCATTGGGATTAAATATCCCGCCCCCATGCGACCAAACAAAAAAGGGCGGCGCTGAGTGGGTTGGTCGACCGGATGCAGTCACCGGCGAGCCCGAGGGCTCCCCACCCAGCACCGCCCAAAAGAGTCGTGCGCTGAGGTGCGGACACAAAAAAACCGCCTGACGAGGGGCGGCGGTGTGTCCGCCTGCATTCCGGGCGACCAAACCCGTGCAGCCGATTTTGCGGCTGCACGGGTAGGTTGCCCGAAAAGGCCCCTGGTGTCAATCAATTTTCAAAACAACCGCAGCTGCTTGTCTTGCAATTCTTTCTGGGTGGCCGGCTGGGAAAGGATATTCTCCACCTGCCGGGTGCTGAGCCCCGTCATCCCGGCCAATTCCCTCACCGTGATCCCGCCCCGGTCGTAGGTCGCTCGCATAAATCCATTGCGCCACTCAATGAGCCATTTGTCCGGCCGGGGGATGTGGAGTGATTGACCGCCAAGGACCTGGGCTATGAGCAAGGTGAACCGCACCCCCTGACCGGGAATACGCTGCTCAATGGTCTCGGCCATCCATTTGAGCGTGCCGGGCAGGTCCTCGATATTTGGTCGCCATGCCTCGGGGATGTCGATGATCGGCCGGCGCCACCCCATGATGTCCGTGTTTTGCTTATCCAAGCTCCACCCCCTCTCGTTTGGCCCAGTCCTTGAGGGCTTCAATGATCTTGTGTTTGTCCTGGCCATCGCACCAGCGGAGGTGATCCTTGCCGGTCATCCGCTTGGCAAAGGCCAGCAGGGCCTTGTCCGATCCATCCCTGACCACGCCCGCCTTGTGCAGGGTGATCCAGCAAGCCAGGATTTTTTGCGATTGGCCGTCTGCGGGGATATCCATCCCGGGCAGCTTCTGCGTGCCTTTCGGCTTCCACCCCAGCGAGCGGAAATGGTTGAGCAGTTGGAAGGCCTGGCTGGAGGTCAGCTTTGCCGACGAGTCCTTGCGGAATCGGGCCTGGAGGATGTCCCGGTACACCTGATCGGTGAGGCCCAGTTCCTTCTTGGCGATGTGGATCTTGGCGAGGTCGGCTTTACTCGGCATCGAAGGCTCCCTGTCGGTCTTTGAATTTTTGCAGGATGCCCTGCAGAGCCCCCTGGGCCTCGGGGCTGACCACCGGCTCGCCGTGCTCGGCGATGTATCGCCGCATCTCCGGGCTCATGTCGTCATCGCTCGGCCGGCGAATCTTGGTTGCCCCGGTCTGTTCCGCCTGCCGCACCTGCCGCTCCTGTTTAGAGTCAGCCTGGTCAGCCAACTGATAGACGATGGCCCGCAGGTAATTGTGGTTCTTCATCGGCAACGTTAACGTGGCCGATTGTTCCATCATCCGCTCCATGCCCATGGCCCATAAGGAGGGAGGGCACGGACGATCCGCTTTCCCCTGTTGCGACACATATCCGACTGAGACCAGGGCAACCATTTCCCGCGTCAGCCGGATGATCTTCGGGTCGGAGCACGCGCAGCCGCTTGTTGGCCGGAACAGGGACAGGTACATGTAAAACGGCCCCTGTACCACCTGCGGGAGTTTGATGTAGTCCGGCAGCAACTCTCCGTTTCCGGCAGCGCCGATAAAACTGGACACGGGGGCCCGGTAGCCGCATCGTCCGCATTTCCCGTCAGTTGGCATTGTGCACGCACCTGCTGCAGGGGCCCAGGCGGACCTCTACGAAACCGTGCCGGCAGGTCCGGCACTTAGGGCTGAAAAAGTTTTGCTGGATCGCCTTTTCATAACGATCGACCACCGGCTGTTTATCACAATACGGCAAAGGGAGCGTGGCGTAGCCGCTCCGATAACATTGGTCATTGTTGCAATCAGAGCACCTGGGCTCTTTCTGTAATTTCGGCATTGTCGCTCTCCTTTCATTTGCTGCTCATCAATAACAACAGAGACGTTCAGCAAGAGCATTCTTAATCTTTTTCCACGTCGCTTTTTTTGGACTCGTCCCGCAAGCGGCTTCCGCTATTTCCATTATAGCGACGGCTTCTTTGCTATCGATAATCAGGATAAATTCATCCGCCTTCTTTCCGGGAGGCGGCTCTTCACTAAAAATTTTCATATTCATCTCCTTTCGGCTGCTCATCAGATCCGGAGCGCCGCCCCCGGATGATCCCGGCCAACATCAACAGGTGGCGGACCTGCCCCATGCAGGTCAACCGCTGGCCGGGATTTCGCTTGTCCCTACCCCCTGCCCAACGGCTGGGTCTTGAGCCCATCAAGCTTGAACTCCCCAGGGACCAGGCAGTATCTCCACTCCGCTTCCGCCTCCAGGGCGGCGTCGGCCTGGTCGATCAAGGGGTGCTCGCCGTCATCCTCAAAGACTGCTTCCACCTGCATGGTGATGGTGGCCATGGCTTTATGTTTCATGGCAACACCTCGACCAGATAGAATTCATTGCCCAGCTGCCCGAGAGTCCAATTTCCATTTTTCGCTTCGGGGCAACGCTCCCGGAGCAACTCCCAGAGCCGGAAATTCGCCATGGGGCTCCCTTGCTGAGACCGTTCAGACAACTCGGCCACGCGGAAAGCCAGCCGGTCCGGCACCTTGTATTTTCTGGGCTCTTTCACGACCGGGACTTCCGGATCCGTCACCCCGCCCTCGGCAAACACGCCTCTGATCCATCCTATTACATCCATGATTTCTTCCTCCTAGTTGGCTGGCGCAGGTTCAATGTACATCCGTAGATGTGCCCATTTGTTCGGCAAAAGTTGCGAGCTCATCTTCCATTGCCCCTACTGCTGCAGAGACAGCGACAGCTGCTTGCACCGGGTCCGCGCAGGCCCTGGCAGCATTAAACAAACTCGTCAATACAGCTGCGGCCCCTGCCATGTAGACGGGTAGGAGGATCTCTTTATCCTCTATCGAGGCCGAGGGGCTCGCGTTATCGTAATGCTCGCGTAACGTCTTCACCCTTCACACCCCCGAAAAATCAAGGTTAACCTGATGGTATTTGCCGTTTTCGTCCCGCTCGTAGAACCGGTGATAGGTGCAAGAGCCGGTCACGGTGACCGCCTCGGCGACTGCATCCATGGCGAGCTTCCAGGAGGGATGTTCGATCTTGTGCTTGCGCAGGCCGAGAACCCGATTGGTGTTGATCCTGCCCCGTTTGTCGACCTGGAAGGCGTCTTCGATCAGGGTCCGGATCTCGGATCCGGAGGACCGGGTCCACTCCCGCAGGCACTCATCCACCAGGACCTTGGCCGCCTGCAGCCGCTCGTCAAACTCGATCCTCTCGGAGATCTCGCGGGTGATCTTGTAGCGACCGTCAAAGCTCATCAAGCTGACATTGCCCTTGCCGCCGCCCAGCTTGACCCCGTACTTCTCGGCGCTGAGATCGAGGAAGGCGTCCATATCGCCGGTCAACTTTTTCTTGAAAGCCACCAGCGCGTCGGTCTCATACTGGGCAGCCTCCACCGCCTTCATCACGAAGTCATCGCGCAGCAGGTCCACCTCTTTGATCTGCTCGATCGGCACCAGATGGCCGATCGCGTTACGCTTGTACCCTTCCGGGATGGTCATCTCCTTGTTCATGCTTCCTCCGTTGCGGCCATGCCGGTCACCAGCTCAATCCTGGCTGCGTGGCCTTTTACCTGCTGATAGGTTTTGATCTTCGTCTGCGCCAGATCACAGGCATAGCCGATACTGGCCAACTGGTCGTCATCCGGATTCATTTCGCATTCAAACAGGAGATCCGCGACCCGGGCCGCCTGATCGATGGCATCGTTCTTGTACCCGGTCAGCAAATCAGGCTGGGAGAGCCGGCGCTGCAGCCCCTGGGTGACATCCCATATCTTGACGAGCTTCTCCCGGACCATTGGCGATGAGGCCAAGACCGCATTCATCAATGCGCTAACGTTCTTGTCGATTTCCGCCAAACTCTCCTGCATTTTCAGTACTTCTTGCGCTACCATGATCTTCTCCTTTCTCTCGTGGTTGCGGCCCGGCGGCGCACTGTGTATCTTGCGACCGGAGCCTGTTTGCTGACTGCTCTTTTTTTTGGCCAGGGGATGTTCGTGCATCCCCTGGCCTTTTTCGTTTAACCGTTCCGTAAATCGCATTTTCGGCAGGCTTTACGCTGCTTGATCATCATCGGATTACTCCCCACAATCCCCAAGGTTTTGGCCTTGTTCCACAACTCTGCACACTTCCCTGGCTCGATCTCTCCGAGGATGGGGCAAACAATCTTGCCGCCACGGCCGTATATCTTCATTACCCGGGCCTGCATCTGCTCGGTGCTGGCCGGATATTTCCCGGAGAGCAACAGCGAGATGGTCGCGGATGAAACCGCCATTTCCCTGGCCACCTCGGGCCGGCCGACCGTCTCGGCCCGCTGCCGCAAGATCTCTATCCATCCGTCTCCCATGGTCTCCCCTCCAGCAGGCCGCTTTTCCGCCTGCTCCTTGATTTTAGGGCGCTGAGGCTCTCCTGGCACCAGGTTGTACCGGAACTGCTTTACGTCTCGCCCCACCACCTTGATAAATCCGTCCCGCTCCAGCAGCTTGGTATAATCCTCAATCGCCCCCCTGGACGCCCCGGTCAGCCGCACCAGATCGGACCGGGTGAATCCGCGCTGCAATTGCCTGATGGCCCGCCAGATCTTATCCCGCCCAGTGTTCCTCCCCGGCCGCTTGGTTGGTCGCTCGGTCAGGTCGCGGATGACCTCCCAGGTCGGGTTCTGCACAAAAGGGCCGGGCTCGGCGTGTCCCTTGGACAGCTTGTCGTCTTTGATTTCCTGCAGGTAGCCTTCCCTGGCCAATTTATCCATCACCCGCAAGATGGGTTTGCGCTCCAGCTCCACTCCGGCCACCACCTGCTCCAGGGTCACTTTCTTTCGACCGCAGGTAAGCAGGAAGAGGACTACAGGGTCCAGCACGGTCATCTCGACCGCTCCTTCTGCTGGTAAGCCTGCAGGTAGGCGGCGGTGATCTCCTCCAATTTGTGGCCCTTCGCGATCCGCTCAGCCACCTGCAGCCAGGTGGTGGTCATCCGCAAGCGGCCCTGGCTGTGCCGACGGATGAAAGAGATCGCGTCATCGCTCAGCTTGACTTCGCAAATTCGTTCCGCGTATTCGGCAATTTCAGCCTCGTTGAACAGCTCGAACTTGACCGTCACCGTCACTCGGTCAATGATGTGCGGATAGGCCTTGAGATCCTTCTCGAAATTCTCCATGCCCATCAGGACGATGGGCGCGTTGGTCATGTCGCTGATGTCGCGGACCGTTTCAATAATGCCTTCCGAGATCAGGTAATCGGCCTCATCAATGATAATGGGCTGAATCTCCTCATCCATGAGGGCGAGCAGTTGCTCGAACAAGTCCGAGGATCGGAATTTTGGCTTGACCTGAAGCGAATCAACCAGGCAGGAAAGTAGCATCCTCCTGGAGCATCCTTCGTAGGCGCGCATGTAAGGCGCTCCGTTTTGGGTATAAAACCACTGCCCAGCCTTGGTCTTCCCGGTGCCGTATGGCCCGTACACCAGCATAATCCCGATGCGGCCCTTGATCGGTTGCCGCAGAACTTCAATCCCGGCCAGGAATCGCCGCATGTTTTGCGTTATTGCAAAATCATCAATCATTGGTTATTTTACTCCCCATACTCACTGCCTGTTTAAGCCTTAGGCCGGGCGCTGCGTCAACAGCGTCCGGCCTCCTCTGTTTTATCCTTCCGCCTGGTCGGCTTCAGCAACTCCATATTTCTGCCGCAGATCACCTTCCAGCATCAGCCAGTTCCTGCCGGTTACGTCACAGGTGTAAAAATCCTCCAGGAAATCGCATTCCCACTTGCTTAACTTCCGTTTTTCCTGGCGGACCTTGGTCAGGATGTCCATGAACCGGTCCGACTTGCTGGCGATGATATTGATCACCTTCTGCTCTTTCACGGGTTTCACCGGGGGCTGCTCTTCGAGCACGATTTCGACCCCGCCCAGCTTCTCTTCCATTTCTTTCTGCCGCCCTTTCGACCGATCAAGCGCCTCGACCGCCTTGGCGGCCTCTTCAAGCAGCGGCGTGCTGTGCTCTTCGCTCTTGCCGGGGAACTCGACCAGGTTGCTGACCTCGCTTTTGCGGAAGTTTACATAGTCCTGGTAGGCCTCCTGGACGCTTTCCTTCTTGGCTCGCTTGCGCAGTGCCTTCGCCCCTTCGGCAACGATTTTGTCTGCATGGTTCTTGGCGGATACGGAGAATTTGGCCCGGTCGATGTTGTACCACTGGGGATCAATCGCCACGCACAGGAACAACCGCTCCCTGCGCTCGCCATATCGGTAGATGTAGGCCGTGCCCATGTCCGCAGGGTCGAGGAGAACGAACACCTCCTCCCCCACGTGGCCGGCGAATTCGCGCGACTGGTAATACCGGCGGTCGACCACCACGCCCTTCCTGGTGATCGTGCCGGTGCCGCCTTCCTTCGGGGCGGGCAGCAATAGCATGTCCAATACCCGCAAATCCGAGACCCTTCGGATTGGCTGCGTCCAGTTGCGCGCCATATCGATTGGCTTTTTGCCGTCCAGGCCGCTGTGCGGATCGTGCTGATACACGAAGGTGGTCCACTCGTTACAGAACTTCTGCAGGTCCTCGGAGGTCAGGTTCACCTCAACCGGGTCGCCGCCTTTCTTCATGACCCGCTCGGCAAAGCTGCGCCGGGCCTCGATCGCCTTGCGGTCGGTCACGTTGTGGCCGATATAGCCCGGCATCATCTCCACCAGACCGTGCAGGAAGGTGCGGAAAGACCGCTCGATATGCGGCTTTTCGTCGCCGGAAAACGGTGTGCAATACTCGGCTTCGATATCCAGGCTTTCCAGTACCAGGTTCACCCGGGCCGACCGGTAATCCTTGCCGTTGTCGATCTTCAAAACCTCGACAATGCCCCAGTCGATGAAGCAGTGCCGCAAGAGCGCCACGATGGCCGATGCCTTCGAGGTTTTGGAGACAAGCAACCGCAGTCGCCTGGAATACACGTCAATCACCCCGATCAGCGAATGCCGCCCGTCCACCAGCATCAGGTCCGCGGGCGTTGAGTCCGCCTCCCACAGCTGGTTCAGCCGCTCCACCCGCTCGCTGGCCGAGCCGAACGCCAGCCGCTTCTTGTTCTTGTATTCATCGGGGTTGGTATAAAACATCCACAAATCGGCGTTCTTGCTGACCCAGTTCTCCCGCATCCTGCCGATCGCCGTGGCCGAGGGGATGTCCCGGCCAAACCTGCCCTGCAGCAGCCGGAGGATATTGGTATTGGTGGTGGTCGGATTCAGGCAGATGGCGTCGATCACCATCTCCTGCTGCTCTTCCGTCAAGGTTGTCTGGCCGCGTTTGGGGTTGTGGTACCCGAATGCCAGTCCCGGCAGGCCGTACCGGTCGTATGCCTCGGCGATCCGGCGCACCGTGGAGCCGCTGGTCGTGGTGCCCACGATCGCCCGCACGTCCTCGGGCGCCTTGATTTTGCCGGAATTGTAGGCGGCAACAAAGGCATGGTCCGCCTTCTTGCTCCGTTTGGCGTGGCGCGGCACCTTGAAACCGGCCGCCTGGGCGAAACCGTTGCACAGCTGCAGCAACTCGTAGCGGGCCATGGCCTCTTTCCGGCGCAGCGAAGGCATCTGATTAAAGGTCAACTGCGCCTGCTCCTTGGCGATCAGCTCCCGTTCCTTCTCCTCGGCCCGTGCGGCCAGGATATCCCTGGCCGCTTCCGCGCCAATCTGCTCCACCACGCAGTCCGGCTCGCTGCTTCCGGCCGTGGCCCGCTTGGCCGTTACCGCCACCCGGTATTCATCCGGGAGCAACGTGATCGGGTAGTGCTTCTCAGACCCGCTCGGCCCTTTCTTCCAAACAAAAGCGATGCCGAGATCATCCAGGCTCAGCTGGATTGCCCGTTTGCTCAGGCCCTTGGCCTCGGCGATCTCCCTTGCGGTCACTGTCCCTTTCACGTTGTGCCCCCACTCTGGTCCAGCCATGCTGGTTATTTTTTCAGCGTTTCCAGCAGATCTTCGAGCAAACTGACCATGGTTGTCCGGCCCACCGTCTGCCAATCCTTATCGTTCTGGTCCTGCACCAATTGCAGCAGCGCCATGTAGGTGGTCTTCACCAGGGGCGGCAGCTCAAGCGTCTTGTTGGTGCGATCGGTATGCTTCTTGACCCGGTCGTCAGTCTCCTTGCGCTCGATTTCCAGAATCACCTGGATGATGAAGTTGGCCGTGATCTTGGATTCGGTAACGCTGGCCTTATCCAGCACCTTGAGCCAGATCTCGCGTTGTTTTTCGGGGGAGTATTCGGTGAGGGGGCGGGCTTGGCGTTCGTTTTTGGGGAGGAGGTCTTCAATGGTTTGTGTACCATGGTACACATTTTCGGGCAGGCTAACTTGTGAGCAGTTATCTTCCGTGGCATCTTCGAGGATGGCTTTCAGGTTTTCATATACCTCAGCGGCTTCGATTAATTGATATGCCCGCCTTGCTGCCATATCCCAAACTTGCGCGAGATAATCCTCAAAAACAGGATAGTTGATCCGGTAAAGCCGCTGATCACGGATCTCTTTCAGGGCGAGCCCCACGAGAACGAACCCTTTTAAATGTTCTTTAACAAGGGCCTCAAGCTCGGCCAGCAGCTTCTCTTCTCGTTGGGAAAGCGGTTGTTCGGTGGTATTCACTAACGCGTTCATGGTTTATTCCTTTTTCTGGGGTTGATTGTTGACGAAATCCCTTAACGCCGCGGCGTCAACAGGGTAAGCAGGTCCGTCTTGCCCTGCTCGGCAGCCCTTTCCTTCCTGCACCGCTCCCGTACACCTTGCAGCACTGTCTGCATCTCCTGCTCCATGGAGGCTTTCGCCTCTCTGGTAAAGTCTTCTCGCGTCATCATGGTTCGGTCTCCCTGTAAAGTTGGTCTCCAAGCCTAACAGCCTGCTCCAGTGTTAAAAAAAAGTATCGATACCCGTTCTTCCCATGCCATATCCCATCAATTCGCAACCGGTAATGCTGGCCCCAGTATGCGCGATCACGCAGGGGCGGAGGCGGGAAGATATTGAGCTTCCATGGCCGCCATCCCCATCTCCACTGTTCCGCTCGGAACAGTTCAATCCTGACTGGTTTTTTGCCCTGTGTAGCGGCATTTCCAAACCGCCACACGATATCGGGAATACGCTTTTCACTCATAAAAATAGCCCGTTGCCGTTGTAAATATCCCCCCTTGTGCTACTCTTGGAGTCGAACCACCACGAACGATCAACCATTTCACACAAGGAGGAAAACATGCCTGTTTGTATCAAGTTTCCATTCGAGGAAACGTTCATTGATTGCGCTGGAGTTGCGCGCACTTTCACATTCACCCAGTCGTTCTCGCCATCTTTTGATGAAGGCTTCCTGGTCGACGCCGAAGAATTTCCCGATGGGAAAGACACCGGGTATGCCTTCGGCATCTGGTCTCCGTCCTTGGTTGATGGTTTGGGGAAATTGCGCATTAAAATAAGAAAGGCTCTTTCTGTTAAATACACGGTCGTCCATCCTGGATACGGATTATCTTTTACCCACGACAAGGTGGCTGGCCGCATAACCTCTTCAGGCGTAGTTGTTGATGGCTCTCTGATTAACTGGGAAATATTCTCCGACAAGCTTGCGGGGCTCAATGGGCATCAGTTCGAATTGACCTTCTTCCAACCTGAAGAATAACTTGCCATCATCAGTAGGGGAGACTCCTACCGCTCCAAAGCATCCGGTAAACTTTGCCATGCCTTCGAAGTAGTAATATCTCCCCTCGATACAAACGCCTTTTTTGGTAATCGGCCTTGCACACTGCTCGAATACGCTTCCGTCTTTTCCACCGTCCGCCATACCCCACCTCCTCACTGTTTCATTTCCTTCAAAAAGAGCTCCCGCTTCCGTTTCTCCCGCTGGAGCCGCTTAATATCCTCATCCAACTTCTGCGTCTCGGCCCGCAGCGCATC
>Ga0209016_1001762_pt1 | contig 16229 bp, 9 predicted proteins | sample EPASupsiteSAE305_FD_187265 | JGI IMG/M metagenome (GOLD analysis project Ga0209016, IMG submission 187265) | Bioremediated contaminated groundwater microbial communities from EPA Superfund site, New Mexico - SAE3-05 (SPAdes) (version 2) | ecosystem: Environmental > Aquatic > Deep subsurface >...
GATAGAGCACAGAAAAGATACCGCTGATCATCGCTTGCGAGGCAATAACCGTTGCCATAATCGTCAAAATAAGAAAAGGGATATACAATGAAGGCGCAAATTCATGCATCATCTCAAACAGTGGGCTTCCAACGGAATCTGGATGTGTAAGAACAAAAGCACCTTGCCCAAAATAAGTCAAAACAAGCGCACAAAAGGCAAAAACCCATCCCTTGACAATAGGCAATCTTCCTAAGTGGCCCATATCTGCATAGAGTGCTTCACCACCTGTTGTTGCAAGTACGATGTCGGCTAAAATAATAAATGCAATCGCAGGATGATCTAGTGTAAAATTGATTGCATACATAGGATTCATCGCAGCAAAAATTGATAAGTCTTTAAAAACATACCACAGTCCAACTGAACCGATACTAATGAACCATATCACCATGATAGGACCAAAAGCAGCAGCAACTCTTTCAATGCCTTTTCTTTGAACAGCAAAAAGAGCAAAAGCAATTAAACTTGCCATAATTAAAAGCGTTACTTGAGGTGTTTCATCATACGCAGGAATGAGGAGTATACCTTCCACCGCACTTAGGATACTAATAGCAGGCGTAATAACACCATCGCCAATCATTAACGATAAGCCTAAAAAACCTAAAATAGAGACGATTGTCACCATCTTAGCGCTCTTTAGACACGGTGTTAACATTTGAATAAGTACAACCGTACCACCCTCGCCTTTTTCACTTAAACTCGTAGCCAACCATGCGTATTGTACGGTGACAATAATAATCAGTGCCCAAAAAATAAATGATAAAACGCCATACACACTGCTCAGTAGTGGAGGAACAATTAGAAAAATAACCGCTAAGGTATAGATGGGGCTTGTCCCGATATCCCCATAGACAACACCTAACGCCTTGACAACCATCGTTTCATTTTTAATGCGTTCTTTTAACGTCATACAGACTTAACCTCTTTTTCACAGAGTATTTTTTTATGTTTTTTTTCAAGTGCAAGCTGTTATTCTAATGCTAACAATATTAAAGTATCCTAAATAGTATTTTTAAAGAGAAAGAGGAAAAGAGGGATGTAAGGTTTTTGAATGCATAAAACCTTACATAATGTAGATTAGTTATGAGGTTTACGTAACGCTTTTACCGCTTTTTTAATTGCTTCTAAAAGCCTATCTATCTCTTTTTTAGTGTGCGTATAATGAATAGAGATGCGTAACCAACCTGGTTTTTCATCAAAACTTTGTCCATCTTTTAAATGCAAAAGATCATGTCCATACGGGCCTGCACAGCTACATCCTGCTCTGGTTTGAATACCAAAATGCTCAGAGAGATATTGTGAAATATCATAAGGATTGATACCTTCAAAATTGAGTGAAAAGATAGGAAGTTTATCTTGCGAATATTTGCAGTAAAGCTTCACCCCTTCAATGGCACGAATACGTGAGCCAAAGTAAAACTTGAGTTCTGTTTCAATGGCATAAATTTTATCGAGCCCTATTTCATTGCGAAGGTTATAGGCAAGGGATGCTTTGATAAATTGCAAGATAGCAGGTGTTCCTGCATCTTCAATAAGTTCAATATCGCTTAAAAAATTATGGGATGTTCTTGAAACGTACCCTACTGTTCCACCACCTGCAAACGTTGGTGTTGTCTCACAACAAAGCTCTTTTTTCATTACCAAAATACCGCATGATCCAACACCACCTAATAACTTATGAGGAGAGAGGAAAAGAGCATCGTAGTAGTTACAATCAATGTTAATATAAGGTGAAGCCGCTGCCGCATCAAGACATAAAATACCGTTATAACGTTTAATGAGTTTATAAATGCTTTTGTAATCACTCATAATGCCCGTAACATTTGATGCCACGGAAAAAGAAGCGATAATCTCACGGTTTTTATAGGCTTCTAGTTTACTCTCTAAAAAGCCAATATCAATTTTTTCTTCTTTATCCAATGGTATGCGTACCACTTCACATAAACCTTCTCTAAAACTAAGCTCATTTGAATGGTGCTCATACGGTCCAACAAAAACGACGGGAAGGTTTTCAGGTTTATGTCCGTAGCGTTTAAGCGTACGAGGAGGAATGTAAATTCCCATTAGTTCTTGAAATTTTTTGATAGCACCCGTTGCACCTGTGCCACAAGGGAAAATGTAAAAACTATCATCTAGCTCAAGGGCCACGCGTAAATCATCTCTCGCCTTTGTATAATACTCGCTGGTTTTAACAGCACTCGAAGAGACCTCTGAATGGGTATTTGCATAGGTTTTAAGTATCTCTAGCATTTGCTTTTCAATAGGCTTATACCCCTGCCCTGATGCGGTATAGTCAAAATAGAGAATATTTTTATCTTTAATGATATTTTTACGTATCGCTTGCACTACTTTATCCAAAAATTTTTCGGTATTATACCCTTTATAAACATTTAAAGAGATGATGGGAATCAAAAATGATTGATGAAACGTTGCTCAACAGCCTCAGTGCCAAAGAAAAAGAGCTTTTTAAACAGGGCTTGGAAGATCTGATTAACCAAACCTATGTTATTGAAGATGAGTACAAAAAGTTAGGTGAATCCTATACAGCATTGCAAGATTTTATTCGCCAAATTATTGAAGTACAACCCAATGCTTTATGGGTTTTTGACAATGATGGTGCGATCTTTTTACAAAACAGCGAAGCTAAAAAAATTGGCTCTATCTTAGAAGGATTATCACTTGAAGAAGAGAGTGAAGTCGATTTTGAAGGACGTTCTTACCTCATTAAAAGTGTCACGAAAAGCGATAAAAAAATTATTACAGCCACAGATATTACCGAGGGGAAACGCCAAGAACGCCTTGTTTCCATGGGACAAGTTGCCGCTCATCTCTCCCATGAAATTCGCAATCCTATAGGCTCTGTTTCCCTGCTTGCCTCAACGCTTCTTAAAAAAGTCGACCCAAATGTAAAGCCGCTTGTCACAGAGATCAAAAAAGCAATTTGGCGAGTAGAACGCATTATTAAAGCGACGCTTCTGTTTACAAAAAGCGTACAGATCAATCCTAGTTTTTTCTATCTTGATCGTTTAATTAAAGAGTGTGAACAAGCTATTTCACATTACTCCTATACAAAAGAAGTTTCTTTTCATTTTGATTTACCGCACGTTGAAATTAAAGCCGATTTTGAACTTCTAAACTTAGTACTTCAAAACTTTATTTTCAATGCGATTGACGCAATTGAAGATTGCGAAAAAGAGAGTGGAAATGTCAGTATTTCATTTGTAGAAGATAGTGAATATGTCATCTTACATGTCAAAGACGATGGTAAACCTATCGAAAATAAAAATATCCTTTTTGAGCCTTTTAAAACAACAAAAACAAAAGGAAATGGGCTAGGTTTGGCTCTTTCACTGCAAATTATTCAAGCACATAATGGCAAAATCAATCTGCTTGAAGAGCCTAAAGGTTTTGAAATCAAAATCGCAAAATGATTGTGTATGTAAAGGTTAGATCACCTTTACATACTCTAATTCTGCAATCTTTTCATCAATGCTATCGTCCACCCCAAATCCTGTTTCAATCACAACATCTTGGAGTTTGGACGTAATCACTAAATGCAGCGGTCTTCGTCCTGAACATTCACGCACGATTTGATACAAAATCTCTAATTGGGTTGGATCATCACTAAGATCAATCAAAAGGACTTTTGGATCGAGCGGAACTTCAATAACTTTCGTCTCAATCTTCTCTTTTTTAGCCTCGCTGAGCTCCATGATTTTCATGACACGCATTTTTGTATTTTGCCCATCATTGGTTACTTCTACTTTAAAGCAGAGAGGGTTTTCAAGATCCATCTTAGAAAGAGATTCGAGTTGTTTTTCAAAGACAGTTAATTCCATACTGCCATGGAAATCCATAAGCGTAATAATTCCAAACTTATTACCTTTTTTGCTGATCTTCTCCGTAATGCCTTCAACTTTACCGATAAATAGAGCTTTACTGCCATCTTCGATTTGATCTTTTTCACTGGAAAGCGTATAGCTCATCTCATCAATTTCAGCTCTAAAGGCATCGAGTGGATGTCCTGAGATGTAAAAACCGATGGTCTCTTTTTCAAGCTCAAGCATACGTTTGTTATCAAACTCAGGGATATTGTCGATGCTCACCTGAACGGTTGTCATCTCTACCATATCACCAAAAAGCGAGTACTCCGCCATCTTTTTAGCACGACTGCACTCAGCGCTTGCTTCAATAATACTATCGATATTTTCTAAAAGTGCGCGTCTGGTATAGCCAAAGTCATCAAAACTACCCGATTTTATGAACGATTCTAGAACTTTTTTATTGACTTTTGAGCTATCTATTCGTGAGATAAAATCACTGATATCGGCAAATGGAGCTTCAGCTCTTGCTTCTAAGATTTTACTAATGGCAGCATTTCCAACACCTTTAATCGCCCCCATACCAAATAAAATTGCCTCTTCGCCATCACTATCGGTAATCGCGCTAAATTCAATCAAACTGTGTTGAATACTTGGTGGTAAAAGCTTAATCCCTAAGCGTTTAACCTCATCAATATACTTAACGATTTTATCGGTATTGTCCTGCTCTGAGGTTAAAAGAGCCGCCATAAACTCTTGTGGATAGTAACATTTAAGATACGCGGTTTGAAACGTTACCATCGCATAGGCTGCGGAGTGGGATTTGTTAAAACCGTATCCTGCAAACTTTTCAATCAAACCAAAAAGTTCAATCGCATGGTCTTTATCTAGCCCTTGTTTAACTGCACCTTCCGCGAACTCTTCGGCTTTTTGCTTCATGTAGTCGATTTTTTTCTTACCCATCGCACGACGAATCAAATCCGCTTCACCAAGACTAAAACCGCCAATACTTTGAACAATCTGCATAACCTGTTCTTGATAGACGATAACTCCATAGGTTGGTTCAAGGATTGGTTTTAGAGGTTCGGTGAACTCGTCAAAAAAGTATTTGATCTCTTTACGTCCATTTTTACGGTCGATAAAGTCATCGAGCATTCCTGATTCCATCGGACCTGGACGATACAATGCCAAAACCGCAATTAAGTCCTCAAAAGTAGTTGGTTTTAAACGCTCATTCAAAGACTGCATACCGCTCGATTCGATCTGGAAAAGGCCTACCGTATCGCCGCTTTGAATAAGTTCATACACTTTAGGATCATTTACATCTAAGGTATTGAAGTTGATCTCTGTGTTATAACGAGATTTAATGAGTTTCAGTGCATTATCGATAACCGTAAGGGTCTTAAGACCCAAGAAGTCGAACTTGATTAAGTCAACATCTTCTAGGTAATTTAGAGAATACTGCGTTACTAAATGATCTTCGCCTGAAGGTTGATAGAGTGGTGTCTTATGCCATAACTCCTCATCACTGATAACCACACCCGCGGCATGCATACCAGAGTTTCGATTCAGTCCTTCAAGAGCTAACGCAAATTTCCAGACACGCTGCATTTTAGGGCTACTTTCGATAAGTTCACGAAGCTTTGGCTCTTTTTGGTACGCACCTGGTTTGTACCCCTCTTCTCCTTCTACACCAATTCCATTAAGCGTAATGCCAAGCTCATCAGGAATGAGTTTTGCCATAGCGTCAGCTTCGGCGTAAGGAATGGCTAAAACACGCGCAACGTCACGAATAACACCCTTCGCTAAAAGTTTACCAAAGGTGATAACTTGCGCCACATTATAACGGCCGTATTTTTCAACAACATAGTCGATAATTTCGCCACGTCTGCTTTGACAAAAGTCAATATCAATATCGGGCATACTAATACGTTCAGGGTTCAAAAACCTCTCAAAAAGAAGGTTGTACGGCATCGGGTCAATGTCGGTAATGAAGAGTGAAAATGCTACCAGACTTCCAGCAGCAGAACCCCTTCCTGGCCCTACAGGAACGCCTCTTTCTTTTGCTTCACGGATAAAATCCCAAACGATAAGCATATAACCAGGGAACTTCATCGCGCAAATAATGCCGATTTCTCGCTCTAACCTTGCTTTATACTCTTCATGCTTACTCTCATCAATATGCACAAGACGTTTTTCAAGACCTTTGCGACACTGATACGCAAAAAAGTCATCATCACTTTCGAAGCTAAGTCCCTCTTTTTGCGCATACTCTTTCATAAACTTGAATTTTGGAGGGGTTGGATCGCCTAGTTTAATCTCTAAATTACACTTATCCACAATCTCTTGGGTGTTGGTAATTGCTTCAGGAATGTCCGCAAAAAGGTCACTCATTTGAACGGGAGATTTGAGATAAAACTCATGTACGGAGTGACGCAGACGATTTGGGTCATCAAACTCTTTGTTCATCGCGATACACATAAATGCCTCATGCGCTTCGGCGTTATCTTGCTCCAAATAGTGCGTATCGTTGGTCGCGATAATTTTAATGTTAGTCTCTTTAGCAAGTTTCAAAATATCATCGTCAATAAAATGCTGATCGGTAATGCCATGACGCATAATTTCTAGATAAAAATCTTCACCAAAAATCTCTTTGTATTCAAGCGCTATCTCTTTAGCTCTCTCATAGCCACGTGCTCCAAATTGGACATTTCGTTTATTATTAAGATTAAGATGCCAGTTGACTTCGCCTTGCAGACAAGCACCTGAGCAGATCAATCCTTCAGAATGTTCCTTTAAAAGCTGTTTGTTGATACGAGGATAGTAGTAAAACCCTTTGATATAACTCATGGAAGAGAGATACATCAAATTTTTATAACCTATCTCATTTTTTGCATACAAACAGAGGTGAAATCGTTGTTTTGTACTCTTATCACCAATGTCATCTTGGTTATGAATGTAGGCTTCCATTCCGATAATAGGCTTAATGCCTTCTTTACGCATGGTTTTATAAAAATCAATCGCACCAAACATATTGCCATGATCGGTAATAGCAACAGAAGTCACGCCTTGCGATTTGAGTTTTTTAGCAAGCTTTCCTATCTTGTTTGCGCCATCAAGAAGTGAGTATTCGGTGTGTAAATGTAAGTGTGTGTAAGGTATTTCGCTCATAAATTCTCTGTTCAATATAGTTTTTCAGATTGTACCCAAAGAGCGCTTAAGAGGGTGTAAGAAGTCATTTAAAAGCTTTACATGTAACATTGACATGTAAAGCTTTTACCCAAGCCAAAGGGATTGTTAGGCAGATGTTGCCTCTGCTGCTTTTTGTTCAAGCTCTGCGAGTTGAGCCTGATACGTAGCAAGAAGTGCTTGTTTTATTTGAAGATTTTTTTCATGTGCTTCATCGTTTTTAGATAACTGTTGCTCTGCAGCAATTTCTTTTTCCAACGCAGCAATTTTCTTCTCTAAAGCTTTTATTTGTTCTTCAATCGTAGTGCTACTTGAAGATGACGAATCACTCGCTCCTGAAGCTGCACTTGCGCCCCCGCTTTGTGCATTACTGGAAGTTTTATTTTCACTAGAACTCTCTGATGATGTTGATGAACTTGAAGATGAAGCATTTGAAGCTAGAGCTTTTGCTTCATCAGAAATCTCAACGCTATCAACAGGAATACTACCTACATTCGCTGTACTATCTTCTTTTGTTGCAGAAGCTACAACACTTGAACTATTATTGGTAGTATTTTGATCTACCAAAACTTGGGATGAATACGATGTATTAATGGTGTTCATAGAACCATCTCCTTCTGTTTTCATATGCCCCAAAAACTATATCGGATAGAGGAAAAAAATATGAAGGTCTTTAAGAAGGAAAAGAGGCGTTACATGTAAAAAACTTACATGTAACGTTTGCATTAGCCGAGCTTACTCATGATAGAAAGAATATCACCTGTCTTTTCTTGAATCTCTTCAACATCACTGGTTAACGTGTTCATCTCTTTTGCATTGTGGCTCATTTTTGCAGAACTATCCACAATCCCACCAACAATTACCCCAATAGTAGCTTGAATTTGCGTCAAAGAGTGGTTTGTTTTATCGGCAAGTTCACGAATATTGTCCGCAACGACTGCAAAACCTCGTCCATGCTCACCCGCACGAGCGGCCTCAATAGCAGCATTAAGCGCTAGCAAGTTGGTTTGATCCGCAATATCTCCGATCATGTTTAAAATATCATTTGCCTCTTTAGCATTTTGCGTAAGCGTGCTCAACGTTTCGGCAAGATGCTGTTGAATAGAACCCATCTCTTGCATAGATGCCGTTGTTTTCTTAACAATGCGATTAAGATCGCTGAGTGGTTCATTTTTGATGGTTGCAACTGAGTTTGCAAGCTGTTTAGAACTCTCGCGAATCATTGCACTCTGTTCTGCATTTTCGGCGATTGTTTGGGCCAAAGAACTGCCAAGCGCATTCACGCCATCAACCAATTCTTTAAGCTCACCACTTGTTGAAATGGTTATGGGCTTACTAAAATCACCGTTTTGAAAATTTTTCAAAGATAGAAGTGTTGCATTCATCACTTCATTGACCTTAGCGATCATCGCATCAATTTCATAGGAGAGTCGATTGGTAAGGAAGTTTGAAGAGACGTAAGAGGTCTTGTTTTCCATATAACCGTTTGACATTTTGGAACAAATAATCAATACTTCACCCACTACACGCAAATCATCCAAACGTAGCTTTTCGAAGTCTTTAAATGTTTTATCAATGACGCTTACTGTTGAGCCTATTTCATCATCGGCATGATCGTCTAGGCGATAATCAATTAAATTCTTTTTGTTGGTGACATAAAGCCCAAAATCTTCAACATAGCGCTTCAAATCTGCCATTCTTTTTCCAATGAGTTTTTGACTCAAATAACGTGACACAAAAGAGAAAAGAGCCACAACAATGAGAAGAATGATACTGTTGCGAATCATCAAATTGATCAAGGCATCATCAAGTTTTTGTTTCTCTTTCGCAACGAGTGCATCAATATCATCAGCATACACACCTGTGCCTATAATCCATCCCCAAGGCTTAAACCCTTCTACAAACGAAATTTTGGCTTGTGGTGTATCAAACCCTGGTTTTTCCCACATATAATTGACCACGCCTTTGCCATTTTTAGTAGCAACATCAACCATTTCGTTAAATAAAAATTTGCCTTTTGGATCTTTTGATTGGCTCAAATCTGCCCCATCTAAAGCTGGTTTTATAGGATGCATCACCATTTTAGGGGTAAAATCATTAATCCAAAAATACCCATCTTCTCCAAAACGAAGCTTTTTGATCGCTATTTTTGCTTTTTCTTGGTAGGCTTTAACCACACTCGGGTCTGTTTTATCAGGGTCATTTTGCAATGCTTCATAAAAGGAGTTCACCACATGGTAGGCAATTTTTACTTTATCAGAAAGTGCTTCTACTTTTTCACGTGTCATCACCGCGCGTGTACCTTCTAAACGCTCTGTTGCTTCATTGTGCATCAAAAAAGCAACCACTAATGTCGAAACAACAGCTGTTAAGACAAGGGAAATAACCACCAACATGGTTACTTTAAATTGAATACTTAATGCTTTCATTTATCTTCCCTCACTTGCACGCATTGTGGCATACAGTTTTGAATATTTTTCCACCTCTTCACGGCTCGCCATTTTACGAACAGAGAGATAATGGTCTTTGCCAAAAGGGAAAACCGTCGCATACACCCAATAAAATTTCCCATTTTTTGTTCGATTTTTAACAAATCCTTGCCAAACATTGCCTGATTTTACCGTTGCCCATAGCTCTTTAAAAGCAGCTTTTGGCATATCAGGATGACGAATCATATTATGCGGTCTGCCTATAAGCTCCTCTAAAGCGTATTCTGAAAATTTAACAAAGGTTTCATCGGCATAAACAATAATCCCTTTTGCATCCGTTTCGGAAACCAATAAGGAGGTATCATCCAGTAAAATTTCATCACCTAAGGTTTGCATTCGTGTATCCTTAAATTCCATCTTTGGTTTGAGTATAAAGTGAGTTAGATTTAAAGCTGATTAAATATTTTTACTATTAACACAATATTTATCTCCTTATGTTACAATTTAGTCATTTATTAAATAACTTCTTTCATAACCTTGCAATGTTATTGAGGAAAGTTTCACAAGGAATGCTGATGTTTTTACTCAACAAAAAGATCTTTCTTTTCGTTACATGTCTTGCGCTCGGTGCGCAAAGCTATGCTGCTGAAGAGGCTAAAAAACAGCCCTCACCTGCAACAACAAACGCTCCTGCTCCAGCAGTCGATGTTTATAAAATCGCTTCTGCTAAAGAAGAGGCTCTCAGCCTACAATACCCGGGTAAAACCATAAGCTCACAAAGTGTTACCATAAAAGCCAGAGCTAATGGTATTTTGATGAAAAAGTTCTTCAATGAAGGTGACTTCGTCAAAGAGGGTGATGTGCTTTACAAAATTGAGCCAGATACCTACGAAGCAGCCCTCAATCTTGCTAAAGCAAACGTAAATGCGCTTGATGTCCAATTACAAAAAGCGACTAAAGATTGGGAACGAATTAAAGCGCTTTATGAATCAGGTGCTTCAAGTGAGCAAGAAAAAGACAGCGCATACTGGACGTATGAAGGTGCAAAAGCTTCTTTAGCGAGTGCAAAAGCTTCTCTACAAACAGCGACCATTAACCTTGATCGTACAACCATTAAAGCAACAATGAGCGGTATGACAGGTCTGAAACAAGTCGATGTGGGTGCACTTGTGAGCGATGGTACTGCATTGGTTGACATCACACAAATCACACCATTGCACGTAGAATTTTCTATTCCTGACATTGATGTGATGAAACAAAAATACAACATCAAAAATGGCAAATGGTCAAACCCAACAGAGGGGAAACTAAAAGCAAGCCTTCAAGTAGGCGATGCAAAGTTTAAAGAGATCGGTGTTGTTGATTTTATGGACAGTTCACTCAACGCAAAAACAGGTTCACTTAAAGCGAGAGCTACCTTTAAAAATGAAGGAAAAGAGCTTCTCCCTAACCAATTTGTCAAAGTCAATCTTGTAGGTCTTACACGTACAAATGTCATCAAAGTTCCTCAAAAAGCAGTGCTTCAAAATCCTCTTGGAACAGTGGTATTTGTTGTCGAAGATGGAAAAGCCGTTGTCAAACCAGTTAAAGTCGGCGAAGCAAGTGAAAATGACTACGTCATTGAAAACGGGCTCAAAGAAGGTGATGTTGTTGTCGTCAATAACTTCTTTAGAATCAAAGCAGGCGCACCTGTTAAAGTTGATAAAGTGATCAACGAAGAGGCTAAATAATGTTTTCAAAGTTTTTTATTAACCGCCCAATATTTGCAACCGTTGTTTCGATTGTAATTATCTTGGCGGGTATTATTGCGATTAAGTCGCTCCCCGTTCAAGAGTACCCTAGTATTGCGCCACCGCAAATCATCGTTTCTGCAACCTATCCAGGAGCAGATGCGGCTACCATCGCGACTACCGTTGCGGCACCGCTTGAAGAAGAGATCAACGGTGTAAGCAATATGCTTTACATGACTACAACAGCATCGCCTAGTGGTAGTGTGAGCATCAATGTCTATTTCCAAATTGGAACTGATGTTGCCCAAGCAAAAGTGGATGTCAATAACCGTGTGCAAATTGCCACCAACAAACTGCCAGAAGCGGTACGTAAACAAGGTGTTTCAACCAGAGAACGCTCTCCTGATATCTTGAAAGTTTTAACACTGACATCTAAAAACAATGTACACGACACCACGTTCATCTCAAACTACGCACTCGTAAACATTGTAGATGATTTAAAACGTATTCCTGGTATTGGTGATGTCACCATTTTTGGTAACAAAAACTATGCAATTCGTGTCTGGTTAAAACCTGACAAGCTAGCAACGTATGAACTCACGACTGCAGAAGTCATTAACGCCATTAAAAGTCAAAATGAGCAGTATGCCGCAGGTCAAATCGGACAAGAGCCGATGGATAAACAGCCAACCTACACCTATACCGTTAAAACCGATGGAAGGCTTAAAAACGCGAGCGAATTTGACAACATCATTATCAAATCCAATGCCGATGGCTCCTCTTTAAAACTAAGAGACGTTGCAAAAGTCGAACTTGGTGTTGAGTCATACTATTTTGGTGGTATTTTTAACAACAAGCCGATGATTCCTATTGGTATATTCCTAGCATCTGGAGCCAATGCGCTTCAAGTATCGGATCTTTTGGAACAAAAATTGGCTGAAATTTCACCGAACTTCCCAAGTGATCTTGAAATCGATACCGCGTACGATCCAACCATTTTCGTACGTGAATCTATCCATGAGGTTATTTTTACACTCATCCTTTCAATTGCCCTTGTTGTAGGCATTATCTATCTCTTTTTGGGTAATCTCCGTGCAACATTTATTCCTGTACTTGCCATCCCTGTTTCCATCGTTGGAACCTTTGCAGGTTTTTATGCCGCGGGCTTTTCCATCAACCTCCTCACGCTTTTTGGTCTGACCTTAGCGATTGGTCTGGTGGTTGATGATGCTATCGTTGTTATCGAAAACGTTGAGAGAATCCTTAGAGAAGAGGAAGAGCTTAGCGTTAAAGATGCAACGATTAAGGCAATGCGTGAGATTACCAATCCGGTTATTGCCATCGTGATGGTTTTATCTGCCGTATTCGTTCCAGCTGCTTTCATGGGTGGCTTTAGCGGTATGATGTATAAACAGTTTGCAATGACCGTTATTATCTCCGTTACCATTTCTGGTATCGTGGCATTAACATTAACACCTGCGTTGTGTGCGCTTCTTTTACGTAAACATGAAAGTGAGCCTTTCTGGTTTATACAAAAATTCAATGCACTCTTTGAAGTCGGAACACAACTGTTTTCAACAGGTGTTCGTAAAACCATTCGCTTTGGATTGATGAATGTTGCGATTTTCGGCGTTATGATTGCAGCGATTTTCCTCATCACATCACGTATTCCTACAGGTTTGGTTCCCAACGAAGACAAAGGTATGATTTTAGTCATTAACAACCTTATGCCAGGTGCTTCACTTCATCGTACTCAAAAAGTGAGCCAAGAAGTCAGTGACTTTGCGTTAAGCCAGCCTGATGTCGCGCGTGTAGGTGCTATGTCTGGACTTGATTTTATTATCAATGCGTATAAAACTGATTCTGGTATTAGCTTCATTCGCCTTCATCCATGGGATGAGAGACCACGTGCAGATCAAACGTCGCAAGCCATTGCGGCTAAAATGATGGGCGGACTCTCTCAAAATAAAGAGGCAATGCTTATCGCCGTTACGCCTCCTCCTATTATGGGTATGAGTACTACCGGTGGTTTTGAGATGTACGTTCAAGATAGAACAGGTGGCAATATCCAAGTACTTGATGGTTATGTGAAAGAGATCTTAGCAAAAGCGGCTGAGCGTAAAGAACTTGCTGCAATGCGTTCAACCATTAACACGAATGTTCCACAGTTCTTGATCAGTGTCGATACCGAAAAAGCAAAATCGCTTGGTGTGGATACCGCTGATATTTTCACGACCATTCAAGCAACCTTTGGTAATACCTATACCAACGACTTTAACCTCTTTGGAAGGACCTATCATGTTAACGTTCAAAGTGATAGTACCTTTAGAGAAGGAACTGAAAACTATAATGACGTCTTTGTCAAATCAAGTGAAGGAAGACTCATTCCTATCAGCTCACTTGCAACTATTAAGCGTATCGTAGGACCTTCTATTATTCAAAAGTTCAACATGTTCCAAGCAGCACAAATTTCAGGACAACCAAGCCCTGGGTACAGCTCGGGTGATGCACTTCGTGTCATTGAAGAGGTGGCAAAAAGTGTTCTTCCAAATGGTTATACCATCGCTTGGGCGGGAACATCGTACCAAGAAAAACTCTTAGAGAAAAGCGGTAACACGGCTTTCATCTATGCTATTATCTTTGTATTCTTGATTCTAGCAGCGCTTTATGAGAGCTGGACGATTCCTTTTGCAATCGTTTTAGCCGTTCCGTTTGCTCTCTTAGGTGCAGCCCTTTCGGTTTACTTTAGAGACTTACAAAATGACATCTACTTCCAAGTAGGACTAGTCACACTGGTAGGGCTCTCCTCTAAAAATGCCATTTTGATGGTCGAATTTGCGATGCACAAACTCAAAGAAGGTTACAGCCTCATTGATGCAACCATCGAGGGGGCACGTATTCGCTTCCGTCCTATCGTTATGACCTCATTTGCCTTTATCGCAGGAACATTACCACTTGCGATTAGTACAGGAGCGGGTGCCAATAGCCGTCATATCATCGGAACAACTGTTGTAGGTGGTATGGTTACATTAACCCTGATCGGTACGTTTTTTGTGCCGCTCTTTTTCTATCTCATTATGAAAACCAAAGAAAAGTTTACGAAAAAAGGAGTTGCTCATGTCTCGTAACATCACCCTTCTCTCACTGGTTGCTGCTTTATTTTTGGGTGGATGTTCACTGAAACCTGAGTTAAATGTTCCTAAAATGGAGACGCCGCAAAGCACACAAGAGGCGTTAAATGTCAACAAAGAGTGGTGGAAACAGTTTAATGACCCAAAACTCAATGCTCTTGTGGATGAGGCACTTCTTGGTAGTGATGATTTAAAACTCTCAGCACTTAAAGTGCTTAAAGCGCGCCAAGCGTTCGGGCTGAGTGAGGCGAATGAAATGCCAACCCTCAATGCCAATGCTAGCGGCAGTCGCCAACAAACCAGCAATGAAGCATTTACTACCAAAAACAAACGCGCAGAGTACTCTGACTATGCCCTAGGTGGTAGTTTGGCGTATGAGATTGATTTTTGGGGAAGACTCTCAAGTCAGAGTGAGTCTAACTGGTCACTCTATCTTGGTACACAAGCAGCACGTGAGACACTACGCAATAGCCTGATTCACGATGTTATCAGTGCATATTTTAACTTAGCTTCCCTGCAAGCACGTATGGCAATTTTAGAGCAAAGTGCCAATGCCTATAAAGCAAGCTATGAATTTCGCGCTAAACAACAAAAAGTGGGAACCATCAGCGATGTGTTAGCTAACCAAGCGCTTGCGCAATACAACAATGTTCAAGCCTCTAAAAATAGTTTGATGGAGAGTTACAAACTTCAACAAAGTGCTCTTGCTATTTTGCTAGGGAAAAACCCACAAGCACTCTTTGAGATGCAAACAGCAGATATAACACTTCCAAATGTACTTGTAGTTCCAGAAGGTGTTCCTTCTACGCTGATGGAAAATCGCCCTGACATTAAAGAAGCATTGGAAAATCTCAAAAGTAAAAATGCGCTCATTGGTGCTGAAAAAGCAGCCTATTTTCCAACCATTAGTTTGACAGGCACTTATGGTCAACAAAGCGATGACCTAAGCAACATTCTCAAATCAACCGCGAACAGATGGAGCTTTGGTCCAAGCCTCAGTGTGCCTATCTTTGATTTTGGACGCATTAAACAGCGTGTTTCTATCTCAGAGACCGATTTGCAATCTTCTTTAGTGAGTTACGAACAAAGTGTGAAAAAAGCCTATAAAGAGGTACATGACACCTTAGCAAAAGAAAACCTTGCAAAAAGCAGACTTGCATTCCAAGAAGAAGAGCTAAAAGCATACCAAAATGTACTTGATCTCTCTACCAAACGCTTCAATCAGGGTGTTGCCAACCAACTTGAAGTGCTAGATGCACAAAAAAGTGTTTTAAGTGCTTCTTTAAATGTTGTTGCGACTAAACAGTACCTCCTTACCTCTCAAGCTGAACTTTTCAAAGCATTGGGTGGAGGCTGGAAAGAAACTGATCTTATAACTGCCAAATAAAGGAGTGACCATGAGCCTACTGTTAAGCCCATACGAACAAGGAAAAATCCATCTCAAAAACAAGGTGGTAATGCCTCCCATGTGCATGTATCATGCGGATCATGATGGGAAAGTCACCGACTTTCATCTTACCCATTATACCGCACGTGCACTGGGTGGCGTAGGGCTTATCATCGTTGAGGCAACTGCCGTAGAGCCTCGTGGTCGTATCTCTGACAATGACCTAGGACTGTGGGATGACTCACAGCTGTTAGGGCATGAAAAACTTATCTCACATTGCCATGCTTATGGCGCTAAAATGGCAGTACAACTGGCTCATGCTGGACGCAAAAGTATTTGCAAAGAGAGCACACCTGTTGCACCAAGCCCTTTACGTTTTAGTGAAAAAAGTGAATTTAAACTACCTCATGAACTCACTCTTTTGGAAATTGAAGAGGTTAAAGAGCACTTTGTACAAGCCGCACTTCGTGCCTCAAAAGCGGGTTACGACCTCTTAGAACTTC
>Ga0209016_1001763_pt1 | contig 16227 bp, 11 predicted proteins | sample EPASupsiteSAE305_FD_187265 | JGI IMG/M metagenome (GOLD analysis project Ga0209016, IMG submission 187265) | Bioremediated contaminated groundwater microbial communities from EPA Superfund site, New Mexico - SAE3-05 (SPAdes) (version 2) | ecosystem: Environmental > Aquatic > Deep subsurface >...
CCGATGTGGGGCGCTGCTATTTCCGGTTCACGGGTATTGATCCTGATCACCGTGGCACCGGCATGCCGCCAGCCCAGCCGTTCAGAGGTAGCGCGGATAGTGGGAATGGCGGTACCTGCCCCCATCTCGATTACCACAATCTTCTTATCACCCTGCTGATCCAGAAACTGCTGCAGCCGCTGTTCCTGCTGGTGGGTCCGCTCCGGTAGCCATGACCAGTCACCAAACATCAGGATATTGGGACGACTTACCCCGTTGCAACGGGGACAGCGGGGGATATGACCTGCCCGCATGGTGACCAGATCAACCGGGATCTGTTCGTGGTTTGGCCAGATGGTGCCAGAGCAGGGAGCCAAACACTGCAGCCAGTGGATTGAACCATGCACTTCAAGCATCAGGTCATCGGCAAAACCGGCCTTCTGGAACTGGCCATCCACGTTGGAGGTAACCACAAAGTACGGGGCAGCCTTTTTCTCTATCCAGTTCTTAATAACACCAAACCCGGCATGGGGAACCGTATCTCGATACAGGTTGGTGCGATGGCCGTAGAAGCCCCAGCCAAAGGAGGGATCACGCTGAAAGTGCTCCGGGTTGGCACACTCCACAAAGGAAAGCCCCAACCGGGCATAGGGTGGGTAGGCCTGCCAGAACCCCTGGTTGCCGCGAAAATCAGGCAGACCTGAATCCACCCCCATACCGGCACCGGCGGTAATCACTAAGCAATCAGCAGCGCCAACCAGTTCAGCAGCCTGCTCAATCAGGGTATGATCACCGGCGCGCTCCATCGTACCTCCAGCGATGTATAAAGACAGCCAGCTCATCTGGCGGCAATGGTGTGCTGAAGAGAAAGCCCTGAATGGTTGTGCAGCCCCGAGCCAGCAGATGTTGTTTCTGTTCCTCGGTCTCCACCCCTTCTGCAATCAGTTCCAGCCCCAACTCCTGCGCCATGGCAATGATCGTATTGACCACCGCTGTATCGGACGGCGTTGTATGTAAGCGATGGATAAAGGACCGGTCCACCTTCAGCTCCTGTACCGGCAGACGGGAAAGGTAGGCCAGCGATGAATACCCGGTACCAAAATCATCCAGAGAAAGACTGACCCCCAGATCACGCAGTTCCTGCAGCTTCTGTTGGGCGTGGGTTGTGTCAATCATCAACATGCTTTCAGTCAACTCAAGACAGAGCAGCGCCGGATCGAGTCCAGACTCGGCCAGAATCTGGCGAACGGTCTCAGCCAGATCCCCCCGCTGAAACTGCAGGGCAGAGATATTGATCGACAGACGTAATGGCGGCATGCCTGAGCGCTGCCAGACTACGGCCTGACAACAGGCCTTCTGCAAGACCCAGGTACCCACCGGAACAATCAGACCGGTTTCCTCAAGGATCGGTATGAACACCGTGGCGCAAACCGGTGCAAGGTCGGGGCATTCCCAGCGCAACAACGCCTCAACACCGATCACCATACCGGTTGTCAGGCAGATCTGGGGTTGATACTGCAGACTGAATTCTTCATTTTCCAGTGCTCGATGCAACCGGGAAGCCAGCATCAGACGGTAGTGGGCCTGCTGGTGAAAATCGCTGGTATAGCAAACAATGGTGTTACGCCCCAACCGTTTGGCCTCGTGCAGGGCCGCCTCGGCATTACGCAACAGGTTATGCTCCTCTTCTCCATCATCCGGGTAGATCACCAGGCCGATACTGGCAGTAACAGCCAGCTCCACCTCTTCCACCACAAACAGCTCCGATAACAGCCGTTTCACCTGATGGGCAAGATTGACGGCCATCTCCCGATCATCTGTAAGGGGGGCAACCAGAAAAAACTCATCTCCAAGAAACCGCCCCACCACAGAATCTGCAGAAGCGGTCTGTTTCAGGCGTTTGGCAACTTCAATCAGCAACAGGTCGCCAAAGTCATGGCCAAAAGTATCGTTGACAAACTTGAGGTTGTCGATATCGATCAGTAGAAGGGACAAGGTCTGTTGTGCCTCCAACCGCTTGACAGTGGCACTCAGATGGTTTTCCAGGTAGTAGCGGTTATAGAGGCCAGTCAGGCTGTCATGGCTGGCCTGCCAGTTCAGGGACTCTTCATGGGCCTTTCGGCTGGTGATATCTTCTTTGACAGCAATGAAATTGGTGATTTCACCGGCCTCATTCCTGATCGGCGCAATACTGCAGAGATCCCAGTAGAGAGTGCCGTTCTTACGCTTGTTACAGAACTCACCACGCCACTCCCGACCTGCCAAGATGGTCTGCCAGAGGTCTGTATACAGTTCCGGCGGCTGTTTTCCCGACTTGAGCAGACTGGGCTTTTGCCCGATAATCTCATTATTATTGTAACCGGTTACCGTACAAAAATGGGGATTCACGTATTCGATCACCCCTTGGGTATCGGTAATAATGACTGAGTTGGCGCTCTGCTCAACCGCTGCAAACAGTTTACGCCGTTCTTCAACCTGATGGTTCAGATCGGCTGTTTTACGCAGCACTTCACGCCGTAACAGGGCTGCAAAGACACCAAGAAACAGCACCCCACCCAGCACCCCGCCCAAACTCCACCAGAGCCAGCGCGGCATACTATACCCGGCCCCTTCAATCCCCAGCCAACGTTTCAGAGACTGGTGATAAACCGAGTTCCTGTCCTTTTTCATCGCTTCAAGACGGGCGTCAAAGGCGGCAAGAAGCGCCGCATGCTTACCCTTTGGTGCAGCTACCTGCACCGAGACCGGACTGAAGATGATCGGCGTAGGCTTAACCTTGAAAGACCGCTCATTCAGGAGCGAAAAAAAGCGGTTTGCCACCCCGGCATCCACTTCTCCCCAGTCAATCATATCAAAGACATCTCTAAAATTATCCGCATAGACCAGATCGCAACGGATGTTAAACTGCTGCAACATCTTGATAAAAGTATTGCAGTAGACATCATTCTTTACCACGGCGATCCGCTTGCCATTCAGATCAGCATAGCTCTCAATCTTTTGGCCAGGACGACTGTAGAGCAAGCCCCAGTTTGATATGACCGTGTGCTGGTTATAGCTGTATTTCTGAGCTCTTTCCGGGGTATGGGCAATACCCACCAGCAGATCAATCTCTGCGCTTTCAAGATTTTCAAGACATTCATTCCAGACACAGGGGCTGTATCGGATAGTCCAACCTTCCCGACTGCCCACCTCCTCAACGATGTCAATCATAATTCCCTGGGCCTTGCCATTATCTGCAGTGCCGGCCATGGGATGGTTCTGTTCGTAGCCCACCCGCACGACTTGAGCCGTATGGGCAAAAGTCGGCAGCAGCATGAGAAGTAACACTATCGCACACGCTGTCAGCATCATAGGATGCATATGTTTCATGCAGCTGCTCCCTCAGTAGTTTTGATAACAGACTTCGATTTGTTGATTCTACCATAGCTCCATGATCCTGCAACCCGGCCCGACTCCTATTTTACACTAACCGTCCAGCTGCTACCTATCATGCAGAAAAACAAAAAAGCCGCACTCTTTTGAAGTGCGGCCGACGTAACATATCGGTAGCAACAGACACCTTCAGTCCGCGTAAAAACAGGGCTGTTGCGTCTGAGGGGCTGAATAATGTACAGGTTTAGCCGAAGAGCCCCGAGTTCCGGTATGCGGCCGGAATGCCGCTGTCCTTACGTACTTCAGCCGGCTTTGCTTCCTTTTTACCGCTGGCTGCTAATTGGTTTGCCGGAACATGAGGAAGCTTTTCAAGCTTCTTTGCCGCCACGTTTAAGGCGATTAAAAGCATCTGTACATTGGCGCCCGGTTCACAAAGCAACACCAGTAATCGCTCCCCGACAGACCGGGCAATCAGCTTACCCAGTTCAAAACGGACTTCAGCCTGCCTGACACCACCGGTGGCATCTTCAAGCCCAAGCTGCTGCTCCATCAACAAGGCACAAACCCTGCCAAGCTGGTCACTGTCGTACATGTCAGGCAGTGACCGGACCAACAACTGTCCGCTATCATTTGCTATCATCCCGCCAATAACTCCCTGCGACGTCACGACACTACGCAGAATAGTTTCCATTATCTCCTCCTACCCCTGATTAGCCAGGGCACGCCGCACTTCAGTCTCAACCGCAGAGGGTTTGCCATCTCCCTGTACACCGACAAAGAGATAGTTTTTTGCCCCTTCAAGGGTGACAATATGGCCAGATGCGCCCTGCACCACAGCCCCTTTAAAACTACCCAGCCCCAGCTCATCGCCAATCTGGCAGGATTTCGACACCAGATACATCCCCTGGGCAGCGAGGGCCTCGGCATTACTGCCAATAGACTGAACTACCGAACCATTCCGGTCGGTCAGGGCAACATCCTGTAAACCAGCAATACCGGATAACCTGTCCTTCATACTGCCCCCCTTTTGTGCCTGTACTGCTTCTGTTGCCTGGCTTTGCTGTCCTATTCCTGCTGCAATCTCGTCCTGCAGACGAATGGCATCAAACAGAAGAAATTGAAAACCCTCGTGAAGAGTTTGTCGCGTGGTCCCCACCTTTGGCTCAGCCCGAAAAGTACCACCGCCCCAGGCAAGAATACGTGCAAAGGCCTCTTTGCCCTCAAAGACATCAAGCTGGGCATGCACCAGATCACCTTCTCTAAAGAAGAGATGACCTGATTTACCATTCTGCTCCACCACAATCCGGCCACTGAAACGCCCCATGGCCTTAATTTGTAACAGGTCTGTCAGGCTCATGCCCGAAACTTCACCATCAAACCCCACTATCTGTTGAGCTGAATTGTTCATATCATTCCTCCCCAAGAGCCTGCAACCCAATTACAAAACACTTATTTATTTGAAGCAACGGCATTATCACATCGTTTTTATTACATTTATTCAAATACCGCAATTTATCTAAAAACAATACCAGTACAGTTTACATAAAACATCGTTTATGTCAATCCCACATCTTTTAAAGCACTATTAAGCAGAGCCCCCAGCGCTACCCAGGCTGCCACAGGCTTGACTTGCATAACACTATGGTATAGAAGATTACCTCTCTTCACGCCACTTTAGCTCAGATGGTAGAGCAACTGATTCGTAATCAGTAGGTCAGCGGTTCGATTCCGCTAAGTGGCTCCAGCTTACTTACAAGGCTCCGCACTAATCGGGAGCCTTTTCTATTTAAGGGAGGTTCTCATGAACAGCACACTCCGCTTTGAAACTGCCACCATTGACGACATCCCCGCCTTACAACATCTAGCCCACCGTATCTGGCATGCCCACTACCCTGGTATTATTACCGTGGAGCAGATCGACTATATGCTGGCTGAGGGCTACTCGGCAGACGGGATAGCTACTGAGATAACCGGACAAGGAGTCACCTGGCTGAATATTTTTGATGACAAGAAATTGATCGGCTTTGCCGCTTTTGGCCCTTATGGTGGACAAACGGTAAAGCTGCACAAACTGTATCTTGATGTTACCTGCCACGGCAAAGGTATCGGCAGTGCAGCGCTGGCAGAGGTAGAGCAGCGCGCATCGTCAGATGGTGCCACGGCCATTATCCTGAATGTTAATAAATACAATCACAAAGCCATTGCGAGCTATGAACGTAATGGCTATCAGGTGGCTGATTCCGTGGTACATGATATTGGTAACGGTTTTGTGATGGATGATTATGTCATGAGAAAAGTGCTGCTGAAAATCGGCTGATCGTAACAAAAGCAGCGATGACAGGCCCATTGACATCTGATATAGTGCCCAACCACGCACTGATTACGAACCTGAGGTAACGCCAATGCTCAACCTTCGCGACCAATCCCTGTTACGCCAATCCTGTTACCTGAACGGCCAGTGGCTTGCTGCTGACAGCGGCAAGACCATTGAGGTCACCAACCCTGCCACCGGTGAGGTTTTGGGCACCATTCCCAAGATGGGCACAGCTGAAACCCGTCGTGCCATAGAGGCTGCCAATGCAGCCTGGCCTGACTGGCGGGCCAAGACCGCCAAAGAGCGTGCTGTCATTCTGCGCCGCTGGTTTGAGCTGATGCTGGAGAATCAGGAAGACCTGGCCATTATCATGACTGCGGAACAGGGCAAGCCGTTGGCTGAATCCCGTGGCGAGATAGCCTATGCCGCCTCCTTTATCGAGTGGTTTGCTGAAGAGGGCAAACGGCTCTACGGCGACACCATCCCGGCCCATGGCCGTGACAAGCGGATTGTAGTGATCAAGGAACCGATCGGTGTCTGTGCTGCCATTACCCCCTGGAACTTCCCCTCTGCCATGATTACCCGCAAGGCTGGACCTGCCCTGGCTGCCGGTTGCACCATGGTGGTTAAGCCTGCCACAGCAACCCCTTTTTCTGCTTTGGCCCTGGCAGAGCTGGGTGAGCGGGCCGGTATTCCGGCCGGGGTGTTTAGTGTGATCACCGGTTCTGCCGGTGAAATCGGTACCGAGATGACCGCTAACCCGATCATCCGTAAACTGACCTTTACCGGTTCCACCGAGATCGGCAAGCAGTTGACCGCCCAATGCGCTGCCACCATGAAGAAGGTCTCCATGGAGCTGGGTGGTAATGCACCGTTTATTGTGTTTGATGATGCTGATCTGGATGCTGCCGTTGAAGGGGCCATCGCCTCCAAATACCGCAACACCGGACAGACCTGTGTCTGCACCAACCGTTTGCTGGTACAGGCCGGAGTCTATGACACCTTTGCAGAAAAGCTGGCAACTGCAGTGGCACAAATGCGGGTGGGTGATGGCCTGAAGGGTGATGTGCAGCAGGGGCCATTGATTGATGAAGCATCCGTACAGAAAGTGGAAGAGCATATTAACGATGCTGTCACCAAAGGAGCCCGCATAGCATTAGGCGGCAAGCGTCATGCACTGGGTGGCACCTTCTTCCAGCCCACCATCCTCTGTGACGTTACCCCTCAGATGCTGGTGGCACGGGAAGAGACCTTTGGACCGGTGGCACCGATCTTCAAATTCAGCACCGATGCAGAAGCGATTCAGATGGCCAATGATACCGAGTTTGGTCTGGCCTCCTACTTCTACACCCGTGACATCGGCCGTGTCTGGCGGGTGGCTGAGGCGCTGGAGTACGGCATGGTGGGGATCAACACCGGCCTGGTTTCCACTGAGATCGCCCCCTTTGGCGGGGTCAAGGAGTCCGGTATCGGTCGAGAAGGCTCCAGGTACGGTATTGAGGACTATCTGGAAATCAAGTACCTCTGCATGGGCGGGATATAAGCACTGATGAGTTTCCTGCACCCCTCATTACGGGCACGAATGACCCTGGCGGTAACCTGCCTGATTCTGGTGTTGATGGTGATCACCGGCCTTGTATCCCTTGCTTTTTTTGAGCGGGAATACGAACGTTCTATGACAGAACAGCAGTCAGGTATTGTCCGTTATCTTGCTGGCGATGTTGATGCCACGCTGACCAATATTCAAGAGGCCCTACTGATTAATGCTCAGTCGTTGCCAGACAAGGTCTTACACAACCCACATGCAGCACAGGAATACCTTAGCAGTCGTACCGGCCTACGCCGTTTTTTCAAAAACCACCTCCACCTCTATGGAGCTGATGGCCACCTGATCGCCACCTCAGCACAGCATCACCACGACAGATCAGAGTCAATTACCGGACAGCCGTATTTTAAACAAACCATCCAACAGGCCAAGCCGGTTATCAGTGATCCGACGGTACATGGTCACACCAAGGGTAGCGCCAACATAGTATTTACCGCACCGGTTATACGACCAGACGGATCTGTTGTTGCGGTAATGACCGGAAGTTTTAATCTGTACGAGAAGAATCCGCTTTCCCGCTATGTCACGATCACATTAGGTAAAAGCGGTGTTTTACGGCTTATCTCCAATAACGGCCAGGTTTTGCTCCATGCTAAAGGCACGAGAATCCTGCAGGATGTTGCTCAAGGAGCAGGCCCACTTGTAGAAAAGGCACTGCGTGATGGCACGGCAACCGGCCGCCATTTTGGAATGTCTAATCAGGTGCTGATTGCTTCGCTACAACGTTTAAAATCCGTTAACTGGCTATTGGCGGCCAGCTACCCGGAAGAAGAGGTGTATGCCCGGGCACGTACTACCCGACTCTGGTTTGTTGTTGCCACTCTGGCGGGCATGGCAGTCGCCGTTGTGGTAGTACTGGTGATGATGCGCCTCCTGACCCGCCCTCTGTCTCAACTGGCCACCCATGTTGCCACGTTACCGGGAAAAACAGGTGATGCACGTTTTATCCATCTGCCGGTAAACGGAGAAATCGGTAATCTTACCGGCGCGTTCAACAGCATGGTGGAAGAGATCGACCAAAGCACTCTGGCACTGCGCAACAGCGAGCAGCGCTATCGCATTGTTACCGAGTTCACCAATGATTTTACCTACTGGCGACGACCGGACGGCAGCTTTGAGTTTATCTCCCCGGCCTGTAGTGAAGTAACCGGCTACAGCCGCGAAGAGCTGTTTGCCCAGCCCTCTCTGATGGAAGAGATGATCCACCCTGCTGATCGCCCCATGGTTGACCAGATGGCCGCTGAGAGTGGTGACTCCATCAACTGCAACCACGAAGAGATCGAGTACCGTATTATCACTAAAGGCGGCAGCATCCGCTGGGTTCGCCACAACTGCCGACCGATTGTTGATGATAACGGTACCTTCCTGGGACGGCGGGGCTGCCGTTCCGACATCACCGAACGCAAGCAACTGGCAGATCAGGTCTCCCACATGGTGTTGCATGACCTGCTGACCGGCCTGCCCAACCGTTCTCTGTTTGCTGATCGACTGTATCTGGCAACAGCGCAAAAAGAGCGTAATAACCGCGAACTGACAGTGGTGTTATTCTTTGGTATTGACCGTTTCAAACTAATAAACGACACCCTTGGTCACGAAACCGGCGACCGCCTGTTAATCATGATTGCCGAGCGGCTACGCAAATTACTGCATCCCGATGACACCCTCTGCCGTTTTGGCGGCGATGTATTTGCCTTCATCCTGCCGGGCCGTGAAAGCCGCCATGAAGCGGTAACCATGTCCTACCGGATCCTGGCCAGCCTGTCCGATCCGTTTAACCCTGCAGGCCAGCAGGTGACCCTCAGCGGCAGTATCGGCATCGCCATCTGTCCGCAGGATGGCACAGATGCAGAGACCCTGCAGAAAAACGCCGAAACTGCCATGTACGATGCCAAACGTAGCGGCAAAAACTGCTTCCGTTTTTATGCACGAGAGATGAATGCCCAGGCAGCTGAGATGTTGCGCCTGGACAACAGTATGCCACTGGGACTTGCCAATGGAGATTTTTATCTTCACTACCAGCCTCAGCTGGACTTGAAAAACGACACTGTCATTGCGGTTGAAGCGCTCCTGCGGTGGCGTCACCCTGAGCTGGGCATGATCCCGCCGGACCGTTTCATTCCGCTGGCAGAAGATAGCGGCTTCATCATCAAGTTGGGTGAATGGGTACTGCGCACCGCCTGTATGCAATGTGCAGAGTGGCAGAAAAACGGTCCTGCCCCTTTACGAATAGCCATCAACGTTTCAGGACGCCAGTTCAGTGAACCTGATTTTGTCGACATGGTTGCTGCAGCCCTGAGCGATAGTGGACTACCCCCGGAATTGCTGGAGCTTGAACTTACTGAAAGTCTCCTGATCTCAAACGAACAGCAGGCGTTACAAAAGCTGCAGCTCCTGAAAAGCATGGGGATCTTCCTGGCCATTGATGACTTTGGCACCGGCTATTCATCCCTGGCCTACCTGAAACATTTCCCGCTGAATCGGCTCAAGATTGACAAATCATTTATCAATGACATCTTAAGTGATCCTGATGATGCCGCCATTACCGAGGCGATCATCGCCATGGGCCACTCCCTGAAGCTGAAGGTAATCGCAGAGGGGGTTGAAACGCGGGAACAGCTTGTCTTCCTGGAAGACAGGGGGTGTGATGAGATGCAGGGCTATTTCTTAAGCAAACCGTTATCAGAACATGACTTGCATGTATTTGTTACGGCCCGGCTCGCGAATAACGCAGCAGAGGAATCGTAGACAAGAGGTACACAGATCGCACCGACTTCAAGACACTAAAAAGCGGGGTGGGAACTGATTCCCTACCCCGCTTTAGTGTACCTACCTCAACACTAACGTTTACTGCAGCCTGAAGCGGGAAACCGCCCCCTGGAGCCCCTCAGCCATCCCCGACAGATTCGACGCCGCACCTGCGGTTTCATGGGAACCACGGGCGGTGTCCTGAATAATCTGGGTCATGCGGTGGATGTTATCAGTAATCTCACCGGTGGTGGCACTCTGCTCTTCAGCTGCCGTAGAAATCTGCCTGACCTGATCGGCAACCGCATCAATCTCAGCCAGGATCTGCTCCAGGGCAGCACCGGAGCGCTCGGCATCATGAGTCCCTGCCTCAACCTCACGGACCCCCTCATTCATGGCAGTTACCGCGCTTCTGGTTTCAGACTGGATCGCTTTGATCATCTCACCAATCTCACGGGTTGCCTTGGTGGTCCGTTCAGCCAGAGCGCGGACTTCATCAGCAACCACGGCAAAACCGCGTCCCATCTCACCGGCACGGGCGGCCTCAATGGCGGCATTCAGCGCCAACAGGTTGGTCTGATCAGCAATATCCTCAATGGTGGCAACAATGGCGCCGATCTGGTCGGATCGTTCACCCAGCGAGTCAACGGTACGGGCGGTATCCTGAACACGGGTAGCGATTCTGCGCATCCCCTCAACCGTCTGACGCACCACGTCAGAACCGGACTGGGCAGCCTGATTTGCCCGTTGGGAGCCCTCAACGGCAATCTGGCAACTATGGGCAATGTCATGGCTGGTTGCCGCCATCTCTTCGCTGGCGGTGGCAACATTGATGGTCTGTGCTGCGGCAACTTCAGCGCCACCGGCTATCTCGGTAGAGGTTCCGTTCAGCTCTCTGGTTGCCGCGGTAACAGCCCCTGCCGTTGCAGTGACCTGGGCAATCAAATCCCGCAACTGCTGAACCATGGCTGCGAATGACTTGGCAAGGCTACCCATTTCATCACAGCAGTGGGCATCAACCGTCACCGTCAGATCACCATCGGCAACCTTTTGAAAACGCAACTGCAGCTGTTGCAGCGGGTTACTGATCCTGCCAGAGACAAAAATGCCAATGACAAGTGCCACGGCAACTGCGGCAACCGACATGACCAGAGAGAATATCAAGGCAGTTTTTGCAAGCCGGGCATTATTTGCAGCGGTTTCCTTGGCATGCTTGACACTGACCGCTGACATCTTGTCCAACCCCTTCAACATAGCGTTTGCATGACGGCTGGCATCTCCCCTGGCTATAAGCAGTGCGTCATCATTCTTACCAGCCAGAGAGAGCTCAATCATCTGTTTTAAAAGTGGCACATAGGCATCAAAGGCCCCCTTAAACTCGGCAAAGGCGGCCTTTTCTTCAGCTCCATCCATTTTTTTGTTATATGCCGCTGTCTTTGCTTCCAGACCGGCCAGACTTTCTTTCAGGCTATCGGCAATCTCTTCACGTTCTTCAGGGTCGGTAGCCCCGATCAAGGCGCGGGTGCTGACCCGGTTTAACAGGAAGGCCTGGGTGATGTCCCGCAGACCTGCCAACGGCACCGCAACCTCCTGGTACATAAAGGTATCAGCTTTTTCCATCTTCTGGATATTGACAACACTGACGCCACCTAATAAACCGGCAAAAGCGGCAACCACCAGAAATGCGATGACCAGCTTGGTCCTGATCCCCAGATTTTCAAATGCAGTTGGCATACAACCTCCCCTTGGCTGTCACTTCTTCTCTATCTTATCCCAAGTCGGTTTTTCGTTAGGATTCTGCAGTCGGAACAGTAGATAGGCCGCTGCCTTCTTCAGCTTCTCTGTTGTCTTGACCTCAGCCGTAAAGCGTTCCAATGCCGCAATCATACATGCACGGGAGTAATCAGCAACCACCTCCTGCTCAATAATGGTTCGTAGGGAGGTCAACACCTGCTTTTGCTGCTCTGCCTCATCCAGCCTGCAGGGGTCCAGCAAAAAGACCAGTAACCAGGCCGTCGTTCGCTCTTCAGTGCCGGTTGCAGACTCTGCAAACTGCAGCAGAGCCGTTGCCAGGCTGGTCTGTTCAGCCTGATTCAGCGAACTTTTCTCCAGGTAGTCCCGCAGGAAACGCAGCGCTGACAAATGGTGCCGTTCACCAGAGACATTAAAAAGCAGCAGGTTGGCAGCCTGGGGCTTCAGTTCATCATGCTGATAGCTTTTCAGGAAGCTGTGCAGAATACGGGCGATCTTATCGGTGGCAAGTTCTGAAAGTCCGCCACCGGTCAGCTTGCTTCTGACTGTTGACAGCAGATCCTGTTTAACCGGATGCCCACTGTACACCACCGCCATGATGCCATCTTTAACCTCATCATCAGCAGCAAACTCCCACAGCTCCTCCACCTGCTTCAGGATACTGGAACGGAAGCGCTTGACCTTGTCCATCTTGGTAATCTCTTCCGGCTCCCAGCTCTCCGGCCAGGTATCGATATGATTGTCTACCTCATCCTCATTCCAGGTTTTATCCAACAGGAAGGTAAAGTAAGTCAGAATTTTGAGTTGGTAGACCTTGCCTCCTTCCTGCAACGGTCGCAACAGATCCTCAAGGTAGCTGGCAGTCAGGCCGCAGGTGCCACTACAGAGGAAACGGTACACGCTTTCCCCTTTTTCCACCTGCTTCTCGATATATTTTGCCTTAAGGTGGGCACCCAGTGCTGTAGTGGAAACCTTCTTGAAGAAGACCGACAGCAGGTTGGTGGCATGGTGCTTGACCGGCATCTCGATCTCATCGGAGAGCACGATATCAAGACAGGCGTTAAAGATCTTGACCTGTTCCGGCTCATCTTCAGAGGCATCGATGTACTGTTCAAGGATATCGATAATCTCGACAATATGGGAGCGGTTGCGACTGGAAAGCAGGCTGGTCAGGGTAATCCGCAGCGAATCGGCATCAACAATACCGAACAGAAAGCGAACCGCCGCGTTACGCCGGGCCGGACCTTTGTGTTCGGCAGAACGCAGTACCTGCAGAATACTGGCAGCAGGATCAGCCACCCAGCCCGGAATCAAAGCCTCCAGCAGCAGTTCCGCCTTGCGACGGATATGGGCATCCAGATCGTTCACAAAGTAGCGGGCGATCTCGATCTTAAACTCACGACCGGCATTGGACTCAACAATCAGTGAAAAGGCTGCTGCCTTATCCTTGGCCGAAAGCTTGGCCATATCTTTCTTGGCCCTGGCACTGTCATTGATCTTGATATAAAAACCGATGATGTCTTTAACACCTACTTCTGCTTCAATATCCTTCATGGCACCCTCTCGCTGGGTAATGACACCGTGTATTTTCTGATCAGATCAATTCTGATTTTTCATAGCAATGATCGCTTCTCTGGCCAAACAATCACAACGTTCGTTTTCTGCATGTCCGGCATGACCGCGTACCCACTGCCAGACCACCTGATGGGGCTTGACCGCCTCAACCAGCGCCTCCCAGAGATCTTTATTAAGCACCGGTTCTTTCTTGCTGTTCTTCCAGCCGTTACGTTGCCAACCGGCTAGCCACTCGGTCATCCCCTTTACCAGATACTGGGAATCAGTGGTTATGGTTACCCGACAGGGGCGGGTCAACTGTCGAAGTCCCTCAAGGGCTCCGGTCAGTTCCATCCGGTTATTGGTGGTCTCTGCAGCAGCACCGGACAGCTCTTTTTCCTTGCCACGACAGCGCAGGATAGTGCCATAACCTCCGGGACCAGGGTTACCGCTGCAGGCGCCGTCACAGAAAATCTCAACATCTGTCAGGGCCTTACTTTTCGACGCGTCCGACATAGGCCCCTTCCTGCTTTAACAGCTCTGCAATACCGTCCATCACCCGTTCAACAATCAACTGATGAGTCTCCTTGCAGTCCTCCAGCGCAAACAGGTCATCAAAGGTGATCGCTGGCCCAAAGACAATCGCCCCCTTGGCCCCCAGACTGGGAAATGTCCAGTGGTTCAGGCCTATCAGTGCTGTAGGTACAACCGTTGGCCGGGTATCGAAGATCAACTTGCCGACGCCGCGGTTGCCCGGCCCCAATCGGCCATCTTTGTGACGGGTCCCTTCAGGAAAAAGCATCACCTTCTGATCAGCCAGCAGATCGTTCAGGACCTTGCCGGCCTTGACATCCCTGCCCCGCCGTACCGGAAAAGCTCCCCATGACGAATAGATAAAACGTTGAAACGGCTTGCGAAACAGCTCCTCCTTGGCTGGCGCCCAGAGCATCTGAAACGGATGTCTCCGTAAGGCGGCCCAGGGGAGAAAGATCGTTTCATAGGCCGAGATATGGTTGGAGGCAAGCAACACACCTCCTGCATCAGGAATATGCTGTTCTCCCTTGATTTTCATACGGTTCAACAGCGAGGCGTAGATGCCAACCACATTAATCGAAAAGGTCACCCAAAAGCGCTGTAGAAATGAAGCCTTTGCCACGTTCTTCCTTTACTGCCAAATGTAAGTTTCAGTCGTATTCACCCTATACCACGCAATGGGCTGTTCAGCAATAACTCAGGGCCAAATCTGACATAAACGGTGCCGATTGCACTTAAAGAACAGATAGCGTATACTCAACCCCTTTCATCAAGTAATCAGCCCATATATTAGGCAGGACACCCGACACCTATGGAGCAATCAGAACAAAAATATCTGATCGGACGCCAACCGATTCTGAACCGTGATGAGCAGATCTGCGCCTATGAACTGCTTTTCAGGTCAGCACAGTCTCTGGCTGAGGCCAATGTCAGCGATGCCTCCCAAGCCACTGCCAGCGTTATCCTGAACACCCTGGCCGGATTTGGGGTCAAGCAGATTCTGGGCAAGCATCTGGGATTCATCAACCTTGAGCTGGATATCCTGATGAGTGACTCCCTGGAACTGCTGCCCAAAGAGATGATCGTCCTGGAACTGCTTGAAACCCTTGAGGTGACTCCGGCATTGATCGAGCGCTGCCGTGAGCTGAAAGAGGCCGGGTTTGTGCTGGCCCTGGATGATCACGACTATGATCCGATCTACGAAGAGCTGTACCAGATTATTGATATCGTCAAGGTCGATCTGATGGCCACCCCGGTGGACACCATCGGTGCAGCTGTTGAGTGCTATCGCAATTACCAGTTCAAGCTGTTGGCAGAAAAAGTGGAAACCAAGGAAGAGTTTCTTAAATGCCTTGATCTGGGCTTTGATTATTTCCAAGGGTACTATTTTGCCAAACCTGCAGTGATTGAAAAGAAGAAGATTGATGAGGGTGGCGCCGCACTTTTAAAACTGATGCGTCAGTTAATGGATGATGCCGAGATGGAGGAGGTTGAAAAAACCTTCCGCAGCAGCCCAGGTCTGACCTACAAACTGCTCCTGCTGGTCAACTCTGTTTCCTTTGTGGGACTACAGAAGATCCAGACCGTACGCCACGCCATCAGCATGCTGGGCAGAGCCCAGATCAAACGCTGGGTACAGCTGGCCCTGTTTGCCACCGATGACAGTCATGCCATGGAAAACCCGCTGGTGGATATGGCAGCGGTGCGGGGCGGTTTCATGGAACAGATGGCAACCGCCTGCCCACGGCTGCGGGGCAATCGAGAAGCAGCTGACCAGGCCTTTATGACCGGCATCCTGTCTCTACTTGAATCTCTGTATGATATCCCTATGGAACAGATAGCAGGTGAGCTCAACCTGTCTGAAGAAGTACAGCTGGCACTGGTGAGCCGTGAAGGGGTCTACGGCAGCCTGCTTGCCCTGGCCGAGGCTCTGGAACAGGTTGACTTTGTCAAGGCATCAGAGTTATTGGGCGCCCTGTCTATCCCCTACAACACGGTTATGGATGCCCAGATGAAGGCCTATAACTGGCAGGCAGGCATGGGCTAATGGCCACCAGCCCGACCTTTGCCGTCAGCCCCCGGAAACAACAGGCATTGCTGGCCCGCATGCTGGAACTGAATATTCGCGAAGAAGAGATTGAAGAACAGTTTGTCCGTTCCTCCGGCAAGGGGGGGCAGCACCTTAACAAAACCTCAAGCTGCGCACAGGTTCGCCACCTCCCCACCGGCATTGAAGCCCGCTGCGGACGTGAACGCAGCCAGTCCCTGAACCGCTTTCTGGCACGGCGAGAACTATTGGAAAAAATCGCTCGAAGTCGCGGTCTACCCACTGTTGAAGATGAAGAGGCTGCCAGAATCCGTAAGCAGAAAA
>Ga0209016_1001765_pt1 | contig 16220 bp, 13 predicted proteins | sample EPASupsiteSAE305_FD_187265 | JGI IMG/M metagenome (GOLD analysis project Ga0209016, IMG submission 187265) | Bioremediated contaminated groundwater microbial communities from EPA Superfund site, New Mexico - SAE3-05 (SPAdes) (version 2) | ecosystem: Environmental > Aquatic > Deep subsurface >...
GGACGGAGCAATCCTGGTAGTTAGTGCAGCCGACGGCCCTATGCCTCAGACTCGTGAGCACATCCTGCTTGCCCGTCAGGTTGGCGTGCCTTATATCGTAGTATTTATGAATAAAGCCGACCAGGTTGACGATCCTGAATTGATGGAATTAGTTGAAATGGAAATCCGTGAATTGCTCTCCGAATATGAATTCGCTGGCGATGAAATCCCGATCATTCCGGGTTCGGCATTAAAGGCCGGACAATGCGGCTGCGGCAAGAGAGATTGCCCAGAATGTGGACAGATCTGGAAGCTGATGGATGCAGTAGATGAATACATTCCCACCCCTGAACGTGATAAGGATAAACCTTTCTTGATGCCAATCGAAGACGTATTCACTATCACCGGCCGTGGTACAGTTGTTACCGGTCGTGTGGAACGTGGATCTGTTAAAGTCGGCGACACGGTCAGCATCGTAGGTCTGCGTGAAGAAAGCAAGAACTCGGTAGTAACCGGTGTAGAAATGTTCCGCAAACTGCTTGATTATGCTGAAGCGGGAGACAATGTTGGTTGCTTACTGCGTGGCGTAGAACGTAAAGAAGTAGAACGCGGTCAAGTTTTGGCCAAACCGGGCAGCATTCATCCGCATACCAAATTCCAGGGCAAAGTATATGTTCTGACCAAAGAAGAAGGCGGGCGTCATACACCATTCTTCAACGGCTATCGTCCACAGTTCTATCTGAGAACGACCGATGTTACCGGTGTAGCGCATTTGCCTGAAGGCGTGGAAATGGTTATGCCTGGGGACAATATCAACATGGATATCGAACTGATCACCCCTATCGCCATTGAAGAAGGTCTGCGTTTTGCTATCCGTGAAGGCGGCCGTACCGTTGGCTCCGGCGTAGTAACTGGTATTAATGCTTAATTAAAATAAAAAGACTTAAACCCCAGTCTTTTTAGACTGGGGTTTATTTTGTCTAAGAACGTTAGATGTGGTCTTTAAGAGGTTAAGAATGCTTAAAAAAGGACAGCTAGAAGTTCTACCTGCTTATTGACATGCCTTGTAAAATGTGATAATCTAATTAAGTGCCTCTTTTATGGGGGAGAATATGCTTGCAGGGAGGTGCCGGTAATGAGGGTAAACATTACCTTGGCCTGTGCAGAATGCAAAAGGCGTAATTACATGACCAGTAAAAATAAAAAGACGACTACCGACCGTATCGAGCTTAAGAAATACTGCAGTTTTTGTAAGACGCATACATTGCATAAAGAAACGAAATAATTAGTTTATAATCGGAAAAATTGACGAGGATGTGAATGTCATGGCCGATAAGAAATCTCTTGGTGGCGGTAAAGATAAATCAAAAAGTAAATCCGATGTAGCCGCCAGACAAGCGAAGGCTGCCGGAGGCTTGCAGGCTTTTTTCCGCGGTGTTTGGTCTGAGCTGAAAAAAGTTCATTGGCCTTCCAAAAAACAAGTAGCTACTTATACAGGTGTGGTTATTATTACCGTGCTGATTTGTGCTGCTGTTATTTCTTTAGTTGACTCTGGTCTATCTGCTGTATTGGTTAAGGTGTTAGGATAACCACCAAACGGCACTTTATGCCTAAATTTCAAGGAGGAAAGAGCAGCTTTTTTGCTGATTCTTTATATTATTAATGGAAAAACAATGGTATGTGATCCATACTTATGCCGGATATGAGAATAAAGTCAAAGCCAACCTGGAAAAAAGAGTTGAATCCATGAATATGGAGGAAAACATTTTCCGGGTTATTGTTCCTATGGAAAACGAAGTCCAGATCAAGGCCGGCAAAAAGAAGATCACACCCCGTAAAGTTTATCCCGGCTACGTTTTGGTGGAAATGAATTTGACCGATACATCCTGGTATGTTGTGCGCAATACGCCAGGGGTGACCGGTTTCGTGGGTATGGGCGCTAAACCTGTGCCTTTGCATGCTCATGAAGCTGAAAAGATTCTTGAACAGATGGGCTATATGGAAAGCCGTATCAAAGTCAATTTTTCTGTTGGCGAAAGTATTCGTATTATATCTGGTCCTTTTGAAAACTTTGTTGGCGTAGTTGATGAGATCGACGCTTTCAAGGGTAAAATGAAGGTATCTGTTTCCATGTTCGGTCGCGAGACCCCCGTGGAACTTGAATTTTCTCAAGTTGAGAAATTATAGATACCCTGGCGGAAAAATTTTTCGCCGCGAGTGGGAGGGGAGCCATCCCCGCCAAACCACATTTTGAGCTAAGGAGGTGTCCAAATGGCAAAAAAGGTAACAGCAATGGTTAAGTTGCAAATCACCGCGGGTAAAGCAAATCCTGCGCCGCCCGTAGGTTCGGCTTTAGGGCCCCATGGTATTAATATTATGGGATTCTGCAAGGAGTTTAATGAAAGAACGTCCAATCAGCCTGGGATGATTATTCCTGCTGAAATCACGATTTATGAAGACCGTTCATTTTCCTTTGTATTAAAAACTCCTCCGGCGGCAGTATTGCTTTTGAAAGCGGCCGGTATAGAAAAAGGCTCTGGCGTGCCCAACCGTACCAAAGTGGCAAAGGTTTCCCGGGAAAAAGTCCGTGAGATCGCTACATTGAAAATGGTCGACTTAAACGCGACTAGTGTAGAAGCTGCGATGCGTATGATTGAAGGAACGGCCAGAAGCATGGGTATTGATATCGTTGAATAATTGACGCCTTAATTGGCGAATGGTTTTCCTGTATTTTGTGGGAGGAAGTAATTCCGAAACACCACTAAGGAGGTTTATAGAATGCCAAAACATGGCAAAAAATATCAAGATGCTGCCAAAAGCTTTGAAAGCAGCACTTATTATGAGCCTTTAGCAGCTTTAGAGCTGGTGAAGGCCAATGCGAAGGCTAAATTTGATGAAACAGTGGAACTCGCTGTCCGTCTTAACCTTGACCCTCGCCAAGCCGATCAGCAGATCCGTGGCGCTATCGTTTTGCCTCATGGCACTGGCGTAGTGCGTAAAGTATTGGTTTTTGCTAAAGGCGAAAAAGCTAAAGAAGCTATGGAGGCCGGAGCTGATTTTGTGGGCGCTGAAGATATGTTAGAAAAGATCCAAGGCGGCTGGTTTGGTTTTGACGTTGCCGTTGCCACCCCTGATATGATGGGTCTGGTCGGTAAATTGGGCAAATTATTAGGACCTAAAGGCTTGATGCCTAACCCCAAGACCGGTACTGTAACCATGGATGTAACAAAAGCCCTTTCCGAAATCAAAGCCGGTAAAGTTGAATATCGTTTGGATAAAGCGGCCAATGTCCATTGCCGCATCGGTAAAGCTTCTTTTGGTATTGAACAATTATTGGGCAATTATCAAACAATCATTGAAGTTTTGCTTAAAGCCAAACCGGCTGTGAGCAAAGGTCAATATATGAAAAATATCACCATCTCTTCGACCATGGGTCCTGGCGTTAAGATATCACCCATCAAGCCTTTAGGAAAATAGTCTGGGAACTGGTTCGAAACTAATTAAAAATCCTGCAATTGCCATAGACAGTTGGTCTCTTTTAGAGTCAAAGAGTTATTCGCCAACCGAGGCAGATGTATAGTAGCTTACCAAGATACTATGCCCCTGCCAATGGCAGGGGTTTTATTTTAAAGATTTTATGAGAGGAGGTGTATTGATGGAAAATATCAAGCCTCAATTGCTCGAAAAACAAGCAAAGGTGGGCGTATTAAAAGAAGATATTAATAATGCAGCCGCCGTTTTGCTGACAGATTACCGTGGTATTACGGTTGACGAAGATACTAAGCTCCGCGCCAAACTGCGTGGATGTGGCATCAAATATGTCGTTGCCAAAAATACAATGATCAACAGAGCTTGCCAAGAATTGGGGATCGAGGGTCTGGAACAATATCTGGAAGGACCGACGGCTATTGCTTTTGCCAATGATCCGGTAATACTTGCCAAAACTTTTACCGCTTTTATTAAAGAAGCTAAAAAGACGCAGATCAAAGCTGGTTTGCTGGGTAGTCAGGCTATTTCCGCAACTGATATAGAAGCCCTGGCTAAATTGCCGCCGAAAGAAGTTCTTCTGGCTCAAGTTTTGGGGATGTTGCAGTCCCCTTTGGCTGGATTTGCAGGCGTTACTTCTGGTATGCTCAGACAGCTCGTTACTGTTACGGATCAACTCCGCCAGCAAAGAGAAGCGCAGGCTTAAATATAGCCTAAGCTAATAATAAAAATAAAATTAAAATTTTGAGGAGGACATATAAATGTCTAAAGTTAATGAAGTATTAGATATCGTTAAAGGCATGACCGTATTAGAATTAGCCGAATTGGTAAAGGCTTTTGAAGAAGAATTTGGTGTAAGTGCCGCTGTTGCTGCTGCTCCTGCCGCTGCTCCTGCCGCTGCCGCTGCTCCCGCAGAAGCTGCCGAAGAACAAACCGAATTTGACGTTATCCTCACCGGTTTTGGTGACAAAAAAGTTAACGTTATCAAAGTCGTTAGAGAAATCACCGCTTTGGGCCTCAAAGAAGCTAAAGATCTCGTAGAAGCTGCTCCTAAAGCTGTTAAAGAAAAAGTCAGCAAAGAAGAAGCCGAAGCCATCAAAGCCAAATTGGTTGAAGGCGGCGCCGAAGTCGAAATCAAATAAATTAATATTTATTATAACTAACAGCCAAAAAGGTCTCTTTTTTGGAGACCTTTTTTGTGCTGTTAGCGTAAGGCTTATTTTTTAGCATTTAATAATTAATAAATAAAAATAGATATTAATAAGAGTGGTAGAATGTAAAAAAGAAAATTCCGCATAAAAATCATTTTATTTAATCTGGGCGAATATTATTATTAAGATTGACTAAAATAAGTATTTGTGCTATTATAAAATATACTATTATCATGGGTATTTGTCGCCATTTTGTATAATTAAAATAAAAATTTTTGCATAGATTGTCTCCTTTTTGGAAACAATATCCAGACGGAAAGTGTCCATTAAATGAGGAGTGAGGTATTTAATGAAGCAACCTGCTGCAGGTGAGAAGAGGGAACGTCGTAGTTACGCAAGGATCGCAGAAGTTTTATCAATGCCCAATTTAATCGAAGTACAGAAGAAGTCGTATCAGTGGTTTTTGGAAGAAGGTTTAAAAGAGGTTTTTCAGGATATTTCCCCCATTCAGGATTTTACGGGAAACTTGGTGCTGGAATTTGCGGAATATTCTTTAGGTGAACCAAAATATGCGGTAGAAGAGTGTAGAGAAAGAGATGTTACTTACGCCGCGCCTCTGCGGGTCAAGGTCCGTTTGATCAATAAAGAATCTGGAGAGGTCAAAGAGCAGGAAGTCTTCATGGGAGACTTTCCTTTGATGACCAACAAAGGTACATTTATTATTAATGGTGCCAAAAGAGTTGTGGTCAGTCAGCTGGTCCGCTCCCCCGGTGTCTATTTCCATGTCAGCGCCGATCCTAACGGGGATAAGCTTTATGGAGCTACAATTATTCCTAACCGTGGCGCTTGGTTGGAATTAGAAACGGATATCTTGGGCAATGTTTATGTGCGTGTGGATAGGATGAGAAAGATTCCGGCCACGGTTTTAATCCGGGCCTTGGGTTATCCTAGCGATGCAGATATCCTTGATCTTTTTGACCAAAATGAGGCTATCAAACTAACATTAGAAAAGGATTCCACCCAGAGCGAAGAAGAAGCTTTGGTTGAAATTTATAAACGTTTGCGTCCAGGCGAGCCGCCTACCGTAGAATCGGCACGCTTGCTTTTGCATGGTTTTTTCTTTGATGCCAAGCGTTATGACTTGGGCAAAGTGGGTCGTTATAAACTTAATAAGAAACTACAACATAATATAGTAAAACGTTTTGACGAAAACGGACGGGTATGGAGCGACGAGGCTCAATCCTATGTGGAAAGCGAAAATCCGCCTGCTTATAATGATTATATCCGTTATTTGACCAAACCAGATATCATTGAGACCGTACGTTATTTCTTAGCTTTGCTCAAAGGTGAGCATGACGCTGATGATATCGACCATTTGGGCAACCGCCGTCTCCGTTCGGTTGGCGAACTTTTGCAAAACCAATGCCGTATCGGTTTATCCCGTATGGAACGGGTTGTCCGTGAACGTATGACCATTCAGGATGTGGAGGCAATCACTCCGCAGGCCTTGATGAATATCCGTCCTGTGGTTGCGGCTATAAAAGAATTCTTTGGTTCCAGCCAGCTGTCACAATTCATGGACCAGACTAATCCATTAGCTGAGCTGACCCATAAGCGCCGTCTTTCCGCTTTAGGACCGGGTGGTCTTTCACGTGAACGCGCCGGGTTTGAAGTGCGTGACGTACATCACAGCCATTATGGCCGCATGTGCCCTATTGAAACGCCTGAAGGTCCGAACATCGGCTTGATCGGTTCTCTTTCTACTTTTGCGCGGGTCAATGAATTCGGTTTCATTGAAACTCCATACCGCCGTGTGGAAAATGGGCAGGTGCTCAATCAGATTGATTATCTTTCCGCCGATGAAGAGGATAATTATATCGTAGCTCAGGCCAATGAGCCTTTGGATGCTAATGGTCATTTCACTAATGAACGTCTTAATGTCCGTTACGGGCATCAGATTATGGTATCTCCCGCCGCGCATTGCCAGTATATGGATGTCAGTCCTAAACAGCTGGTATCGGTCGCTACAGCTTTGATTCCCTTCCTGGAACATGACGATGCTAACCGTGCTCTGATGGGTGCGAACATGCAACGTCAGGCTGTTCCGCTGCTTTGTACGGATGCTCCTTATATCGGTACTGGGATGGAATATAAAGCAGCTATAGACTCCTTCGTCGGTGAAATGGCTGAGGAAGACGGCGTTATTGAAAGAGTCTGTGGTGATGAGATCATTGTCAAGACAGATAGCGGTAAGTTGGAGAAGCATAAATTATTGAAATTCCAGCGTTCCAATCAGGGGACTTGCATTAATCAAAAGCCTATCGTCAACAAAGGACAGAGAGTTAAGCAAGGGACACCCATTGCCGACGGTCCTTCTACTGACTGTGGTGAATTAGCCCTGGGACGTAATGTTCTGGTCGCTTTTATGACCTGGGAAGGTTATAACTACGAAGATGCTATTCTCCTCAGTGAAAAATTAGTTAAAGATGATTACTTTACTTCTATCCACATCGAAGAATATGAATGTGATTCCCGTGATACCAAACTGGGTCCAGAAGAGATCACCCGTGATATTCCTAATGTGGGCGAAGATATACTCAAGGATTTAGACGATTTTGGCATCATCCGCATTGGTGCGGAAGTACGGCCCGGCGATATCCTTGTGGGTAAAGTTACGCCTAAGGGCGAAACGGAACTTACCGCCGAAGAACGCTTATTGCGCGCTATCTTTGGTGAAAAAGCCAGAGAAGTCCGCGACACGTCTCTGCGCGTACCTCACGGTGAAAGCGGCAAGATCGTTGATGTCAAGATCTTCTCCCGAGAAAATGGCGACGAGCTGTCCCCCGGTGTCAATAAACTGGTGCGAATCTATATCGCCCAGAAGAGAAAGATTTCCGTTGGCGACAAGATGGCCGGACGCCATGGTAATAAGGGGGTTGTCTCCCGCATTTTACCTGCCGAAGATATGCCTTTCTTGCCAGATGGCACGCCCATTGAAATAGTCCTTAATCCTTTGGGGGTTCCCTCCAGGATGAATATCGGACAGGTTCTGGAATGCCACTTGGGATGGGCGGCGAAAACGCTGGGTATCCATATCGCTACGCCGGTTTTTGACGGCGCTACGGAAAATGATATCACGGAAACGCTTAAAGAAGCCGGTTTGCCGGCGGACGGCAAAACCACTCTTTATGATGGCAGAACAGGATTGCCCTTTGACAATAAAATCACGGCCGGTTATCTATATATGTTAAAACTGGCCCATTTGGTTGATGATAAGATCCATGCTCGTTCCACAGGCCCCTATTCCTTGGTAACGCAGCAGCCTTTAGGTGGTAAAGCTCAGTTCGGTGGACAACGTTTCGGGGAAATGGAAGTTTGGGCCTTGGAAGCCTATGGCGCGGCCTATACTCTCCAGGAAATATTGACCGTCAAATCGGACGATATCTCCGGGCGTGTTAAGACTTATGAGGCGATCATCAAGGGTGAAAATGTTCCCGAACCTGGGGTTCCCGAATCCTTCAAAGTTTTAATCAAGGAACTGCAAAGCCTTTGCCTGGACGTCAATGTCTTATCCGAGGAAAACCAGGTCATCGAAATCAAGGAAGACGATGACGATGTAGTGGAAACGGCTAAAGAGCTCGGCTTGGATATTGCCGGAGAAGGTTCTCCAATACCCGTTCCGCCAGCCAATGACTATGAAGAAGACTTTATTGATGATCCAGTAGATGATGATGATGATCTGGATCTTGACTTAAGTCATTTGCAGAGTATCAAACCCATTGTCGATAACGATGATGATGATATAGTAGAGGATATGGATCTGGATGATTTAGTATAATGCTGCCACGAGCTTCAGCGCTTAGGATTGATATAGAAGGGAGAGAGGCTCTTTGTTGGATGTCAGCAATTTCGATAGAATGAGAATTGGTTTAGCATCACCGGAGCAAATTGAAGAATGGTCTTATGGGGAAGTAAAAAAACCCGAAACAATTAATTACCGTACTTTGAAACCTGAACGAGATGGTCTTTTCTGCGAAAGGATATTTGGGCCTACGCGTGACTGGGAATGTCACTGCGGAAAATATAAAAGAATACGTTATAAAGGTATTATCTGCGACCGCTGCGGCGTGGAAGTTACCAAAGCTAAAGTCCGCCGCGAGCGGCTCGGACATATTAAATTGGCAACTCCTGTTTCGCACATCTGGTATTTTAAGGGGATACCCAGCCGGATGGGTCTTTTGCTGGACATTTCTCCGCGTAATTTGGAAAAAGTTTTGTACTTTGTTTCTTATATCGTCTTAAATCCCGGCGATACACCGCTTGCCGCCAAGCAGCTCTTGACCGAAAGCGAATATCGTGAATTCCGGGATAAATATGGTGATAGCTTTACTGCTGGTATGGGCGCGGAAGCTATCAAGCAGATGCTTTTGGGCATCAATCTAGAAAAGATGGCTGAAGAACTGCGCAGCGAGCTGCTGGAAGTCAGTGGTCAGCGCAAGATCCGTGCCATTCGCCGCCTGGAAGTTGTGGAAGCTTTCCTGATGTCTGGTAATAAGCCCGATTGGATGGTCCTGGATATCATTCCCGTTATCTCTCCGGAACTGCGCCCAATGGTGCAGCTAGATGGCGGACGTTTTGCTACTTCCGACTTGAATGATCTTTATCGGCGTGTTATCAACCGTAATAACCGACTTAAACGTCTTTTGGATCTTGGCGCACCCGATATCATTGTCCGCAATGAAAAGAGGATGCTCCAGGAAGCAGTCGACGCTTTGATCGATAATGGCCGCCGTGGCCGTCCTGTTACCGGACCTGGCAACCGCCCCCTCAAATCTCTTTCCGATATGCTCAAGGGTAAACAAGGACGTTTTCGTCAGAATCTTTTGGGTAAACGTGTCGACTACTCCGGTCGTTCGGTTATCGTGGTTGGCCCGGAATTGAAATTCCATCAATGCGGCCTGCCCAAGGAAATGGCATTGGAACTCTTTAAGCCCTTTGTAATGAAACGTCTGGTTAATGATGGCTATGCTCATAATATTAAAAATGCCAAAAGAATGGTCGAACGTGTCCGCCCAGAAGTTTGGGATGTATTGGAACAAGTAATCAAAGAACATCCTGTACTCTTGAACCGTGCGCCAACACTTCACCGTTTGGGTATCCAGGCTTTCGAACCGGTATTGGTTGAAGGTAAAGCCCTGCAGATCCATCCCCTGGTATGTACCGCTTATAACGCCGACTTCGACGGCGACCAGATGGCTGTGCACGTGCCGCTTTCCGCGGAAGCGCAGGCGGAAGCCAGAATTTTGATGCTTTCTTCCAATAATATTTTGAATCCCAAAGATGGACGCCCAGTTGCGACGCCTACTCAGGATATGGTTTTAGGTTCTTATTATCTGACCATTGACAAAGATGGGGCTAAGGGTGAAGGTAAAATCTTCCACGATTATAATGAAGCATTTTATGCTTATGATAACGGCACAGTTGATCTTCATGCCAAAATCTTTATTACCAAGCCTGACGCATGGGACACTTACTGGGTCAATAAAACCACCGAAGTTCCCTTTGAGCAATATCCTGATGGCCGCTATAAACGCTTTGAAACTACCGTCGGCCGCCTGATCTTTAATTCTGAAATACCGATGAATAGGGAATTGGGCTATTATAATGACTGCGTAGATAAAAAAGTTTTAGGCACCATCGTTGATCGTTGCTATCGCCGTTTGGGCATCTCTACCGCCGCCGTTTTGCTTGACGGCATCAAGTCTTTGGGCTTCGAATATTCCACCAAGGCTGGTATTACCATCGGTATTGAAGATATTCAGGTGCCAAAGGCTAAAAAAGAGATCATGGAAAAGGCCGAACAAGAAGTTCTGAAAGTTGAAAGTTTTTACCAGAACGGTGAAGTCAGCGACAATGACCGTTACCAGGAAACGATCAAAATTTGGAATAAGGCCACAGAGGATGTAACCAAAGCCTTAATGGAGCATTTGGATAAATTTAATCCCATTTTCATGATGGCTAATTCCGGGGCCCGCGGTAATGTCCAGCAGATTCGTCAGCTGGCAGGTGCCCGTGGTTTGATGGCTGACCCCTCTGGCCGGATCATCGACTTACCGATTAAGGCTAATTTCCGTGAAGGCCTGACAGTTTTGGAATTCTTTATTTCTACCCACGGTGCCAGAAAAGGTTTGGCTGATACCGCCCTGCGTACAGCTGACTCTGGTTATCTGACCCGCCGCCTGGTCGATGTGTCCCAGGATGTGATTGTCCGTGATGATGATTGCGGCGATAATCATGGTATTTGGGTCGAAGAGATTAAAGATATAGAAAGTATTGCCGAGCGTATTGAAGGACGCTTCTTAAATACTGATGTTGTCAATATCGAAACCGGCGAAGTCATCGCTTGTGCCGGCTCCTTCCTTGGGCAAGATGAAGCTAAAGCTATCGAAGATTATTTAGCTACCAGACCTAAAGAAGAAAGAAAAGTTAATATCCGTTCCGTACTCACCTGTCGCACCCGTTACGGCGTCTGCCGCAAATGTTATGGACGTAACCTAGCTACAGGCTCTTACGTTGATATAGGCGAAGCGGTAGGTATCATTGCCGCTCAGTCCATCGGTGAACCAGGTACACAGCTCACCATGAGAACCTTCCACACCGGTGGTGTGGCTGGCGACGATATCACCCAAGGTTTGCCGCGTGTTGAGGAGCTTTTTGAAGCCCGCAAGCCTAAAGGACAGGGCAGCATTGCCGAGTATGATGGGGTCATCAGTATCGGTGAGAAAAAAGGCCGCCGCGAAATCCTGATTATGGGTACCGGTGAAGAAGAAGGCCAGATACTTGCAGAATATCATTCCTCTTACGGTTCGACTATTAAAGTCCAAGAAGGCCAATATGTAGAAGCAGGTGACGAGCTGACCGAAGGTTCGGTCAATCCGCATGATATGCTCAATGTCAAGGGTATCCGTGGCGTACAGATGTATCTGCTGCGGGAAGTCCAGAAAGTATATAGACTCCAAGGCGTTGATATCAATGATAAGCATATCGAAGTTATCGTGCGTCAGATGCTCAAAAAAGTCAAAGTTGATGAGCCCGGAGATACAACTTTATTACCTGGCTCTTTAGTGGATGGTTTTGATTTCGAACAGGTTAATGAACAAGTGATTGCCGAAGGCAAGAAACCAGCTACGGCGAAACCTATGCTGCTTGGTATCACGAAAGCTTCTTTGGCCACCGATTCCTTCCTCTCTGCTGCCAGCTTCCAGGAAACCACTAGAGTGCTGACCGACGCCGCCATTAAAGGCAAGGTCGATCCCCTCCTGGGCCTGAAAGAAAATGTGATCATTGGTAAGCTTATTCCAGCCGGTACTGGTATTTCCCGCTATCGCAATATCGTAGTGGAAGAATGCTCTCCTATAAATGAGCAGGGGCAGGATATGAGTCAAGACCAGGATCATGATTTTGATAACTTAGGTTTTGAGCCATTTCCTTATGATAAAATCGAAGCCGAAGAAAGTACCAAGGGGAATGCATTTGATTTTTAGTTAATCAAAAGTGCCAAGACTTTAAAAATTGAGCATTAGATTGAATAATCAAATGAATTAAAAACAAACAACGGGCAGAGCCGTTTCTGCTCGTTGTTTGGGCCTTTAGAAGCTATAAAATTGTTTATTTATTTAATAATTAAAAAAGTATTTATAGCTGTAGATTTTCTTGACAGTCAATATTAATAATGATACAATATTCAAGCATGCTATTTTGGGAGGGTTTTGCAGTGACTGCGGAAATACTTCCGGACGGTAAAAAAACCGTCGGTATACGAGAAACAAGCAAAGCTGTTGAAAAAGATAGAGTATGCAAAGTCTATATAGCTAAAGATGCGGAAAGACGCGTTGTCTTTTCGCTTTTAGAAGCCTGCAAGGCCAAAAACATCGAAGTGATTGAAGTAGCCAGTATGGAAGAGCTGGGAAAAGCTTGTTCCGTTGCTGTTCCTGCCGCTGCTGCTGCTTTACTTAAATGATTGGGATATTATCGGAAGGAGGTGGATATTTTGCCTACAATCAATCAGCTGGTGAAAAATCAAAGAGAAGTTATTTTAAAGAAATCTACCGCTCCGGCGTTAAGAGAATGCCCCCAAAAAAGAGGTGTTTGCACCAGGGTATACACCACTACCCCGAAAAAGCCCAATTCCGCTTTGCGTAAAGTTGCCCGTGTGCGTTTGACCCATGGCACCGAAGTTACGGCTTATATACCGGGAATCGGACATAACCTTCAGGAGCACTCCGTTGCTTTAGTAAGAGGTGGTCGTGTTAAAGACTTACCTGGTGTACGTTATCATATCGTCCGTGGTGCTTTAGATACCGCCGGTGTAGCTAACCGTGGTCAAGCCAGAAGCAAATATGGCGCTAAAAGACCGAAAGCTAAAGCTAAAAAATAATTAACTTTTGATAAATCATTACCTTTTAAAAAGGGGGGAAACAAATGCCAAGGCGTGGCAACGTAGCAAGAATAGAAATTTTGCCTGATCCCGTTTATAACAGCGTGATCTTAAGTAAATTTATCAGCCAGGTTATGCAAGATGGCAAAAAAGGCGTAGCCGAAGGTATCGTTTACGGGGCTTTTGAAATCATCCAAGAAAAGACCGGTAAAGATCCAATGGAAGTTTTCAATGCCGCGATGAAGAACGTAATGCCTATTTTAGAAGTTAAGGCTCGCCGGGTCGGCGGTGCTAACTACCAGGTCCCCGTTGAAGTTCGCGCGGACAGGAAACAAGCTCTCGGTATCCGTTGGCTGGTGCTTTTTTCTAAGAAAAGAGCCGGTAAGAGCATGCAGGAAAAACTGGCTGGTGAATTGATGGATGCAGCCAATAATACCGGTGCTGCTTGTAAGAAGCGTGAAGAAACACATAAAATGGCGGAAGCCAATAAAGCTTTTGCCCATTATCGTTGGTAGAAAAACCAACATTTGATTTGGAGGAATTTATTTTGCCTAGGGCATTCCCATTGGAAAGAACAAGAAATATCGGCATAATGGCCCATATCGACGCAGGGAAAACCACAACCACCGAGCGTATTCTCTTTTATACGGGGCGGGTTCACCGTCCCGGCGAGGTGCATGATGGTGCGGCAACGATGGACTTTATGATCCAGGAGCAGGAGCGGGGAATCACTATCACCTCCGCTGCTACTACTTGCTTTTGGCGTGATCATCGTATCAACATCATTGACACACCCGGGCACGTTGACTTTACTGTAGAAGTAGAGCGCTCCTTGAGGGTGTTGGACGGTGCAGTTGCAGTTTTCTGTTCCGTTGGCGGTGTTGAACCGCAATCGGAAACAGTATGGCGTCAGGCGGATCATTATAAAGTGCCGCGCATAGCATACATTAATAAAATGGACAGAATGGGCGCGGATTTTTTCCGTGGGGTCAACATGATCAAAGATCGCCTGGGGGCGAATCCCATTCCCTTGCAGCTTCCTATCGGTAACGAAGAAAATTTCATCGGTCTTATCGATCTGATCAAAATGGAAGCTAATATCTATCGTGATGTTGAAGGCAAAGAAATCGAAATTTGCCCTATCCCTGATGATTTGGTAGAAGTATCTAATGAATACAGAGAAATCCTTTTAGAGGCAGCTGCTGAGCAAGACGATGCTTTGATGGACAAATATATAGGTGGAGAAGAGTTGTCCGAAGAAGAAATCAGAATCGGCATACGCAAAGGCACTATTGCAGTGACTTTGATCCCTGTTTTATGCGGTTCATCTTTTAAAAACAAAGGCGTACAACAATTACTGGATGCCGTCGTAGACTTTCTGCCTGCTCCTACTGATGTCCCGCCTATTCACGGCGTGGATGATGATGGTGAGGAAGTGGTGCGTAATTCTTCTGACAGCGAGCCCTTCGCGGCTTTGGCCTTCAAGATCATGACCGATCCTTTTGTCGGTAAACTGACCTTTTTCCGTGTTTATTCAGGTGTTTTAAAGAGCGGTTCTTATGTTTATAATTCCACTAAAGGTAAACGTGAAAGAGTTGGCAGACTTCTCCAGATGCACGCCAATCATAGGGAAGAGATCCCTGAAGCTTATGCCGGAGATATTTTGGCAGCAGTAGGTTTCAAGGATACGACTACCGGCGATACTTTGTGTGAAGAAGATAGGCCTGTTGTTTTGGAATCGATGGAATTCCCTGATCCGGTCATTGACGTGGCTATTGAGCCCAAAACTACCGCTGATCAGGAAAAGATGGGGATCGCACTGCAGAAGCTGGCTGAAGAAGACCCCACCTTCCGTGTGCGCACCAACCAAGAAACTGGGCAATTGATTATTGCCGGCATGGGTGAGCTTCATTTGGAAATTATCGTAGACCGTTTGCTTCGGGAATTTAAAGTAGATGCTAATGTAGGTAAACCGCAAGTGGCCTATAAAGAAACCATCCGTGGCACCTTTAAAGGCGTTGGTAAATATGTCCGTCAGAGCGGCGGCCATGGTCAATACGGTCATTGCGTTGTGGAATTTTCCCCGCAAGAACCCGGTGGCGGTTTTGTTTTTGAAAACAAGATCGTGGGCGGAGTCATCCCCAAAGAATTTATCGCTCCCGTTGAAGCTGGTATCCGCGAAGCTATGGAAAATGGTGTTTTAGCTGGTTTCCCCGTTGTCGATGTCAAGGCTGTATTAATTGATGGTTCATATCATGAAGTCGACTCCTCGGAAATGGCTTTCAAGATCGCTGGTGCTTTAGCTTTCAAAGATGGTGCTACCAAAGCCAAGCCGGTTATTCTGGAACCGATTTTTAAATTAGAAGTTTTGGTTCCTGATGAATATATGGGCGATGTGATCGGCGATCTCAATTCCCGCCGGGGCAGAGTGGAAGGTATGGAACCGCGTGCCGGTGTCCAAGCCATCAGAGGCTATGTGCCTCTTTCCCAGATGTTTGGCTATGCTACCGACCTTCGTTCTAAAACACAAGGCAGAGGCACCTATGTAATGCAGTTTGCGCATTATGATGAAGTGCCTAAGAGTGTAGCTGAAGGGATCATTAGTAAAAGACAAGGATATTAAGCAGGTCTAAGCCTGTTCTTAATAAATGAAAATTTAAATTGTACCGAAAGTAAGGAAGATAAAGTATTAATCCTAGGAAAATTTGTATGGAGGTAAAAAATAATGGCTAAGAAAAAATTCGAAAGAACGAAACCACATGTAAACATTGGAACGATTGGGCATGTTGACCATGGTAAAACAACCTTGACAGCAGCAATCACCATGTGCTTATCCAAAGAAGGCGGCGCAGTAATGACTGCATATGACCAGATCGACGCAGCGCCGGAAGAAAAAGCCCGTGGGATCACAATCAACACAGCGCACGTGGAATATGAAACCCAGAAAAGACATTACGCACACGTTGACTGCCCAGGCCATGCTGACTATGTTAAGAACATGATCACCGGTGCCGCTCAGATGGACGGAGCAATCCTGGTAGTTAGTGCAGCCGACGGCCCTATGCCTCAGACTCGTGAGCACATCCTGCTTGCCCGTCAGGTTGGCGTGCCTTATATCGTAGTATTTATGAATAAAGCCGACCAGGTCGACGATCCTGAATTGATGG
>Ga0209016_1001767_pt1 | contig 16215 bp, 13 predicted proteins | sample EPASupsiteSAE305_FD_187265 | JGI IMG/M metagenome (GOLD analysis project Ga0209016, IMG submission 187265) | Bioremediated contaminated groundwater microbial communities from EPA Superfund site, New Mexico - SAE3-05 (SPAdes) (version 2) | ecosystem: Environmental > Aquatic > Deep subsurface >...
CCACCTCCGAAAACCCTTTAAACCCCCAAAACCATAGTCTGTTTTCATTTTATTGGCCTCCTTCGGAGTCCAATATGTGCCTGAACTTATTCAGGATTAATTGAATCATTGGAAAATTACCCGCCTGCCGGCAGGTTAATCATTAATCATTGTAAATTGAAAATTTTAATCCCACTCCTCTCCCTGCCTGACAAGCAATTCTTCCGCCCGGAGCGGTTCGGCCATAATTTCCTTAACCACCTTTTCCATTCTCGCGCCCTGCGAGCCTTTAATAAGAAGCATATCCCCTTTTTTTATCCGGTCTTCAATGAATTTTCCCGCGACCGGGTTTTCGTCAAAATTATAAATCTGGTCTTCGTCCATGCCCGCCTCTTTGGCTCCGCGCGCGATTTCCCTCGCCCTTTCGCCGACGGTTACTAAGCAGTCAATCTTAAGTTCCGCCGCCCTCGCGCCGACTTCCCTATGTCCGGCCGAAGTATAGCTTCCGAGCTCCAGCATGTCGCCGAAAACCGCCCATTTCTTCCCGCTCTCCGCCTCAAGGTTTTTTAATACATCCAGCGCGTTTAGGCAAGACTGCGGCGATGAATTATAAGTATCGTCAATAATCAAAGTTCCTTTAACCCCGGGAATAAAATTCAGCCTGCCTTTAGGATTTTTAAATTGTTTTAAAGCGTCGGAGATTTCAATCAGGTTCATTCCGTAAATAATTCCGACTGCCGCTCCGGCAAGGCTTGCGTAAACCAAAGACGGGCTTATTGCTCCGGGAAGCGTTACCGGAACCGCCGCGCCTTTATAACGCATTTTAAAGCTCATGCCCCAGCCGCCACCCATCTTAACCATGCCGGCATCCGTTGCTTCCAAGTCGGCTTTAGCGCCGCCATGCTCCAAGCCGTAAGAAATATAGTTGATTTTTAAATCTTTCGCCGCCTCCCTTATCCGCTCGTCGTCAAAATTCAGGATCGCGGAACCGGATTCGGGAAGCCCTTTTATTAAGAGAGCTTTTTCTTTTTTAATCTTTTCAATTGTTTTAAAAGCCGCGAGATGCGCCTCGCCGATCCGGGTGATGATCCCGATTTTAGGGTCAACAATCCCCAAAAGATACGCGATGTCGCCCGGCTTGTCGGCACCCATTTCCAGGATAAGTATTTTCGGGTAATTCGGGTCATGGCTGAATATCAGGCCGAGCCCCTTTGAAAAAACTTTTATCCAGCCGAATAAATCTTTGCCCCGCGCCTCTTCGCCAATTAAAGTAAGGGGCAAACCAATTTCGTTATTATAGTTTTTTATGCTTCGCCGGACATCATGTTTTCCTCTCAGAACAGCGTAAACCGCCTCCCGGGCGCCCGTCTTTCCGACGCTCCCAGTAATGCCAATCACCTCGGGACGGTATTTCCGGTATATCCGTCTGGCAATGATTTTTAATATGTATTGAATTATTATTTTCATACAAAAATTTTATTTAACTTCCCTCTCCGCCGGCACTTTATAGTAATGTAAAATATAATCGGCAATTTCTCCGAACAAAGGCGCGGCCGACGACTCAGCCCATTCAACGTCCCGGGGATGGTCTATTTTTACGATCATGGCGAATTTCGGATCGTTGGCCGGCGCGAAACCGGCGAAAGAGCCGATATGCGAATTTGCCTCATACCCCCGCCCGTCGCTTCGGGGAACCTGCGCGGTTCCGGTTTTTCCCGCTACAAAGTAGCCTTTGACTCCGGCTTTTTTTCCGTGTCCGTTTTCTACGACATTCACCATCATCCCCCCGAGAAGAGCTGCGGCTCGCTCGGAAATTACCCGGCGGATCTCTCTCGCTCCGGCGGTTATTTTTTCTCCGTCCGGCCGGAGCACTTCTTTAACAATATAGGGCTTCATTAATACTCCGCCGTTGGCAATAGCGGCGTAAGCTGAAACCATCTGAAGGGGCGTCGCGCTAACTCCCTGGCCGAATGAAGCTGTTGCCGCGTAAAGATCCCGGTTTTCTTTTAAGGAAAGGTTGCCGATATCGCCTTTTCCCTCGGCTGACAATTCAATCCCGGTTCGTTCGCCAAAACCGAAATTCTTTACGTAATCGGCGAAAACCTCGGATCCGGTTTTCCTCATAACGAATATTACGCCCGTATTCAAAGATTCTTCAAGCACCTTATTCATCGTGCATTCGCCATGAGCCTTTAAATCGGAATTTTTTATTTCATAATTAGCGATCTTTACCACCCCAGAATCAACGTAAGTCGTCTCCGGAGTTATTTTTTCCTGATCCAGTCCGATAGCCATGGTTATGACTTTAAAAATTGATCCCGGCTCGTAAAGGCCGAAAATTCCCGAGTTGTTATAATTTTTTATGTCATTAATTTCCTTATAATTATTCGGATCAAAATCCGGCGAAGCGCACATGGCGATTACCCGGCCGGTTTCCGGTTCAAGGATTATTACCGAACCTCCGTCAGCGCCGTGGCGCGCGACAGCCGCGTTTAATTTCTGGCAGGCGGCGAACTGGATATTGCGGTCAATAGTTAAAACTAGATCCGCTCCCGGTTCCGGACGGGTGAACTCCCGGTCATTAATAATTATCAAATCCCCGGACGCGTCCCTTTCGGTTTTTAGCGATCCGGGTTTGCCCGACAGCTCTTCATTAAAAAACTCTTCCAATCCATACCGGCCTTCCTTTTTATCGCCCTCATATCCGACAAAGCCTAAGATGTGCGCGCCCATGTTTCCTTCCGGATAAAAACGGAAAGTTTCCATGGCATGGCCGAATCCCGGAAGCGTAAAATTCAGTTCTTTTTTATCGCCGGCAAAATACGCTTTATTGCCTTTTATTTTAAGCTCGTCCTGGCCGATCTGAAGGCCTTCATTCTTCGCTAAAGCGAGATAAATATTCTTTAGATCCTCTTCGTCAACTTTATTCCTGATCGGCTCGTAAGGATCGTTTTCTTTTTTTAAAATTTTTTCATAACCGGCGATCCCGGACTCCTTGCGCTCTTCTATAATAAGATCCCGCTTGATTCTTAAAAAATCTTCATTAATCCTGATTTTTTCCTCCAGTCCGGCTTTGTCCGCGGCTTCTTCGCCGGCGTGGAGCTTCGCGAATTCTTTTCTTAACTTTTCTATTTCCCTATCCGCCTCTTTCTCGTCTTTCGCCCGGTCAAAATAATCATAAATAATTTTGGCGGCTTCTTCGGCCTTATTATCCGGAATTTCCGCCGGTTTGGCGTAAAAGAGGGCGAACTCCTTGTTCGTCGCTATCGGATAAAGCTCCTTGCCGCCGGGCGCCGCCGTATCTTCAATAAATATCCTTCCGCGGTCAGGCTCCAGTTCGCGGAAAACTTCATGCTGGCCGGCCGCCAAAGCCGAGTAATAATCCTTCCTTAAAACCTGAAGGTAATAAAGCTTCCCGAGAATGGCGGCGGCCAACAAAAAAATAATCGCCAGGACAAAGTTCGCGCGATTATTTTTTTTTGCTTTTTCATCCTTGCCCGAACGGTTCATCCGCTTATTTTTGTTTTTCTTCCAGGGTTTCATGTTTTCATTTTGTTTTAATTGTTTTTATGTTAGCACGACAAGCAGTAATTAGTTAAAAGTTAAAAGTTGAATTTTTAGAAGGGTAGCTTTAAACTTTTAATTTCCCGCCCGACTGAACGCCAGTCGTTCGGGCGGGTGAACTTTTAACTATCTCTTAGCCACTCCCATTGACGGGGTTATATAATCCACCTTATCAGCTTTAACCAATCCCATTTTATTTACTTCTTCGCTAATCTTCGCGTATGACTGGAGGCGCATGATCTTTAATTCCAGCTCGGCGTTATCGGCGGTTAAATCATTGGTTTTTTTATTAATTTCGCTTAATTCAAAACCTTTTATTGAAAGCGAATTCACTCCGAAAAGATAGAAACCAAAAGTGATAAAGATTGAGGCGAGAATAATCCGGTTGATGATTTTTAAACTTAAACCTTCTTTCATTTTCATGATCAGGTCTTTTTTTTCTTTGAAGGATGACATAATTTAAAATTATAATTTTTCCGCCGCTCTTAGCTTCGCGCTTCGCGACCGCGGATTATTTTTTATTTCTTCGTCCGAAGGGACAATGACTTTTTTCGTTAAAATTTTTAAATCGGCTTTTTCAGTTTGGCGTTTCTCTCCGTATTTTGATTGTTTTACGTTTTTCAGCGAATTTTCTTTAAAGAAGTTTTTTACTATCCGGTCTTCAAGGCTGTGGTAGGATATAACGACCAGCCTGCCTCCGGGCTTTAAGGCTTCCGCGGCTCGGGGCAGGACTTCGCTTAATGCCCCAAGTTCATCATTCGTCGCGACGCGCAGAGCCTGGAAAGTTTTTGTCGCCGGATGAATTTTGCCTCTTTTGTAAAAAGCCGGCACCGCGCTTTCAATTATTTTTACGAGTTCTCCGACAGTTCCAATCCCGCGCCCTCTTTCTTTTTTTAATTTTTTTCTTTCCTCAATAATTCCTTCCGCGATTCTCCAGGCAAACCGCTCTTCCCCGTATTCCTTCAATATCCGCGCCAGCTCATCTTTCGGCCAGCTGTTTACGATTTCTTCTGTTGTCTGCTCGCCTCGCTTCGCGGGTCCGCCTCGGCGAGCATCGGGCGAGACGGGCGAAGCGGGTTGTCTTCCGTCTTCCGGCCGGCCAAAGGCCATATTCAGTCCAGCTTCAACCATTTTAAAAGAAAAACCTCCGGTTTCACGCGAGAGCTGAGCGCTTGATAAACCAAGATCAAATACAATGCCGTCAAACTTAACGCCTGGTTCAGGGAAATTTTCTTTGATAATGTTTGATAAATTCCTGAAATTCGCATGGGATAAGAATGAATTTTTAATTTTTAATTTTTCAATTTTTAATTTGGCGTTCTCTATGGCCAGCTTATCAGCGTCAATGGCCAGAACTTTTCCTTTTTCGCCAACCTTATCCGCGATAGCCCACGTGTATCCTCCTCCCCCCAAAGTGCAATCAATATAGTAACCGCCGGGCTTGATACTCAGATATTCCAGGGCTTCTTCAAGCATCACGGGCGTGTGTTGGTATTCCATTTTACATAACACATAACATGGAACACGAAACAAATCTTGTTATATGTTATGTGTTACGTGTTATGTAATTTAAACTCCAAGCTCTCCCATCGCCTCAGCAATGTCATTTGAAGCCGCTTCGGTTCCCTTTTTAAATTTCTCCCAGGCTTCTTCATCCCAGATTTCCAGCCGGTCGTATAATCCGGCGACTATAGCTTTCTTTTTCAGGCTCGCGTATTTTCTTAAATATTCCGGCAAAACGATCCGGCCCTGCGCGTCAAAATCAACATCCATGGCGCCGGCGAGCATAAGGCGGGCAAAGGCTCTGGCTTTGGCCTGCGAAATTGGCAGAGCCGCCAATTTTTTCGCGAGCTCGGCCCAGGCGTCTTTCGGATAAAGGGAAAGCGAATTATCCAGCCCCCGGGTAACGACCGCGCCTTTTTTTAAAAGCGCCCTGAACTTAGCCGGTATGGCCATCCGGCCTTTGTCGTCTATGTTGTGGCTGTATTCACCTATAAACATATATTCTCCACACTTCCCCACTTTTCACCAACATGGTTTTACTATACACCATAAATAACCGCCGGTCAATCATCTTGCCCCGCTTTTTTTTCGTAGCGATATTGCGCTAATATTAATATAAATCCTTTAAATAAAAAAAATCCCTCCATGTTGTCCACAGAAGGAATGATTCAATTATTTTATTTTTTAATATTAACTGACGAGTTTATCCACAGAGTTATCAACAGCTAACGCACATAGCACGTAACATAGAACATGGAACAAAATTTGTTACATGTTCCATGTTATGTGTTACGTATGGTAATATTCGGTTCTTTATCATATTCCGGAGCGACAATATTAAAAACTTTTAACTTTTCACTTTCCTGCCTGCCGGCAGGCAAGGTAACTTTTAACTTCTTTTTAACAGCATCTGCTATTTTGCCATTTTCCCCGACGCCAAAAACAGGAACACCTAATGCATACCCCAAAGCGTTCGCGGTCGCCACCCCGATCCGCAAAGAAGTAAACGTCCCGCCGCGATTTACAACCTTAATGGAGTCAATCAAATTAAAAATTTCTAACTTCTTACTTCTTACTTCATACTTTTTCTTTTTTAAAACATCTTTATTGAATTTAACACTCGCGCTCGCCAAGACCTTCTCAATCAAAGGAAGCAACCTTTCCGCCTGCTGATATCGCGCCTTAACAGATTTTTTTACTATCCATTTCCCTGCCTTGTCGCGCAATCCGATTTCAATTTCGGTTGAGTTGTTTTTAATTGTGTTGATATAGAGAGTCATGCCATCACTATACTAAAGCCAAAATTAAACGTCAATAAAACCTCCCAAAAATAAAACGACCCTCCTTGAAAGTTTAAAGCGTCTTTGAAATCCGGGGAAGGATTCTTTCTGACGACTCTAAACCCAAGGAGGGTAAACTTTGCGTTCGCTTAGCCGGGGCCGGAGGCGGCGAACGCAAAGAAAGAAAAAAGTTAAGGAACATTTTCCGCCCCGACGGCAAGTCGTCGGGAAAGGCAGCCGTGTGGCCGGGCATAGCAACGAGTGAGGACGTTGCCGTCAGAGCGGGGGGGTTATTCTATTTTGAAGGCAGGCCCCCTCCCTGCCTTTTTACCGGCTACCACGCGGATGTGGTAGTCGGTGCCGGCCACGAGGTCGGCGTCGGGCGTCCAGACAAAAAGCCCAATCCCGTCCGCTCCGAGGGGAGCGGACTTGGCGAGGGTAGCGACCCTCACCTTGCCCTTAAATAACACTACCCGGGCAGTCGGGGCCGAGATGCCGCTATACCGCCAACGCAGAGTTGCGGAAGTCCCCCGGGTCACGATCTGGCCGGAGGTCGGGCGCTCAATGACGATACGAGACTCTCCAGTGATGGAGAAATTCCCGTTGCTGTCATCAAGCGCCCCGGACGCGGAGGCGTCCTTCACCCGAACCCGGTAGGCTTGGCCGGCGGGCCAACTGGCGTCGAGGTTCCAGATGAAGGAACCTCCCTCAACGCCCTGAGCCAAACGGGCCATGGGGGTGCCGCCCGAAACCAAGTCAATGTTGAACTTGGTAATAGCGGCATCGGCCACCCAGGCGATTTCCACCTGGCCGGGGACGAGGGTTTCGCCTCCGTCCGGGTGGGTGACCCGGATGGCGGCAATTTCATTCAACGCGATGTCGGAGACCAGTACTGCGTCTCCGATATTTTCGGCGTAGCCGTGCTCAACGATGAGCAGGGCTGCCGGATCCGTGATCCCCGTGCAATTTAGCCGGACGATGTTCTGTCCGGCGACCGCCTGCATCTCCTTAGAGACGTAGGTGGCCCAAGGGTCGGTTGCCTGAAAAATTCGCACGCGAACTTTTTGGGCGGCCGACAACGTGAATGACAACCGAAACGAATTATCGTTCACGTTGATCCCGGCGGATGTGTTTCCAAACCCCCAGCCTTCTAACCAGGGATCGGAAACGTCCAAGACAGCCGGACTGGAAATCGTCCCGGCGGAGTAGTCGGCCACAAACGATCCGCCGTCAACTGCCCACCAACCTGCTAAATCCGCACTGGCGGGGTTAGGGGTTAAAAGAGAAAAAACTGCTACAAAAACCACGAGCAGGATCCCCTTTGTCAACAATTTTTTTGCGAACATTTTTTTCCTCCTATTTTCTCGTTCGCATTTTTCTTCAAGCCTGCCTGGCAACAGCGCCGGGCTCCCTCGGTCTCACCATGAGACAGGGCATACTGTGCATGAGGGTAAAAAAGGCCTGATACTAATATACACGTAACACATAACATGGAACACATAACAAAATTGTTCAATGTTATGTGTTACGTGTTCTATAAAATTTCGACAGTTCTTTTTATGTTAACTGTAAAGAGCAATCCGCCTCCTTAAAATATAAATACATCTCTTACTCAATCATAAACCCGATCGCGTATTTTAATCCGCTATATTGACCTTCAACTTTAACGTCAGAAGGCAATGGAAATTGCGCGCCGGATATTTTATCCGGGACGGTTAAAATTTGACTGAAACGACCGTTCGCGTCGACGCGTAGAATATACTTAGCGCCGCCTATCATAACATCCACCGGCTCGGACTGCATAAATCCCCGACCGGTTAAAAGAAAGTTTGCTCCGCGGGGAGCGCGATTTTTATCAACCGAAAGCGCGAGCGGCTCAAAGGGGCCGATATTGTCAATATTGCTTTCGGAAAAAGCGATTTTTTTCAAATTTCCATCCAGCACGGCGATTCCATTGTTCGCGAAGATAACCACTTCGGTTCCTTTTTGTCCGCCGCCGACGACTTTAAGTCCCATAGCCCAGGTTTCACCTTTAGCCAGCTCATAAGAATATCTCCAGGCTGATGGTTTTAAATCCGATTTATTTATTTTTACCACTCCCATGCCGTCGGTAAAATAAACATATTTTCCGTCCGGCAACCCGTCCGCGTCATAACCCATCTTGGAATTATGCTTAAAAACGCTTTTTCTTCCTCCGTCAAAATCCATTTTAACTAAACCGAAATCATCGGCAACGTATATTTTTCCCTCGTTTTCGTCGTTAAAAATTTTACGGCTGTTTATATCATTAACAGTTAGCTGGATCTCGGATTTATAGCTTCTCGCGCCTGTATCATAAACTTTTACTTTATCTTTATCCACGAAGAAAAAATAATTTCCTTTCTCGCTGATTTTAAGATTATGCGCGTTTTCAATCTTTAAGTCATAAACATCCGTTACGATCAAATTTTCATTCCAAACTTTTATCCCTTTATTGCTAATCGTGTATATCCGGCCGCCAGCCACTTTAACGCCGTAATACCAATCCCATGAATTATCGCTCTGCTTAAAAACCAGCCGCGGGAAATATAAGTCCGAAATATCGTATTTTAACAAATGCCGACCATCAACAAGGTAAACATATAAAACGCCATTCTCGTTCCTGAAAACGCAATCAAAAATATCTTTATTATCGGAAAACTTATCCCCTTCCGAGCGGATCACGGAAACTTTATTAAGGTTGCCGTTTTCGGTTTTAAAAAGTTCAAAATACCCCATGTTTACCGTTCCCACGATGGTGCTTTCGTTGTAATTGATGGCGTCTCCCGAATAGTAAGGTTTTACCTTTGCCTCGGCAATGCCGTTTACCAAGAATAAAGCGGCAAAAAACGAGAGGATGATAATTTTTGTTTTCATACTAATGCGATATTAAATATTTAAGTATTCTTATAAATGAACCCTGTCTCCCTGCCTTTCCGAGTTCTATCCTGTAAACTCCCTCAACTTCTTTCCATAAATTATCCCAATCATACTTTTTTTGAACCCTTTTTCGCGCCGCTTCTCCGTTTTTCATCAATATTTCCGGATGGCTTTCCGCGTATTCAAGCTTATTTCTCAAATTTATGGCATCCTGATTTTTAAAAGTCGCGCCTGTATCGCCAATCGCTTCAAGGTTTTCCTTAATATCGCTTACGAGCGCCGGCCGGCCGTAAGACATGGCTTCCAAAAGCGCTAAAGATAATCCTTCGCTCTCTGAAGGCTGGACAAAAAGAAAAGCGTTGGAAAAAATTTCAGCGAGTATTTTTCCCGATAAAGCGCCGGTAAAAATAATTTCTTTACCGCTGTTTTTTTCGCTCTTATTTACTTCATCCGCGATCTTTTTTAACTCCCTGACATAGCCGTTGGTGAACGAACCATCGCCCGCTATTACCAGTTTTTTATCGGTATCAAGGTTTTTATAGGCTTCAATAAGATAGTGGATGCCTTTGTGCTTAACCAGCCTTGACACGCTTAAAAAATAACTGTCTTTTTTTAGACCCCAGAGCTTTGTAATCTCTTCCGCCCGGGCCAGTTCTGGGAGAGTAACGCCGTTCGGAATGGCAATAACTTCCCGGCCGTATTTTTCTTTGGAATATTGTTTTAGGGTCTCTGAAATGGCAATAACCTCGTCGGCCAACCTGTGCATTACAAATTCGCCGAATTTTAAGTACCACTTAGCGAAACTGCCCCATTTTTTATGGAAATAACACTGGGTATGAAAAGTCGCGATTATCGGAGTCCGGGGTTTAAGAAGTTTAACGAGCCAGATTAACGAAGACGGTCCGATTGAGTGGAAATGGATTATATCAACCTTTCTCCTGAATATAACGTCCAAAGAAGCCAGAAAAGTATGACTTATCGCGTCCAGGTTTTTCGTCGGAATGCTCGGCAGACTTATAAGCCGCGCGCCTTTATACTCTTTCAAAGCCTTATCCGTGTAATTGGGCCGGGTGTAAACGAGGACTTCATGTCCGGCTTTAGTTAAGCGGACAGAAAGATCCTCAACGTGCTTTTCAACGCCTCCGGAAACAGCTGGTATTCCTTTTTGTCCTATTATTGCTATTTTCATAATTTAAGCTACCTTGGCATGAAAAACCTTAAAAGTCAATGGCTTTTGTTATAATCTAGATATAAATTTTTTTCTAATATTAGCCTCGCTTAAGTCTAATCTTTAATCCAGCAACATTAACTATTCATTAAGCCGGAATAAACAGCTGAAATTTCACTCATATAGTTCTCCGCGTTCATGCCTTCCGCGGTCTTCACGGCGTTAGTCTCTATTTTTAAATTTTCGCCAGCGTCCAGTTCAGTAAGCTTGGCGGCCAGGTCGTCCGCGCTACCGGCTTTAAATAAAAAGCCATTCTGGCCGTGTTTTATAATCTCGGCTATTCCGCCGATATCGGAAGCAATGACTATTTTTCCGGCCGCTAATGACTCAAGCAGGGCAAACGGCATATTTTCCGGCCAAAGAGACGGAATGATCACGGCCTTAGCGCCAATGATTAATCGCTTTAATTCATCGCCATATTTCGGACCAAGCAGTTCCGCGCTGTCATTTAATTCTAAATTCTTAATTCTTAATTCTAAATTCTCTTTATCCGGCCCGCTTCCGGCGATTTTTAATTTTAAAATCAGGCCTTTTGTTTTAGCGATTACTAAAGCTTCCAGAAGCGTCTCAATTCCCTTTTCTTCTGCCAGCCGTCCAAAATATAAGAGATAATCTTTTTTCTTATTCCCCGCGGGCGCTTTCCAGCTTTCCTGATTTACAAAATTATAAATGATTTTTACTTTTTCTTCTTTAATCCCCGATGAAACGATTATATTTTTTATGAACCGGCTCGGCGCTATAAAAAGATCAATTTTAGAATAGGATTTTAATACATGGCGCTGAAAATACGCCTCAAGCGCCGCCAAAAAACTTTTTGCGTAAGAATTTTTTACGCATTTGCCAAAAAAACAATTATAATATTTTCCGCCGACGCATTTATCGCAATACTTATTTTTATTAAACAGCTTATAGTTCGGGCAGGCGAGCTTATAATCGTGCAAAGTCATTACTATCGGGATCCCCCGCTTTTTTAGTTCATGGATTATTGACGGACTTAAGTGATGATAAATATTATGGAGATGGGCGACGTCGGGATTAAATTCCGCGATCAACGCCCTTATTTTTTTAGCCGATTGAAAATTGTATATAATCTGCGATAGAATCCTCGCGTACTTAAAAACATTTAAGTAATAGCGTCCTCTAAGATCAACGTCCTCCACGAAATATTTTTCCCAATATGTCTTTTTATTCTTCTTGTCTTTGGTAGAAAAAAATGCTATTTCATGACCCTTCTCGGATAAAATTGAAGCCATATCAAAGTAAGCGCGTTCCGCGCCTCCTCTGAGGTAGTGATAATTATTGACTAATAGTATTTTCATATTTTTCCCGCTACGATTACTCCGGACAAAAGCCTTAATTCATCAATATCCAAGCCGGAATATTCAACGGTTTACAATGCGTTTTTTATAAACTTAACAACTTTCATCCAATTGCTGACAGGCGATAAAAAAATGGAAAAAATATAATTAGAACTCATCTGGCAGGAGCATTTGCGGCATTCTTCCGGAAATTTGCCCGCTCTTATATCCGCTTTTAATAAATCAAGGGCTTTAACGGCCTTTGCGAGCCCCTTGCCCTTAACGTTTTCCCGGGCCGAAAGCATGGCGCAGGGCAGGATTCCCCCGTCATAGTCAATGAATAGCTTGGTAAATATTTCTTTGCACCTGAAATTGCTAACCGTCCGCTTAAACCATAATTCCCGAGCCGTTCCGGCGGACTGCGAGATAAAATAATTATCCAGCCATTCAATAAGCGCCGGAAGGTTAGTATTCACCTTTTTCTTTTTTGAATATTTGATCGCGCGGCGGACTTCATCCGTTAAATCCGTAAGATCCTTTTCTTCTATCACAAGATTTTCAGGATTTTTTATATTCGCCTCCTTTGAATAGTTGGACCAGACGTGTAGCGGCTGAAAAGCGATATACCGGACGTCCAGCTCGTCGGCCAAATTTATTAAACCCGCCAATCCGCCATAATTCTTATTGCTGATTACTGAAGCAATCCGGACGTTAATTCCCGCCTCCCGGCAAATTTTAACGCCTCGGACGGTCTTATTAAAAAATCCTTCTCCCCCTCTTATCTCATCATGGATTTTTGGATCAGCCGAATCAAGGGAAATAATCAGCGCTTTTAACCGTTTTAACTGTTCAAGTTTTTTTCCGTCCATCTCCGCGAGCAGTAATCCGTTGGAAATAACGGACAATTCCAATTTCAACCCGAGAGTGAATTTAATTAATTCCCAGATATTACTATGCGTGAACGGCTCCCCGCCGGAAAAAACCGCTTCTTTCAAACCCATTCCCTTCGCCTCCGCTAATATTCTTTTTATTTCATCGTCTGAAAGATTTTTAGTTAAATCCAGTGACTTTACGTCGCAGTAGCGGCAGTTAGAGTTGCATAAACTCGTGATATTTATAAATAGCGAAGAATAGCCGATCTTTCCCCGTTTATAGGCTATTACCTCACTGGCATAAACCCATCCCTTCCTGAGTTTATATTTTATGAATAAAAATATTTTTTTCATATATTTTTCGCGCGTTAACCGCCTCTATATAAACGCTTTCGTATTTTCTTACGGTTTTGCTGATATTAAATTTTTCCAGGATTGTTTTTTTTAGGTTATTCCCCGTCCTATCCCTCTCTTCCGGATGATCAATTAAATATTTTAATTTTTCGCTAAGCCCTTCTATATCTCCGCTTTTAACGAGAATGCCGTTATGGCCGTCTTTGATTACTTCGCCGATTCCCCCGACCTCTGCCGCGACAACCGGCAGGCCGGCCATCCCGGCCTCTAAAAGCACTATCGGAAACCCTTCCCAACGAGAAGAAAGGACGAAGATATCTATTTTTTTATAGAAATCCAGGGGATTTTTTTGCAATCCCGCCAGTTTAATTTTTTCTTCCAGATCCATATCCCTGATAAGGTTCTCCAGGCTTTCTCGTCCGTTCTCCCGAACGTCTTCACCTCCGGCAATCAGGCACTCTAAACCCGGCTCATTCAATCGCGCTATGGACTTTATAAAAAAATCAAAACCTTTCTGAAAAGTTAATCTTCCCATCGCCCCGATAATAATGTTTTTTTTATTATAATCCCGGCCGTCAAACCGGAATTTTTCAGTTTCAATGCCGTTATATATTACATCCGTTTTTTTCGGGTCTGCTCCTTCGCGGGCTATGGCATATTCTTTTACCGCCTCGGATACGGCGATGATCTTAAAAGACAACCGCGACGTTAGGGCTTTAAATATCCTTTTTATTATTCCGTCCGCGAGGTTTAAATTATGCTCCGTGGAAATAATAATTTTTCTTCCAGCGAGTTTCGCGGCTATCCGGCCGACAACGTCGGCGGAAAAAAGCTGGGTATGGACGATATCGGGTTTCTCGTTTTTTAAATATTCCATTGTTTTAATAAGCCTTTTCAGCCTTCCCATTTTGACCACCGGGTCAATAATTATAATCTCAATGCCTTGACTCTCCAGCTCATTTTTCCAGAGACTGAATTTTTCTTCGCCGCCCTTTAAGCAAACCAACTTCGGTTCAAAAATATTTTTATCAAGATTATTAATCACGTCAAAAAGAATCCTTTCCGCTCCGCCGACGGCGAACATAGGAATAATATAGATTATTTTAATTTTTTTGCTCTCCATATTCATATTTATCGCTTATCAGTTTTATTGCTATTAGTACCAGCGCCAAAGGAAACCAGAGTTTACCGGCATAATAAGAGGTATTAAAAAACTCAAAGATAAAAATCGCGAACCAGCCAAGCGCCAGAACGGCCGCGAGAAAAAATTTCTCGTAATTTTCTCTCCTAAAACTATTAAGCGCTTTAAGGATTGGCTTAATTAAAGCCAGGACAAAAATAAAGAATGACGCTAGCCCCAACGTTCCGAGTTCGGTGGATAATTTCTGCAGAATCCCTAAAGCGTCAACCGGATCGCCGAACTTTTCCCGATATTGCTCGTTTTTCCCGAGCTCATTAATATATTCCCCGGGACCAACGCCGATTACCGGGTTGTTTTTGTAAATGTCAAGACCAATCCGGGCTGACATAACCCGGCTTTTTGTTGAACTTACTCCGATGTTATAGTTGGTTTGCAGTTTATACATCTGGACCGCCAGCGGATAGAATATTATTATCAGAATCGGCAGTGAAGCGGCTACTTTTTTCTTAAAATCCGCCCGGCTGATAAATAAAAAATAAATAATAAAAGTAAGAGTGAGACTGATCCAGGCTCCCCGGGAAAAAGCGCCGATTAAAACCGCTGAAACAAAAATAATAACGAGATTAATCAACCTTTTTTTCCGTTCATCAGAGTAAAAATATTTTATTGCCAGAAGAATAAATATCGCCGGCAACAGCGTTTCCACGAGAAGATTCTGCTCGGTTAAATACGGCTCAAGAAGCGCGAAATCAGCGTAATTCCTGCTGACGTAGCCGGTAAGCGCTGACTGATCGCTAAAGTTAAGCACGCGCACTCTTGATAATTCGCTCTCTGAATAATTTTTTAAAAAAGACCAGGAGCTTATAAATGATAAAGCCAGGGCCGAAATAATAAAAGCTAAGACCGCTTTTTTCAGTCTTGTTTTAGTGTTAATAACATTAACGGATAAAACCAGATACAAAAGGTAAAAATTTAAAATCACCCGGACGCTGTAAGAAAGGCTTTTTAAGGGATTAGCCGACAGGTAGCTTGATAATATAGCCAGTCCAAAAAATATTAAAAAAGGCGCGAGAGCCGGAAATTCTATCTTTATTTTCTCTCCGCGAAAAACCCGCTTATATAATTTAGATAAAATAAAAGCTAAAAAAGTTAAACCCGCGATCAGGTCAATAAAATTTATTTCAATGCCTTTATAATGAAAAATCAGGTAGGTTAGCGGAAGAAAAAAGGCCGTTAAATAAACCCCGATTTCAGGGCGAGTCGCGAGAAAAATTATAAAAGCCAAAAATAAAACCAATATTAAAATAATTTTTCCCATCATTAAAACTGCCATCAATAAAGCCAGAGATGACAGCATAAAAGGAAGAAAGAGTTTTTCTTTTTCAATCCCTCCGATATAATTTTTCGCGATTGCGTTTTGCATTATATATTCAATTTATTCGTAAAATTCGTTTTTTATTTAGTGTAAATTCGTGACTTAAAAGAAATACGGCCCGGGACTCCTGATCGATGTATTGATCAAGAGCCCCGGGGTGTTGTGTGGCCGGGCGCAGGCGGGCTGGAGCCTTAGTGAGGCTTCACGATGTCCGGCTTCACACCGGACGGAGTTGGCCTCCAAGTGCCCTTCTTCAGGTTGACCTGAATCTGGGCGCCCTTACTCCCCTGGTCGTCCGGGTAAGCAACTGCGTTGTTCTGCGGTTGCTCAAGCCATCCCTCCGACCCTTCCTCGCCCCACCAACGGAGCATGTACCTCGCCCCGTCGCCCTTGGACGTCTGCACCCTAGAGGTTACTCTGAGGTACTTACCGTCCGGCGTAATGGTGTAGGCCACGGAAAATCCATCAGGCCAGCTCTGGGCAGCAAGCTGCCACTCCTCACCCTTGCTGGTGTTAACCCACCACCAACGGCAGTAGACTTGCCCTTTCCACTTACCGCCTTGTTGATTGCGGCTCAGTGGATGAAGCGTAACTACCGTACCGTCCGGGCTGATGGACTCAACGGCGAAATCGCCGTCGAACACCATTGCACCAGGGAACGGCTCCTCGCTCCAGCCCTTGGCCGACGAAAAATCAGCCGGAGACGAAGATGGTTGAAGGTTA
>Ga0209016_1001770_pt1 | contig 16190 bp, 12 predicted proteins | sample EPASupsiteSAE305_FD_187265 | JGI IMG/M metagenome (GOLD analysis project Ga0209016, IMG submission 187265) | Bioremediated contaminated groundwater microbial communities from EPA Superfund site, New Mexico - SAE3-05 (SPAdes) (version 2) | ecosystem: Environmental > Aquatic > Deep subsurface >...
CATTACGGAGAATAAATGGACACAAGTGCTTGTGTTTGGTACGTGTAAACACAAGCACTTGTGTCCATTTATTCTCCGTAATGAGTTTTCCTAACAGAGCGGTTTTACGTTTACAATCGACCATAATGACTCGTTGATTGACCAACTCACTTGAGGTATTGCGGCGTGCGACTTCAACAATCGCTGGATTTTTAAGAATGGATTCACACAGCTTTTTAATCTCATCGGAGTAGGTCGCAGAAAAGAGTAAATTTTGACGTTTGGCTGGAAGCAGGGCTATGACACGTCGAATATCTTTGATAAAGCCCATATCAAGCATACGATCTGCTTCATCAAGCACAAAGGTGTCAATATGTTTAAGATCAATCGTACCTTGCGAAACATGGTCAAGTAAACGTCCAGGCGTTGCTACAAGAATATCAATGCCAGAACGTAGTGCTTGAATTTGCGGATGAATTCCAACGCCGCCAAAAATGACTGCACTTTTAAATGGCAAGTACTTACCATAGGTTTTTACACTCTCACCCACTTGCGCTGCAAGTTCACGGGTTGGTGTAAGGATTAGCACACGAAGAAGCGGTTTACCTTTACTGTGAGGCTTTTTTGAGAGAAGCTCTAAAATAGGAAGTGTAAAACCAGCGGTTTTACCTGTTCCTGTTTGTGCACCAGCAAGCATGTCTCTGCCTTCTAAGATAGCAGGAATGGCTTTTTCTTGCACTGGTGTTGGAGTGGTATAGCCTTCATCGCCAATAGCTTTTAAAATGGGCGCACTGAGATTGAGTTGTGAAAATAACACGATATGTATCCTTAAAAGAGTAGGGAAAAAATAGAGATAACGCCCAAAAAATGGGCGTTATAAAACAAGAAAAAGCGTGTGTTTTGGTTATTTCATAAAGAAATTAAGAACCATGTAAAGAGCAGAACCTAGTAATGCTGTGACTGGCAATGTGAATAGCCATGAAAGCAGAATGATTTTGATAGTGCCTTTTTGAACACCACCATCAGGCTCTGCAACCATGGACCCGGTGACAGCACTCGATAAGATATGGGTGGTACTAACAGGTGCATGTGCAAAGTTGGCAAGTAAAATGGTAATCATCGCAGTGGCTTGAGCAACCGTTCCTTGCATGTAGTTAATGGGTTTTGCACCAATCTTTTCACCAATGGTATGTACAATTCTCTGATATCCAATCATTGTTCCAATACCAATAGCAAGGGCTACTGCCATAATAACCCAGTATGGGGCATATTCAATTGGAGCAACGAGTAGTTTTCTTTGGCTGGTGATATAATCAGATTTGTCTTTGTCCAAAATCAAATAGATTTTTTCTGCTTGAGCGAAGAAGTTATCGGTACATAAAATAGATGTACGAACACTCCATCTGTCTTTAGTTGATAATTCAGAATAGGAGTTTAAGTTATTGAGTTTAGAAGCAACGGAAGAGATCGTTGAGTGAATCTGTTCCACATTGCACTCAGCAATGGTTTTATTTGTTTTTAGTGCGCTGATCAATCTTTTTTCATTGACAAGTTGCACAATGGTTTCGCTGTTGTCTTCATAAAACTTTGCTAAATTTGATGCGGCATCTTTTGTCTGTGTAATTCTATAGTGATGAGAGTCCATATTGAGCGCATAATAATTTGGCAGAATACCAATCAGAATGATCATAATAAGACCAATACCTTTTTGACCATCGTTTGAGCCGTGTGCAAAACTCACCCCTGCACCTGTTGCTACGATGCCCATACGTGCTAAGAAGCTTGGGTGTTTCTTTTTGTCTTCATCATTGGGCGATTTAAAGAGTTTTGGGTTTTGAATGTATTTGCGTGATAATTTCATCAGGATAAATGCAAATCCCACACCTATTAGTGGAGAAAGTGCGAGTCCTGCTAATACTTTATAAACAACCGTCCAGTTAACACTGTGCGCAAGATCAAAGCCATTTAAAAGACCAAATGTCGCACTTACGCCGATGATAGAACCAATCAGTGAGTGTGAACTAGAGACTGGAAGTGCGAAGTACCATGTACCAAAATTCCATACAACCGCAGAGATAAGTAGCGCATAGACCATCGCTAAAGCGGCATTTTGGTTGGTTTCAACCATGATGTCAAGAGGAAGTAAGTGAACGATGGCGTAAGCAACACCAATGCCACCCATCAAAACACCTAAAAAGTTCATAATACCAGACATCACAACAGAATATTTTGCTTTCATAGAGTGTGTGTAGATAATCATTGCAACTGCGTTGGCAGTATCGTGAAAGCCATTAATCATTTCATAAAACAATGCAATTGCCAATGATAAAAGCAAGAGTGCAATCGTTAGCATCCCTACATCATTTAAAGCATCCCAAAGAACAGCCATATTATTTCATCCTCATTTTTAATCCTATAACTTTAGCAAATGAATGTAGTCATTTTCCTTTAATAATGAAATACACCCATGCAATAGCTCTTAAAATGTGACTTTATAGGTATCTGATTTGAGCTCTAAAAATGGTTCAAATCTGATTAACTCATATGTTTCAGTTGTTGTCTTAAATCTACCAACAATGCATTTTGTCGCAGTGCAACGTACTGTTTGAGTTTTGATTTCATAAAGGTGTTGGGCTGCATGTTGATGACAATGGTCTCGTTAATAATGCTAAAGATGCTTGCTTTAGCCGAAATCATGGTTAAAAAACCTTTTTCGGTTGGAATTTGGAAGGCAATTTCGAAGTCTCTTTCCGTAAGATCTTTATGAATGATTTTTTCAATATCTGTCAATTTGACATGTAACACAACCGAACTCTCTGAAATGGTCTCTAGTGTTCCATCAAGCAGTTTGATTTTATTGAGTAGAAGTGTCGCATTGATAGGCTTTTGAGGTTGTACTCTGATGTAGCTTCGATCGAGTGGGGAAGCATCTAAAAACTCTAAATTTGCAAGAACTACTAAGGATTTTGAAGGATCAACTTTGATGATTTTAGCTTTGATGATGCTTGGTATTTTATCGTGCTGGATAAATGTAAAACTCTCTTTTGTGTAGTAGAAAATCTTCGGTGTTGTGATTTTAAGTTGCGCAATGCCCTCATCAAATTTAGCAATGGTTGCCTCTTCTTTGATGGGAATACCATTGTAAAGATTGTGTAAGGTGACTGTTTTTTCTTTGCGTAAAATAGAGGCAAGAACATCGTTTTTATTTTGTGTTTCATAGAAGTCAAAATCCAATGTCCCGTAAAAGATTTTTTTGCGAGTTGAAAGGCGGGACATGACATAGTATTTATCCAAACGATCAAGCAGGCTTTTATACGAATCTGTGGCATCAAAAAGAGTAATACCAATATTTTTAATTTCGATCTTAAACGTCTGTTTGATGTTGTGTTCTAATTTTTTGAGCACTTTTTTGGCATGGTGAATTTTAATATCACGCAATATGATGACAAACGTGTCAACACCTTGTTGCAAAAGGGTATGAAAACCAAGTTCTGTATGAATGAATGCAATCAAGTCTTTAAAGAAAAAAGCATCTTCCAAATCCACATCAAATCCAAATTTAACCATAGAAAAAGAGCTCTGATGCATTTTTGCATAGGCAATATTGGCTTCAATAATACCTCGATTGAGATAGGTATTGATGGATTCGTAACGGCTGATCATTTTCTGTTTCCTTTAAAGAGTGTTCACGGTCTTTATGCTCGTTTGATCATGGATAACGATTTGCTTAAGTGTGCGTCATGTCACACAATTAAGGTAATAGTTAATCTCTTCATGATATAAGGGGAGATAAAATTATACTTAAAAAAACACGAAAAAATGTGAGAATGCAGATGAGTCAAAAATTTGAAAATGATTTAAAACGGTTTTATGAACTTTTAGGTGAGCGCCAAAGGGCATTGGGGAGTTATTTTAGTATTGTTGAGTCCGAAAATTACGACAAACGTATTGAAACGTTTATCGATACGTTTTTAGAGAGTATTGAACTCTCTTTGATTCGCGAAAACAGAGTGGCAGCCTTGACACGTTTGATTAATCTTCGTGATGAACAGATGGTACAAGCCCTAGAAAAAGAAGGTAAAGATGAGGTCTTTATTACAGCGGCAAAAGAAAAAGCGTATCTTTGGGTAAAAGAGTTTTATCTTAAATCACATGCTGAATTGCTTTCTCTTGTGGATAAAGAGTGGCTTTTTTCACCGTTTTACCGTCGTGTTTTGCGTGGTGTTCATGAAGTAGGCATGGCGATGAGTACATGGCAATCCTCGTGGAATGAGCACATCATCAATACCATCAATCCGCTCTTGGAACTTGAATACAACAAAAATTCAGAAGCTATTGCACAGATGTTGCATGAAAAAGGTCTGCTTGATCCCTCTCCAACAGGTGAAGATGGAGATAGGTCGTACTCTGTTTTGGAAAAAGTAGAAGGTGGCTATATCGCAAAAGCCTATGCGACAGCATTTGTTAAAGAGGTCACTCAGGTGAGAAATGCACTGCAGAGTCTTTGCGATGATTTAAGCGAGATGGAAGATCCTGATTGGGAACAAAAAGCATTTTACATCGACTATTTCAAAGCGCTGGATGCAGCCTTTGGTGAAGAAGAGCGTAGTGAGCTTATCGCAAAATGGGCGGATGTAGATCGTAAATGGATGAAAATTACTGCACCTATTCAAATCGGACATCCTCTTGAATACTATGAAGACCACTATAAAAAAGCTGTAGCACTTGAATGGGATGTGAGAGTTTCTAATCCTGAGAATAAAGGTGCATATGAGACATTTGATCGCATTTTAAAGATGTTTATTCGCTTGTTTGATCAAAATGGCGCAGGTGCTTTGACGGTTAAAGAGAATGTGCTCTCTAATCTCAAACGTGTTCAGCTCTACATCGGACGACCAGCACTTTTTTATGCGGCTGAATTCAATGGACTTTTCTCAGCACAAGTGGTTCCTAATGATGAAATCGTCAGTCAAGAACTTGGCAAAAAAATCTTTGCATTCTCCGATAACATCTTAGATTCTCTTCGAGCAAAACCATTTTTAAAAATCAATCAAGAGGTTTTCGGAAAAGAGTTTATGGATGCCGAAAGAGAGTTGATTTTCCATCAAGCGACCTTATGGCATCACGTGTATGAAGTAAGCACCATCGGACATGAGTTTGGTCATATTTTGTGGATGGATAATGACACCGAAACTAAGATGAATCAAAGTGGTGTGTTTAAAAATATCGAAGAGTTTAAAGCTACAACAGGAGGGCTTGTCGCATTTTTTATGAATGAAGACGAAAGCCTTAAAATGGCACTCTTACGCGATACCATTAAACGCTCAGTAGGATTGATTGCATGGATGAAAACAGGCGAAGTTGAGCCGTATTATTGTGAAGGGTTGATTCACCTTACAGGTCTTTTTGAAACGGGGGTACTGAGCTTTGAAGAGAAATTGCAGATAGATCTCTCATTAGAAAAATATGAAGCACTCAAAGCATGGTATCTGAAAATTTATACAGAACTTTTAAAGCACTATCTTGCAAAAGGAGATGCCAAACTCTTTTTAGAAAAATTTGCTCTCAAAGAAGAGGGAATTTATCTGCCAATATCACACAATGTCAAAGCATTTGTTGATTATTATTGGACATTGCACCAACGCATGGGACGCGATATAGACGAGAGTGTCAAGCGCGAGGATTGGCTTTAGGAAATTATGTATAAATTATGTCTTTGACGCAGAGCTTCGTTTAAAGATTGGGTGTTATAATTAGCGGATTATTTTTAGGAGGAAGTCTGGTAATGGAGACCAAGAAAATTACGAAAGTGTTGATTGCTAATCGTGGGGAGATAGCACTCAGAATCATTCGCTCTTGTAAAGAGCTCGATATAAAAAGCGTCTCTATTTTTTCAACAATAGATGCAAGTGGCGTATGGGTCCGTAAAGCAGATGAGAGTGTTTTACTGGAAGGTGATCCAATTAAAGTCTATTTGGATTACAAAAATATTGTCGAAGTTGCCAAAAGAGTAGGTGCGGACGCAATTCACCCAGGATATGGCTTTTTGTCTGAAAATCCTGATTTTGCACAACATTGTATTGACAATGGCATTATCTTCATTGGACCAAAGCCTGAGCACATCGCGCTTTTTGGTGACAAAATGGCATCAAAGGTTGCAATGAAAGCTGTAGGTGTTCCTGTTATTGAAGGAACAGATGAGCCTATTACGAACATAGACGATGCCGTAAAAGTTGCCAAGGAGATTGGTTTCCCTGTTATCATTAAAGCAGCATTTGGTGGTGGCGGTAAAGGTATGCGTATTGTCAAAAAAGAGGAAGATTTTGTTCCTATGTTTGAAGCAGCAACTAAAGAAGCGGAGCGCTTTTTTGGAAGAGGTGATGCGTTTATTGAAAAGTACCTCTCAAATCCTCGTCATATTGAAGTTCAAATTGTTGCGGACAAATATGGTAACGTTATTCACTTAGCGGAGCGTGACTGTTCAATTCAGCGAAAACACCAAAAAGTTGTTGAAATTGCTCCAAGTCCACGTCTTAATGATTCTGTGCGAAAAGAGCTTCTTAGAACTTCTAAAAAAGCGATGATCAAACTAGGATATGAGAGTGTTGGAACGGTTGAGTATTTGGTCGATGAAGATGACAATTTCTACTTCATTGAGATGAATACCCGTGTTCAAGTAGAACACACCATTACTGAAGCTATCTCAGGTGTTGATATTATCTACCGTATGATTCGTATCGCTGAGGGTCAAAAACTTCCATTTATGCAAGAAGATATTAAGTTCCGTGGTTATGCTATCGAGTTCCGTATCAATGCGGAAGATCCTAAAAATGGCTTTATCCCGTCTTCTGGACGTATTTCAACGTATCTTTCACCAGGTGGTCCTGGTGTGAGAATGGACTCTATTGGTCACAAAGACTATATTGTCCCAACCAATTATGATTCGATGATTGGTAAACTCATTGTTACAGGTTTGGATTGGGATGGTGTTGTGCGTAAATCAAGACGTGCTTTAGATGAGTTTATCATTGCGGGTATTCCAACCAACATCCCACTTCACCGTGAAATTGTACGTGATGATGATTTTAAAGAGGGTGTCTTCAATACAACATACCTTGATAAAAAACTTCCGACATTTACTATGGATGTGATTCAACATCTTGAAGAAGATGAAGCAAAAAATGAGCGTATTGCTGCCATCGCAGCTGCGATTCGTATGAGTCAACAAAAATAGAGTTTATTGTGGAGAGTGTTGTAGCACTCTCCCTCTTCTTTGGAATTTTTTATGCACACTATTTCACTTTTTAACTTACTGTATCTTCTTCCTCCACTTTTCATCGTTGCATTTTTTTACTACAGATGGGTTGGCAAGAAAACAGAAATTGCATTTGCGACACTGCGTATGAGCATACAATTAATCGTGATAGGCTATGTGTTAACGTCATTGTTTGAAACCAACGCATTTTGGCTTTTAGCCCTTTTGGTTGCTGTGATGATAACAACAGCATCCCTCATCGCAAGGCGCAATATTCATCGAAAAGATTTTGAAGTGTATGCAGCGATTTTGATTTCCATCGCACTGGGTGGAACGCTCAATTTAGCGCTGGTGTTATGGGGTGTTTTAGAATTAGACAATCCCCTTGATCCTCGCTATGTCATCCCACTTGCCGGGATGATTTATGCCAATGCTATGAACGCGATCTCTCTAGCTGCAGAGCGATATGAAAAAGAGAGAGAACATCACGATAAGTACAAAGCGCGCTCTATTGCGTTTAAAGCTTCCATGATGCCTCAAATCAACTCTTTTTTAGCGGTTGGTTTTGTCTCTTTGCCTGGAATGATGACAGGACAAATTCTCTCAGGCGTTGATCCCCTCATTGCCGTGCGTTACCAAATTGTTGTGATGGCAATGATTTTAAGCAGCGGTGCTATGAGCAACATTCTTTACCTCTCGTATATGACCTCTAAAGAAGAGTGATACTTCTTTCCACATTTTTTCGTCACTTCCTCATACTTTGAGTTTCACATAAGTCTGTATGTGTTACAATTTTAAGTTTTATTTTAAATATATTTTTAAGTTTCTTGACTGCTGGCCTTTCTTAAATGAATAATGTAAGGACAAAAAATGCGTCTTCGAGCCTTGACTTGGTATGGAGTGATTTTTGGATGGCTGGGTCTTACTGCCCTTTTGGGTGCTGACCCCGTGGTGTACGCAGGACCAAATCCCCCGTTTAATTTTCGTGATAAAGGAGTGGTTCAAGGCTTAGGCTTTGATCTTTTAGAAGCGAGTTTAGCAACCATCAGACCACGGTTTTCACAAGAAGAGATTGACCTTGATATATGGAATAAAGTCTACAATGAAGCTCTTGCTCACCCTAATAGTTTTTTAATCAGTACAGCGCGTTTAAAAGACCGTGAATCACTGTTTCAATGGGTTGGACCTCTTGCAACCGTCAAACTAGGAGCTATCACGAAACGTAGCCTCGTGGTTCCAAAGGGCAATACCATTGAAGCACTTCGAAATCTTCGTATCGCAACTATCAAAGAGACTTCGGCAGAACAGACACTTTTTAAAGAGATTGGGACAAACCATGGGCTCAATATCACGCGTGTTTCAACACCGATTCAAGGTTATAAGATGTTGGAATATGGAAGAATTGATGCTCTAGTCTATACGGACGTTCCGTTTGTGTATCATTTAGTCAGTGAAGGACAAGATGTATCTCAGTACAAAATGGCACATGTGTTACTCAATACCGATTATTACATTGCTGCGGGCAAAGGCGTACCCAAAGAGCAGATTAACATCATGCAAACACAGCTCAATCGCTTAAAAGAGATTGATAGCAAGGGAAGCAGTATGTATGATCGAATCGTAGCGAATTACCTAAAAGGTGCAGTTCTTCAGCCCTGATTTTCACCAAAACTTCACGATTTTACTCTATAATACGCCAAAACGTTTAAAAGAGGCTCTATGAAGCATTTATTTTGGCTGTTGGTCGCACTGTTCTTTGTTGGGTGTGGCCCTCGTTATGTGATTAAAAATCAGTATATCCCTCCTGCATCTTCGGTGTCTCAGTCGTGCCTTAACAACTGTTCTCTTATTCGTCAAAATTGTCAAAATCAATGTCAGCAAAATTATCAGTATTGTCTTGATGATGCCTATGCTAAAGCAAAAGCTGTTGAGGTTGATGAGCAACGTGCGTATGAAGTAGCGTATAGTCGTTACCAGATAGATTATGGTTTTTATCAGATGGAGATGCATCGTTGGCAAAGAGATTATTACGATTACAGTCGAGATCTCAGCCATTTTCAAAGCAAGTGTGAACGTGACAAAGACCCTTATGCCTGTCAAAAGAGGGACGAATTACGCCGTTATATGAACCGATTAAGTCACGATAGACCACGAGAACCATGGGTTCCAGCTCGCCCAACATTTGAGCAAATTTTAGTCAATCAACAAAGCTTTTGTACCACGAACTGTGGATGTGAACAGAGCTATGATAACTGTTTTGTAGGATGTGGAGGGCAAGTGATTCCGCATAAAATCTGTGTAGAAAATTGCGATTAATGTTCATAAGAATGTAATGATTTAGTAATCGCTTAAGAGTATGATTTCTTCATTTGCAATGAAGGATTTGTACGTAATGCTTAACGAAAAATGGCAAAAGCTTATTGAAGTTGCTGATTTTGCCTTTCAACCCATTGTCAATATTTATACGGGTAAACTCTATGCCGTAGAAGCACTGATTCGCAACTATGAAGCAGCAGGGTTTACCACGATTGACTGTATTTTTGATACCGCTTATAGTGAAAAAACACTCTATCTGCTTGATGTAAAACTGCGAGAAAAAGCCATTCATAAATTTTCACTTCTTCCTTTTTCCAAACATATTAAACTGTTTTACAATCTTGATAACCGCATTACCATGATGCCAGATTTTAAGTCAGGCTATACGTGTGAACTGCTTTCAACCTATGAGATGGAGACGTCAAATATCTGTTTTGAGCTCTCTGAAAAACATCAAGTGGGTATGTATGCTGGTGTGGACAAATTGGTACTTAATTTGTATAAACAGCAAGGCTATAAAATGGCGATTGATGATTTTGGTGTAGGTTTTTCAGGGCTTCAAATGCTTTTTAATGCCGATCCTAATTTCATCAAAATTGATCGTTTTTTTATCAATGAAATTCACCTCAGTAAAAAGAAAAAACTTTTTGTCAGCTCTATCGTTCAGATTGCTCAAGCGATGGGCATTTTCACGATTGCAGAAGGTGTGGAGTGTGAAGAGGAGTACATCGAGTGTAAAAAACTAGGATGCAATATGGTGCAAGGCTATTTCGTGCAAAAGCCTACCCTTGATGTTACTGAAATCGTCTCTTCGTATGAGCATCTCAAATACGTTTCACAACATGACAAACGTAAAAATGGAAAAATCGCCAATATTGAGAAGTATCTGCAAAAGAGTCACACGGTCTTTGTGGATTCGCATATCAATGAAGTGTATGAGGTGCTAAAAGCCGATAAAAAGACACACTTTGTTCCCGTTTTAGCACGCGATATGACGCCGCTTGGGATTATCAAAGATGCCGATATTAAGGCGTATATTTACTCTAACTATGGCAAAGCCCTTTTGTATAATCTCACACAAGGAAGCCTCAAAAAGATTATCTCGCATTGTGGCAGAGCAGACATCAATGACCCCATTGAAAAGATCTTGAAAATCTATGCCTTTGATGATGATAATGATGCGATTTTAATTACGGAAAATGAAAAATATGTAGGTTATCTTAGTTCCAAAGTGCTTTTAGACATTGTAAATGAAAAGAACATCGTTGATGCCAAAGACCAAAATCCACTCACAGGGCTTGCTGGCAATCGCATCATCAATGAATTTGTCGCCAATGCGATGGATGGTAAAGAGAAAGTGATGATGGCGTACTTTGACTTTGATAACTTCAAACCATTTAATGACAACTATGGCTTTCGTAAAGGCGATCGTGCGATTACCCTGTTTGCAGATATCTTGAAAAGCTCTGTAGGGTTTGATGAGTGTTTGGTCGGACATGTGGGAGGCGATGACTTTTTTTTGGGCTGGAGTTTGAAAGAGGACGATAGCTTTGAAAAAGTCTATGGTATTGTATTAGAAATTGTGAAAAAATTTGCAGAAGATATTAAGAGTTTTTACTGTGAGCAGGGGCTCAACTCTGGTTATATTATGGCAAAGAATCGTGATGGCATTATTCAGCCTTTTCCGCTTATGACAGTTAGTGCAGCAGTGATCTGTCATGGTTTTGGGTATCAACATGACCTAGATGATAATGAACTCAATGAGATTTTTGGTGTACTCAAAAAGAGCGCTAAAACATCACCTACCCATATCGCTTGTGTTGATTTGGGTGTGATACGCCATTAAAATTCTAAGAATTCAAGTGATTTGACAATTCATTTTATGTGCGTTAGAATAGTCCTTTTTCATAAGGAATGCTATGCACAATCCTCTTGCTCTCTTTGAGCGCTTGACTATTTTATACGCTGAAGATGAAGAGAGTTTACGCAAAAGTGTCACACAAACATTGGAGCTATTTTTTGATAAAGTCATTGAAGCAAAAGATGGTGAAGAGGCACTTGAACTCTTTGATGAGCATAAACCAGATATCTTATTGCTCGATATTTGTATGCCAAAATGCGATGGACTTAAACTTTTAAAAGAGATTCGTAGCTCTTACAAAAGAGTACCAGTGATCATTATGAGTGCGTATGCGGAGCCTGTCTATTTTCAACAAGCCATAGAGCTTAATATTTGCAAATACCTTCTCAAACCTTTCTCCAAAGAGAGTTTTTTAGATGCCCTTAAAACCTGCGCTGCTTGGATGTATGAGTGGGGCGATGGTGGCGTTGTAAAAGTGGGCAGTGATCTTTTTTATGACCCAGAAACAGGAGACTTGGTGAATGAAGGCGTCTCTTTTGTGTTGAGTAAGAAAGAGCGTCTTTTGTTCGAATATCTCCTGCGTCAGAAAAATCGTGTGATCTCATTTGAAGAGCTTGAAGAAGCTATCTGGGCAGGTGAGGGCGGAAACAAAGATGCACTCAAAGCATTGATTAAAGAGCTTCGTAAAAAGTTAACCAAAGAGAGCATCGAGAATGTCTTTGGCATAGGGTATAAACTTGTCATACATTAAAGCACTCTCATCTCCTTCTACGAAAACCAAAACTATGATTTTCGTGCTGATGCTTTTTTTAGCGATGGCGACGATTTTCGGTTTGATGCGTTATGTGGATGTACGCGATGGGATTGAAAAATCACGTAAAGATTATGCGGCACAAATTCATAGCATTTATGCGATGACACTTAAACGTACCAGTGCGTTTTACCTCAATCGCGCCTATGCCAATCTTGACTCCTATGGTATCAAAGAAGCCCTTGAGCAAAAAAATGTGGCGCAACTGACAGGTCTTTCAAGTTTTCGCTGGAATGTCTTGAAACAGGAAAATCCATATTTACTCGGAATTCGTTTTTACGATGAAAACTTATCTTTGCTAGCATACCTTGGTAAGGAACCGAAAAAAGAGGAAATAGCGCAAAATGGAGAAGTTCCTAAAGAGCCAAAAGTAGGCTTCTTCTTCTCGAAGCATTATGCGGCGTATCATATCATGGTTCCTGTTTTTGTAAATGAAAAAATCATTGGCATGTTAGAGTTTGCAATTGCGCCTGAGTTCTTTCTCAACGAAGTTGAAGAGTTCTCAACCCTCAAAGGTTACATTCTCTTTAAAGGAGAGGAGTTTATGCCTTCTGATGAAGCACTTTTAGGGATTAGTTTGCATGATGGTGAAATTTCACAAAATAAAAAAAGCACCTATATCACTCATGCGATTAAGCTAGAAGGACTTCTTGGTGATGATTTGGCGGAGCTTCTTTTCTTCCAAGATATCAGCGATCAACAGCAAAAACTTCTTGATGCTGTGTATGAAGCATTTTTTGTTGCTTTGAGCATGATGGCAGTGCTGCTCATCATCCTCAATTATGGTTTTAATGTCCTGATTTTGCGCCTTGAAGAGAGCGAAGCGAGCTTAAAAGAGCTTAACCATACGCTAGAGTTTCGTGTCAATGAAGAAATTGCACGACGCATGGAAAATGAGCAAATTTTGATGCATCAAAGCAGACTTGCAAGTATGGGTGAGATGATCGGAAATATCGCTCATCAATGGCGCCAACCTCTAAGCGAATTGGGAGCGACACTGATGAACTTGCAAATTCTTTGGGAGAAACAAAAACTCACGTCTGCTGTCTTTGAAGATCGCATCAAACGCTCAGAAGGCTTAATCGCCTACATGTCAAAGACCATTGATGATTTTCGTAATTTCTTTGCAAGCGATAATAAAAAAGAGCGTTACTGCGTTAATGACGCGATTCGTAAATCGCTTGAATTGATTGAACCAGCTCTAAAAAACCATCATATCGTACTAGAGTTTCACGAAGAAGGAGAGTATGAAATTGAAGGTTATCCTAGCCAATTTGCTCAAGCCATTTTAAACATTATCAGCAATGCGAAAGATATTCTTTTAGAACGTGGTATTCATGCTCCAAAGATAGAAATAACTCTAAAATGCAAAGAGGGAAAAACGCTCATTCAGATTGCTGACAATGGCGGGGGCATTACATTAGAGCCCATTGAGAAAATCTTTGAACCCTACGTGAGTACGAAACATGCAAAGAGTGGAACAGGTATAGGACTTTACATGAGTAAGTCCATCATTGAGAAAAATGCCAATGGCGTTTTATCTGCGTATAACAGCGATATAGGAGCTGTTTTTGAAATAACCCTCTAGCATTTCTCTCTACTTTCTCTCTAGTGGTTGTTATGATTTCTTTTGGAATAGACCAAAAGGAGTTATTATGGATGAGAAAGAGTCCAAACAGGGTCGTAGAGGATTTGTCAAAAAGACAACGGCCCTTTTGGGTGCTGCTGTACTTGCGGCCCCTAGTGCAAAAGCGATAAGCCTTACCAATCCTGGACGCGAAAGTGGCGATGCTCGCTACATCGGGCAAGAGGGTAAGCGTTTTGGCATGGTAATCGATCTTCGTAAATGTGTTGGATGCCAAGCATGTGTAAGTGCATGCAAAAGCGAAAACAAAATCCCCAAAGAAAAATTTAGAACGTATGTGCCTGAGTATGAGTTGGGTAGTTACCCTAATGTGCATAAGGCATTTTTACCCCAACTGTGTAACCATTGTGCTGAGCCTTCTTGTGTAAGTGTTTGCCCAACAGGAGCAACATTCGCGCGAAAAGACGGCATCGTTGTGGTGGACAGTGAAGTATGTTGGGGCTGTGGCTACTGCATCAATGCTTGTCCTTATGACAAACGCTACTTCAATCCCGTTACCAACGTCGCAGATAAATGCACACTGTGTGCTCACAGAATCGATCATGGCTTATTGCCAGCATGTGTGGAGAGTTGTGTAGGAGGAGCTCGTATTTCTGGCGATCTGAATGATCCAAACTCTGCTGTTTCAAAGCTTCTTTCAATGTACCCAACAACCGTTTTAAAACCATCCAGTGGCACGAAACCGCGTGTTTTTTACATAGCGCTTAGTGGTGAGATTCAAGGTTTGCCGTATTCTCCTAAAGTCTTAGATGATATGGCACGTAAAATCGATGGAATGACTGCTCGTGAGTGGTCAAGCAAAGGAGAATAAGATGGATTTTGGAACACTACTGCATACGATTAGCTCAATTACGCCTGATCGTCCTTGGGGTATTGATATTCCCAACTATTTCTGGTTTACGGGAAGTTCAGCGGCAGCATTTATTATTTCTAGTTTTGCGCATGTTTTTGGTATGAAAGAGTATAAACCCATCGCAGGTTTTTCATTGCTTTTAGCTTTTGTGTTATTGGTGGCGGCACCGATGAATCTCATCGATGATCTTCGTCAACCAGGGCGCATTATGAACTTCTTTTTCTATGGTTGGGAGAACTTCCCTACATCACCTATGAAATGGGGTGTTTTATTGTTGATTGCGTACCCGTTGCTCATTTTAGTCGAGGCTTTGGTGCTATACCGCCCTTATTTTGGCTTTTCAAAAGGAGTGGTTAGAAATAAAGAGCAACAAGAAAAGGACCATCATTTAGGCGTGCTCTTAGGTGCGATTGGTATACCACTAGCATTAAGCGTGCATGGATACACAGGTTACATCTTAGGTGCGGTTCATGCGATACCTTTGTTCCATACACCACTGATGCCTATTTTATTTTTAGCGTCTGCAATGGTTTCAGGAACGGGGCTTCTCATCATTTTACTGCCTATTTTCCAAAAGTTCTTTACGGATTTTAAGCGCATTGATATGGCGATGATGCAGCGTCTTGCACGTCTTTTATCGTGGTTTGTTGTGATAGATTTAGTGATTCGTTTCTTTTGGCTGACCTTTGCCATTACGTTCAATAATGAAGAAAAGTATGCGCTCAAACTCTTTTTTGGTGAAAATTTTTGGGAAGTGTTGATTGTGGATTATGTTATCTGCCTCATTGTTCCGATGATTATTGGATTTACAAACTATTTTGCACGCTCATTCAAATGGATTTTATTTGGAGGAATTCTCTCTGCCATTGGCGTATGGATTTTCCGTTGGAATACCGTTATAGGTGGTCAAAGCATTGGTAAAACAACGCCATTTTTGCTCGAATATCACCCGCATCTTACAGGGTTCGATAGCATTCTCTCAGTCCTTGCTAACTGGAGCCTTTTAATTGCTTTGGTTGCTTTAGTGATGGTGATTTTCCCTTGGGATAAAGAGATGGCAAATTATTATGTGACAAAAGAGGAGCGATAATCATGGAAGCATCACGTAGAAAATTTTTAATTGGAACCAGTCTGGTAGCTGGAGGCGCTGCAGTAGGTGGATACCATGAAACTCTTGGTAAAGCCATTACCCTTCAAAGAAGAGGTGAAAAAGCAAAAGATGCGATTTATGGCAATGCTCCTGCAACGGAAATTATGCAAAAAGAGGGAATGATCGCTTATGCCAAAGACTTTGTTGTAAAACCTAGCGTGTGCAACGGGTGTACAACATATTGTTCGGTACGTGTCAAGATCGATACGAAAAGCGGCGAAGTTGTGCGTGTTTTTGGAAATCCTTACAGTTTGCTCTCAAGTGATCCATGGTTACCCTATAAAACATCTTTAGCAGAGAGTTTTAAGGCGACATCGGGT
>Ga0209016_1001779_pt1 | contig 16112 bp, 21 predicted proteins | sample EPASupsiteSAE305_FD_187265 | JGI IMG/M metagenome (GOLD analysis project Ga0209016, IMG submission 187265) | Bioremediated contaminated groundwater microbial communities from EPA Superfund site, New Mexico - SAE3-05 (SPAdes) (version 2) | ecosystem: Environmental > Aquatic > Deep subsurface >...
ACTCCGCCCGTGGTGGAAAGGTAGTTATAGAGCGTGATGGTGTGCGCCCTGGCGCGTCTGCTGATATTTTTCATCGTTCACACCCCGCTATAAAGCAGTCCGGTAAAAAGCAGATAGGCCATGGCCTTGCTCTTAGCCTCCGCCAGCAGCTTTTCCAGGCTCTCCCCATCTACCGAATAGCTGTAGGGGCCGATGTTCTCGCTCGCCGTCATCATCCCCGTACCGTCCGTCGCCGCCTCAATCTGCGCTAAAGCTTCCGCCAAAGCGCAGGTCGCCAAAATCACAGCCTCCTGCGTATCATCGGTCAAAAGTACTAAGCCCGGCCCGCCGCACGCTGCGAAAAGTCAGCTTGTCCAGCTCGTCCGATGCCCGTAGGGCCACCCGGTCAAAGATGTCAGCGTCGATAGATGCGCCATTGTATGTATCGGTGTAGTCCGCCTTGCTGATATATGCCTCATAAACCATTACGACCACCCCCTAAAAAGAGGGGCTTTGTCAGCCCCTTCATTATGCCTTCGGAACGCTGGCAGCATAGCCCACGCCGACGACTAAACCCGTAGTCGCAGCAACAGCAACGACTTCGATGTTGACGCCGTCAGCAGCTGTGATCTCGGTAGTGCCGGAGGTCAAGCTGGTAAAGCCGGAAGCTGTGCTAGAACCATAAACCGCCAGGGTTTCTGGAGCGACACGGTATTTGAGGGCCAAAACGCCATGGCCGCTAACGGTGGCAATGGTCTTGCCGGAAGTAGAGCCAGCAGCGCAGGTAACGGTCAGAGCGTCGGCGGCATAACCCACGCGGATAGCGGAGGGGCGCAACACTTTATGCGCATAGACCATGCGGCCTTTAACGGCGGAAGCGCCGATCATGTCTTTGTCGCCGGAAAGATCAACTATGCTCACCGGCACGCTGAATTCATTGGCGCGGGTGGCATACTTGGGATGACCGGCGATGAAAAGCAGGTTGGCAGTGCTGTCATTCCATTCATAGAGCACAAAGCCGGCATATTTGCCGATCGCACCGTTTTCCACCAACTGTTGCGCGAGGTCGCCCTGGCGAATGAAATTGGTGGTATCTTTGAGCATCAAAGCGTAGCAGTCGGGTGTTACCAGGAGGTAACGCCTGCCGTCATTGGGCACATTGGCCTTGGACATGGCGGTACGCACGTCGACGATGGCGGCGTAGATATTTTCTTTATCCAGCGCTCCGAAGCCGATCATAGTGCCTTCCCCGACAAGAACAGTGGCGCCATCGGTGTCGATGGAGGATTGCAGAGCATAAGCCGCGCTGTCCAAACGTTCGGCAACGATGCCGTCAGGAACCGCTTCCGCGTCATAACCGTCGATGATCTCATTGACGCCCTTGTCTTTGTTGATGGTAAGAGTTGTGTAAGTGGTCACGCCGCTGCCGGGTGTCAGTCCCAACGCCTTGTCGTAATCACTGGCTGTAACTTCCGTGTCGCGGGTGGGTATCTTGACCGCCCCCGCTTTGGGTGAACCTTCATAATCGTTGTTGAAAACGATACCGTCCTTCAAAACCAGCTCTTTTCTCAGCTTGGCCAGGACCATGTCTGAATATCTGTCTTGTAATGCATGTGCCATTAATATCACTCCTTAAATATTTATGTTTTATTTTCTGTAAAACTGTAACCAGGGGAACTTGGCTATTTCACAGGAACCATCCCCTTGGTTGTTTAATAACCGCACTCATCGCAAAAAAAGGCAGCCTGAAGGCTGCTTCCCCTTTTCACCAGGGAGGGACGAGGGGGGCGAAGACCCCCTCGTCATCTATTTCTCCCCCTCCCGTACAAATAAATTAACTCTCCACACTTTCTTTAAGTACGGGAGGGGGTCAGGGGGTAGGGTCCTGAGTTCGGCGAAGGGGCTCTAAAGGGCCTGGACTTTTCTTTTACCCCACTCTGCTAAAATGTCAAACTGATAAGGTAGCCCCTTCTTAACAGGGAGGGCTGAGGGGGTCAAAGGTCCCCGCGCACAGCCTATACCTTTCGGGCGTTTCTCTCCCCTATTTCTGCTTAAACCGAGGCAGCCAGAAGGCTGCCACCCTCTTTCCGCTAGGGAGGGACGAGGGGGTCGAAGACCCCCTCGTCATCTATTTCTCCCCCTCCCGCACCGAAAACCTAACTTCCTACACTCTCTCTTTAAGTACGGGAGGGGGCAGGGGGTGGGGTACTGCGTACAGCATATTGCTCTAACGGGCCTTTTCCCCCCTAACCAGCAAAAGCCTTAAATCTTCAAATTAGGATTCCTCTTCAAAAATTCCGCCTCCACTCCGGTAAGCTGCTGCCCCGTGCCTCCTTGCCGATACCCCCCAACCCCGGCCAAGGGTTGATTCCCCGCCAGATAATTGGGATTATCCGCTAAGTAAGCTTTGAGTGCCGTGTCAAAATCGGTGTTCTTGTTCATCCGCCTGTTGGCCTCAAAAATCACAAAATCAATGAAACGCCCTTCCACATTGGCCGCCCGAACCTTTTCCCGCTGCTCATAAGCCTGTAATCTCTGCTCGTATTCGGCTAGTTTTTGGAGCTTCTCATCAGACTTTGCGCCGTCGGCCTTCTGCTCGTCCTGCCATTTTTTGAAAGCCGCCAAATCCTCTTTCCCCGGCAAGCCCTTGGCAGCCCTCGCCAAACGCTCTTTTAATACCGCTTCCAGCTCAGCCTGTGTGAATGTTTTTTCCTCCTTGCCACCGCTGTCGTCACCCGCTGCCCCGTCCAAAACGTCTTTAACATCTTCCGGCACAAAGCCGTCTTTCATATCCTCGTTCATAATTACCTCCGTTTAATGTCCGTCGACTTATTCCGGCAGTTTAAAGCCTTACCGTAGGGCATAAAAAAAGCGCCCATGATTTAGGACGCTTTTAAACTATTAAAATAATATTATTAATCTTAATCTGAAATATAAAAAACGCTAACATACTAAAACTAAGCCAAGTGAAAGTATTCTTTTCAAAATGCTGACCCCTCACTTCATATTAATTATAGTACCAGGTAGTTATTGCCCCAGCATCCCCAATCTTATATGTTGTTTTAATCAAAGGATAATAATAATCCCCTCTCAATAAATCAGAATACGTTTTGTATTGCTTGGAACGGATCTCGACTGTCACATTGCAATTATAGTATTTGCCGCATGCTACCGCTATATTGCCAAAAACGGAGTTGATCTCTAGCAGATCATCTTCCGTTGACGCATTGATCAAGGAATCAATATCTTCCTTGTCGTCTATATAGATAACTATAACCGGATTGGGATCAATAAGATTATACATATATGTATCCATGCTACGGTCGCCTATTGTGATGGTCTTAGTGATATCCTCCGCCACATATTGGTCGATACCTTTAATTTTCTGTCTGGTAATTTCTACGGTCCTGTTATCCGCGTCCCATACCACATCCGCATAAGCTGTCTCGGCGATAAAACGCAAAGGCACATAAGTCGTTCCGTTAGTTGCCTTAGGTGGAACATCTAAGGCAACGGTATAGCTGTCTCGCACTAATGCTTCTTTATTCCCGAGTTGCATTTCAAGATTAGTAGGTAATTGAGCCTTATTATCCCGTGTGTAAATTTTGCATGTGTTACTAGCATACTGCACATACATATCCAGCGCCTCAAATATATTACGCATCGGCACCAATACTCTGCCGTCTTGCTGGACAGGCCCCGCCTCGTTCGCGGCAAAGACCAGCTGCTCTCCGTCGATGGTAACCTTGATATTATCAGCCGCATAGGCGTAACCGCTAAAAACAAAAACAGCCGCCAAAACCAGAATAAGCGAAAGTATCTTCTTAATAAGTATCCCTCCCTAAATTGCAATAGTTCTCGGGCAATTCTATTTCATATTGAAACATACCACAAAATCGCAAATACACAGGTAAATGTACAAATTACAATGGAAGCCCGAAAATCACTGTCTTTACGCCTTTGTCGTGTTTCTTCTTCCACCTGTTGGAATCTGGCTCTGGAAATACGTCTTTTTATCCACTTGAAAAAAAGGTACAGTATTAAAATCATACCCGTAATTGTTAATATGCTAAATAATAAGTGCAAATAAGAAAAAAGGAGCATATTTTCCCTCCCCAAAAACAACAACCAACTATAACGGCCTTATTTTTAGACCCTATTCATCCCTCTGTAAAAACTTATTATCATCTGCGCAGCTTTTTTATATTATATCAGCCTTTCTGATATTTTATCATTTATTGACATAATAACATGCGGTGAGCAAATACTCAATAATATTCTACAATGTACTAAATAAGCCGCTTTTTTTAGACAATGAACCAAAACCTTAACGTAGCCCATAAAAAAACCGCCTGATTAAGGCGGCATTTCAATCATACATAATAGGATTAGCTTTTTCTTTGTGCTTTGCCTTCCCTTGAATCTCCGGCACAGGCGCAACCTCGTTTTTAGGGAAATGGTTTTTTTGACTGCTTTCTCCATGGGGGTCTTTAGGATCAGGACGTCTCATCCCCGCTTTAGCCATCTGCCTTCCTCCTTATTTTAAGAATTTAAAATAAGTATTCCCCAAAAGCAGTATGCAAATCATAATTGAATCGCCATTTTATGCCCGTCGGCTCATTCCTTAAGTAAAAATCCTAATTATAGGGCAACAGCCGGGAGTCGCCTTTTTTATACATAATCTCTCAGTAATATATAGATTTTTATATTATATCTTATGGAAATAATAATAAGGCTATCCTATAATTATTTATAAAAGATATAGAGGTGGTGACGATTGCCATGATTCCAACGATAGTATTTTTCGTTATTATAGCATCAATTATTATTTTTTCTGTTATTATGATGGTTAGACAAGCCAAAAAAGAGTATCATTATTAATTCTGCCACGCAGTATTAATTATCATACCATAGAAAGAAGCACCCGCTTTAGCGGGTGCTTTAATTATGCTAATCACTGGGGAATTTGGCATAGCGCTTAAAGCGTTAAGCCCCGACAGCTCCCCATCCCAGCCCTCAAATTTAAGATCATTTCGGAGCTATATTAACGGAGAAAGTTCTTTTCTCAACAACATAATGATAATCAGCATTATCCCCTGATAACATTGCATTGTCCGCACTACTTAGATCAAAACCGCCAACAAGTTTCGCGGCAGAATTAGGATCAACCAGTCTGATAGTCATATCAAGATAATCCTCAAATATCTTTTTGCCTTTATCGGTAAGATTATTCTTATCCGCCAAAAATCCTAACCGCAATACCTTTCCATCAGCCTTACTATCAAAAGCCTCAAAATAAACGCCTTCCCCTATGGTGTAAAGCCGGATATTATAGTCTCCAACTTCTTTATTTGTCCCGCTATCTTTTACCACTTTACATGCAGAAATTTTGCCATATCCGGCCTCTGTAAGCGCCTTGTCCAGATAAGCTATGAGTTTATCTGGAGTAACCGTAAATTTCCCATTTTCCGAGCCAATAAAATATTGGGCCTTTATCGTTAAGCTGATTTCATCATTAGTAACTTTATATATATAATTAGCATTTTTCCCATTCGCAGTGGTCTTGACAAGATTTGTCTTGGCTGAAGTGTAGTCGGTAATGTTTTCTAAATTCAAAGTATCAATTATCATATCCTGGTTTGCCGAATCGAATTCACCGATTGATAATAATTCACATTCATAAAACATCTTCTGAGTAGATTCCGTTAATTTTGTTGTGTCGGCGCTTAAATACATATCGGTGAGCTTGTCATTATCCGTATGCGTATATAAGAAGAGCGAAGCTCCATCGCCTAACTCATATTGCGTGTATTTGTATGGTACTTTTTCATCGGTAGTGCCTGAAGAATTCTTACATTCCGAAAGTTTCATAAATCCTTCTTTGACAAGCATGGAATCCATATAATCAACAAATCCCTGTTTGGTGATCGAAAATACGCCGTTTTCAGTTGCAATCGCACCATGAGTCAATGCGCTTCCCTGGGAAGCATCACCCATTTGGCTATCACACCCAGCAAACATAAACAGACAAAAAATCAAAAATATGAATATTAGACCAGCCTTTTTTATCATTATCTTAACATCTCCCCTGAATTTCTAATAGTCATAATAACACGGGGTGGGGAAATATACAATATATTCTAGCTTGAATTAAATAATACTAATATTTTTTTCAGATTCGTCTTTCATCGAATAATCAAAGCAGCCTCAAGGCTGCTTCCTCTTCCCGTCGGAAGGGTCGGGGGGGTCGAAGAACCCCTCGACTGCTGGCAATGCCGCATAATCTTGTACCGCCCCTGCCCCATCAAAGAATTAAAAAAGCGGATGCGCCCGGTGATCTCCCCCTTGAGCGCGTTTTTGATGTCGATGCGCAAGCCCGCCAGCCAGGCCGCATTCTTCAATCCCTGAATAAGCACCTGCTCGGCGCTATCACAATACACCTCCACCACCCGATACTTGCTCTGACATCTTTTGACAAAATCCACGAAATCTCTCTCCAATTCCGCCGCCGAAATGATCTCTTTGCGGTAGTATTCCTCCAAAGTGATGACCTCCCGCAAGCGCGGCGTGATGCCGTTGCAGACAAAAGCGTGCGCCGACTGATTGCCCCCGAAGTCCACACCGATGCTCGCCAACATCAGCTCGGCGGGCGGCTCGTCAATGATGAAGGCCTCTGGCGCGTCGGTGAAAAGGCGGTAGATGATGCCCTGCGCCGCCACCCACTTGCCGAGGATGAAACGGTCATAAAAAATAGTCCCGGCGTACTCCTTTTTGAGGTTGTCCACGAATTCCGGAACTAGGAAGGGATTGTCGTCGATAGTGAAATGCATCTGGTAAATGTCGGCGTTGCTGTCCAAAAACTCTTTGAACCAGTGGTTCGGCGCGGCAGGGTTGCAAGTGCCGTCGAAGCAGGAATCTTTCTTGTCGAGGCGGCTTTTCAGCATTTGAAAAACGTCGGCGTTCCAGGTCGTGACCTCGTCGCCGTAACAATAAGCCAGCCCCGCCCCTTGCAGCTTGCTCACCTGGTTGATCTTGTCCGCGCCCAGGGCGTAACACTCCCGCCCGAAAAGCCGCACCTTGTTGTTGCTGCCGATATGCCCGACGAAGTTGTCCCCCCAAATACCCCGCAAAGGGTTGAGGATGTTGCGCTCCAGGGTACCCTTGGTGTTGCCCAGCAATAAAATAAGCCCGTCGTCGCCGGCGGACCTGATACGCTTGGGTATCTTATAATAATCGAGGTAAGTCTTGCCGGAGCGCGTCGCCCCGCAGGAAACGTTCCAGCGGTGATGCTCCCCCACCGTATGCTTCCAGACCTCTTTCTGCTTCCCGCTAAAATCAATTTTTTGCTCTCTCATGTTCTAGCCTCTGAATTTATGTTATAAATAAAGCAGCCCACATTAAGTGGCTGCTTTTAGATGTTCTTGCAACAGTTCTAACTCTTTTTCATTTTTGACTGAATGTACTTCTTATAAAATACAGTCTTCTATTTCTTCAATAATTGGTAACTTTATTTTTTTTGAATTCAATTCATTAAGGGTAATGTCAACCCTTGAAAATAAGCCACCTTTCACTTTTTCTGCACTTTCAATAATTGATTTGCCGAAGTGTGTAAACTTAATCGAACCGTTAAGAATTTCAATTATACCTTTTCTTTGTAGTTTCAAAAATGCTGTTTTTAACTCAATATTTGTTAATATAGCGTGGTCTAATGCATCCCCCATACTGACTACTTTTTCCAAGTCAAGTGAGTCATTATCTTTATGCGAGTAGTATAATGATGTAAAAACCCAAGCATCAGCCCAATTAAAGTATTTCTCTTCTTTTTCGTCTCCCATATGAACTCCTACCACATCTTTTTTATTACATATTATCATATTTCAGATTAAAACGCATTACGCTTTTGAAAGAGATTAAAGGGAACTTTAGTCCCCGCTAAAACAAGGCAGCCACAAGGCTGCTTCCTCTTCCCGCCAGGGAGGGGGCAGGGGGTGGGTTTATTCTCTCCCCCCAAAATTTAAGTATTAGTCCACTCCCCAAAACCTCTTTTTAATCTATGAGGATATTTAGTAGATCCATATGGTATACTTATCATAACAAATATAAGTTTTTTATCTGGACTCGCTTAATAGACAAACTATGAATATAATGCTGTAGTGAGCCGAAGCAACTGACCGCATCTTTATCTTTTTTACATACTCAAACCCCAATATAAGCAAACTAACATAGGGGCAGCTTAGAATGGTTAGCAAGTAAATTCTAAAGTTGAAAAGCAAAAAGGAGTGAGAAAAAAATGAAGAAAAGATTTGTCATAGTTGGATTGTGTTTAAGCCTCATATTAACAATGTCTATATCCACAGGATGTGCAGGGACGAAAGACAATGAGACGCCGGAGGCAATGAAGGTTGGCGATTATTTCCCGATCCGTGATAATGTAGAATATGTTTATGAAGGAGCGGGGAATGAATACGCTTCCTATAATGTATTTACAGAATACACCTCTTCGGACAAGGTCCAGCAAAGAGTAGATAACGGTGGCTCCGTTCTGGCGCGGGTCTTGGAGGTCAAGGATGGAAAATTGACGAGACTGTTATTCAAAGGAGAAACCTATTACCGGGAAAACCTGCTGAATACGACTGATAATAAAACAGAAATCCTTTTAAGCGAGCCCCTGGAAAAAGGCAATAGCTGGGAACTCGCAGATGGTTCCACGAGAACCATAACCAGCCTTGACGAGGAAGTCACGACTCCATTAGGAAGTTATAAAGCCATTAAAGTAGTAACCGAAAATCCCGATCAACCTGGACAAACAACAACAGATTATTATGCTAAAGATGTGGGGCTTGTGAAAACAGTATTCCTCACAAATGGAGAAGAGATCAGCTCCTCATTAAAAGAGATCGTCGAAGATACCCAAAGAAAAGAAGTGATCCACTTCTATTACCCTAATATAGAAGATGAAAAGTATTATATCAAGGATCGGGAAGTAAGCTTTCGAACAAATGACGTCACAGGCGATATCTTAGCACAAGCATATAAAGAGGCTCCAGATAATAATTTGGGAAAAGTTTTCTCGCAAAACACAAAGATTAATGATCTGTACCTGAATCAGGACAATAAAGTAGTCCTTGATTTGAATTCAGCCTTTAAAACAGAAATGAATGCCGGGTCTAATTATGAGGGAATGATTCTGCAAAGTATCGCAAACACTTTTGGCGGATACTACAATTCCCAAGAGGTGATTTTGACGATTGAAGGCAAACCATATACCTCCGGTCATTTTGAGATGAAGGAAGGGGAATCTATCAAGGTAGATTTTAGTAAAGTTGTTCAATAAATAAGCAATATCAGCGGGCCGATAAAATTTGTGATACGGCGTTGCCGGTTTCGGCCGCGCCTTGTCTCACTCGTTTCTCGGCCCGCTGACCACTTTTTTGCCAGTCCCACTATGCTCAATGAATGAGCGAAGTTAATAAGTCTTGAGGATTTTTAGCATTTGGGGAAGGAAAATCGATGATGGCCGAACCATACACAATCGTTCGTTCTAATAGAAAAACGATTGCTCTTGTGATTGACAGAGAAGCAAAACTTGTTGTTCGCGCACCATACCGCGTTAAAGATAAAGTTATTGCTTCATTTATTAAAGAAAAAGAGCAATGGATCCTAGAAAAGCAGCGAAAGCTGATGTCCTTAAGAGAAAAACATATTCCGCTTCTTTTTGCTGATGGCGAAAGCATCATGTACCTTGGGAATACTCTTAAAATAATTCGCAGACCATTAGATAAAATTATTATTGATGACACTTCTTTTTACATACCTCTACAATTTAGCAAAATTGATATCGTAGATTGGTTAAAAGGCGAAGCCCGAAATACTATCTCGCAAAGGGCCGCTTATTATGCTGATTTAATGGGTGTTTCTTTTAAAGCAGTAAAAATTTCAGAGGCAAAATCTCGATGGGGTTCTTGTAGTGCAAAGGATAGTTTGAATTTTGCTTGGCGCTTAATCATGTGCCCTCTTCCCGCCATAGATTATATCGTTGTCCACGAACTTAGTCATATTGAATATAAAAATCATGGTAAATTATTTTGGGCGCGGGTCAAGAATATTTTGCCAAATTATCAAGAACAGCAGGCTTGGTTAAAAGCAAATCATCTATTGATGCAAATCATTTGATTATCAAAAATTTGCAATTTACACAAAGTTGTTTCGCTTACAGACCTTAGTAAGCTTCCATCTTAGTAAATACCAGTAAAACTATGCAGGTTTTAATGACCTGGTCTGATATAAAAGAGCCGCCCGAAAAGGGCAGCTCTTTTATTTTGCTTTAATCTTTATAATCATTTTTTCTGGCGTCGGCTTCGTCCTTGATTTCACTGCGCATACCCGCTAGAGCATCTTCTCGCCTCTCGTTTTTAGCTTTTAGCTCTTCTTTTGTTTTGCGGTTATCTGTCTTGGCGATCATTTCATCCGCTATCTCCATATTTTGAATAGTCATATCAATATTTTCTTGGATTTTTTCTACATTGTCCTTGCGGTCATCAGGATTATGCTTCACAAAACCGCCTCCTATTATTTTTATAATATTATCTGTAATTGATAATTTTTTATACAAATGATAAGACGGCTTGCTCCCCTACTCCCTAACTACGCGAAGTGGCAAGGAGTGTGCATTTTTTTCAATCAAAGCAGCCGCAAGGCTGCTTCCTCTTCCCACTAGGGAGGGTCAAGTGAGGACCTGCCGTCAGCATATTACACTTCGAGCAATCCTCTCCCCAATTCTGCTTCCAGACCTCTTTCTGCTTCCGCTGAAATCGATTTTTTGCTCTCATGTTCTAGCCTCTGAATTATTAAAAGGGGAAACTTTAAGGATATTATTGCCTCTCTTATAGCTGTAGTACCTATGTTGGTTGAACAGTTGATTCTTAAAAAACAGATCATGAGTTCGATTCTCGCCAACAGCACCAAATAATAATAAAGGCCCTGATATATTAATATATGCGGGGCCTTTTTCTTTATATAATTATGACATAGCCATATAAGCTTTATTCTTATTATGGGGCACTAATTAACATAGTTGCAAATACTACCACAAGTCCACCAATAATACCGGTTATTAATGGCCATATAAATTTGATTAATATGTTTTTTGATCCATCCAATCGTGACTCAATAATTGAAAGACGTATATCAATACTATGAACTTTTTCGCCTATACTATCTATTTTTTTTTCAACGTTACTTATCTGATTAATAATAAAATCTAACTTTTCAGTCATAATCATTTCCTCCAAAAGTTTAAGAGAAGTATCTTTATAGGCAACTTCATATAATGAATATCCATCCCTTAACCCTAATAGATAAATCTTTTCTGCAAAGACCTGTTTGTCTTGTATGTAAAAAAGATTTTCAATAGAAGAAGCTTTTTTATAATCATTAACTCTATTCGGCAGCATTACTTGTTCCCTCAAGAACTTGCGGTACAACTAATGCACCAAATTTTTCTTCGTATATAGTTATTTGCGCCAATAGTAAGTTTAATGTTGCCTTTGCATGCTGTGGGCTCATTATTATCTTTACTAATTCTTGACAATCTATAGTACCCAAATTTAAATCAACACTGTTATTACTAAAAATAAATTGAAAATCAAAATAGGAGGAAGTTATATTTATACCATTAATATAAATAGGCTTATCTTCACTTTTTTGAACTTTCATTTCTAGAGTTTTATCTTCCATTATATTCTCCACCTTTTATATTTATTATTAAGTATTTATATATAAAAGTGGAAAATCCTTCCAGTAATTATTCGACAAAAAAATATATTTTTAACTATTATATTAAAAAAAATTAAGATGAGTGTCTTAATTATAATAAAAATAATGCAAAACATATATATCACTTGTTTTTATTTCTTCATTCTATCACTTTTTATTCTCACCATTCCTTGAACAAAAAAACTTTTAGAGAGCTAATTGACCATCGATAAATACATCCTTATGCAGTAATCTCTAATCAGAAGGGTATTTTTACTAAAGCTTTTTGTTAGTTTTTGACCCGGCGGACTATTAGACCACCGCAAACATATATGCTTACGTTGCTGAACAGCAACTTATTAACTCTAAAGAAATATCCTAGATATCAACGCTTAACGGCAAAAGCAGACAAATTAATTCACTGTCTGCTTTTGCTAAAATACTATTGTTTAGTTTGTGTCCTTATGGACACAAACCTTAAGCCGTCCCCAAAACTCCTCCTACACCATCGCCTGCTCAATGCTCGACAATATACTGTCGAGCTTCTTTAATGCCATACGGCTGGCCTCGTCCTGCTTATCAAATAACCCCAGATGCTTACCGAGCAGCTCCAGGGCCTCCACTTTATTATATAGTTTGACCTCTATACCTTGAGAGGTTTGCTTGATACCGGCGATCGCCGCCCTTTTTGCCTGAGGCATGTCCCTGGTCCGCTTGACCGCCACGTAACGAAAAGGAATGCCGGTCTCCGGGTTAATCTCCTCCTCAATGGAGATGAAATCGGCAATGTCCGCGAAACCGATCTTGGCCAGTTCCGCCACGATGTTCTCTGCCGTTATTTCAATCTTTTTTTGCAGCTCATTCCGCCTTTTACGTAAGTATTGCTGTACCTGCGGCCTTTGCAAAATGGAATAGGAATTATTGGCAGTCCTAGGGCTGTAACCGGCACGGATAGCCGCCTGCGTCCCGTTAAGGTCGACCAGGTATTCGTCAACAAACCGCTTCTGTTTTTCAGTTAGTTCCGGCACACCTCCACCTCGCTTTTTGTTTTTATTACTACCAATGCCCCACCCCTCGCCGCGTTCCCGGTAGTATTTCGGCGCCCACATGATCCATCTAAAAAAAGCAGCCAACCACCCCAAAAGGCAGCCTCAACTGATAATTTTAGTTTCGATCCGCGATAGAGAGCGGATCAGGATTTATCTTTCATCAAATATACTGCATTATATGAATAGCACATCCCATTTGCCTCAGACAAAATAAAAGGCCTCTGCCCCCATCAAAAAAGCAGCTAGCCCATGCAGGCAGCTGCTTAATCAAATTCTTATTTGTAATAACGGCTATTCCCCGAAACCAATTGGGTCAGGCCCGAAACGGTTTTCCCCGTCCGTCCCTCTGAAGCACAGCATAACGAAAAGCCAAATCGCCCCAACGACCGGGATCAGCTCGATCAGGACCCAAAAGCCGGACTTGTCTAAATCATGCAGCCTTCTGATCGTCACGGCAAGCGAAGGTAGGAAAAGAGCAAGAGAATAAATCATGCTAATAGGCCCATAATTCGTACCAGAAAAACCTATACCTATAGCATTATCAAGAAGCATGACGATGATTCCGATGATTGCGTTAAGTAAAACAAACATCCAGTATTCTTTCCTTCTCGCCCGCCCGGAAAAAACAGCGTACTTCTTCAAAACAGCTACATAATAACTCATTTATCCACCGTCCTTCAACAAAAGATCACATTACTACCCTAACATAGCATAATAAAGATAGCAGGTCAATGTTTATCCCACATTTCCAGCCCCATCCCCATCAGCCGCCTTGCCCATCAAAAAAGCAACCTTGCTTAAGGCTGCTTTTAGCATGCTCTAGTTTGTTATTTATGATTCTAATATCTATTGTTTTCTCTTGGATTATTTTTAATATAACTGGTTTTAACAGTCTTTTCCTTTAATTTTATATTACAGATCAAAGAATGCGCCTCTTCTTGATAAACCAGACTTGGCTCATCAAATTCATATTTGACCTCATCAACTTCGAGCGTCCCTATATCCTTGAGCAATTTTATTTGATCTGCGGTCATCAATAATTCAAAAGGAGCCTTCCCTTTATCCTTAAATTTGAAATATACGTTTATCAGATTTATATCACGCTCATATCCCAAATCAAAGCCCTTTGTCTCTTCATCATTAGCTAATGGACGCACTTGCTTTAGCATATGCCCTTTGTTTTCCTCGTATTCTTTTACTATTGTATCTTCTGCAACCTTAACCTTTTGAATAGACGGTTCTGATAACATGATCATCCTCCCAATACGAAAAATACTAAATCATCACAATTTCCACATAAATTGTCATAATTTACTATATTTTATCATATTTTTGGGTGAGTTTCTATACTTTTCAAAAACATTTTGCCTTATTGTGTTTCACTCTTTTTAATTACCATTATGTCAAGATAAATTTACCCAGCCCCTTTTTCTTCACCCCCAAAAAAGCCTTACCCCATCCCAAAGGCAGCCCCCCTCTACTTAACTATGACCCCGTTAAGCTGGGCAAAATAATTTTTCCCTATGGCCGGACATAACTACCGGAAAATTCAAAATATTTTAAGACTTATCTTGCACATCTACACATATGGTGATATAATATTGTTGTGTTATACTATATGTAGAGGGAGGTGAACACTTAAAAGAACTTCCTTCAGGAGCCATGAAAGAAAGATTACTGAATAAGGCTCCTAACTGAGACCCAATTAAATATGGCAAAAATACAGACATAATTATCGACCAAGAAACAACGCCAAGGGATTATAAAGGCGTAAGACATGGAAAATAATAGTTTTTAATAGTTATCAAGAGTTTTTAATAGTTTTCAAAGTTATCAAGAGTTTTTAATAGTTTTCAAAGAAACCGTTCAGAATCATGAACGGTTTCTTCTTTTCCCGCAAAAAAAGCAGCCCTTTACCCAGGCTGCTTTTTTCATTATTCCTTGATACCACAATAGCACAGAAAAGTGTCTATTTCTATCCATTGTTTTCGATCTTCTTTAGGGCCTTGGAATGCCGCAGATGTATCCCCTGCCAGCTATAACCCATCTTGTCCGCGACCTCTTCCCATTTCTCCCCCTCAATGTAACGCAGACGCAAAAGCAACCTGTCGGCAGTCTCCAGCGTCCCAATCGCTTCTTCTATCCTGATGCGGCACTCCACCAATTCAGAAAGTTTTTCGGTGAGGATATTATCCAGGTCAACGATCTTTGCCACAAGGGTCGCTATACGGTCCTGATAAGCGTTGGCTCTGGGCATGCCGTCGATGATCGGCGGCGCGGAAAAACACTCTCGCAGCCGCTCGATCTCATCTTTCAGACAGTCGATCTCCTTTTCTAAAACCTGGTATTGCCGCAAAGTCTGCTTGTCCATAATTACGACCCCCTAGCATGCTAGATTTATTCTTCACCCAAACGGGCTATATTCTTAACAAAAAGTTTTAACGCTCCCCTCTCCCAATCAAGCCAGCCATCAGGCTGCTCCCTCTTTCTACCAGGAATGGTCGAGAGAGTCGAAGGTCCTTGTGGACGGCGTAGAGGCCTTCGGCCTGGATTCTTCCTTCCCTCACGTCGATATTTCTAACTACGCGAGATGGTAAAGAGGGCGCATGCCATCTTTACTTACTTTTTTCCCCTCCCGCACCGATACCTAACTCCTCGCGCTTTTAGGCAGTACGGAAGGGGGCAGGAGGTGGGCATCAATTCACATCTAGTCCCTTCTTCAATCCATAACCCCATCACACATACATATTAAGTCCCCTCACCCAGACCGTAACCTCTCCCCTAACTCCCTCAAATTCTCCTATATCCGAAATAACCCCTACAAAGTTTACACCCCTAATCCCCCAGCCATCCCCGCCTATCTCAGAAAAACTTTATCAATATCAAACCTTCCTAAAGTTTACAAGTCGATCAAAGAACGTTTACATCCCCTGCGAATTCTTTCGCAGAAGGTTTACAAACAACAAACCCCTTCTGTATCCCATAAGGCCCGAAGCGGCAAGTGCTGCAACACCTCTTCCAGCCCTCTAATTTACTCAATATGTTGTTGACTTCCAAAGAATCGGTGCGCTTCATGTACTTCATATCCCGCACCAATCAAAAAGAAACTGGAAAAATCTGGTGCAAATAAAATCAATTCCCCGCGGTGAAATTAACCTAGATAAACTAAAAGCAAAGGTGAGACCATGGACCACACCACCAAAATCAAAGAACTGACCCAAAAGATATACCGCGAGGCCTTCGACTTTCGTCAGACACTGATAGGGAAAAATAGGTTTTTTATCGAGCACCCCTTCATAGACCGCTTCAAGCAGTACATCGAAGAGGTCA